>Ga0315285_10002595_pt1 | contig 18855 bp, 14 predicted proteins | sample YL17G09_36_MG_FD_203698 | JGI IMG/M metagenome (GOLD analysis project Ga0315285, IMG submission 203698) | Sediment microbial communities from Yellowstone Lake, YNP, Wyoming, USA - YL17G09_36 | ecosystem: Environmental > Aquatic > Freshwater > Lake > Sediment | place: USA: Wyoming | collected...
AAATCTCAAATCTCAAATCTCAAATCTCAAATCTCAAATCTCAAATCTCAAATCTCAAATCTCAAATCTCAAATCTCAAATCTCAAATCTCAAATCTCAAATCTCAAATCTCAAATCTCAAATCTCATCTGAAATCTCAAATCTCAAATCTCAAATCCCAAATCTCAAATCTCAAATCTCAAATCTCAAATCTGAGATCTACTATCATCCCCCCGCACAGCTCCTGTCAAGGTCGGCACGCCCCCGGTCGGGACGCCCCCCGGCTTTTGTGGGGGGTGTCCCCGCTTTTCCGCGTATTGTGGTGCGGGCGTCCCGCCTGCATGTTCTATACGCCCCATACGTCCCATACGTCCCGCCGCTCCTATTCTTTTCCTCCCGCCTCCACTCGCCAGCCTGCTTCATTCATATTCCACATTCCGCATTCCGCGTTCCGCATTCTGCGTTTCTTTACTCCCTTCCCGAACCGCGCTATCATACCCCCTGAAAGGAGGCGCATATGCTTCAGGATCTGCTGCTGACCGACCAAGAACGGGCCTTCCAAAAAGAAGTCCGCGAATTCGCACGCGCCGTTTCCCCGGATCTCATCAAGGCCATGGACCGCGACGAAATCACATATCCCGACGAGTTCGTCAAAGCCCTCGCCGCACAGAACCTCCTCGGCCTGCGGTTCCCGCCCGAATACGGTGGCCGCGGACTCAACTGGACCGCCGAAATGGCCGCACTTGAAGAAATGGGCATTCTGGGAATGGCGCTGGGCTGCGCGTTCTCGATGCCGTCAATCGTCGGCGAGGCCCTGATGCGCCTTGGCACCGAAAAGCAAAGAGACCGGTATCTCCGGCCCATGTTGCGGGGCGAGTTGGTCGCGGCCGAAGCACTCACCGAACCGCGCGGCGGCACAGACTTTTTTGGCGCCACCACCCGCGCCACACTCAGTGAGGGCCAATTCACCGTCCGCGGCCAGAAACGGTTCGTCGTCGGCGCCGAACGCGCCGATTTCTTCCTCGTCTACTGCTGCACCAACCCCGACGGAAAACCCCACGAAAGGATCAGCCTCCTCCTCATCGAAAGAAACCGCGAAGGGCTCGAAACCTCTTACCACTACGGCCTTCTCGGCGCGCGCGGTGGCGGCACCGGCCGGATCCTGTTCCGCGACGTCCGGGTCCCCGAGGAAAACCTCATCGGCGCCATCAACACCGGCGCGGACGCGTTCAACATCATGATGGTACCCGAACGGCTCACGTCCGCCGGCGGCGCGCTCGGGCTCGCCCGTGCCGCACTCGGCGTCGCAGCCCGATACGCTGACAGGCGGCACGCGTTCGGCAAGAAAATCAGGGCATTCCAGGGAGTCAGCTTCAAGATGGCCGAAGCCATCACGCGCCTCGACGCCGCGCGCGCACTCTGCCACGCCGCCGCACGCGCCGCAGACGCCCAGTTGCCGTCAACCCGCCGGCTCGTCAGCGAAGCCAAAAAATTCGCCACCGAAACCTGCTGGGATGTCTGCAACATCGCCATGCAAGTCCTCGGCGGCATCGGATACACCAACGTGTTCCCCATCGAACGCATGGTGCGCGACGCACGGCTTGCTCAAATCTGGACCGGCACCAGCGAGGTCATGAACCTGCTCATACAGCACGAGTTCTTCCAGGAAACACTCGCCGACACAAACCCCCCGAGAGATTCCGAACTCGACGCACAGGAAGCCTCAGCGCAAGACGAAAAAGTCTACGAAGACAACGAAATGTGGACCAAAGGCTGGTAATTTGGAGTGCGGTAGCTCGCTGCCGCTTTTATAGGCAAGGACCTGCCATTGTGGTGCCGGTGTCCCCGCCGCGGCGTCCTCGCCTGCACGTTGGGACGCCCCCCGGCCACGCTTCCAAGCGCGCTCTATCAAGAACGTCGGCTTTTATCTGTCCTATTCGTCCTGTAGGTCCTATTTCATCCTTCACCCTTCATCCTTCACCCTTCATCCTTCACGCCTCCCCGTCCCCGCTTCACCTCACTCCGCCGCCGCTTCTCCTCCAGCCGCCGCTTCCGCGCAGCCCGCGTCGGCCTTGTCGGACGCCTCTTCGGCTCTACCACCGCCGCCTTCCGGATCCACTCGATCAGCCGCCCCAACGCGTCCTCGCGGTTTTTCTCTTGCGTTCGATACCGCCGCGCGTCGATCACCAGCACCCCCTCATCCGTCACACGCTTCCCACCGATACGCAAAAGACGTTCCCGAACGTGCTCCGGCAAATTCGGACTCCCCCGCACGTCAAAACGCAACTGCACCGCCGTCGACACCTTGTTCACGTTCTGCCCGCCCGGACCCGACGACCGGACAAACGTCTCCTCGATCTCCGACTCGTCAATCGCGATCACGTCCGTCACGCGCACCATCCCCGGTCCCTCCTGGCAAAAAGGCCCGGTTCATCCGAACCCGGCCTTTATCGGTCCTATCTGTCCGATCCGTCCGATCTGTCTAGACAACATACGTCGAGGCCGAAGTTGTCCCGCCGCGCCCCGTCCAGTTCGTGTGGAAAACCTCGCCGCGCGGTTTGTCCACGCGCTCGTAGGTGTGCGCCCCGAAATAGTCCCGCTGCGCCTGCAACAGGTTCGCCGGCAGCCGGCCCGTCCTGTACCCATCGAAATACGCCAGCGCCGACGTCACTGCCGGCATCGGGATGCCCGCCTGCACCGCCGACGTTACCACCCTGCGCCACGCAGTCTGCGCGCCGCTCACCGCTTTCGTGAAAAACGGGTCGAGCAGAAGGTTCACCAGTCCCGGATCCCGATCAAAGGCCTTCTTGATCTTTTCAAGGAACGCCGACCGGATAATGCACCCGCCTCGCCACATCAACGCGATCCCGCCGTAATTCAGGTTCCACCCGTACTCTTTCGCGGCGGCCCGCATCAACTGGTACCCCTGCGCGTAACTCACAATCTTCGACGCATACAACGCCTTCCGCAGGTAGCTCACAAATACGGTCTTGTCCACCTTAATGCGCCTCACCCTGCCCTTGATTTTCCCCGACGCCGCCACCCGCTCGTCCTTCAACGCCGACAGGCACCGCGCAAACACCGCCTCCGCGATCAGCGTCAGCGGCTGGCCCTCGTCCAGCGCCGAGATCACCGTCCATTTGCCCGTGCCTTTCTGCCCCGCCGTATCCAGGATCAGGTCGACCACATAATTGCCCTCTTCATCCTTGTACCCGAGGATGTCCCGCGTGATCTCGATCAGGTACGAATCCAGTTCGCCACGGTTCCATTCGGCGAACACCTCGTGCATCTCATCGTTCGACATGCCCAGACCGTCTTTCATCATCTGGTACGTCTCGCAGATCATCTGCATGTCGCCGTACTCGATCCCGTTGTGCACCATCTTCACAAAATGGCCCGCGCCGCCTTCCCCCACCCAGTCGCAGCACGGCGTGCCATCAGACGTCTTCGCCGCGATCGCCTGCAAAACCGGTTTCACGTGCTCCCACGCCGACGGCGACCCCCCCGGCATGATCGACGGGCCGATCAGCGCGCCTTCCTCGCCGCCCGATACGCCTGTACCGACGTACCGCAGCCCCTTGCTCTCCACGTACTGCGCCCGCCGGATCGTGTCCGGGAAATGGCTGTTACCCCCGTCGATGATGATGTCGCCCGCCTCGAGATGCGGGATCAGCAGCTCGATAAAGTCATCCACCGCCTTCCCCGCCTTTACCATCAGCATGATCTTCCGCGGCGTCTTCAGGTTCGCCGCCAGCTCCTCGATACTGTGGCAACCCACGATGTTCTTCCCCGCGCCCCGGCCTTTCACAAAAGCATCCACCTTCGAAACGGTCCGGTTGAACACCGCCACACCGAATCCCTTGCTCTCCATGTTCAACACAAGGTTCTCACCCATCACCGCAAGACCAATCAAACCCATGTCCATTTTCGCCATCACCCGCTCTCCTTAATCCTTTTCTACTTTCTTTCCAGGCTTTGTCCGTGGGAGTCCGTGTTCGTCCGTGATCCTGATTCCGACTACCGATCAATCATCTCAAATCTGAGATCTCAAATCTCAAATCATCTTTTCCTCGCGCCCTCGAGCACATACGCCCCCAGCTTCTTCTCCGCAAAGATCGGCTCGAACCGCGCAAACCGCTGCCGACCGTTCACCACCGGCACGCTCGGCCAATCCTCGCCAATCAGCGGCTTCGCGTACCGCACAAAATCGTCCGTCACATCAATCTTGTTCTCCGCCAGCCACGCCTTCGGAAACGACCGCTCGCTGTTCGCCACGTCCGCCAGCGGCACCTGATCATACTCCACGTCGTAAATCACCCCCGGCTTCCGCAGGATCGTCGCCATGAATCCGGTCTCGCCGTCAACCGCGATGGTAACGGCTTTTTGGCCAACTTTGTACGCCTCATCAAGGTCGACCACCGACGCGTACACGCACGTGTCACGCTGGTCCGTCCCCGACACCTGACCCCGCGCCGCACCGCCCACCGGCAACCCCCGGTCGTTCAGCATATTGACCACCTGCTGCGCAACCGTCATCTTCGACGCGCTGTATTGCGCGTGGCCAAAACTGTCCTTCGTGAACCCGAGGTCACCCAGGTCGAAGCCTTCGCTCACCACCACAATGCACCGCCCGCTCCGTTTCAACTCGTCGCTCACCCGGTCGCACATCTCCTCCCCCGTCACACCCGACTCCGCCATGTAAATCTGAAGCGGCATCTCGCGCTTCGGATCCGCCAAACGCGCCGCCGCAGGGATAAACCCGATCTTCCGCCCCATCGCCTGCAGCACCAACACCGGATCCGCCGGCGACGAACCCGCGTTCTCCTCGTTCGCGTTCTGCACAATGCCCATCCAATACCGCGCTACGCTCCCGTACCCCGGCGTGTGGTCGATCAACTTGAACTCGCTGTCGCCCACGTCGTTGTCGATCGTTTTCGGCACACCCACCGCGACGAGTTCGAGCCCCTTCTCGTGCGCCAACTGGCTCACCTTGTTCGCCGTGTCCATCGAGTCATTCCCGCCGTTGTAGAAGAAATACCCGACGTCGTGCGCCTTCATTACGTCGATTACGCGCTGGAAATCCTCGATCTGGTTTTTCTTCAGCTTATACCGGCACGTCCCGATCGATCCCGCAGCCGGCGTATACCGCAAGAGCGCTATTTCCTCCTCATCCTGCGCGCTAAGGTCCAGCAACTCCTCCTTCAGCACACCCTCGATCCCATGCCAGCCCGCATAAACCTTCCCAAACGTCCCCGGAAACAGCCGGCACGTCTCGATCACCCCGCGCAACGAACTGTTGATAACCGGGCTCGGCCCACCCGACTGCGCAACTATCACATTCCGCCCCATCAGTCTTATCTCCTCCTGCTCCCGTCGGGACGCCCCCTGGTTTTTGTAGGGGGTGTCCCTCTTTTAGTTCCTACTCTGTCAGCCTCTCAGCGGCTAAATTCTCGCCGCCCGCCTGCACTATTCGTCCTATTTACGTCCCCGCCTCCCTCAATCCGCAATCCGAAATCCGCAATCCGCAATTCACTGGGCCGTCGGCCCATTCAGAAAAACTTCCCGCCGCCCGCTCTCGATCCGCTCCTTATACGCCCGGGCCGCCTCCATCTTCGGGTTCCCCGCCAGCACCCCATCCAGCGTCGCCACCGCCCCGCGCGTATCCCCCAGCAAATACTGCGCAACCGCCCTGTTCACCTCGACGTCCGCCTTCTCCTTCGCGCTCGCCCGCTCCGACTGCTCCGAAAACAGGTTCAGCGCACGACCGTAATGCGCTTCCGCCTCCTCGCGCCGCCCCATCTTCTCCAGCAACACCCCGAACGCAACGTACCCTTCCCCATCCGACGGCCTCAGTTTCACCAGCGTCTCCAACGCCGCCACCGCTTCCGCGCGCTTCCCCTGCTTATCCAGGATGGCCGCCTTATTCGCGTACGCGGCGGCAAACTTCGCATCCAGCTTGATCGCGTCGTTCACCAGCAGTAACGCCTGGCTCATATCCGCCTGCTGAAACGCCCGGTACGCCTGGTTGTTCAACTCAACCGCCTGACGCGGCGGCTCATGATTCTCAACGGAATCGAAACAGCCCGCCGCAGTAATCGCCAGCAAAACCACGCTCAAGTTACGCATGTCTGTCCGACTCCAGCTTGTACAAGATTTCGCCCGCGTTTGGCACCAGCAAATATCCCTCATCCTCGCGATCCTTCCACTCCGCCGGCCGGATCGACGCCGGGTTCCGGTATCCCAGATTGATGTTCGCGCAAACATCCTCGGGGATCCCCGTCGCCAGCGTCACCCGCACCCGGCACCGCTCCTCCCCATCCACGCACGTACCGATTCCCCGCACGTGTGTCGAATGCGCCAGAATCCCGCCGGGGATGTGCGCGAACTTCTCCATCCGGCACAGGAAATAATCCCGCGTGTGATACCCGATCTGCCTTATCAAATGACCGTGCGTCACGCTGATCTCGTTCACGTGCGGACCCAGGATGATCAACTCACCGCCGTCCGCAACCACCGGCTCGCACTTGTACATGCACTTCCCCGCAACCCACAAATCGTCGTACATCGACGGCGCCACCGCCAACACGCTCTTAAACGGCCGCGGTTTATACACGATATGCGTCTCTTTCGACAAATCCGCCGCCGCGCTCCACGCATCCTCGCACGACCCATAGAAAATGCCTTTGGTCGTCTTCCCCGTCACGTTCAGGCAAAAACAACGCCGCGCGACGGGTATCATCGACGCCGCACGGTTGATCACGTCGCGCACCGGCGTATGTTTGCTCCCGTTGATCACCGGATTCGTGATCAACGCACCAAGCCAGTGAAACAGATTCAAAATCTCTTCGCCCGCTATCCCCGGGAAAAAATACTTGTTCCCCCCGCTGAACCCCACCACCTCATGCGGAAACACCGGCCCCACCACGCAAAGCAAATCATAATCAAGCACACGCTTGTTAATTGCCACATCCGCACGCTGCCGCATCATCCCCCGCGATAGCCGCTCGATCTCATCTTCGGAAATCGTCCCGATGGACGTAAGCGCGCTCTTATTCTTCCACTCGTGGTTGTAGACGCCTACATCCCCGTATGTCCCCGCACGCTCCGCCGCCGTGATGCCCAGCAGCCGGTCGAGCGCCTCATCGGTCATCGGCGGGTGCGTACCCAGCGCCACCAGGAAATCCAGCTTCTTCACCCGCCCCCCGAGCGGTGCACTGCGTCCATGCAGTGCATCGCACAACGCACGGAACATCGCCGGCATCGGCATGCTCCGCGTGCTGTCCGGGATGATGCACAACACCCGCTTCCCGTCCACCGCCTCGCCCGAAAACGCCCGCTCAACGAACCCCCGCAAATCCTGGTCCGTCAGGTGGCCCTCTCTGGCTATCTGCGATAACACCGGCAAGATCTACACCTCTACATGGAACCCAAGCCCGGCCAACCGCGCTTCAAGCTCGCTGTTTCGCGGCCAAACTACGGCCGTCGTATTAAAAAACTCGCGACGCCGCGGGTACTCCTTGCGCAGCCGATCAAAAAGCCGCGCACGCTCGCCCGGTTCGCACCGAATCAGACCGCGCATCGCCGCGTCGTCCTTTATTATGTCATAAACTGACCGCACGGTTGAATTCAGCGCACTTTCCGCCGTCCCATCCACCTCCACCCGCGGGTGCTCGGGCGCCGGTAACAACGGCGTCGGATCCCAAGCCGGCGCCCTCCCCAGAAACCGGCATGCCGCCTCGTAAATCATCCGCGTGCCGTTTACTTTCCCGTCAAACGAATACCCCGCGATATGCGGCGTACCAATAAAAACACGCTCCAACAACGACACATCGATGTCCGGCTCGCCTTCCCACACGTCCAGCACGCACGCCGCCAGCCGGCCCGAATCCAACGCCTCTTTCAAATCCACTCCATCCACCACCGAACCCCGCGACGTATTAATCAAGATCGTCCCTGCCTGAAGCCGCGAAAAAAACCGCTCATCCACCAAATGGTACGTCCGATCCGGCCCCTTCCGCGTCAACGGCACATGCAACGTCACCACATCACACTCGAAAACACTGTCCAGCGGACTAAAAACGAAACTCCTCTCCTCTTGTGCTTTTTGTGCCTCTTGTGGTTTCAATCTCTGAGCCCGCTCACCCGTTGGGACGCCCCCCGGCAGTTGTGGGGGGTGTCCCACTTTTAAAGCCCTCTCCAGCGGTGGGTCATTCAACACAACCTCCATCCCCAACGCCCGCGCCGCCCTCACCACACGCGACCCCACGTTCCCCACACCCACAACTCCCAGCTTCATCCCCCGCAAATCAAGCCCCAACCGGTCCTCCAACGCCAGCAACGCCGCCACCACATACTGCGTCACGCTACCCGCGTTCGATCCCGGCGCGCTCGCAAACCCCACGCCATGCTCCGCCAGCCACGCCGTGTCAATGTGATCCTCACCAATTGTCGCCGTCGCCACAAACCGCACCCGCGAACCCTCGATCAACTCGCGCCCCACACGCGTGATCGACCGCACCAGCAGCACGTCCACATCCCGCACCGCCTCACGCGTGATCGCCCGCCCGGGGAGCGCCGTCACATCCCCCAACCCCCCAAACGCATCCCGAACATACGGGATATTCTCATCAGCAACGATTTTCATAACATTGTAGCGCAGCCGTCTCGGCTGCAGATCCGTCCGATCGGTCCGATCCGTCCTATTCCGCTTGTCATTTCTTCCACGGCGGCGTGCTTGGAAGGTACGTCTTAAACTCCTCGATCAACGAATCCTCATACGCGCCCGCGAACGTGCCCCCGAAAAACCGTTCCAACCCCTCCTCATACAGCCGCTTCCACGAAACGTCCTCGTCGCCCGGCATGATCGGGAAAAACAGCGCACCGTTCGCGCGCGCCGCCTTCAGATCCCCGTACGCGTCGCCGATCATCAGCATCCGGCGCTTCTCATACCGGCCTTCCGACGCAAACGCGATATGCTCCGCCTTCTTCCCCATCTCCTGGCCCGCGATCGCAAACACAAATTCCGCCACACCCTGCTCCTCCCACTCCCGCACCAGCGCCTCCGTCGGCGTCTGCGAACACACCAGCATATCTGCCGTCGATTTCGCCTTCTCCAGACACTCCCGCACGTACGGGAACGGCGGCAGGCCCTTGTCCACGATCTCGCTCACCGTCACGTTCACCGCCTTGCTCCACTCGAGCGCGGTGTGCATGTCCGCCTCGTCGTGTTCCCGGCAATACGCCTCGAGCGCCGGATTCCCCAGCTTCGATTCCGTCGCCGCCCAACGCCTCAAATTCGGTGCCGGCGGCGACTTGAAACCCCGCGCCTGTACCTTGTCCCAGTCATCGAGCAGATCGAACACCATCAGCAGCGCCGGAAATCGGTTGATCCCCCGCCATTCCGAATACAGGTTCACAAACTCCGCCGCCGTCCTCGCATATTTCGACACCGCCTGCAAACCCCAATACCGGATTATGTTCGGTATAAAACACTCCTTGTGCTTAATCTCCATCGTATCAAACGCGCAACCATCCGAATCGATCGCAATAAAAAAGCCCTTGCTCGGCTTATGTCCCTTCAACGCGGCAACCGGATCCGTCATCTCAAAAAATCCTTTCCACAAAACTGTAGCGCAGGCGTCTCGCCTGCAAATATCTGTCCGATCGGTCGGATCCGTCCGATCCGTCCTATTCTTTAGACTCCCGAAAACGCCGAGAACCCCCCGTCTATCGGCACCACAATCCCCGTCACAAACCGCGACGCGTCCGACGCCAGCCAGATCGCCACACCGCACAAATCCTCCGGCTTCCCGAACTCGCCCATCGGCGTGTGGCCCAGGATCGTCTTGCCCCGCGCCGTCACGTTCCCCGTACCTTCCTCCAGCATCAAAAACCGGTTCTGTTCCGTCAGAAAAAAGCCCGGCGCGATCGCGTTCACCCGCAACCGCGGGTTGTATTCCTGCGCCAAATGAACAGACAGCCACTGCGTAAAATTGCTTACCGCCGCTTTCGCCGCGCTATACGCCGGTATCCGCGTCAACGGCCGAAACGCGTTCATCGAACTGATGTTGATCACCGACCCGCCCGCCGGATTGTCCTTCATCCGGTTCAAAAACACCTGGCACGGCACAATCGTCCCGGCTATCAGGTTCAGATCGATCACTTTCTGTATCGCCTCCGCCGGCAACTCGAAAAAACTCTGCTCCGCCGACGTCGTCGCCCCCTTCATATTCCCGCCAACACCATTGACTAGAATATCAACCTGGCCGAAATCACCGTACACCGCATCGCAGCACGCCTCCACCGTCTCCCGACGGAACATGTCCACCTTATACGCCTTCGCCTCACCGCCTTCCGCCACAATCGCGTCCACCACCGCACCCGCCGCGTCCAAACGAATGTCCGCCACCGCTACTTTCGCCCCCGCACCGCCAAACGCCTTCGCAATCGCCCCGCACAACACACCGCCACCAGCCGTCACTACCGCCACTTTCCCCCGCAGCGAAAACAAGTCACCCGACGACATCGTGCATCCTCCATGTGCGCATTAAGAAATGCGCATAAAAAAAAGCGGTAATTCGCAGGCCTCAAAGCCTACCACGCACCCCCACTTCAATCAAGTTGCGACGCCCCGCGATTCGTTGGGACGCCCCCCGCCGCGCTTCTTAGCGCGCTTTGTGGGGGGTGTCCCACTTTGTCCTGCATTGGTAGGGTCCGCTCCCGCGCGACCCTCGGTGCCGGCCCTCATCCGTCGGATCCGTCGGATCTGTCCGATCCGTCCTCCAGCCTAGAGCCTTACAGCCTATAGCCTGCTTTTCCTCCCGCCCCGAGCCTAATAGGTGCAACCAGCCGCCGCGCGCCCATACGCCTCGAGGTTCTCCACCGGCGTCTCAAAAAAATGGTCCGACGTCGACATGATATACGCCCCGTCACGCCCGAACCCTTCAAACAACCGCACCACCTCCCGCCGCACGTCCTCCGCCGCACCCGACGTCAGCACGTTGAACTGGTCCAGCCCACCGATCATCGCCACACGCCCCGCGTACGCATCCCGCACCGCCGACGGCTCCGTAATGTTTCCGCCCGTCCCCGGCGGGGACAGGGTCTCCGAGGCGTCCGTCTCGTTCTCCACGATCTGATCCAAAATGTGCATCATCCCGCCGCACGTGTGGTACGTCACCAGATGCCCCGCGTCGTGCAACGCACGGTGCAGTTGACGGTCGTACGGCAGGCAGAACTCCCGGTGCAACACAGGCGAGATCACCGTGTCGCTTGCCGACCCGCCACCCGTCTCGATCAAGTCAAACCGAGCACCACGAAGCGACTCCTCGATAAACCGCAGTTTCTTCTCCAACAACGCGCGCATCAGCCGGTGTACCCAGTCCGGGTTTTCCATCGCCTCGCAGATCAGCGACTGCGGCTCCATCAGGCACGCCGCATGCTGCCAGCACCCCGCCTGATCGCCCCACACAAACCCACGCAAAATCCCCGCGTCACCTATCTCGTCATACGCCGCCACAACCGCATCCTGGTCAAGCCCGCCCACCGGCATGTACTTTTCGATCAGGTCCACGTCCTCGTGGCGCTTGATCATGTACTCCGTGATCCACGTCGTCGTCCGGTTCCCGCACGTCGCATACGTCAGCGTCCCGCCCGGCGTCGTCACCTCACGCCGCAACCGTTTGTTCAACGGGTTCGCATCCAGCACCGTGATGTCTTCCCGCCACTCCGGCGTCTGCACCACCGACAGCTCCGCGTCCGGCACCCAGAACTGGCCCATCGCCTCGAAAAACTGAATCGCCGCATCCAGACCCGTCGACTTGAACGCATCGAGCGCGGCCATCCCACCCATATACTCGTCCAAATGATACTGCTGCCACTGATGAACCGTCGCCGGAACACGATCCCCCTTCTCCCCCGCCAACGCACGCATCATCCGCTCTTTCGAGGTCATACCCGCGCCCTCCCGCCTCAAAGGATAGCGCGGCCACTCCCAGAAATCCAACGCCACTTCCCATGCGTGCGTCTTTCTCTCCGTCTGATCCGTCTGATCCGTCTGATCCGTCGGATCCATCCTCCCACCCCATCCTTTGTCCCTATTCCGCCTCGCTGTACTCGTCTTTCATCCGGCAGTCAAAATAGTAATTGTTCCGCGGGCCGAACCAGCCCACCGCCCAGGCATTATTCACGCCCCCGTAAACGTTCGTCACCGGCGCCCATTCCCACTTCTCGCTTGTCACATGCCCGTCGCACCACAGCACGTTCGCCCGGCCATCGTGGCGAAAATGCATGCTCGGCGACGCATACCCCCACGCCTCGTTACCCCGCGGCTCGTCCGGTGTTGGGAAATACGGGGCCTCGACAAAACTGTACTCGACCAGGTACCCAGCCTGCGGCATCGCCGCGTCCGCAAACATGATCGTCTCCGCCGGGTTCCCCAGCCGGCTGTCGAGTGTCGTAACTTTGTACGACTTCGGGTAATCGTTCAGATAGGCCGTCCCGCCGACGTACGACGCGTTATACCCGTACCCGCCCGTACCCGACTCGAACGCGTTGTCCACCTCGCCCGTCCGACGAAACTCCGTAAACGTCGGGCATTCTTTCACCCGCGCGTCCGGCAGATACTCCGCCAGCGGGCCCTTCTTCGGGTCGAAATCGCTCGTGTTATCCGACGTCGGCCGCACCCCGTGCCAGCGCGTCGTTCCGCCAAACCCAACGTCGATATCCGGCGCCGCCGGAACGTAATGACCCCGGTTTTCCGCCGCATACATCGAGTTCGCCAGGAAAAGCTGGCGCAGGTTGTTCACGCACTGCACCGACACCGCCTTCTGCCGCGCCCGGCTCAGCGCCGGCAACAAAATCCCCGCCAAAATGCTGATGATGGCTATCACCACCAACAGTTCTATCAACGTAAATCCAAATCGTTTGCTTTGCATGGCACACATTCCCCTTGGGCCGACAAAAGGCCCCGTTGCAGTTAAAGAGGGGAAAAAGTGGCAGGAAGAACTTCAGACCGAAAGGCCCCCGCCGGTACCAACCGGCGCCCGCCGCAACTCTTTCCGCGAAGTTGCCGCATATCAAGATAGGTTTTGGGCAGGTCTTCTGGCTTCCGGATCGTCCTACTTGCCGCGCCTTCCCGCCCCGGTGGGGCAGTGGCACATACTGCATGCGGCTTTCGTCCCCGGTTACAGCAGCGCGTCTGCGACGGATTCGCACCGTCTTCCCTTGGCCCGTTTTTGAGTCCCGCCTCACCTCCTTTCAACGTTGCTCCAATGAGCGCATTCTACAAGACCGCCCCCGCCCCGTCAACCCCCCTCACCTCCAACATCGGTCCGATCCGTCCGATCCGTCCGATCAAGCCTACTGCCTGATCTTCAGCAGCCGCGTGTCGCCCGTTTTCAGAGGCAGCGTGATCACCCGGCGCCGCTGCCAACCTACCTCGGGCGACATCAGGTCCGTAATATCCGCGGGCCGGTCCAACTCGAGCGTCCGCTCGCCCGAGTCCTTCCCGTGAATCCCCACAAAACTCTCGCCAAAGAAAAACGTGTCATAAAAATTCTGCGCACCCGGCTGGTAACACAGAAACACCTCGAGAATCCCCAGGATCTCCCGCAACATCTTCGGTGTCAGCGACGGTTCCGCGCACAAGACCGACCCCCAGCCTTCCTCGAAAAACTTCGTCGCCACGCTCGGTTTCCCCGACGCCGTAAACTTCGCCAGCATGTCCGCGTTCTCGTCCTCGATGTAAAACAGCGGCTCCACCGTCATCCTCCCGCCGAATGTCTCATCCTTCTCCATCCACTTCCCCGTCAGTACAAACGTCGAACCCGTCTTCTCCGGCCCGTCGAACGCCTTCACCTGGATGCCCGTCAGTTGCGCAATGTTCTCCACCGACGCCCCCTCGTCCCCGAAATACCCCGGCGCGTACATCCAGATCGCGGTCGCCCGGTTCCCCTCGAGCACCCCCCGCAACCGCGCACGCTCCTCCGCCTCGAGCTTGAACGCGTTCAAAAACAAGTACAGGTCCGCACCCGGCGCTTTCCCCGAGATCACGTCCCGCAACAGGTAGTATTTCACCGGAAGCCCCGCACGCGCCGCGCTGTCACGCACCTGCGTCAGCAGCAACTCGTTCAATTCACCCGCGCAACCCTCCACAAACCGGCTCTCCTCGTCCACCACCACCGCCAACTCCGACATCTCCCCCGCCTGCAACCCCTCCTCCTCAGCGTCCGCTGTGTCCGCCGCCTGCGATTCCTCTTTCCCCCAACCCGCCGAATCGGAGTAAATGGCCGACATCGCGCCGAACCGTTTCCACATCTCCGAGTCGTGAAGCCGCCCCTCACCATCCGCGTCCGACCACATCAGACCGATCCGGTGCGATAGCGCCGCCGCAAAATTCCGCTGCTGAACGCTGTAGATGTCCTCGGGCCGGACGTTCCGCGGCCGCGTGATCTCGCCCGTCGACGGGTCCCGCGCAATCCCCGTCCGCGTGTCGTCGATCAGGTACCACTGCTTCCCGTAAAGCACCGCGCTGTCTACCGGCCCCATTAGGCCGCCCGCGCCGCCCAACCCCCGATCCACGTACGACACCGGGCTCGCAAAACCGTCCAAATCGCTCTCCAGCAGCCGGCCCAGCGCAAAATGGCCCGCACCCCCGTCCGCCAGTTCAAACGAATATCCGTAACTCGCAATCACCCGCGCGCTCTTCCCCGCGATCCCCTTGATCTGACCCGTAAACTCGAGAATTGTCCCCGCCGTCGTCTCGCTCGTGTACTCCAGAAAATCCGCCCACCGCTGCATCGACGGCAAGTCCAAAAACACCTTGCAGCCCTCCCCCGCCGGTCCCTCCGGTATCAGCCCATCCGGGATGGGGGCGTCCTCCAGCCGGACGCTCGCGTCGCCCCACGCCTTCTGCAACTGCGCGTCATCCAGATACCGCGCCTTCAGCCACCTGCGAAACCCCGCCTGGTTCGCCGCTGACGCATCCGCCACTCTGCCACGATGCCACAGTCCCCCGTCCAAACACCCAATGATGAACCCGTGAACACGCTCCGACCCCAGCGACGTGTTCACCGCGCTCACCAACGCGCCCAGCGCCGTACCCGCCTCGTTCCGCCACGCCTCAGACGCCAGGCTCACCGCCGTCGTCCCGCCCGGACCCGCCACAGACGATTCCGGATGCGCCTCGAGCCACGACGTCGGCGGGTCAAGCTTCACATGCACCAGCAACTGGGCCGACGCGTCCGCGCCAACCACGAAATTCAGCGGCTCCAAAAAAGCGTTCATATCCCCGTCCCACGGCAACGGAACCGACACTGCGTACTGATGGATCCCCGCCGAAGACGCCATCGAGATCTCAGCCGCAACCGCTGAACGCGCCGACGCAGACGGAACCGACGTGAAAAAATACAACGGAGGCGGCGCAGGGGCAGGCTGCTCAGCCGTCGACGACGCCTGAGCCGGAGTTGACACGGCACCTGCAGCCGCTTCCTCCTCAGAAGGCGCCGACTGCGCCCCAAGCCAGTACCCCACTATCGACGCCGCCACCACAAGGACCACCACCAAACCCAACCGCACATAAAGACCTATCAGCGGCTGCTGGCCCGGTTCCAACATTTTGTAACAATCACCTTTTCCAACATCAACGGCGTTCAGCCCGCCTCACAGCCCGATCCAGCCGCCGATGTCTATCCGTTCGCCCGTTTCTTCTGCCTCAAAAACCCGCGCCGACACAAACTCCACCCGCCCCGGCGCCGTCTCGATCACCGCCTCATCCCGACCCACCGTCTCCAGCACCGCCAGCCGCAACCCCTGCTGCATCACCTCCACACGCGTCGCGCCCAACCGAGGATAACAATTGACGTGCCGCACCCGCAACGCACCACCCCCGCTCTCGTACGTCGCGTGACGCGACATGGGACGCACCGTATCGCCCCCAACATCCCGCGGCTCGTACCACCCGTCCTCCGGCAACGGCGCCCCGCCGAAAAACATCATGTCCTGCCGGATCAACGGCCAAAACCGGCATGCCCTGTCGGGACGCCCCCCGCCGCGCTTCTTAGCGCGCGTTGTGGGGGGTGTCCCTCTCTTAACGCGCCACGCCAGCGCACGCGGCAAATACGCCCCCGCGGACCCCCACGACCGCACGTGCGCCCATGCCCGCCACGGCTCGCCATCCAGCAGCGCACGCCCAATCGCCCGCGCCTCCCCCACCGCATAAAGCAGCTTTACCCGCGGCCAATGCCGAAACGGAAAATGACGCAGGATCACACGCGCACGATTCCGCGTGTTCAGATAATACTTCCGCCGCGCGTTTTTACCCGCGCCCATCGTCGCGCTGAACTTGTGCCGAACCCGCGCCCCCGGACAACTCCAAACCTCGTACCCCGCGTTCCATATCCGAAGGCAAAGATCCAGGTCGTCCAGGTAAATGCCAAAATCCGGAGGCAGCAAACCCACCTTCCGCAACGCATCCGCCCGGTAAAATGCCGCACCGCCGCACACCCCGATCACCTGCCGCGGCTCATTCCAACGCTCACCGTCCAGCCGGCCAAGTCCCAAATCCCACGACGACGCGATGATCGAGCATTCCAAACCCACCGAATTCAAAATGTCCGGGCAACCGTACATCAACATCTTCGGAGCAAGCGCACCCGCGTCCGGTTTCGGTTCCGCCATCTCCACCAACTTCTCCACCGCATCCGGCTCAGTCGCCGTGTCGTTATTCAGCAAAAACACATAATCCGCACCCGACTCCAGCGCCATCTTCATCCCCGCATTGTTGCCACCCGCCCAACCCAGGTTCGACCCGCACTCCAAAACCTCCACCCGATCATCCCCGCCAAACCGATCCCGAACAAAACCAACCGAACCGTCCGTACTCCCGTTATCAATCAACAAAAACCGCGCGTTCCCATACGTCCCCCCCAGCAACGTCTCAAAACACTCACCAAGATGCTCCAACCCGTTCCAATTGATCACAAGCACATATACCAGCGGCCGTCTCATGGCTCTAAGTATACGCGAATCCAATGCGCCGTGGCAGGCCGTAGCACAGGGGTCTCGCCAGCACATCAAGGCACAGGCCGCCACACCCCTTTCGTCCCTTATGTCGCTTCCGTCCCTTCCGGAAAGGCTGCGCGTCTCTTACTCCTGCAGGTGCACCGGCCCCGGCCCCACCTTCCGCGCAAACGTCCCTTTCCGCTCCCTCAAAATGCGTTCCGCGATCTGCCGCACGTGCAGCCGCAGCCACATATCCGTCCCCGTCCCTGCGCGGTAATCCGCCGGCCCGTGCCCGTCCACCCGCCCCGTCTCGAGCAACGCCACCGCCTGCGCAAACTGCTCGGTCGACGCCGGGTCGTACACCGCGTACGCCAGACCACCGCTCTTACGCACCACGCTGAACGACGGCACGTCGCTCGGCCCGTCCGCCACGTAAATCATGTTCTTGAACGGCACACGCCGCTCCTCTTCCGGCACCGAATCGTTCACCCCGACGCCCGACTGCCGGTTGATCCCCTTGTTGATCTCGAACAACGCCCGCGTCTTCGTCGTGTGATCCAGAAACCCGGCAATCTGCGAGATCTCGCCCGGTTTCGGCGCACCTGTCAAATCTTCCCCCGGCCCCGCGGGCGTCTCGATAAACTCCGACGCCCAGACGCCGGCCAGCAACGGCGCGATCTTCGACCCCCGTATCAATTCCGCCAAACCCGTGCTCACCACGTAATGCTCGACGCGAAGGTCCAGATCCGCAAACGCACCCTCCCGAACCACCCCCTCGAGCCGCTCGAACAACTCCACCACACCCGGATAAAACTCGATCTCCCCACCCAACTCGCGCAACCGCCCGTTCGACAGCCCCGGAAAACGACCATGACGCACGTAAGAAAGCAGGTGACCCAGGTAACACGTGTCCCGCTGAACACGGATGCCCCCACGCCCATAATACGCCGGCAACGACGACACCTCCGACCAGAACGCCGACTCGTCCACCCCATACGCCCGAAACAACGGCGACTGCATGTAATGCGGCGACAACGTCTTGTCAAAATCCCAGATCACCGCGATCACATTCTGATTAAACAACCCTTTTTCAACCATCGAATTTACCCCACATTCACGCTCGTCATGTTCTACCAGTTTCCCCCCCGCCACTCAACATGCGAAAAACAAAACGAAAAACGCGGACCGACACGAATGGCACTAAGATAAGGGCGCAAAATAGCTTGCCACACTGTCTTAGCCTGCTTCAGCAGGCTCCTCTTTGCACCCATATTTAGAGGGGGTGTTCTTGGCCTGTCCCGTTCAACAGCCCGCTTCAGCGGGACTTTGCATGGCTTTAGCTGCCGATTTGTTCTAACACGAACCGGCAGTAAACACTTCAACGGAATCCCTCCAAGAACGCACGGCCAAAGCCTTATCTTAGTACATGATTTCATAAATACAGTAACGTAAGAAACAATGATCGTCGTAGTAAGGCCGACTTCGCCGAAGTCGGCCAATCAACGGTCGGGGGAGCGGTTTTTGGGCGAAGCGTCATGCGTGACGTAGCTTTGATTTTCGGGCAGTATGGTGATCGACGGCTGGAAAGATCGGGTAGCCTTGTGCGGAAAGGGCCGACTTCGGCGAAGTCGGCCAATCAACGGTCGGGGGAGCGCTTTTTGGGCGAAGCGTCATGAGTGACGCAGCTTTGATTTTCGGGCAGTATGGTGATCGACGGCTGGAAAGATCGGGTAGCCTTGTGGGGAAAGGGCCGACTTCGGCGAAGTCGGCCTTATAGTAGCCACGTTGGTTATCCACAGCCGACAGAGTGGGACCGGTTTTGAGCGGGTCCCGGTCGTCTGTTGGCTGTGGATAACCAACCGGCGCGTCCGGCAG
>Ga0315285_10002596_pt1 | contig 18855 bp, 12 predicted proteins | sample YL17G09_36_MG_FD_203698 | JGI IMG/M metagenome (GOLD analysis project Ga0315285, IMG submission 203698) | Sediment microbial communities from Yellowstone Lake, YNP, Wyoming, USA - YL17G09_36 | ecosystem: Environmental > Aquatic > Freshwater > Lake > Sediment | place: USA: Wyoming | collected...
CGTTCCAGCGGCAGGATTCCTTGGATGCCGACCTCCTTGAGCCAAGGGATCAACGTCGTCACGTCGCCGTCCGAATCGACCATGGGGAGAATGCCGCGTTCCGCGAGGGCGGGAACCAGGCCGCGGTAGTAAGGCGCCAGGAACTCATCGAAAAGAGCCTTCGAGCACATGGGACCGTGGTTGTAGGACATGTCCTCGGCCAGGGTCATGAACTGGGGCGCGCAGACGCGGCAGAAATCGTCCACAACCCTGAGATTCCACCCGAGCAGATCCGAGTTGATCTGATGCATCAGCTCCGGATCCTCATAGAAAGTGAGGAGGTGGCGTTCGATGCCGAGCAGAGTCCGGGGGAACCAGAAAAACCCGTCAAGCGTCATCCAAACGACGGCGCGGCCCTCGCTCTGCCAGCGCGCCCACTTCGCCAGCTCCCGGTTCCGGGTCAGATTGGGGGCGGGATAGAGATGAGGACGGACCTTGAGGTAATCGTCCATGCTCTCGACCACGCCCTCCCCGTGCTTTGCGGCGTAGGGAAACATGGCCCCCCGGGGAGCGACCCAGAGCTGGCGGTAGCAGTCCAGTCCGAGATGCTCGCGAACGTTGCGGACGCGGCGCGACAGTCCCTCGCCCTGCCAGCGCTCGAGCGTCAGGTTCCACCACCCGGCCCACTCGATCATGGGAAGGCGGTCCGCCAGCTCGAAGTACATCACGGCCCGGAAACGGCGCGCGTGATTGAGACCGCGCACGAAGCGCGGCGCGCTCCGCGTCCGCCGCCGTTCGGGCGAGGGGGCGTTTCCCCGGGCACGGTCCGACCTCACGCGCTTCACCGGCGGCGCTCCATTCGGAACGGCTCGAAGAAGGCGTCTTCCTCGCGGACGCGGCTACTGGTTGAAGAGCTCTTTGTTCGTCGCAATGATGTTGCCCTGGGAGCGCGTGCCGTTCGTGGGATTGTAGATCATGTCCGCGTAGTACTCCTTGCCGCGGCCCACCCAATCCCAGTGCGTCACCCAATCCACGGTGATATCCCAAACCATGTCCGGCCCGGGGGAGTACACGGCGTACTTCGTTCCGAAACGGCCGGGGTCGGCCTGGTCCCAGCTGCTATTGTATGGGCTGTCAGCCGCGTAGCCGTAAGGCTGATGGGTGGAGGGCGCCCACTGGTCGAAGTTCTGGCCTTCCACAAAGGGAAACGCGTTGATGGGGATAGAGGTCATGTAGGCGACGGGCGTCGTCAGTTGAGACCAGCTCTTGTTTTCGTCAGTGATGTAGTCGGTCGGCGCCTTGATGTGATCCACCATGTAGGACTCCAGCCCCGTCCGCAGGCTGCGCATGTCGGCGTAGCAGCGGCTGACTTTCGAGCGCACCTGCGCTTCCAGAAAGTTGGGCACGGCGATGGCTGCCAGGATGGCGATAATGGCAACCACGATCAGCAGTTCAATCAGCGTAAACCCTTCGCATCTTTCTCTCATGGCGATTCCCTCTCCTCTCTGCTTGTCTGCCGCGTCGTATGACGGGCGGCCTCTCCGGCCGCGCTTTCAGCCCCCAAGCTGCTGCGGGATGCCGGGGAAATCCCCCCCGATTCGGGCGATGTTGCCGCGGCTGCGCGTGCCGTTCGTCGGGTCGTAGATCATGTCGCAGGGATGCGCCGGCCAGGAATAGTCGCCCTCGTAGGTGTGCGCGACATAGGTCGGGTCCTTCAGAACGAGGTACGGATAGTGGGCGATCCAGGAGTTCTTGCGGACGGGACCGAAGCTGAGTGCGACATAGCCTTTTCGCAGGAAATCGGCGTGGTACGTTTGGGCCCAAACGCCGTCATAGGTGAGGTACTGGTAGGTGCGCTTGTAGTCCTCGCGCAGGGTCCACGGGTTCACCTCGTTTCCGGCGGGGGTGAAAGGGTCCTCGAGGTCAACGGACGTGATGTAGGCGACGGGCGTGGTCAGGCCGAAGACGTACTGGATGTAGGCCTTTGTCCCGTCGTATTCCGGGGCGTCGGGGTAGGTATTGTGGTCCACCATGTAAGCCTCGAGGGCGGTGGCCAGACTTCTCATGTCGGATTTCGCGCGCGAGACCTTGGACCGGACCTGGGCCTCGAGAAAATTCGGCACGGCGATGGCCGCCAGTATGGCGATGATCGCCACGACGATAAGCAACTCGATCAGGGTGAAAGCCGCCTTCCGTCTCTTTCGCATGCTCTTCTCCATGGCTCTCCGTCTTCCTCATCCTCGGCTTCATTTGCCCATGGCGCGCAGGTTGCCGATCGCCTTGCGCGCGCACTCCAGGGGCGAGACCGGGTAGGCCTCGATCTCGACGATGTACCACTCCGTGTTGCCGATAGTCTCGCAGAGGCGAAAAAACTCCGCGAAGGGCACGTCCCCCTCGCCGACCATTTTCTCGTCAGGGTATTCCTTGACGTGCACCGTGACGGCGCGCCCCGGATAGCGCTCGAGGTAGGGCAGAGGATCGGCGCCCGCGCGCAGCACGTGGCCGACGTCCATCTGTGCGATGATCTCCGGCTTGGCGCGGCTGAAGAGGATGTCCCAGGGAATCTCGCCCTCGAGCGGCTGGAACTCGGCGGCGTGGTTGTGGTAGCCCAAACGCATGCCGTGGGGCGCCAGTTGAGCCGCCACCTCATTGAACAGATCGGCCGTTCGGCGCCAGGCGTCGGGGGAGTTCGTGTACTCGCCGGGAAGACCGGGAACGACGATGAACCGGTTGCCGATCTCGCGGTTGAAGGCAACGGTTTCCCCTAACGCACTGCCCAGAAGCGCGTCTACGCCCGTGTGCGAGCCGGCCGCCTTCAGGCCGTTTTTCTCGAGCATGGCTCGGACCTCGGACGCGCTGTGGCCGTGGAAGCCGGCGAATTCGACCCCCTCGTAGCCCATCTCAGCCACGGCCGCCAGAGTTCCTGCAAGGTCCCTGGCGCAGTCCTCGCGCACGGAGTAGAGTTGCAGCGCAATCGGGATCTTCCGCGCTCTTCTATTCGCCGGCGCTGTTCCGCTCACCACAGGAGTCTCCCTTCTACTGTTTCCTCGTAATCCCCTTCCCGCACATGGGTATCATGCGATCGACGGCGGATTCCCCTTCGTAGTTGAAGATCGTGAAGCCGTCCGCGCCGAGGCTCCGCGTCAGCTTGATCTGTTCGACGAGCTTCGTGATGTCGTCGGGATCGGGCCAGACGCCCATGCCGATTCCGGGATAGCAGGGGACGTCGCCGACCCACGGCAACTGCCGCGACAGCATCTCCTCGAAGACGTCGTTGTCCGGCGTATAGTCCATGGGACAAACGAAGTCGAGGTACCCCTTGTCGCACCAGACCTTCCAGTCCTGCCCGATCCGGTCGCGGTCGGACGGCCAATCGCGGAAGACGGCCGCCGAGATCTTGACGTTGGGTTTGGTCGCGCGCACGCGCTCGGCGACCGTCGCCACGACCTTCGTGATCTGCTGCCGGCGGAACTCGTACCACTGCTGCTCGACCTCGGGATCGTCGTGCACGATGTCGGGCCATTTCTCAATCTTGACTCCGATGAACTTCTCGAAGCGCTCCTTGCATCCGGCGCAGAAGCAGGTCTCGCCCACCTCGCCCGGATAGCGGATGTAGTCGAAGTGCACGCCGTCGACGTCGTACTTCTCGGCGATCTCAACCATGGCGTCGATCTCGAGTTTCTGATTCTCGGGGTGCGAGGGACACAGCCAGACGTTCTCCCCCGTCGTCCCGTCATAGAAGATCTGCACGCGACCTTCCCGCTCGATTTTGTCGATGAAGTCGTCCGGCGTGCCCCTCCCGGTGTTCCAATTGACTTTCCACACGTGACATTGGACGCCGTACTTCCTGCACGCCGCCACGCATTGCTCGATCTGGTCGCCGCGCGTCCCGATCTCGTCGTAAACGGGCAGGACTTTGCTGTCGTAGTAGGCGATCCCTCCCCAGCACATGTTCGGCAGAATCGCCGTAAAGCCGTTGTCCGCAAGATTCTTGATCGCCTCATCCCACGTTCTGCCCCGCACGCCGAAGGCGCTGTGGCACCAGACGGCCCGGTGCTCGCCCGGCTTCGGCGTCTGCGCGAGGCAATAGGCCTCGCCCATCTCCTTGCTCACTTGTTCGGCGGCGGCGATCGCTTCGGCGTACTTCCCCGCCTCGGTGAAACCGGCGGCTTCTCGCCGCAAGACGCCGGCTTTCTCGAGACCCTCCAACGCCTGCTTCCGATCGCCTGTCAACTCGCGCCGGATGGCCGCCTCCGCCTCCGCGTAGCTCTCGTACCCGCCGAAGGCGCCCGCCCGGTCCAGGCTGCGCCGCGCGGCGATCTCCCAGCATTCCGGCGCAAAATGGCCGAGCATGGCCAGCAACACGAGTCGCGCCTCGACGGAGTCGCGCTCGCGCACGACGAAGGTCATGTGGACGCAGTTGTCCGACACCACAATGGCGGCGTGTCCCGTGGACTCGCCGTCCTCATTGTGCCAGTAAGCGGCGACCCGGCTGCGGCCCTCCACGGGTCGGACCGTCCGGACGCGCCAAGCCCCCTCCTCAACGACTTCCGGCAGTCCCCGAAGAACGTCTCCCGAGGCGTGAATGGAGGCGAACTGTCTTCGGAACTCGCCCCGGCGCTGCCCACCGCGGCCTCCACTGTCCTGACCCCCGCGGCCCGGAAATCCTCCCACCTCTTCCCCGGCCTCGAAGCCCAGGACCGACACGAGCGAGTCCGGCAAGTAGTAGAAGGAGACGATCTTGCCTCCTTGTTTCACGAAATCGGTCAGCGCGTCCACCGCGCCGCGCTCCAGATCGGGACAGAGGGGAAGCACGGCGAGCTTCGCCTTTTCCAGCAGGGGCGCGCTCAGACCCTCGTCGCTCAGAACGGTGTACTCCAAGCCGAGGTCGTCCAAGGACCGGGCCATGCCCCTGGCGGCCCAACTCGCGAACCGGCCGATGCTGAATTGTCTCGGACCGCCGGAATCGGCGCGAACGGCCGACGCGTTCCAGATGAGGGCGATGGGCGCCTCGCCCGCGCCCCACGCCCCGATGTCCGCAACGTAGCACGCTCCAGTCCTCTCGCCGCGAGGCCGGGCGGAGATCCGGATCGCCTCGATGGCGTCCCACCCCGCCGAGCTGCCTTCGGTCTCCATTTCGATCTTGCTGACCTGGACGAGGCTCCAGTCGCCGCGCGTCCGCGCCGAGAACTCGCCGACATAGACGCCTTTGCCGCTCCTCAGACGGACTTCGAGGTCGGAGAGCGCTCGCCGGTCGGGCGAGAAGAACCGGAACTGGACGCCCTTGTGTCGCGTGAGGTCCATGGGCGCGGGCCATTCCCACGCGATTCGCTCGGCGTCATCGCTCGCGGCGCTGTAAGGCAGTCGCAACGCGCACCGTGGACCCGCCCGAACAACCGAGACGGCGAGCGCGCCTTCCTCGGCCGAAGCCGCCCCCTCGGCGGCCGGTTCCGCCTTCTCGCGCGCCGCCCGGACCGCATCGAGCCCCTCGACCGCATCGAGCCCCTCGACCGCATCGAGCCTCTCGACCGTCTCCTTGCCGAGCTCGCCGACGAGAGCGTACTCCGCCCGCGGAGGCAACGGCGGCAGCGATTTCCCCTTAGGCACGACGCTGCACGATGCGGCAAGCACGCCAATCCACAAGAGGGTCAGGGTCTTCTTCGGCATCTTCCCAACCTCCTCCTTTCGACCGCCTTCAGAGATCGTTTTCGCGACGGACTATGGTGTGTCCGACGAGAAGTATCAAGGGAAACCGTTGCCGCCCTCGCTTGACTGAACGTGTCCCTACTGCAGCATGTCCGGCGAGAGAGCTTCGGCTTCGCGCCATTCCTCGTCAAGGTGGAATTGCCGCACAACCATCTCGCGATAGAGGCCGTTGCGCGCCATGAGGCCGGCGTGGTCGTCTTGCTCGACGATCTGCCCCGCCTCAATCACGACGATCCTGTCGGCGCTGCGCACGGTCGACAGGCGGTGGGCGATGATGAACGTCGTCCGGTTCTCCATCAACTCGTTCAAGGCCCGTTGGATGATCCGCTCGGCCTCGGTGTCGACCATCGACGTCGCCTCGTCGAGGATCAGTATCCGCGGATCGGAGAGGAAGGCGCGGGCGATCGCGATGCGCTGTTTCTCGCCCCCGGAAAGCCGCACCCCCCGCTCGCCAATGAAAGTTTCGTAGCCCTCGGGCAGGCGCTGGATGAAGTCGTGGGCGTGCGCGCCTTTCGCCGCCTGGACGACCTCGGCCTCGGTCGCGTCCGGCCGGGCGTAGAGAATGTTCTCGCGCACGCTCGTGTTGAAGAGGAAGGTATCCTGGAGCACCATGCCGATATGGCGGCGCAGCGAGGTCTGCTTCACGTCGCGCACGTCCACGCCGTCGACCAACACTCTCCCCTCGAAGGGGTCGCTGAAGCGCGCGATGAGATTGACCAGGCTGGTCTTGCCGGCGCCGCTGCGACCCACGATGGCCACAATCTCGCCCGGCTCGGCGCTCACCGAAACGCCGCGCAGCACTGTCTCGCCGGTGTCGTACCGGAAGCTCACGCCTTCGAGCTCGACGCGCCCCTCGACCCGCTCGAGCTCGACGCCGTCGGGCTTGTCCTCGACCGACGGTTTCTCGTCCATCAGCTCGAAGAGCCGAGCGATCGCGGCCAGCGACTGGTTGACCATGTTCTGCACGCGGGCGAGCGCGCCGATCGGCTGGTAGAAATCCTGCATGTAGCGCAGGAACGCCACCACGGTGCCCGCCGACATAGCGGCGCCTTCGGCGCTGAGCGCCGCCCGGCGCGCGCCGTACCACACCAGCAGAACGAGCCCCGCCGACGTGACGAGCGAGAGCGCGGGAAAAAACGTGCTCCACATCCAGATGCTGCGGCAGCTGGCCTTGTAGTAGGCGCGGCTGCTTTCGTCGAAGTGCGCGGTCTCGGCCTCTTCGCGGGCGAAAGCCTTGATGACCTGTATGCCGCCGATCCGCTCCTGCAGGCGCGCGTTGATCTCGCCGAGTTCCTTGCGGATGCGGCTGAAGACCGGCCGGACGAAGTGGGCGAAGGTCCAGAGCAACCCGACGAAGAGCGGCAGCGGCGCCAGCGCCACGAGCGCCATCCTCCAGTCAAGCCAAAAGATGAGAGCCGCGGCGCCGATGACGTGGAGGACGTTGGTGATGATGTCGTCGGTGCCGTGGACCACCATGTCTTCGACCGCGCCCACGTCGTTGCTGACCCGCGACATGATGTCGCCCGAGCGCTCGCGCTCGAAGTAGTTCATGCCGAGCTTCATCAAGTGGCGGTAGCAGTCCATGCGCACGGTGTAAACGAAGCGCTGACCGAGGAGGTGCATGACGTTAGTGCGCACCGCGCCGAGGCCCTGCGCGGCGAGGGTGAGAAGGAGGAACTTGAGCATCAAGTCGGGCAACGGCTCAAGATTGCGGGCCATGATGACGTCGTCGAATAGGTCGCGCAGAACGAGAGGCAGCGCCAGGCCGGCCGCCGTCGCTGCGAACATGGAAAAAACGCCGAGCGAGACTTTATGCCAATGAGGCGCCAGGTTCCGGTAGAACCACGCGAGCATCCGCCGGTTGGTGATCTTGACGGCCGGGGGTCCTTCACCGCGCGGGTCCCCGCGCAGCATTCCTCCCAGTCGCAGTCCTCCTGTCCTCGAAGCCATCAGTCCACTCCCTGGTTCTTCTCATGTCGCGGTGTGCCGGCCGCGTTCGTTGCCATCCGGCGCAACGCGCGCGCCGTGGCGCCCTTGTCGATGTAGAGCGAGGCGGCCGGCTCGTCCTGACTGATCCCTTCGGCGGGCGAGAGGCCGGCGCGCAAACTCTCGAGACGGTCTCCCAGTCAGCGCTCCTCAGGCTCATGCCAAAGCGCCGAGGCCGGGATCTCTTCGAGGCCGCCCCTGGGCGAGGAATAGAGCGCTTTCAGCTCATAGAGCCCGTACATGTTGAACCACGCGACCTCGATGGGATGCCTGCCGGCCTTGAGCGCGACAAAGGCTTGCTTCTGGATGCCCCAGTGGAGCGAGTGGCGATTGGACACGATCTCCTGACCCGCGACCGAAAGATACCCCCCGTCGTCGGACGTCATGGCGAACGTGTAGATTCCGTCCTTCGGGACCTCGATGTGCCCGGAGAAGAGGAGCGAAAAGCCGACGTCGCCCCCCCGCAAGCCGACGTCGATCGTCTTCGCGACGCCCGACCGCAGCAGTTTGGCGCTCGCCCCCTCCGCGGCGCTGACGCAGTTGCCTTCGTAAGAAGCGTACTTCAGACCGGGCTGCAGCTTGCCCGTCGACGCCGGTTCCACGAGCGTCAGTTGCCGCTCGTTTCCGAGCAGGCGCTCGCACCCCTTTCGGTACTCCTCGGGCGCCATCCCGCCCTCGCGCAGGCGCGTGACGCCCGCTTTCTCCAGCCGCTCGAAGAAACGCTGCATCCGCGCCCGCAACGCGAGATTCGGTTTGAGAACGAGATTCTCATAATCCGGAATCCATCCGCCTGAGCCGCCCGTGTTCGCCCGTTCGATGACGGCGTAATCCACGGTGAGACGAGCCGTCCGCACGCGCTCGAGCTCCTCCGAACGATAGGCGAGGGCCGCTTCCGCTTGATCCCACAGGTTGTCCGCTTCCTCGAGCAGCTCGTCGGTCAAGACGGCCGTTCCGGGATTCTCGGCGATCCCCATGTGGATGTTGTGCTCGAGGACTCTTCGCTCGAGGAGATCGAGATACTTGCGAATGTAGGGCGCCGCCGCGCCGTAAACGCCTTCGAGGAACTCCTTCTCGGCGCGATCGCGGCCGTAGTTGGGGTCCCAGAGGAATTTCGCCATCATGTAGCCGTCCAGACTCGCCATCTCACTGTTCAGAGTGTCGTAGACGTCTTCTTCGAAGATCCCCGTCACGCTGTTCTCAACGAAGAAACGTATATTCGCGTCGAGGACGTGGCGATTGGGGAAAGGGGTCAAGTAGTTGGCGAAGGAGGTCGTATAGTCCCAGACCCAGAGGCGGTCGCAGATCTTGGCCCATTCCTGGATGTCGCGGACGAAGGCGCGGTTCTGCCCGCTGTCGCACGTGGCGAGGGGATGCGAAAAGCAGCACTCGATGCTGCACAAGCGGATGATCACGTTGCGCCTCGGGCGCGCGTGCTTCGGCGGCTTGCGGCTCCACTGGTACGCGAGGGTGTCGACGGCGTTGTTCGGGAACTCATCCTCCAGCGCCTCGGCCACGCGGTTCACGAAGTGAAGAAGCGGCCCCATCTGCGACTCTTCGCGCTCGGCGATCGCTCGGCAGTCGGCGCACTGGCAGTATCCGCCGCAATCGTTCTGCGAGACGGAGAAGATAGTCGCCTCGGGGCGCTCGCGCATGGCTTGGCGCACCTTTTCGATCATCAGGCGCGTCACGCCTTCGTTGGTCATGCAGAGTTGCGCTCCGCCTCGCGCCCTCTTTCCGTCCACCTCGGAGAAGTATTCGGGATGCTCGTCGAAGTGCTTGTCAGGGGGAATATACCAATAGAACGTGTGCACGAAACCATGGTAGGTGACCTTTCCCCCGTGGCGCTCCTCGCCGCGGGCGTTCACGCGATTGCGCGCCGACCAGTCCGGATCGAAGCAGTCGCGCACGAAGGCGTCGCGATACTCGAGGGCGGGTACGCGCGTTTCGTCGATGGGGGGAATCTCAAGCCGGTCGCACTTCGGAATGCGGCTGACCGACGGCGTGAACCATCGGCATCCGAGGTGATCCCCAAGCAACCCGTAGACCGCGTAGAGATTTCCCCGAAGGTCCCCTCCCGCGATGACCAAATGAGGCCCCGCGGTTCGGATGACGTATCCCTCGTTGCCCAGTGTCTTGAAATCCACCTCGATACCCAACCGGCGCAGGCGGGCGTTCTTGCCGAGGATGATCTCGTGCTCGCCCATCGGCGTCCCGTCGTCGACGATCGGCAGTTCGGCGCCGGTCATCTCTTTGAGGAACCCTTGAAGTTCCTTGGCGGCGTGTTGCGTGGACGGCGATCCGTCTCGAGACACGACAATCTGAAAGCGGGATCTCCCCTTCTCCGCGATCCGAAGCGCCTTGGCGCCGGTTCCCGGACGCACCGCGGAACACCCGGTCAGCAATGGAAAAGCGCTCAAGACAAGCAACACAGAAGACCGTTTACTCATGACCATCCCCCTCCCCGTCGGCGTAGGAAGCCTCTTCGACCGAAGTCGGAGAGCATTCTGGCGGAAAAAGCGATTGCCTACAAGCGAGATTTTCACTAGAAGGATCGTGTAGTCGGACGACTCGCAGGACGAGCGCAGAATGAGAAGAGCGGACCTTTTCAAAGGCAATCCTTTCCGCGAAAGCCTCTCCAACCTGGCCGTTCGCAGGCCGCAGTTGGTGATGGCCGCAGCACATCTCTTCGACGGAACCCGGCATCTGCACGGCTTGACGAAGACGGCCCGCCCGCTCCTGGAAATCGCGGCGGCGTTCTGCGACGAGGAACTCGATGCGGAGAACAACGCGGCGATATCGAGGTTTTCGAACTCGCTCAAACGCCGCGTGCCGGGCCTCACGGCGGTGCAGCGAGGCGCCGTCGCCGAGGCGGTGAGCCTGTTTCAGAGGCGCAGCGTCGCTCCGCCTTTCTCCGCCGCGATCCAGGGGAAAACGGAAGACCTTGCGCGCGAACTGGCTTTTCGCCTTGCCGCCCTTCTCGAAGTCGCCGAAGCCGTACGCAAGGCGGCAGGGCCGAAGCCCCGCATCGCGGGGATCGGCGATGACGGGGAGGGACTGGACGTCTTCGTCGCCTCCCCTTCCGAAGTGAAATCGCCGCCGGCCGTCTCCGACCTCGAATGCCGTCTCTGGAACGCCGCGATGCCGCGCCCGGTGCGATCCGTTCGGGTCGCTGAGAGGCGCGCCTCCATCCCAGGCGCGATGGCGCCCGCGGAGAGCCTAGGAGCGGCGGCGCGGCGGACCATTCTGACGCAGTTGGAGATTCTCACGTCGCGCAGGCACGGGTTGGCGTTCCGCGAAGATATCGAGTACGTCCACGAAATGCGCGTGGCTTTGAGATATCTCCGGGCCGCGCTTGCCGTTCTTGGCCGCGCCTTGGGGGGCATTCCGAAGGAGTTCGTCGGCAGAGTGAAAAGCTTCGCCCGCGCTCTGGGGGCCGTGCGCGACTGCGACGTGTTTGTGAGAGCGTTGCGCGAAGAGGAGCGACGCGTTCCCGAAGAGTGCGCGCCCTCGGTTCGAGCGCTGGTCAGGGCGGAGCAGAGCAAGCGCCGGCGTCTCTATGCGGGGATCCTGGACCTGTTTGAAACGGACGTCTACCGGATCCTGGCGGAAGAGGACTATGCCCTGTTCCGCGCGCCTCTGAAGTCGCCCGGCGGACTCAAGGAGAACAGGCGAGCCCGGAGAAAGGTCCGAGCCGCCGCTCCGAGGAAGCTGAGCAAGCACTTGCGCAGGTTGTTGGCGTTCCGCGGCGGACTGCACCAGCTCACCGAGGCCGAGCAGCACGCCCTCCGGATCGAATGCAAGAAGATGCGCTACACGGCCGCGTTTTTTGCGCCCATCTACCCCACGCGGCTGAGACGCATCATCCAGCCGATGACGCGCATGCAGGACTTGCTGGGCGAAGCCAACGACGTTGTCGTTTACCGCGACAGAATCCTTCGCCACTACGACGCGCTGCGAACATCGAGCTCCCGGCACACGCACACCGCCGCGAGGGACGCGCTGCTGCGTCGACTCGAAGAGCGTCGCGCCAACGCTCTGGCCGAGGCCGCCCTGGTCTGGGACCGGTTTCGAAACAAAAGGTCCCTTCGAACGGTTCAGGGGGCCATCCGGTCGCCCATGGCGTGAGGAAGTCGGTTCGTTGCGCGGCGTCCCCTCGCGCTGACGCGCGGGGCTCTTGCCTGTCGCGCCTTTGGCGTTCATCGCTCCCATCTGCGCCCTGCTTCGACGCCCAGGCCGCTTCGGGGCGGGCCCCAGGGGGGCCGCGCGGGGGCCGGTCGGGTTGCCTCCATCGCATACCCCCGGAGAGCGTTTGTCGCACACGCGCTCGAAAGATCACTCGAGATCCCTCCAGGCGCCAGACCCCGAATGGTGGGGCAACGCCCCGCCACGGCTTCTGCGGACATTTCTCTCGGGAGATGCTCTAAGGAGACGGCCGGGCCGAGCTGAGAAACCGCCGAAAACCGGGGACGCGGTGAAAGGTCAGATAGTTAGCGTCGTGGAAGTTGTGCGCGTCGCGGAAGGCGGTGCGGGAAGCCGCGACGATCTCGTCGCCCTCGAACTGCCAGTCCGCGTACTGGAAAGCGTACTTGTCGCCTTGCAGGAGCGCCTCTCCTTCGCGGTGTCTGAGAATGATCGATTCAACCGACCAGTTCCTCAGGTCCGCTGATGAGACGAGAGCCAACACGTTGCGCTGAAACTCGGCGTTCCTCGGATTGGTCACCTTGTTCACGAGCGACCAGTAGCGGTTCGTCACGGGGTCATAGCGAATGGTGAACTTCGTCAGCCCGCCGTAGAACTCGATGAAGCCCGTCTCGGGATCGAAGGAGACGGTTCTGCCGTCCTCCGATATCTCCGCCACGGCGGCTTTGCCATAGTCGGGCACGGCATGGACGCGGAGGATATTCACGAGGTTGCCTTCGGGCGTCACAACGACGTTCCCCTCCAGCCAGCCCGGATTCTCGCCTTGCAGCCATGCCGGATCGAAGCGCAGCCGATTGCTTGCCGTCCAGTTGTCGGCGTCGAGGAGGTCGGCGTCCGCCGGGGCGGACATCACGAAGGCCCGGAAGTTCCTGCCCCAGACGACGGTCGGGTGCATGTCCTCCATCGAACGCCAGATGCGGCCTCTATGGACAACGACCGGGACCGGAGCCGAATGGTATCTCCCCTCGGCGAGCAGGAGGCCCGTTCTCCGGTCTCTGGGCTGCGTCCACGTCTTGCCGCAGTCAGTCGAGCGGCGGATGACGACGTGACCCCACTCGGCGCTGGTTCCCATAAGGTAGAGCGCGCCGTTGTGCAGAAAGAGGGTGGACCAGAACTGGCCCTCGATGTCGGCCGCGTGTTTCCATGTCTCTCCCCGGTCTTCCGACCGAAACACACGCATGCGATCGCAGGTCGAGCCGGGGCCGAAAAAGGAATGGCTGGCGAGGCAGGCGCCGCCGGGCAAGATCACGATGCCCGGACAGCCGATGTACTGTCCCGTCTCGGCGGGACTGTAAGCGATGACCGCGCCCGGCGGCTTCTGGTCGTCCTGTTCGCTTTTCTCGGCCATCAGCGTCCTTCCCGCTTGGGCTCCTGGCGCAATCTGGCCACACGCGGCTGTGGAACTCCGAAGAGCGCTGAAAGCGCGACGAAACAAAGCCCAGGGCGCAAGGAGCGGAGCGACCGGAGCCCTGGGTTCCCGCGCGGAATTCCGGGAGGGGCCGGCGCGTCCGGAGTGCTATGCTTGCAGAACCTCCGAGAAGTAGGCGACGGTTTTCTCGAGCCCCTCTTCGAGCGACACGGTGGGCGACCATCCGAGTTTCTCGCGGGCAAGGCGGATATCGGGACAGCGCCGAACGGGGTCGTCCGCCGGCAGCGGCTTCGAGATGACCTTCGAGGAGGACCCGGTGATTCTGAGGATCGCTTCCGCCAGCTGACGGATCGTGAACTCCTCGGGATTTCCCATGTTGACCGGACCGGTAAATCCATCGCAATCCATGAATCGGATGATTGCGTCGACCAGATCGCTGACGTAGCAGAACGAGCGGGTCTGGCTTCCCTCCCCATAGACCGTGAGCGCTTCGCCGCGCAAAGCCTGGACGATGAAGTTGCTGACAACGCGCCCGTCGTCGATCACCATGCGGGGACCGTATGTGTTGAAAATCCGGGCCACTCGAATGTCGACCCCGTTCTGACGGTGGTAGTCGAAGAACAGCGTTTCGGCGACCCGTTTCCCCTCGTCGTAGCAGCTGCGCAGGCCGACGGGATTCACGTTGCCCCGTAGACCTCGGACGTGGAAGCCTGCAGGATGCGCGCCTTGACGCGCTTGGCGAGACCCAGCGTATGGAGCGCGCCCAAGACGTTCGTCTTGATCGTCTTCACCGGATTGTACTGGTAGTGCACGGGTGAGGCGGGACAGGCGAGGTTGTAGATCCGATCCACCTCGACGCGGATCGGCTCCGTGATGTCGTGGCGCACCAGTTCGAAGCGCGAGTGACCTAGCAGATGGGACACGTTCTCCTTTCGACCCGTGAAGAAATTGTCCAGACACAGAACCTCCTCGCCTCGATCCAGCAGGCGCTCGCACAGGTGCGAACCGATAAAGCCCGCGCCGCCCGTCACTAGATTCACGACCGTCATTCCCTCGTTCTCCTTCACCGACCCCGTCGGCATTCGCTTCGACCTGGGGCTTCAAGAACGCCGATACCGGTAGTACGCCGCGCAGGCGCCTTCGGATGAGACCATCGTCGCGCCAAGGGGTCGCTCTGGGGTGCAACGCGTAGCGAAGGCGGGGCAATCGGCCGGTTTCCTCTTCCCCTGGAGAACCAACCCGCTGATGCATTCCGAGGACTCTTCCGCCGCGACTTCCGCGACCTCGAATCGCGTCTCGGCGTCCAGCGACAAGAACTCCTCGCGCAACGCGAGACCGCTTCCCGGAATCACGCCGATGCCGCGCCATTTCCTGTCCGTGACGCGGAAAACATCGCCCATCAGCTTGCGCGCCGCCGGACTCCCCTCCCGCCGCACCGCCCGCGCATACTGGTTCTCGACCTCCGCGCGTCCTTCTTCGAGCTGCCGCACCGTCATCAGGATCCCTTGCAGAATGTCGAGCGGCTCGAAGCCGGTAACCACGATCGGCTTGCGATACTTCGCGGCTATCGCCTCGTACTCGGTGTACCCCATGACCGAGCAAACGTGGCCGGCGGCGAGAAAGCCGTCCACGGCGCAGCCGGGCGCCGACAGAATCGCTTCGACCGCCGGCGGGACCAGCACGTGGGCGACGAGAAGCGAGAAGTTCCCGATCCCCTCCTCGCGCGCGCGCCACGCCGCCATCGCGCACACGGGCGCGGTGGTCTCGAAACCGACCGCAAAAAAGACGACCTGCCTCTCCGGGTTCCCCAGGGCCAGCTTGAGCGCGTCGAGAGGGGAATAGACGAGGCGCACGTCCCCGCCTTTCGACCGCACGCCCAGCAGGTCGGTCCGCGTTCCCGGGACGCGCATCATGTCGCCGAAGGCGCAGAAAACAACCTCCTCCCGCGACGCGATGGCAATCGCCTTGTCGATCATCTCGACGGGCGTGACGCAGACGGGGCAGCCGGGTCCGTGGAGGAGCGTGATCTCGTCGGGCAGGAGTTCGTCCAGGCCGTGCTTGACGATGGCATGGGTCTGGCCGCCGCATATTTCCATGACGGTCCACGGCCGCCTCGTGACGCGCTCGATGGCTCGAGCCGCGGCGCGGCATGCCTTGGGATCGTGGAATTCGTCAACGTACTTCATTCACGCGTACCTCGTCACACGGTCGGTTCTTGCTTCTCGCTCTCCGCGCCCATGATTTCGTCCAGGCGGCGCAGATCGTCGAAGACCTTCTCCGCTTCTTCCTCATCCAGCGTGCTGATGGCGCTCCCGGCGTGAACGATGACGTAGGCGCCGACCTGCGCTTCGGGAACGAAGGCGAGGCACACCTCGCGCACGACGCCCGCGAAGTCAACCCTCCCCATCCGCGCGAGAGAGTCCCCTTTGTCTATTGAGATGATCTTTCCCGGAACCGCGAGACACATGATATCGCACCTTTCCAAACAAGAGAGAGACGAGCCGGGACCCTCACCCCGAACGCGTGGCGGCGACCGCCTGACCGAGGGCGATGCCGCCGTCGTTCGGCGGAATGCGCTGATGCCAATAGGGATGGAAACCCTTCTCTCGCAGGCGGCGCACCGTCCTTTCCGTCAGATACTTGTTCTGAAAACACCCGCCGCTCAGCGCGACGCGGGGACGTTCCACTCGCTCCGCAACGGCAAGAATCATCTCCACGAGCGCGTTGTGGAACCTGGCCGACATTATGCCGATGGGAACGCTTCTGCGCAAGTCCTCCAGAATGCCTTCGATTGTTGCGGCCCAATCGACCACAAACCGCGCCGCGCGCGGACCCCGTTGCGTCGCCGCTCCCCGCGAAACGGCGCCACCCGGTCCCTCCGACGCGGCCCGATCCGCCAACTCGAATGGGTAGGCGTCGCCCATCTCGACTCCATCCAGCGCAAATTCGAGTTCCATGGCGGCTTGTCCTTCGAACCGGTTCACCTGCCTCAGATCGACGAGCGACGCCACGGCGTCGAACAGCCGACCGGCGCTCGAGGTGAGCGGAGAATGCAGCCCCCTTCGCAGCATGGTCGCGATAGCGCGAATCTCGCCGTCCGAGAACGTCTGGAAGCACGCCTGTTGCTTCCCCTCGAAAAGAGAATCGCCGAAGCGCTCATAGAGCAAGCCGAGCGCCGAACGCCGTGGCTCGCGAACGGCCGCCTCGCCGCCGGGGAGGCGAAAGGTCCGCAGATGCGCGACCCGATCGAAGGCGCCCCCGCCAGAAGCCGGGGCCTCATCGACCAGGAAGAACTCCCCTCCCCAGACCGTGCCATCGAGACCGTAACCTGTCCCATCCCACGCCACGCCAAGGGCAGGGCCTTCGATCCGGTTTTCGGCCATGACCGACCATACGTGGGCGTGATGATGCTGGACCGCAATGGAAGGGATGCTTCTCTCTTCCGACACCCTCGCGGCGTGTCGGGTGGAGGCGTAGTCGGGGTGCAAGTCGCGCGCCACAACGGAGGGGCGAAGATCGTGCAGATGCTGCATGTCCGACGCAACGCGGCGGAACGCGTCGCAGGCCTCGGCGGTGTCGAGATCGCCGACGTGCTGACTCACGAAGACACAGTCCCCCACGCCCACGGCCACGCTGTTCTTCAGGTGAGCCCCCACGGCCAGCACCGGCGGCACGTTCCAGCCGAGCGTCACGGGCAGGGGGGCGAATCCCCGCGCCCGGCGCAGAACGATCTCCCTGCCCGCCACGATCCGCGCGATGGAATCGTCCACGTGCCGCGCGATGGGACGGTCATGTACGAGGAAAAGGTCGGCGACGCCGCCAAGACGAACGACCGCGTCGATCTCATCCGTGCAGATCGGCTCATCCGCAAGGTTGCCGCTTGTCGCGATCACGGGCGCGCCCAGTTCTTGCATCAGGAGGTGGTGCAGGGGCGTATAGGGCAGCATGACGCCGAGATAGGGGTTCGCGACCTTCGCGTCGGGAGCGTCGGTTGCCGGGCAAGGAGTCTTCGCCCGGCGATGCAGCAGAACGATGGGCGATTCCGGCGACAGAAGCAGGCGTTCCTCGAGCGGGTCGACGTGGCAGTCCCCCCGCACGGCTTCGAGGGAAGGGTACATGAGCGCGAACGGCTTCTCCTCCCGGCGTTTGCGACGCCGCAACTCGCGCACGACCGCTTCGTTGAAGGCGTCGGCGACAAGATGGAACCCGCCCAAGCCCTTGACGGCGGCGATCTTGCCCGCGGCGATCGCCTGGGCCGCGTCCCGCAAAGCCTTGTCCTCCGTCGCGAGGACCGTCTTGTCCCGATCCCAGAGCTCGAGATGGGGGCCGCACTCGGGACAGGCGTTCGGCTGGGCGTGAAAACGCCGGTCGCCGGGGTCCTCGTATTCCCGCCGGCAGCGCTCGCACATGGCGAAGCGTTTCATGGTCGTGTTCGGGCGGTCGTAGGGAAGCGCCTCAATAATGCTGAAGCGGGGGCCGCAGTTCGTGCAGTTGGTGAAGGGGTAGCGATACCGGCGATTCGCCGGGTCGCGGATCTCGGCAAGGCAGTCGGCGCACGTGGCGATATCGGGCAGGACGAAGGAGGTCTTCTCGCCGGAATCGTCGCTCGGGCGCACCTGAAAGTCCCGGTGTCCGGTCGGATCGAGGAAAGAGGATTCGAGGCTGTGAATCGACGCGCGCGGCGGCTTCTCCCGCTCCAGGCGCAGCAGAAAACCGGTCAAGGCCTCTCGAGCGCCTTCCGCCTCGATCGTCACGCCGCGGGGCGAATTGCGCACCCAACCCGAAAGGCCGATCTCCTGCGCCAAACGGTAAACAAACGGACGGAACCCGACGCCCTGAACCGCGCCGCGGATTTCCACGCGCAAGCGGGCGACGGTCTCGTCCTCGGCATCGTTGCTTTTCATTGGGTATGGCGGACGCGGGATCGTCCGGGCGCCGCGCCTGCGGCGGGCGGGCAGCCGGCGTCACGACGGCTTGCGCCGCCCGAGGATCCATTCGGCGCATGCGCCGACTCCCTCCCCCGTGCGGGCGGAAACACGAAGGATGCTCGCCTCGGGCGACAGACGTCGAAGATTCTCTTGCACCCGCTCCGGGTCGAAGTCGGTATGCGGAAGAAGGTCGATCTTATTGAGAAAAACCGCGTCGACGCCGCTGAACATGGGAGGATACTTCTCGACCTTGTCATCGCCTTCCGCGACGCTCAGAACGACGATCCGCAGGCTCTCGCCCAGATCGAAGCCCGCCGTGCAAACCAGGTTGCCCACGTTCTCGATGAAGAGAACGTCCAAGGCGGCCAAGTCGAGCGCGTCCATGGCCGAGGCCACCATCCCCGCGTCGAGGTGACAACCCCCGTCGGTGTTGATCTGCACGCAAGGCACGCCAACCGCTTCGATTCTCTCGGCGTCGCGGCTCGTGGCGAGGTCCCCCTCGATGACGGCTGCGCGGCATCGTTCGCCGAGAATCGGCAGAATCGCCTCAAGCAACGCGGTCTTTCCCGCGCCGGGCGATCCGAGCACGTTCACAGCCAGAACGCCGGCCGCATCGAACTTGCCTCGGTTGTCTTGGGCGATCCGGTCGTTCGCGTGCAGAATCCTCTTGGCCAGGACGATTTGCAT
>Ga0315285_10002599_pt1 | contig 18841 bp, 23 predicted proteins | sample YL17G09_36_MG_FD_203698 | JGI IMG/M metagenome (GOLD analysis project Ga0315285, IMG submission 203698) | Sediment microbial communities from Yellowstone Lake, YNP, Wyoming, USA - YL17G09_36 | ecosystem: Environmental > Aquatic > Freshwater > Lake > Sediment | place: USA: Wyoming | collected...
TAGAAACCCACGACCCACCTCGCCCCATCCTCTATGCTCTGGAGATGAAGAGGGGTTGGTTTTCTGCCCAGGGTCTCAAAGTGGGGGACATGCTTCGATTCTCCAAATGAGGACTCATAGAACGATTTGAATGCGGAATGCAGATTGCGGAATGCGGAATTAAACTCCGAAATCCGAATTTAATTATCACCTAAATTGAGCGATTCTTTTAAAAATGACCTACAAATTACCTGTAGCCGCAGGCTTTAGCCTGCGCAAAGAAATCACCCCTTGGGTGAAAATGGCAAAGAAACAAAACACCTCGCAACCTAAAGGTTGCGGCTACATTTCAAAATAGAAATCGCTCAATTTAGGTATCAATAATCTCCGATCCAGCAATAAAGACAGAGTTTTTCTCTGGGGAGGCCAATGGCCTCCACCATATCTTCGATCCTTTGATACTTCAGTGTCGTGGCTCCCAATTCCTTCCGGATCAACTCCACCATCCGTTGGTACTTTTTCGAATAGCAATCGATATACTCCCTGACATCTTCGATATGTTTTCCCTCAAGGGTATGGATGGCCCTCCGGGCTGCCAGTTCTTCAATGGACCGGGTGGAGAGGGCGAATCGACATGGGAACATTAAGGGCGGACAGGCTGGTCGGATATGGATTTCTTTGGCTCCGCACTCCAAAAGTTTCTTAATGGTATAGTTTTTCAATTGAGTTCCCCTGACGATGGAGTCCTCGCAGAGGATGATTCGATTTCCACAGACCACCTCCTTGATGGGGATGAGTTTCATCGTCGCAACCAGGTCTCGAATCTCCTGAGACGGAGGTGTGTAACTCCTTCCATATCCTGGTGTATATTTAACAAGAGGTCTCCGATAAGGAAGGCGCGATTCCATGGCATACCCAATGGCATGACCTACTCCGGAGTCAGGGACACCCGCTACAAGATCTGCCTTCACGTCATCATTCTTAGCCAGAAATCTTCCACACCGCTCCCTAACCAATTCGACACTGATGCCCTCATAGCTCGAAGCAGGATATCCCGTATAGATCCAGAGGAAAGCGCAGATTTGATTTGTTTTTTTACCGGATGACTTCTCTTTGAACCCTGATTTGCCAATCCAAACGATCTCACCGGGGGTGAGGTATTTTTTAATTCGAAAACCCAAATTTAAGAAGGAACAGGTCTCGGTGGCAATGACAAATTCTTTATCCCTTTCTCCGATGACGAGAGGGGTTCGTCCCAATCGGTCGCGGGCCGCATAAATCCCATCCTTCATTAAGAGGAGAATAGAAGCGGAGCCCTGGATACGGTCGTAGACCTCCTCGATCCCTTCGGTGAGCGTTCGACCCCGAGTGATGAGTTTCGCAATCAATTCCACAGAATTAATTCCGCCGCTCGACATTTCACCAAAGGTTTCTCCATCTTTGAAAAGGTCTGAGGCCAATTGATCAACATTTTCAACCAGACCTGCTGCAGCGATAGCGAAGGTGCCGAACTTGGATCCGATGATCAGAGGTTGAGGGTCTCTATCGCTGATCACCCCGATGCCCAGATTTCCTTTCATTTCTTTATGGTCTTCAAAGAATTTCGATTTGAATTGGGATTTACTGATATCATGGATGGAGCGATAAAATTGCTTTCCGAAAACGGTCATGCCCCCATATTGTGTCCCCATATGGGAATGGTAATCGGTCCCGTAGAGCAAGATGTCCGCACAGTTTTTTTTCGATACGATTCCAAAAACCCCGCTCATTTGTTTTCCCTCATAAAGATATTTGATTGATCAATAGCAAACGGTGTTGATCTTGTCAACCTTAGATTTAAATTTTGAATTCGAAGGCTTCAGATCTTAACCATTTTGCAATACGCTCAGAATAATATTTTGAATCCATCTCATGGGATGTTAATAGTGGAACAGTGTCAATCAGATTCAGGGGAGGGAGTCCACTGAAAAATCAAGGCGTCTTCATTCTCATAGTAGTTTGGAACCACACCTGTGACCTTAAATCCCATATGGAGGTAGAAGGCCTGCGCCCCTTGATTGCTCTTCCTTACCTCTGCCCATACCTTTTCGATATGGGGAGCCGTCATCGCTCTTTCGAGAAGTTCTTTCCCAATGCGCCTTCTTCGATGTCGAGGATGAACGGCGATGGAAATAATATGTCCCTCTTCGGTAAAGATGATATAACCTAAGATCTGGCCTTCCTTCCGGCCCAACGCTGGACTAACATAAACCAAGAAAGTTTCCAGGTAAAGATAGTGGAGGTTGATGAAGGTGGCCCAATCGTACGGAGATTTGGGAAAAGCTTCAAGTTCAATTTTGAGAATTCGATCGAGATCGGAGAGAGCGAAGGGTTGAATCATGGGTGATTTTTCATTCCTGAGATGATGGAGGCAATACCACCGGTCAATGGATGGGAGGTCACGTTTTTCAGTCCGACTTTCCTCATCATCTCCTCATAATTCTCAGCATATCGAAAATGGTAGACCGATTCGGGGAGATAGTCATAGGCTTCCCTGTCACCCGAGATGAGACCTCCAATCCAAGGAAGCATTTTTTTAAAATAAAAGGGATAGAGTGTTCTCAACAATCCCTTTTTTGGAAAAGTGAACTCTAAAATAATCACTTTCCCACCTTCTTTGACGACTCGAACCATTTCAGCAAGAGCCTGCTCCTTCTTGACGATATTCCTCAGACCAAAAGCCATCATGGAGGCGGTAAAGGTATTCCCCCGAAAAGGGAGGGTGAGGGCGTCCCCAAGGCTGAGGGCAATCCTTTGTGAAACGCCTTTCTTCAAGAGCTTTTCGTGGGCCCTCCTGATCATGGGTTCAGAGAAGTCCAATCCAAAGACTTTTCTCTTAGGACCATCCTGGTAAACAGTCTCTATAGCCACATCTCCTGTTCCTGTGGCAATATCTAATATCCAGCCTTCGAACCCGTTGAGCTCTCGGACGGCCATCTTCCTCCAGTAGAAATCCCTTCTCAGGCTGAGAAGATGATTGAGGAAATCGTACGTCGGTGCGATGGTGTCAAAGAGTTTTCGAATGGAATCTGGATGGAGAAAGTAGGTCCCCATATTCAATCAAACTTAGGGAATAAAAGTCTTTTGTTCAACGGTTATGGTAAGGATGCCAGTTTTGTTAATGGGTTAAGTCATTGGTCTTAAATCCTTAGCCCTAACCCCTTGACCCTAAACCAAACGGGCTTCCTAACCCTACCCTAGAGACTATTTTCATCGATTGGGTTGATTGGGCTTAAACGATTTTCATAAATCTTTTTCCTGGAGCACCGCAGATCGGGCATTTCTCAGGAGGAGTCTTTTCCACAGTATTACCGCACACAGGGCAGACGTAATAATCCAGATCCTCGTTCTTGCCCAAATTCTCCAAGGCTTTTGAGTAAAGAGCGGCGTGGATTTTTTCTACCTCATTGGCAAAATGGAATGTCTGATAGGCTTCGTCGTTCTTTTCGGCCTTTGCTCCATCCATCATCTCGGGATACATCTTCTTAAACTCATGGGTTTCACCATGGATAGCTTCCTGGACATTCTCCTTCGTCGACTTGATTCCCTTTAATACCCGTAGATGGTTATGGGCATGGACTGTTTCGGCTTCGGCTGCAGCCCTAAAGAGTTTGGCTACCTGTCGGTATCCTTCTTCCTCTGCCTTCTTGGCAAAGGCAAGGTATTTTCGATTAGCCTGAGATTCACCCGCAAACGCCTCCTTCAAATTTTCTTCTGATTTTATTCCCATAAAGATCTCCTTTCTAATTAAAATTTAAAAAATTATAACAGAAGAATTTGAGAACGGCAATTGACCCTTCGACTAGGCACAAGTCATGCTCTTGAGAGCAGAATAAAGGCACGCTCAGAGCTTGCCCTGAGCGAAGTCGAAGGGGTCAACCTTGAGCCTTTGACCTTTAGGTCGAGGAGCCGAAAGGTTGACAAATTTATCTGTAAATAATAGAATATTTTAAATTTTTAGGATCGGGAGTGAGAAAATGAAGATCGTTTTCCTTTTCATCATTATCTTGATCGGTTTTGTCTCCCCCGGTTATGGAGAGATATATAGATGGGTGGATGAGAAAGGGGTGCTTCATTTCGCCGATGATCTTTCCAAGGTTCCAGAGAAATATCGTCCCGATGCCGAAATGTTAAAACCCTCTAAAGAGATCTCTTCTCCAGAAATTAAGGGAAAAACAAAAGGACCACAGACTTCTCTTCCTACCCCAACAACCTCTGAACCCCAGGGATTTGAGGTAAATCTTTTCAGACGATATGAACTGTGGTTAGCAGAGGTCATATTGAATGAAAGGGAGAAGAGACATTTAATCGTAGACTCGGGCTCAAGTTTTATCTTGATTAGTCAACAGACAGCAAAGGAGTTGGGAATTACCATCGATGAGAACACCCCATTCATACCCGGCGCCACCGTCAGTGGTGTGATCCTTACCCCTCTGGTGACATTGAAATCTGTGAAGGTGGGGAATGCTGCAATAGAGAATGTAGAGGCAGTCGTCTACAGTATGCCCTCCGGGCAGGATGGACTTTTAGGGAACTCTTTTCTTAATAAGTTCAAGGTGGTTCTTGATTCGATCAATTCGAAGATGATCCTTTTTCCAATGAAGGGGACTCCCTCGCCCGATCGACCAGGGGGTTATAGTAGGGATTACTGGATTGGCCAATTCCGTTTCTATAACCGCAACTTAGAGGAGTTGAAAAAGCTGAAGACAAAATATGAGAACCAGGGGGCACGCTCTGAAGCGAATCGGGTTAATAATGCGATCCGATATTTCGAAAATCAATTAAGCGACTTAGAACGGAGGGCCTCCTCTGTTGGTGTGCCAAGAAACTGGAGAGAATAAATTAGGCAGAAATTTCAAATGTCAAGATCCAAATGTCAAATGAATGTCAAAGTCCAAAACCCAAAATTTTTAAAATTTGAGCTTTGGATTTAATTTGTCATTTGAACTTTGGCATTTGACATTCTCATTTCTTTGTTAGGGTGTATAGATCACGACAAGAAGTTTGGCCACTTCATTGCTGAGATTACGAAGTTTGTGAGTCATGCCTGAATCGAAGTGAAGGGTTTCACCCTTTTTAAGAAGATTTTGATCTTCGCCTACCCTTACCTCTATATGCCCTTTTATGACATAAAGAAACTCTTCGCCCTCATGGCGATAATCCACCATCTTATGGTCCTGTTTGGGATCGATGGTAACGAGAAAGGCCTTCATGTGTTTCAGCTCCGCATCCGGAGTGAGCGTTTTATAAGAGTAGGCCTGAGTCCTCTTGAAAAAGGTTTCCCTTCTCCTTTTTTGTGAAGCTTCCTGATCTTCAGCAGAGAGGAAGGAACCTGAGTCAACGGAGAGGGCTTTTGCGATCTGGATGACCGCAGAGACAGGGGGAATGGTGATCCCTTCTTCAATTTCCTTTAAATATCGCTGTGAGAATCCTGTCTTATTGGCAAGCTGTTCAAATGAACTCTTTCTTGCCAGGCGAAGTTGTTTCATTTTGGCCCCAAAGGATTTTTCATCCAACTTCGTTGTCATCATCTTCCCTCCCTAACATCGAATGAACATTTAACTATTTCATTATATTCTCAATTTAATATTTTTCAAATAAAATTTTATTCTTTAGGTTCTTCTCTTTTCATTATATAATAATATAAAGGATCAAAAATGGCCCGTTGGGTGAAAGTAGGGATTGTTGAAAATCGATTTGAAGGGGACAGGGTGTCTCAAGCACTGAATGAGGCAGGGGTTCCTTTTCTGATGAAATCCTTTCTCGATACAGCGTACGACGGACTCTACATTCCACAGAAAGGATGGGGAGCGGTCATGGTTCCTGAGAATTTTGAGGAAGAGGCGGGAAGGATCATTTTTGAGGTGAAAGGTAGTTTCACGAAGGAGGTGGATGATGAGACTGAATAGCCTGGATGAGATTATGAGGTTTGCCATCAGGAAGGAGGCAGATACAGCAGCCTTTTACCGAATGGCAGCGGACCGATCAGATCCTGGAGTCAGAAAGACCTTTGAAGAATTGGCCAAGGAAGAGGAAGGGCATAAGAAAAAGCTTGAAGGGTTTGATTCGAAAAAGATTGAGCAGATGGAATTGAAAGAGACCAAAGGATTGGGCCTGAGTGAAATAATGGAGGATGTTCCCTATAGTTCGGATATGAGTTATGCCGATCTCCTGAGAATGGCGATCAAGAATGAAGAGAAATCACAGAAACTTTATACTTCCACATCACAAAGGGTCACTGGGCCGATGTTAAAAAAATTGCTTTTGATCCTCGCCCAGGAAGAATCGACTCACAAAGAGAGGTTGGAGAAGATTTACGATAAAGAAATTTTGAAGGAATTCTGAAGACAGAGTTATTAATGAAAATACCAATGTTCAAATGCCAAGTAAAAACCCCTCACCTTTATCCTCTCCCCTCAGGGGAGAGGGTTAGGGTGAGGGGGGGGCTGGAATTTGACATTGGGATTTTGACATTTGAGGGTAGGGAGGTAGATGAATGTTACCTGGACTGACTGGACAATCTGAGATGATGGTGAGAGAGGGAGATCTGGTCAGCCAATTGGGGAGCATCGATGTGGATGTCCTTTCCACCCCAAGGCTGGTTCAACTGATGGAGGCTGCTGCGATCAAGGCCATCCAGGAATTTATTCCCTCTGACCAATTGAGCCTCGGAACCCATGTGAAGATCAAGCATCTATCCCCAACACCTCTCGGCATGAAAGTTATTGCCCATGCCATTCTCAAAGAGGTGAATAAGAATCGGCTTATCTTCCTAGTCGACGCTTATGATGAGGTGGAGAAGGTGGCAGAAGGGGAACACGAACGCCTCCTCGTTTTTAAAGAAGGCTTTCTTCAGAAGGTAAAAAAGAAGAGGACTGGATGATTCCGTTTTTATTATCCTGGGATACTCAGAAAAGATTAATCTCGCTCAAATGGAATGGGTTTCTCTCCTTGGTTTGGGAAAAAGGGAAAGTTTTGACAAAAATTCTCGGGTTTCCGATTCCCTTCCGTCTCAGACAAAAAGAGATCCATTTTCACATGCGGTGGGTTTATTTGAAGGAGATCTTCTCTTTTCTGGCTAAATGGAAACTTAAAAAGGTGGAGGGAACGTTTTCCCTTCCGGATCCCATGATAAATGGACTACTTTATGGTTGGATCAGTGCCTTTGAAACAGTGAAACCAAGTCGAAAGATCAGTGTCACGATCAATTTTTTGGGAGAGAATCGGTTTTCAGGAGAAGCCTTCCTTTCCCTGAAGGCCTTTTTTCACCATTTAAAAAGATGGGTCTTCCTTCTTCTCAGAGAAAAGAAGATAAGGAGACCGTGAAGAGGAGGTGATTGTAATGGAGGCGACAGATTTAATCAAGACACTTTTAGAGGGTTTTAAGGCAGTGGCCAAGACAGAGACCATTGTCGGAGAAGGAATCAAGGCAGGCGAATTTATCGTTCTCCCTGTCTCCAAGATCTCTTTGGGGATCGGTGCAGGTGCTGGAACAGAACAGATCAAGAGCTCTGGTGGAAGCGGAGGTGGAGGGGGAGGGGGGATCTGTGTCGAACCCATCGCTTTTCTTGTAGTGAAGGAGGGAGAGATATCGATCATCAATCTCCGGAGAATGCCAGCGATGATCGAATCTTTCTTTGGAAAAATTCCGGACCTAATGGAGAAGGCGATCAATATCGTCAAAGGTAAGAAAAAGGGTGAAGGGTCAGAAAGTCACAAATGAAGCGTTTTGAGATATTGGATCATACAGCGGATATCGGGCTCATCGTTTATGGTGAAAGCCTCAAGACGCTTTTTGAGAATGCAGGGGAAGCCTTTTTCCACCTCATCACCGATTTGAAGAAGGTGAGGCGCCGCACGGAGAGAAGGATTGAAATTGGAAAGGAAGATTTAGAGCGCCTGATGGTGGATTGGCTAAGCGAACTACTTTATCTTCACGATGTGGAGCATCTTCTCTTTAAGGAGTTTAAAATTGAATCTGTTGGAGAGGATGGATTGAAGGCGGTAGTAAAGGGAGAGGTGTTTCAGGAGGGTGTCCATGTGATTAAGACAGGGGTGAAGGCTGTGACTTACCATCGGATAGAGGTTCGAATGGAAAATGGAAGGTGGAGGGCCCAAATCATTTTTGATCTCTGACTATTATTCATGACGACATAAATCTTTTACAGTTTGTCATTCCGGGCTTGACTAAGCCTGCCCCGTACTTGATACGGGGGAATCCAGTATTTTAAATAATGGTTCCCTGCTTTCGCAGGGACGACGCCTGGGTTCCCGCTGGAGTTTACCCCGTACTTCATACGGGGCGGGAATGACATGCTTTGCTATGACTGATGACGCTGTGTATAAAATTTAGGAGTAACCGACAATGACAGATGAAAAAATTAAGATACAGAAGGTAGATGACTATCGGTGGAGGATCCCTCGGGAAGGGAAGATGAGAACCGATGGGATCATCTATACCGATGAACGGATGTTGGGTGATATTCGAAAGGATCAGAGTCTTGCCCAAGTCACCAATGTTGCATGGCTCCCCGGCATTGTGGGCCATTCCTTGGCCATGCCGGATATCCATTGGGGTTACGGTTTTCCCATCGGAGGTGTGGCAGCCTTTGACCTGAATGATGGGATTGTTTCACCCGGAGGGGTAGGATACGACATCAACTGAGGCGTTCGATTGATGCGCTCAGGTTTGAGCCGCACAGAGATTCAAGGAAGAATGAGGGGGCTCGTGGATGCTCTCTTTGCCAACATTCCTTCAGGGGTGGGATCCCACCGAAAAGACTTCAAATTGAATCGAGAAGAAGAGCGACGGGTTCTCAAAAAAGGGGCCAAATGGGCAGTAGAAAGAGGTTTCGGCACACCAGAAGATCTCGACCATATTGAGGAACAGGGATGTATTGAGGGAGGTGATCCAGACCGTATCTCTGAGAAGGCAATAGAAAGGGGCAAGGCCCAATTAGGAACGCTCGGTTCCGGAAATCATTTCGTCGAGGTCGGATATGTTGCTGAGGTATTCGATGAGGCGATCGCTCAAACCTTGGGATTGTGGAGAGATCAAGTCACGATTCTCGTCCATACAGGTTCAAGGGGTTTAGGCCACCAGGTATGCGACGATTATATTCGTGTGATGTTGGATGCCGCCAAGAAATATCAGATCGAACTCCCGGATGCCCAACTTTGCTGTGCCCCTGTCCTCTCGACAGAAGGAAGACGTTATTTGGAAGCCATGGCCTGTGCAGCCAACTTTGCCTTTACCAATCGACAGATGATCACCCATTGGGTCAGGGAGACCTTTGAACAGGTTTTTCAAAAAGGCCCAAGAGATTTAAAGTTGGATTTGATCTATGATGTCTGTCATAACATTGCAAAGATTGAGACCCATACAGTGAAGGGAGAAAAAAAGAAGTTTTGTGTTCATAGGAAAGGCGCGACAAGGGCCTTCCCCCCAAACCACCCAGATATCCCGAAGGATTACCGATCTATTGGGCAACCCGTTCTCATCCCTGGCGATATGGGCAGATGTTCTTATGTATTGGTGGGGACGGAAAGGGCGATGGAGGAGACCTTTGGAAGCACCTGCCACGGGGCAGGTCGGGTGATGAGCCGCCATCAGGCGATTAAGGTGGCAAAGGGGAGAGCCATCGCAAGAGAGTTGGAAGATAAAGGAATTATCGTTAGGGGAGCAAGCCGGGGGACGATTGAGGAGGAGATTCCGGATGCTTATAAAGATGTGACGGATGTAGTCAATGTCGTTCACCATGCAGGCATCAGTCTCAAGGTGGTGAAACTTGTCCCCATGGGAGTGATTAAGGGATAGTGATCAGTGAACAGTGATCAGTAATCAGTAGGCAGTAGGCAGAGAGCTGAAAGTTCAAACACGTAATGACTTAGTGACTCAATGATCCAATGACTTTATTTAACGCATTGACACTTTGACGCTAAGACGCATAGACGCTTATGAAGATTTTTGCGATTGATATTGGTGCGGGAACCCAGGATATCCTCCTTTTTGATTCGCAAAGGAATATCGAGAATTGCACAAGCCTCGTTCTTCCTACCCCATCCAAAATCTTTGCTGAAAAAATGAAGGCAATGGAAAGAGATGTCTATATCTATGGTGATACGATCGGAGGAGGATCTTTAACTCAGGCCATCCTTCGTCACCTTAAAAAAGGGCATCGCGTTGTGATGGAGGAATCTGCTGCTTACTCCATTCGAAATGACTTGGATGAGGTCAAGTCAATGGGAATTGAAGTAGGAGGCAGACCAGAGTCCAACTCTTTTCAAGAATTAAAGATCCAGGAGATTGATCTTCCATTATTCCAGAACTTCCTTTCACACTTTGGCGAAGATTTAAAGATTGATGTCATCGCTATTGCAGTTCAGGACCACGGTGTTTCACCTAAAGGAGTTTCAGACAGGATCTTCCGTTTCGAGAACATGGAGGCAATGCTTCGTAGAGATAATCGGCCTGAGGCATTTCACTTCTCAGAGGAATTCATCCCAACCTATTTACTTAGGATGAGGTCAGCCGTAAAAACAGTCAGGAGAACTTTCTCAGTCCAGGTTCTGGTAATGGATACCTCCTTCTCTGCTATTTTGGGGTGCGTCGATGAAGTCAGCGGGCCTTCTCTGGTTGTCAATGTGGGCAATGGGCATACCATCGCCGCCATACTGATTGAAAAAAAGATTGAAGGTCTCTATGAACACCATACCCATGAATTGACCCCAAAGAAACTGGAGCATGACTTGAGACTCTTTCTTCGAGGTGAGCTGAACAGCCGAAAGGTCTTTGAGGAGAATGGCCACGGAGCTATCACCTTGAAGCCTTTTTATGGAGATATATCGGTGTTCGTGACTGGCCCCAATCGTGATATATTCAAAGGAACCTCATTTAAATTCGTCTACGCAGCCCCTGGCGGCAATACAATGATGACAGGGCCCATGGGTCTGATTAAGGCGGCACAATTTCGGTTTGGGACTAAATAGCATAGTAAAGAACTTTTCCATTTGAAAACGCGGGGACGAAAACGCGGGGACGTAGTTACAGAAGAGATAGCCAGAGGTTCAGTCTGGAAGTTCTTCTATCCGTTTCGAGAAATTTGCTTGAATCGAATGAGATGGAGGATAATGAAAGGGGTGTTTCTCGAAACGATAACCACATGTGCCTCCGCAAAGAGCCACTTCATCGATGTCTCTTTGGTCTATTGGAAAACTTTTGCACACCTCCAAGCGGAATTTATCATAAATACGGCAAAGTCGTTGTCGCGTCAACATGGGGCAAACAAAAACCAAAGAGCAACATCGAGCGCATTGATGGCATTCCCCTTTTCGTAATGCCAGTTGTCTCTTTACATACCCCTTTCTGAAGTAAACAAGATAAAATCGTCTGAACTTGCCCATCAAATGGATCACGGAACGAGCTCCCTTAATGACTTAGACTGGTCGATGTTAGATTTATTTGAACAATACGTTTTATAACCTATAACTAACCAAACAACCATTGCCTAACTTTATTCTCAGAAATGCAGGGTCACATCAAAGGCATCGGGGTCGGGCATCGGTAATTCGGTATTTGCAATTGGAGGTGTTATCCATAAAAAAGTTGAGCCTGTCATTCTCGTTAAATTCATACAATTATGGAGGAGAATATTAAAAATGATTCGAGGGAAATTATGGTTTCGATGTGCGGCCATGCATGATCCGGTTACTCCCATGGTGGTTCAGCCTGCACTCATAGGTTGGAAGGCAAAGGAGAGAAGGGTTGAGCTCCAGATTGAGAGGGCCTTTAATGGGGATGAGTTGGTCCGTCGGATGAAGGGATGGGTCACGGTCGATCCTTCTAAGGTCATCGAGGTTGTCAATCGATTTGGGAAATTGAAGGTTTTGGACGATAGGGAACTGGTGATCGAAGTAGAGAAGATGGAAGATTTTCAGAAGCTGCAGAAGGCCCTTCAAGAAACCTTTGGAGGGGAAGTCGAGGTTGAATTGATTCTTAAAAAATAAACCTGCCTTTACCTTAATGTTGCATTGGATCGGCAGTTGGATGTGTCTCCAAACCTTTACCAAGCGGTTCTTTTATATTTTTTATGGGTAACGTGCCGTGTTACCTGAAGTGGCTTTTGGGAAATGTTTGGAACCAGAGAAGTGGCGCGTTTAAAGGTTCCGCTGTAAAGGTTTTCCAACACACCCAACTGCCTTTTGCAACGTTTTTATGCAACTGTAAGGTTTATTCTCTCACAATCCCATTGAGATGAGGGAAGGGGTCTTTCATATGAGGGATATGCAGGGCCTCGATAAATTCTTTTTGAAAATCTTTCTCAATGGTCAATTCGACATATTCCACCTTTCTTGCAATCTCCTCTGCCTCCGCTCTTTTATCTCGGTTTAAGAGGGCAATCCTTGCACCATCACCTGCGGCATTACCAACTGAATAAACATTTCTTAAATCGCAATCCGGAAACATTCCCAATATCAGTGCCTCCTGTGGATCGATATAACTCCCAAAAGCCCCTGCGAGGATGACTTTATCGAGCTTTTCGATTCCCAATCTCCTCATCATCAATTTTGCACCGGTATAAATGGCACCCTTACCCAATTGGACATTTCTCACATCTTGTTGAGTAATGGTAATGTCTCTTTCAATGGAGGTCTCTTCTTTCCAAGCGATCACAAATTCAGGGCTTCCATTAGAGATTCTAAGACGAGGAGAAGTTAAATTCTTCTTGAAACCTCCACTTTTTTCAATAATTCCATTTCTATATAATTCAGCTATCGCATCAATAATTCCTGAACCACAGATCCCTTTTGCTATCGCACTTTTGGACTCTGATTGCCAATATTTTTCTCCTATGACTTTGAAGTTTACCTCCAAGGTATTGGAGTCAATTCTCACCCTTTCTATTGCACCAAGGGCTGCCCTCATCCCAAATTTGATATGGGCACCTTCCAATGCAGGACCTGTAGCACAAGAAGAGGAGATGAGCCGTTCTTTATTTCCCATCACCAATTCTCCATTCGTTCCGATGTCGATGATAAGAGCCATATCATCCTGATGATAGGGCTCCTCAGCGATGAGGACACCCACATTATCTGCTCCTACAAATCCTGCCTCAATGGGTAAAATGTAGACATTTGCTGATGGATGAACACTTAAACCCAATTCTCTTGCCTTCACATTTATGGATTGATGAATGGCAGGAGGGAAGGGTGATACGCCTAAATATTGAGGATCGATCTTTAGCAGGAGGTGGTGCATGGCTGTATTGCCGACGATGGTTAGCTCTAAGATATCCTCAAGAGAGAGATGACATTCATCAGCCAAAGTTTTGATGAGTTGATTCAATCCATCGATGATCGAACGATTCATCATTTCGAGACCATCTTGATGGGTCATGGTATAGGTGATTCGAGACATCACATCTTCGCCGTAGGCCACCTGAGGATTCATCGTCGATTGGGTGGCAATGAGTTCTCCGCTTCTGAGATTACAAAGGTAGGCAGCGACAGTTGTTGTCCCAACATCAATTGCAAGACCGTAAAGTTCCTCTACTCGACCAGGTTTGACATCCAGGATTTCTTTATCCATCCAGATCGCCGCAGTGATTTTCCAATTTCCCTGCCGAAGGATGTGGGGAAGTTTCAAGAGGGCAGGATAGTCGATATTGATATCATGGAGATGAAATTTCTCGAAGAGGGTTTTCTTAAGGCGATCGAGATCTCCAAGAGGGTCATGGAGGGAAGGGGGGATAATTTCTACAAAGTAGAGAGTGATGGCTGGTTTCAGTTCGATTGGCCTTTCAGTAGCCGCCTTTCTTACCACCTGCTCTTCAGCCCGACTCTCTTCAGGGATATAAATGAGGACATCCCCTTTAATCTGAGCAACGCATGAGAGCCGGTAACCTTCAGCCCTTTCCGATTCTGTAATGAATTTTGCTTCTTCATCTGTAAATGGAGAAAGACGGCCCTTCACCAATTTGACCCGACATTTTCCACAATTCCTTACTCCACCGCAGAGAGATTCGATCTCAACTCCCAACTTCCTGGAGGCCTCGATAATGGTCTTGCCTTTAGAGACTTCACCTCTCCTTCCAGAGGGTTGAAAGATCACCTGGAATTTCTTCGCTTTCACCTCATTCCTCAAGATTGGGGTTTTACCTATCTGGTTATGTTTCTAAAAATATAAAGGATTTAGAGATGAAATCAAAGTAAAATATTTTTCTCTCGGTATGCCTTTAGGTATTCGAGGCAGTAAGGATCCTGATTGGCAAGAATCTTGCTGGCATAAATCGATGATAGGAGAGCCTGGTCCCGAACATCGATGAGGAGGGTATCTAAGCCGGCAAAGATCGCCATGGTCAGAAAGGTTCTATTGATTAATTTCCTTCCAGGAAGTCCCATGCTCACATTACTTACTCCGCAGATGGTGTGGGAGCTGGGAAAATTCGATCGGATCGCTTTGATTGTCTCTAAGGTAACGAAAGCAGCGTCCGGCTCAACAGCTACAGAGAGGACAAGGATATCAAAATAAATATAATCGGGGGGAATATCCGCCTGTATCAAATTGTGGAAAAGCTTGTTGGCAATTCTTACCCTTTCTTCGATCGTTTTAGGAATCCCTTGATCGTCCATTAAGAGGACTACAAATTTACATTTTTTTTCAACGATTACAGGGTAGAGCTTATTCCATTTTTCCTTCTCGCCGGAGATGGAATTGAGTATAGGAGGTTCTTGATGACGATAGACAGAGAGGGCTGCCTTCAGGGCTTCGGGATTGGCACTATCGATCATCAGGGGGATGGGGACTTCTTTTTGGACGATGTCAACCAGCCAGGGTAGATCCTCCACTTCATTTCCCCCTGCCACACCTGCATTGACATCCAGCATGTGGGCGCCACATTTATATTGGGTTTTGGCCAACTCTCTCAGGAAAGCTTCGTTTCGATCCAATATGGCCTCTCCCACCTTTTGGATCGTTCCATTAATCGATTCCCCAATGATCAGCATCTCTTTTTCTCAAATTCATTCAGCCAGTAGGGATTTCACTATATCGACGGCTGAGGCAGCATCCGGAGCATATCCATCCGCTCCGATCTCTTTGGCGAACTTCTCGTTCACCGGAGCCCCTCCTACAATGGTCTTAACCTTTTTTCTCAATCCAGCCTTTTCAATGGCTTGAAGAATGTTCTTCATCTCTTTGATGGTCGTCGTGAGCAATGCCGACATCCCCACGACCTGTGGTTGATGTTTCTGGATAGCCTCTATAAACTTATCTGCAGAGATATCAATCCCCAGATCAATGACTTCAAATCCTCCTCCCTCAAGCATCATGACGACTAAGTTCTTCCCGATATCGTGAAGGTCACCCTTGACCGTTCCAATCACCACCTTTTTGGAAAGATTCGTTGTAGATTTGGAAAGGATCGGCTTGAGGACAGTCATTCCTGCATGCATGGCCCTTGCCGCAATGAGCACTTCCGGGATATAGATCTCACCACTTTTGAATTTGATCCCTATCCGATCCATGGCCGGAATAAGTCCACCCCTTAGAATGCTTTCAGCCGACTCACCCATCTCTAAGGCTTCTTGGACCAGTTTCTCTATTCCATCCATTTTCCCTTGTGAAAGTGTGGTGTAAAGCTTTTCTGTGTCAATCATTTTCATCCTCCACTCATTCCATCTCAGCACTAAGATTTTCTATGGGTAAACTCCAACCTTTCGGAGGTAACGGCACATCTCGATCAATGCTTCGAGCTGGATGCTTTCATGAGCTGATCCTGCAATGGATAACATATATCCACCACCCTCCATTCCCTCCTTTAGGCATCGGTCCACTTCTTTGCGAACCAATTCCAAATCGGATTGACATAGAATCTGATTGCCGTCCATATTTCCTAACAGAACCAAGTCTTTACCGAACTCTTTCTTGATCTCTCCCATATTCATCCCTGCCGTTCCTTCAATGCCATGAAGTCCTTTAATACCTGCTTCGACGGCCATGGGTATATAATCTCGGATGTAACCTTCTGAATGCCAAAATACAGGAACTGAAATCGAATCGACAATTCGGCGATAATAGGGGAAGGCGAGTTCTTTAAAATCGGATGGTGAGACATAACCATGCCCCTTAAAACCCATGTCATCGCCCATGATGACAAAATCGACTCCTAACTCCACAGCATATTTTGACGTCTCAATAAACCATTCCGTTTTTAACTCGACACTTTCCTGAATCACCGCCCTGTTATCAAACAGGGCATAGCAGAATTGAATGAGTCCAAAGCTTTCAATGGTTAACCCCAGAGGACCTGAATGTGAAAAAAGGGCGTAGGGATGATCAGGATAATTTGTTTTCCAATTCTCTATGATGGATCGATTATATCGCTCTTCCAGCTTTAATTCTGGCGAATACTTGTGCAGGTCCTCCCGAGTCTCCACAACCCCTCTCACATATCGACCGTGTCTCCATTCCCTACCAATCTCATCGATCCCATTCCAACCCGCATAAAGGCATCCTCCCAAAGACTCTTCAGGCGGTGGCGGGTCAGGGGAGTAACCTAAACCAGCAGGTTTCCCTTCACACCATGTCGTCCGACCCATGACAAACACATCCACACCAAGCTCTTTCCAGGTTTCCACCATATTCCCTTTTCCTATAGCTCGCACAAATTTAGCATCGATAGAATTAAAGAAGAGTGGAACCCGATCGGGTTCCTTATGATCAATGGTCATAAGAACCCTTTCTCTTGAGTTCATGTAAGGTCTCCTTGAATGAATTTAATTTTGTTGGTTATCTTTAAGCTGATCGATCACTCCGACAGGGGTAACAAATTTTAACAGGTAGACAAAGCTAAGTATGGCCTCAGCATTTTTCTGAATGCCTGGATTATCCTGTGCCAATCTTCTCAGCCTTTCGGCACTCTCCTCAATCATTTCTATCTCTTTCCTCATCGCTTCAATCATTTTTATCATTCTCCCTTTTATCTTTAAATCTTTTTGCTTTAAGCGTGTATCTTGGAAGTGAACCCGGAGGTTCCATCTGCACGTGAAAGGATAGGTTGGTTTTGACTTTCAGATTTTCGCGGAGCCTTGCTTTGACTTGGTCTAGCTCCTTTCCGTTAAAGTCTGGGGCAACTTCTGTCCTGATCGTAATTTCATCCATGATACCCTTTCTCTCGACCACGATCTCATACTCGACAACCTCGGGGAATTCATGCCTGATCACTTCCTCCACAGTTTTGGGCGAAAAGAGTACCCCTCTGATTTTTCTCAGATCATCGGTTCTCCCCACCACCTCTTTGATCTTTCTTGAGGACCTTCCGCAAGAGCAGGTTTCCTTTCCCTTGATCACCAGGTCCTTTGTATTGAACCGTATCAGGGGGAAAGACCTCCTTCCCAGAGGGGTTACCACAGCGATCCCCATTTCACCTTCTTCCACTTCTTTCTGCAAGGTTTCTCGATCAAGGATCTCGACTAAAAAGAAAGGTTCGATGATGTGCATCCCATCCTTTACTTCACACATCCCTGCCCATGCGCAGGGTTCTGTTCCACCGATATGGTCGAATACATGGCAGCGGAAAAGTTCTTCCAGCCTTATCCTGGTGGCGGATGACATGGGTTCTCCGGCACAGAGCATCCTTTCTATTCCGAAAGAAGCTGGATCGATGCCCATATTTCTTGCTTCTTCGGCAATGTGAAGCCCATACGTAGGTGTATTCATCATCGCATTGGCCTTGATTTCAAGGATCTTGTGGATCCTTCCCCTTGTATCGAGACCGCCTCCAGGGACAAGTTCACATCCAACCTTTTCCGAAGCATAATGGGCCTCCCAGAAGGCAACATAGACATTATAGACGAAAGGTAGGAAAACCCGGTGATGGGGCCTAAACCCGGCCATGTAGAGGATATGGCACCATGCCTCAATCCTCCATTGCCAGCTTTCGTAAGTCTCTGGCACATAGACAGGTTTTCCAGTGGTTCCACTCGTTTGTCTGAAGGTGGTGACCTCTTCGATATTACAGCCAAGTATTCCTCCGTAGGGGTAAGGATCCATATCTTGATAGGCTCGAAGTTCTTCCTTTTCGGTGAGCGGGATCTTCTTGATATCGTCAAATGTCATTATGGCACCTGGATCGATGTTTTTCAGTTTTTCTCCATAGAGGATGGAGCGTTCCTTTGCGTAAGATAAGATCGTACGAAAATATGAAAGCTCGATCTTATTTAATTCTTTCCTGGCAAGCGTTTCCAGGTAAGGATTCCAAAAGTGCATCTTGAATATCCTCCTATTTCATCTTCACGTTCTGCCGTATGCTCTCCTCTCATTTGTAGAAAACTGAAGGAAGCCACAGAGCCAGCTCGGGAAAGAAAAACAGCAGACCCCAGACGAGAATGAGGGAGATCAAGAACGGCGCGGCACCCTTGTAGATAACGCTGATGGGAACCTTGGTTATGTTTTTCACTACGAATACGCAGATGGCCACCGGCGGGATGACGACGCCGATCATCTCGACAACGGCGATCACGATCCCGAACCACAGGGGAGGGAAGCCAAGTTTGAGGGCTACAGGATAAAAGATAGGGGTGGCAAGAATCATAAAGGTCAGGTCATCAATGAAGGAACCCCCAAGTTCGTAAATAATACAGATAAGAATCATAATGAAGTAGGGGTGGAGGGGCAGCGCTACGACCCAGTCTGCTGTTTTTTGTGGAATGTTACTCACGGCAATAAAATGGGAGAGTACTGTGGAGCCTGCGATGAGCATGAGAATCATGATGGCGGTGCGGAGGGCCTCTTTCACTGACTTGATGTATTTCTTGAAGGTCA
>Ga0315285_10002603_pt1 | contig 18827 bp, 26 predicted proteins | sample YL17G09_36_MG_FD_203698 | JGI IMG/M metagenome (GOLD analysis project Ga0315285, IMG submission 203698) | Sediment microbial communities from Yellowstone Lake, YNP, Wyoming, USA - YL17G09_36 | ecosystem: Environmental > Aquatic > Freshwater > Lake > Sediment | place: USA: Wyoming | collected...
GGACCTCCATCAACTTCAACAACTCAGGCCTCGCTACTGCTACTTCGTTCCTCTACGACCCGGTCAATGACTACATGATCATGCTGGGTATCGAGGGCGCTGTCACCAAGCTGAGTATTCAGAACCGGAATGGGGTCCACTCGTATCTGCAGAACAACGCTAGTGTCCCTAGTACTAACAGCCTCAACACGTACGTGTACACAGCAGGGGTAAATCCGATAACGGGCCGCGTTGTTGCTATGCCCTCGTCACCGGTTGCTGGTGTTGTCCGCTTTATGACCAGCGATGACGGCGGGCAGAACTGGACGGACAGGAGTGGTGCTGTGGCTTATTCGGCCTCGTATCCGTTCCGTAGCGCGCCCGTTTATGACGAGATGCGTAAGCGGTGGTGGATGTTCGAGAGTAACATCTCTACGTTCCCTACCAACGCAACACGCATCGTCTATAGTGACGACGACGGTCTCACGTGGGCTATCCTGATGACCACGACCAACATGGCTCTCTACGGTCCGACATTGGTAGGCCTTACCCTTGTGGCCGCGAACAGGGAAGGTGAGCCGATGTATTCGGTTGACGGCCTTTCGTGGTTCCGTTGTTCCGGAGGACAAACCACAGGCTCGTCTGGCGCGGTACACTGCGTCAACGGAAGAAAGGGTGTTCCCTTGATCGCGAACAACGGAAACCCGTGCATTGTGAGTGCGACAGGGCTACCTGGCAGGAACTCAGAGGTAGTCACGTGACGGCGGTTGTAGACAGGCCTTACGCGATCTGTCGCGTGTGAAGGAGTAGAACGTGGGCTTTCATCGACTCACTACCCCTGTCTACGCTGGCGGTCTTCGCGTTGGTGATGACTACATCAACAATGCTGGCGGAGGCACACCCGCTCCGGCGGACACTGTTCTTGCCGGTGGCACGTACGTAGGCAGCTACTTCTTTGCTGACGGCCAAGTCACAACGGCGGCGATCAATCGAGCTCACAAAGCTCTCGCGGCCAACGACGACTTCCTTGATGACGCCATCGTTCAGCTCGATCTAGACATCGCTGCAGCAATCGCGGCGTATATCGCCGCCGATGTTGTAGTAACGAACGCGTTCATCGCTGCGGATACAGTGCAGAACGTAGCTCTTGCGAATACTGCCCCTGCCGGAGATCTCCTCATCGGCTCGGCGGCCAAGCCGGTCTCATTCACTGGGGCGCCCTTCTCCCTCGCACTCGGCACTGTCTCGTCGCAGCTCACAGCGCTTCTTGCCAAGGTGAATGACGACGAGCGCATTCGAGTAGTCACCACCAACGTAACAGTCGACGGCGCGGGCTTTCGAGACAAGACGATCATCGTTGACTTGGGTTGTACGGCGATCACGCTACCCAACCCCACGACAAACAAAGGTCGAGCGATCCGTATCGCGTGCGATTCAGACGCAAATGACCTGTCGATAAATCTCGTGCGCAATGCTGCCGAGAAAATCAACGGAGTAGCCGCCAGCTTCTTCCTGCCAGACGGCTTCGCGGTCACGGTTGTGTCGGACGGTACTGACTGGTACGTCTTCCAGGGTGAGCGCCGTAATCTCCACTGGGAAGTGCAGGCGTATGCTTCCGCTGAGTCTGCGGTCCCTGTTGATAACGAGGTGTTTGAGGTAGACACCACGGGAGGTGTCTCTTCGATCGCTTTGCCTACGTTGGCTCATCCGCACCTCGGTCGGCGCATCTACATCAAGGACATCGGCGGGATGCTCTCGACCAACCCCCTGACGCTCCTTCGCAACGGAGGTATCGGCACCATCGAGGGTGTTGCCGCCAACTTCGTGTACGACGCGGACTACGGCTCTCTGACGCTCTGGGCTAGCGCCACGGGCTGGTGGTTCCTCTCGTCGTAAGCACTGCATCAGGGCGTTTCTTCAGCTAAGAGGGTTTCTATGCCTCGTCCCGTATCCCGTATCTATCTCGTCAGCACCCCAAACATCATTGTTCCGGCAGGTGTGAAGTACGTGCGTGCTCGCCTCTTTGGTGGGGGCGGTGCCGGAGGGCATGGAACTACGGGAGCTGTCGGCACGGCCAATAGATACCCGTGTGGTGGGGCCGGAGGCGGCGCATCTCAAGAAGTGGTCCATGAGTTCGGGGTAACTCCTGGTTTGAGCTTGGATGTTGTGGTTGGTGCCGGCGGGGTAAACAGCCAAGCCACGAACTCTGGTACGAGCGTGGCGGGAGCAGACTCCGTAGTCAAGATCACTGCTGGTGCCGATAAGGTCAGAGCGAATGGTGCCTGTGGAGGTTGGACCACGGATGGATCATTCGCTGTAGCAAGCTCGACTTTCCATCAGACTCCTCCCGGTGGCCCGGTAAATACCGATGAGCACCCCATGCACTTGTGGCTGGTAGCCGCGGGTACGAACTTCTATCAGTCCCTCTCGACTGCCTATAACGGCACTCCACCCGTGATGAACTTTGGCCCAGGCTGGGGCGGCGCGGGCTTGACGTTCAATCACCCCGCTTCCTTTAGTGGTTTTCCTGGGTCGGACTCCGTACCGGGCTTCCTTGGTGGTGTAGGCGGTCTACGCGGAACAGATGCAGGCAACAACACTGCAGCTGGTGGTGGCGGCGGCGGAGCTGCTGGTCCTGGTGGCGCTGGAGGCAACGGTGGTAACGGCGGTAACGGCGTTTTCCCAGGCACAGGCGGTAACGGCGGTAATGGCAGTACTGCTGCTGCAAATACAGGTGCTGGTGGTGGCGGTGGCGGTGCTAGTGGTGGTGGCAGCGTTGCTGCTGGCACACGCGGAGCCGGTGGGGACGGGGGTTCTGGTCTAGTAGTCCTGACCTGGTGGCTGTAAGTACGGTCTTTGGCTAGCGCTCCAGAGGAGGTACTATCCCTCCCATGGACCTCAATCTCATCGCATCGGCAGCTGGCCCGCCGATTGTCTTCATGCTTGCCGTGTGGTTTCTCACGCTCGGCTTCCGTCGAGTGCTCGAGAAGACCTGGCCCTCCATCACGAACAAGACGTACTGGAAAGACGTCTTCCTCCCGCTCATGCCGCCCGTCCTCGGCGCCATCTGCGCGGTGGTGATGTACAAGTTCCCTTTCCTCGACAAGCTTCCGTCGTGGGGGACTCGAGCGTTCTACGGCTTCGTCGCCGGCGGCTGCTCGGGCTTCCTGTACCGAATCCTGAAGGCCGTCGTGAAGAAGACCTACGGCGTCGAGCTCTCGGTGTCTCCGGGCCCTGTTGCTGGTACGCCGGCTGTAGAGGTTCCGAAGGCTGATGCGGTTCCGTCGGTAGAGAAGCCGGCGGATGAAGTCGAGGCCCCGGACGAGATCACCCCGCCGGCGGGCACCAAGGCGGTCCCGTGATTGTCGCCTGGCTCTGGATCAAGAAGTACTGGGAGCTGCTCACGGCAGGACTCCTGGTCATCCTTGGCGTCTTCCTAGGACTCTCTCTTAGGAAACGGCCCATCGTGCAGGGCGCCAATCCGGTGAAGGAAGAGGCCGAGAAGAAAGCCCAGGCCGACACTAGCAAGGCCGAGCAGAAGGCAACAGAACAGAAGGCGCAGGCCCTGGAACAACACGACGCCGATCTTGCGGTAGTCGTGGACCAGGTGCAACAGAAGACCGAGGAAGTCCGCGGTGACCCCCAGAAGACGAACGACTACTTGCAGGACGTATCGAAGCTCGTTCGTGGCGAGGACAAGTAATGGAGCGCCGCTCGGACGTGTTCTTGGAGCCCGCGAGAGTCTCCGGTTGCATGAACGGGCAGATGTTCGCCTCGTCGATCTTGAACATGCCCAGCGGGCGAGCTCGAGAGCTCATCATCTACCAGCAGCTCTACCTGGGTAACATCCCTGGATTCCTTCGTACAGGAATCCCCATTAGCGTTACGGCGGGCAAGCACGCCGGCGTTTTCTGGGTGATGCCGGACTACCTGTCGATCGGGGATGACGAGGACTTCCTGCGCATGCCCATGCGCCCCACGACCGCCCAGAAGGCCGCCGACGGGTTCAAGGCTTCCCTCCTGACCCGAAAGATGGTCAACGACGTCTGGAGGGCCTTGCCGCTCCATCTTAGCCCCACCACGATGGACTGGCATGGGGCCATGGCCTCGGTCTCCTACTTCGGCGAGCACAACGACAAGATCCAGCTCCAGCTCGCCGGCCGAGACCCCCTCCTGGGCGTTGCCGGCCACAAGAAGGACGTCGTCATCACCAAGGACCGCCCCAAGGGCAACGTCGCTATCTACGGCTGGCACCAGCTAGACGGCAAGCCCATACAGGGCCCGCAGATCCAGAAGTCCGCGCACGATATCCCGTACCTCGACTACTCCCACGGCATCCGGCTCGCGCACCAGACCATGGAGGTCGACGGCGACACGATGTACATCGTCGATGTCCTTCAGGACGAGGAGTACCACGAACTCTTGAGCGACGAAGGCGTGTACGGGCCGGATGACGTGCGGTACCCGACCGAGCTCTAGAGGCGGTCGGCTTCCTTCTTCACCTTGGCGAAGCTTGGCGTGCTCACGGGCTTCGGCCGAGGAGCCAGTACTGGCGGCGATGCAAGAGCATGCGCCGTAGCTGACGCATGCGGCGTAGCTAGGGTCATGCTCGCGTACGAACCGGCATCGAGTGGGGCGCCCGCATCAGCCTCGTGTGAGGGGGGTACATTCCCGTGCACGACGCCATCGATGTATGCGCGGAGAGCAACGAGGTCATCGTGCTGGCGCTGGTTCTCGTCGCTCAAGTCCTTCAGTGACCTGTTGACGGTCTCGTAGCTCGTCTCTGTCGCACGATCATCGCGCGGCTTGAAGAACGAGCTGCATGCTGCGACCAATGCCGTGATGGCAATGATCAACGCAGTCATGTTCTTGAGGTGCGAGGTCTTCTCTTCCATGAGACCTCGAGCGTATCGAAGCCTGACCCCAAAGCCCTACATGAAAAAATTCGGTGGGCCACCCTGTTGAAGAATTCCTGGCGCGCTCCACGGGGGTCGAACCCGCAACCAACCGAGTGTATCTCCCGGCTGCTCTACCATTGAGCTAAGAACGCATGGACCTCCCTTCATAACAGAAGGGAGTAGTGCGGGGGGAAGGACTTGAACCTTCGACCTTCGGATGACGCAAGCGCCGCCCGATGCTCTGCCACTGAGCTACCCCCGCATGGTCCACCCCCAGGGAATCGAACCCTGGTTCCCTTTCGGGTTAGGCCCGACTACTTACCCCCTTCATACTGTCCGTCCCGGCGCCGGGTCTCGCAGTCCATATGAGGTGTTCGCCGCTCCTGGGTGGGTGCGGTCAACGGAGAAGAGGCAACGCTGACAGGCAGCGTTTGAGGACCTCCTTCCCGGCGGGCACACAGCCGATGGCCATAAACTGGTCCGTGTACGGGGCATCGCTCTCGATGATCGAGACGAAGGGGATTCCTGCAGCACCCAGGCGGTCGGCGACCTCGTGCAGCGCCTCCTCGGAGGGCACGGTCAGGCAGACGGCATGAGTACCGGAAGGCAGGTTGCCGGGAGAGCTTTCTCCGGCACCGTGCACAATGTTAGCGGCTTGGATGCCACGCGGGAGGTCGCTACGCACGATGACGTAGTGGAACAGCTCGACCGCGACCGATGCACTATACCGAGGAGATCATGAAGGCCATCTTCAGGCTGGGGGCTTGTACTGTCAAGGCCTAAAGTTCGGCTTACTACTTCCGGGGAGTACAATAGGGCATGGCACATCCGAACGTTGTGTTCGTGCAGAACGAGATCTCCTCGGAATTCCCGAATTTCAAGATCCGCGCGAAGTCCGAAAGCGTCCTCATGAAGACCATCGATGTGGTCTTGCGCGTGCTCACGTTCAACCGGATGAAGGCCTTCATGACCGGCTTCATCACGACCATCGGAACGACGGTCTACGTGCCGGCGGACTGGGACGAGCTCATGCCCACTTCCCAGTGCATCACTCTCCGCCACGAGCGGGTCCACATGCGCCAGGCCCGCAAGCACGGCCAGTTCCTCTTCTCGTTCCTGTACCTGTTCTGCTGGCTTCCCGTGTGGCGAGCGCATTGGCGTACCAAGTTCGAGCAGGAGGCCTACGAGGAGTCGATGCGAGCTCTCCTCGAGTACGGGGAGGATCCGACGAACCTGGTCTACCGGACTCGGACGATCCAGCACTTCACGTCGCAGCAGTACATGTGGATGTGGACTGACGAGGCTGCCGTAGCGGCCTGGTTTGATGCGGCGGCCAAGAGGATTCTAGGGGAGAAGAAGAACTAGTTGTGCCGCCGGCGGAGTTGGTGTGTACTTCCAGCATGAACAACCGTTCTTTGCAGGTGAGCTGTCTCATTGCCACGCTCATGCTTCAGGTGAACAACGAAGCCCACGCTCAGGGGGCTGACGTTCAGAACGTTCCGTCGGGGAACGACAAGGTCATCCCGATCCGCAAGGGAGAGGCTGCGCCCATGGATGGCCAGCTCTTCGACAACGACACGGCCCTGCGTTGGGCGAACTGGCTGGTCCAGTACAAGAACCTCGTGAAGATCAACGGCGCCTACCACGAGAAGGTCTGCAGCATCGACACGGAGCTCTCGGCGAAGAAGCTCGAGATCCAGCAGCAGACGTACCAGACAGTGACGGCAGATCTGCAGAAGAACCTGTCGAAGGCGCAGGACGACGCAGCGAACCCGCCCTTCTACAAGACGTTCTGGTTCGGGGCCACCATCGGCGTAGCTGTCAGCCTGGCGACCATCGTGGCTGCCGTCGAAGTGGCCAAGTAGCTAGCGAACGCGCCCTCGGGGGCCTTTGCTCTTCCCAGTGATCGTCACGCGGCCCGTCGGGGCAGGTGCCTTCTTCGAGGTCCTTGCCCTGATGGTGCCGCCGACGGGGATCTTTGTTTCCGCCCGACCGAGTGGGAGGGAAGGCAGCGTGACGAGCTCTTCACTCGAGCGCCTGAAGAGCATCGAGGGGGAGCTCCAGGAGCTGGCCAAGCCAGTAGGAAGGCCTGGAAGGGCCGCCGGCGGAGGACTGACGTCCCGGAAGAAGATGGCGACCCTTGCCCCATCGACCTGGATGCTGGGCAGCGTAGGGCTGGATGCTGCAGGGACGGCTGTCCCGCGGAAGAGGATGACATCCGGGTGAGTGGTCCGGCCTCGCCCTGCGAGCTGGAACGTGGGGGCAGGCTTTGGGTCGAGGGGGGCAAAGCGGATGACCTCGCTCGAGACCGGGGTGGCCTCCTGAGCGTCCGCAAACCCCACCACGGCCAGGACGTCGTGGTGGAAGCCCACGCCCTCGACAGCGATGGCGAAGTGGCTCAGCACGGAGTCTTTCGAGTCACCGTGGTCGTCGTTGCTGTCTTCTTGATGGTCTGCTGGATCGGTCCGGCGACGCGGGCTGTCTTCGTGACCGTGAGGGGCTTGTCCTTGTCGAGACCTGCCAAGATCCAGAGCTCGTCGATCTGGCTGTTGGCAATCGCCAGGGAGGTTTGGAGCTGGAGGACGGCGTCGGCGATGCCCGTGTCCACCGTCAGCGTGTCGAAGTCGATGCCCACCACATCTCCGCCGTCATCCACGCGGTACTCGGCGACAAGGACCATCCCGTTGACGATGGTCGTGGCCGGCACGTTCAGCAGGCGCTGGTAGATGCCGTCGCCTAGGTCGGTCAGTGAGGCGAACTGCGTGGTCCAACCGACGGTCTTGAAGACCCCATCGGCGAAGTCCATGTACTTGTTTACGAAGGCTGCGTCACGAAGAGCTACCGTCGGTGCTTTGCCCGCAACACCGCCAATGCTGTCCCGCTCGATGACGAGCTCGAGGGGAAAGGCAGTCTCGGCGATGTTGAGGAGGTACGCACTCATACCGGGTCGAAGCTTTGCTTCTTCTCACAGAGTACCAGGAGGTCCTCTGCGGTTGTAGTTTCGTACTCGAGCTCGTTCCACTCGGGGATCTTGTCCTTGTGGTCGACGTGCAGGATGAATTCCGAACAGACCATCGCCCGTGCCGAAGCCAGCGGGTTCTTGACCTTGTACTTCAGCCAGCGCCAGAAGAGCACCCAGACGAAGCCGACCAGGGACATGTAGTCGTATCGCGTGCCGAGGAGTTCGGTTGCGGTCTTGACCCCCTCCAAGATGTCCGGCTTGATTCTGTACTCGGCGACAAGCCGGTTCTCGGCGAACCACTGCTTGCGGGGGGTGAACTGCACGCCGCCATCCGTGCAGTGCAGGAGCATGGGAATGCCCATGACCTCGCAGCCAAGCATGACGTGGCTGCAGCGGCTTCGTGTGAACCACCGGATGATGGCGGAGGTCCACATGGACGATGTCGAGAAGATGAGCGTCATTCAGTCCTCACCGTGCAGTAGAACGTAGCGGTAGCGTGCTCCCCACCGAAGGGGACGTCGCTCTCTAGGCGTACCCGCAGCTCGACACCGTACGCCGAGCTAAGCGTTCGGACAGTGCCGTAGCGGAAGGGGAAGCCGTAGATGGCGTGCGAGGCTCCTCGAACACTCCCGCCGATGGCTGGGATGACCGGGTAGCTGCCCAGTGCCTCGTCGATGAAGTTCTTGAAGTTCTTGTAGCGTGTCCCGCCGATCTTGACCTTGTTGGGCAGGTCCGCGGGGTTGTAGGCCCAGACCTCGAACACGATGGTATCGTTCATCACGATGTCTTCGGAGAACTGCGCCTCGACCTCTTCGATGTCGATGGCCTTCCCCTCGGATGGCACTAGGGCAAACACCGAGTCGACCATCTTGGAGTAGGTCGCTGTGACGGTCTTGCCGGCTTGCGAGGAGGGGAAGACAACCTTGCCGAGCCGGTAGTCGACGGTGAAGTCTCCGCCCGATGTGGCGAAGGGCGTGCGCTCGGTCTTCACGGCCCCATCGACCTTCACTTCGATGGCGTACCCATGCTCAGTATCGGCGACTAGAGCATCTTCATCGAAGAGCTTGCCGTGGGTCATGTCGATCCACGTATCTCCGCTGGTCCAGGTCAGACCATCCCCTGAGTCGGTGAGGGCTGCTGCCGCGACACGGGTAGAGGTGCCGTACCACGTAGAGGGGTCTGCAAGGTTCGGGGTTGTGGCGATCATCTCCGTCCCGGTGCGCGGAACGGCAGTGACCTCGGGAACACCCTCGGTGGTCTGAGACCCTAGATGTCCAACGCTCATAGCTTCACTCCCTGGAAGTGCGCTTCGGCAAAGTCGAGCGTGGAGAGGTCGTCACGTACGGTGACACGGAGGTAGTCTGCTGCTCCGTACGTTCCTGCGCGCGCTAGGCGCAGGCTCTGGGGGAGATGCAGCTTCACGCGCATGAAGTTCACCGTACCCGTGACGATAGAGAAGTCCTCGCAGATCTCTATCATGTCGCGTGTCCGCTTCATGTTCTGCCAAGGGGAGACAGTGATGTCTCCCGCCTTCAGTTCCAACAGAAGACCGTTCGTCAGCGTGGCGATACCTGTGAGGAGGAACTTGTTTCCGAAGGCGAAGACTGTCGTGTCCTCGAACAGGAAGGAGATCGCGTTGATCTCTATGTCGAAGCCGGTGGGCGGGTTGTACTCGAACACCACCGGGGTGACGGAACCGTTCACACCGAGGTTCGCGCTACCGCCAGACGTCTTGATTGAGTTGGCGATGATGAGCGAGGGGATGTCATCTATGCTGCGGTTCGCGTAGGGCTTGAAGTTCGCCTCGAAGTCCGCCTTGTCCGCATCATTCGTTGCCTGCGAATACCCGCCGTCAATCACCGTCTGCGGCACGCCAGCCTTCCAGATGGTGCAGTTCAGCACCTCGGGCAAGTCGTAGCCGTAGATGAAGTAGCTGACAGAGCTCTCCTCGAACTGCACCTTGAGCGTCTTGCTGGCAACAAGAGGCTTGAACCAGGACCACAGCCCAGAGCGCTGCGGAGTTGTTCCGAGAGTAATCACGTAAGCACCTCCGACCAGTCAAAGGCTGCACTGACCGTTGCGTTGTTCACGCTAGGAATGGCGTAGGCAGTGAGGCGAGCGAACCCGACAATCTTGGGGTGGAAGTCGTACGCGCGTTGAAACTCTCCTGTCGTGAGAAGCACGCCGCCCTCGATCTTCTCGACGGCATTGGCCACGAGAGGCGCTATCGACTTGACGAAGAACTGACCCGATGTTCCCGAACCGCCCGACTGAATACCTGCGGTAAGAACAGCGAGCTCCACCGTTCGATCTGCCGGGCAGTAGTGGTGCGCCCAAAGGGTCTGCCCGTCGCCTGTCGCAGCGATGAGCGATCCCGTACCGATAGAGCCTATGACGGTGCCGCCACCAGCCGTGGTCGTGTAGAGGGAGAGCACGCCGGCATTCGTGAGGAGAGACCCGGCAGTCTTCACCACCATCGACTCGATGAATCGGATGTTTGTTGCGACCGTATTCACGGCCGTCGTGCCGTTCAACGTCACGGTCTCAGTCAGCGGGCCGGTGCCCGTGTTGTCGAAGTAGGTGATCTCCACCGTGCGGGCGCCGGTGCCTGCCGACGTGTCGTTGGCGCTAGCCGACTTGATGGAGCGCTGCGCAGCCGCTGTGGGCTCCACATATGCTGTGGCCCTCACTACAACCTGCGTATTCGACGTAGACCCGCCCAAGACAAGACTGCCGCTCGACACGCCCGTACGTGCATTTGCCGCCGTGAAGGACACGGAGAGTGCGGCCGAGCTCGGGTGCATCGTGACAACGAGAGGCTTGTCCGCCGAGCTCGCCGCAGTGCTTGCGGGCTTGACGGTTACAGGTCCAGTCGTGCCGTCAGAGATCTGCTGGAAGATCGAACGGGCAACGACATCTCCAGTAGGAGCAACGTTGGTTCCGTCCGTCCGCTTGAAGAACGCCGCTCGTGCGGCCACGTCCATCGTGGGGAGAAGGTTCGTCCCGTCCGTGACCTTTACCGGCCACCCACCCGCGACAGCAGCTGCAACGCCCTGGTCAACCTTGCCGAGAGTGTTCGTTCCAGCAGGAAGCGGATCGACAATCTTCTTGATGCCGTCCGTGTTCTTGATGAGCGCGAGTGTGGCCTCAGTTGCAGCACCAGCAGGTAGCGGAAGAGAGGCTGCCGAGACCGGTACAGCCGCTGCCCTCAGCTGAGCGTCGGTCAGGGGACCAGAGACAGGGACAGCCGTAGCGCGCAGCTGCGCATCAGTGAGACCAGTAACTGCACGAGTCGAGAGTGCTACGTCGAGGTTGTCTGTCTTGGCCTTGATGAGCGCCAGAGTTGCCTCAGTAGCTCTTGTCGCAAGCGTGGCCTCTGTAGCCGCCCCAGCCGGCAGCGGCAGAGACGCAACAGACACTGGAAGGGTCGTGATGAATACGGCCCCGTCTGATAGACGAACAGCAAAGGGAGCCGCAGCGGTTGTTCGATCTCCAGCCCTAGTAGAAAGGGCTACATCAAGGTTGTCCGTCTTTGCCTTGATCAGAGCGAGCGTGGCCTCAGTCGCAGCGCCAGCGGGTAGGGGGAGTGAGGCCGCTGAGACAGGCTGGGTCACCTGGAAGAATGTCCCGGACACCGGGACCGCAGAGGCCCGGAGCTGCGCGTCTGTCAGACCAGTGACAGCGCGGCTACTGAGCAGGACGTCGAGGTTGTCCGTCTTCGCCTTGACCAGAACAAGCGTGGCCTCTGTAGCTGCTCCTGCAGGCAGAGGCAGGCTGGCCGCCGAGACAGGAAGCGCCGTCTGGTTGCTGGCGATAGCGACAGGCACCGAGAGCGCCATGGTCGCTTGACCAAGAACAAGTGGGTCCCCGTTCGCGTCGTAAAGAAGAACCGGCTCTTTCAGTCCGCTCTGGCTCATGTGACCTCTACCCCGAAGAGGCTGAAGGACACATTGGTCGTATCCGTGTAGACGCGCACAACATCACCAGCCCCAAGCGTGAGGCCGAGCACGGCCGAGAAGGTGTTCTTCTTTGTCAGGTCCACGTCGAAGTAGAGGTACTGCTTCGTTGCATCAGCGGCGTTCGCTACGGCCACCGAGACACGGAACTTGATGGTGGAGGCGTTCTGATTGCAGACCAGTATCGAGGAGACCGTCGCACTTGTAGCGCCGGGCACAGTGTAGAGGGCTGATAGTGTGGCCGCCGCCGGCGCCAGCTGTCCCAGTACTTTGAGTGCTTCGGCCATGGTTCAGCCACCCATGAAGAGGAAGTGACGGCGGAACGCTCGGTCTACTACTGGGGTTCCGGCGACGAGAGAGGTGAGCGTTACCGGCGTCGTGTTGTTGACGTCCCTGAGAACGAGGTCGTCACCCGCTCGGGCAACGTACACTGCCAGGTCTCGGTTGGCTGCGTCCTGAAGGTAGACTCCGGCGGACTCGAGAGCGTCCGTCTGTGGGTTGAGCGGGGTGGGGTAGTCAACGTCATCGGCCGGGTTACCCCCAAGGGCTGAGGATTCCCGCTTGAGTACTTGTACCTTGTCCGTGCCGACGGCCATGGGAGCAGTCTACCTTACCTGGCCCACAAAAGCAGAAGGGCCGGAACCCGTAGATTCCGGCCCTCTGTGGCAGCGCCTGCTGGTTACGCGGCCTTCTTGCCGAGGTCCATGATGTTGACGAAGAGGTCCGTCGCATTCTTGGCGAAGCCGATGCGGATGACCCGCTTGCCGGCAGTCACGGCGGCGAAGGTTCCGACACCGCCAGAGTCCTGGAGGTAGAACGGGTCTCCTGCCGTTGCGCCCGTGAGCACGCCGGCAGCCACGCCCTCGGAGACGATGGCTGCCGTGTCATTGAGGGCCGTCGAAGCCGTACGAGCGATGCCGATGATGCGGCTCTTCGCATCGACCGATGCCAGGCCCTTGGAGAGCTTGTCGTTCACGCCCGCGGCCCATGCCACGGGGTCGCCCACGGCGAAGGCTTCGTTGGCGATGTAGTTCTCTTCCGTCTTCGGTGCACGAAGCACCTTGATGCCCGTCGCCGAAACGGCGAGAGAGAAGTTGTTTCCAACCGTGTTCGCCGTAGGATCCAGCTCGACGCCGAGACCATCCGAGAAACGATTGATGCCGTTGGTGGCCGACACTGCTGCACGGAGCTTGCCGGCGGCCGTGTTGACGTCGAACTCGAGACCGGAGCTACCGCCACCGGCACCCGCGCCCTGCGCGTTCGCAGCGGTGTCGAGCTCCACGGTGATCGAGCCGGCCGTGTTGAGGAGGCCCTGGTCGAACGTGTAGGCCACGGCGGGAGTTGCCGTGCTGAACTGCGAGTACTGCAGCGCCGTCGTGTCGACCGTGATGGGGTCGTTCGTGACGAGAACCCAGCCGGTGTCCGCGTTGATGGTGCCCTCCGTAACGAAGGTGAACTGGCCTGCCGTGACCTCGGCGTTCTGGTCCGCATCCGTGGTCCTGGTGAGGATCGTCGGAAGAGACGTGCCATTCGCGAGCTGAGTCACGCTGTAGAAGCCGTTGTCCGCATCAGGCGTAGTGTCGACACCGCCGTGTGTCGTGACGAGAACACGGTTACCCAGCGCGACCGTTACGCTGGTGTCGAAGTCGTTGTTCGCCGTAGCGTTCGTGGGGCTCGTGAGCGTCTTGCCAACGCCAGATCCCGCGGCAACCCAGGTAGCATAGCTACCTACGGTCTTGACGCGGCAGGAAGCCTTCACATCGAGACCGGTTGCGACGGCATCGACGTAGAACTTGGTCGCCGCATCCTGCGGGTTGAGGGGGTTCGCCATGCTGACGATGCGGCTCGTCCCCATGTCGAGCTGGTCGACGTCGGCAGTGGTGCTGAACGACTCGGAGTAACCCTCTGTCTGATTCTCGAATAGAAACTTGCGTAGCGCCATGTTGCTCTCCTCTAGCGCTTGCTGCGCTTAGCCTTCGTCTTCATTGGTTCACCGCGTTCGCCGTCTTCCTTGAGGTTGTAGAGGCGCCCCGTCTTGTCGTCGAAGGCGCACTCCTTCAGAGAGACGTTGAACTGCTTCTCGATTTCGCCCTGTACAGAGGTGAGCTCTGACCGGGACATCGAGATGGCCCCCATGAGCTCGCCCTGCTTGGACAGCAGCCCGCCTAGCTCGGGGTTCTTCGCCACCTCGGCGGCGATCTGCCTCTTCACAGAGTCCAGCTCCACGAGGCCAGCACGAAGCTCAGCATCGAGGGCTCTCCACTTCCAAAGTCGGTCTCCCGTGAGACAGAGGAAGCCATCCTCGTCGACAGGAAGTGCCGGCTTGGGTACTTCAACTTTTCGCGAAGCCATTAGGTTACTTTTACCATGGAGGGTGAGGGATTGAACAGTAGACGGCCCGAATCAAGAGCGATACCGACAATCTGTATGATCGCCGGGGCCGTCGGCGTGACTGAAACGGGCTTAGAAGAAGCACCGACGTAGTACTTCTTTCCCGGCAGAAAAGAAGGAAGTACACCGACCGGAAAGGCTCCTAGATAAACTACAATGCACGTTGTAGTTGTCGGCTTGTACAGAATGATGCCTATCGAAGGCATCTTTGAGGAATCTGTAACGTCGGCTTTTCGTACCTGAATGACCCCCGATACAAGGTCACTAGACACGTAGACACAATCACCTACTCCTTCGCTGGCGGAACAATCAGCAGGGAACGTGAAAGCATCGTCGATCGGGTCGGCGATGCCATCGAGCTCTCCAGTGAATGGGTTGAAGACGAAGGGCATCCTTACATCTTCGCGACAGAGGTGAGACGCCCGAACGTGTAGGCGAGGGTGAGCGTCGCTACGAGGGTTCCACTAGGGCCACCCAGTTTGTAGACTACCGTGTCGATCTTGCCGATGATGTTGTAGGTGAGGCCGATCCAATCGTGCGCCTCGGTTACGAGAGCACTGGCAATACCAGGGACCGTGACGGAGTCTGTTGCGGCGTTGAGCTTACGCCCGATGAGAATCTTCGCCATTGGGTGCTGCCCTCCGCCTCTGCCGGGCCTAGGTGGCAGGATACCCTAGACCGCGACGGGGTAGAATCTCACAAGTACGTGGCTAAAAAAGACAGCCCCCAAGGGGGCTGTCCATCTGTTTCTACCAGGAGGCTCTTCGGATTCTGGCTTTTAGGACTTCATGGGACGGCCGGTCATCCAGCAGGAGACCGACCTGCGCCGCCAGGTCTGAGAGTTCTTGGTACGTCATCTGCTCGAACTGGTCCTCTGTAACCTCGAGGATGTCTCCCGCAGAGACTGGCGCGCACCCAGGCCAGACGTCTGCTGCCGTCAGCCGGCTTTTCCCGGGTTCGCCACCTGGTTGAGGAGCGCCTGGATGGAGTCCACGTCGCAGAGGGTAGCGCCGAGGACGTCCTCACGGGAGCCTCCGAGGACCTGCTCTGCCAGGGGCAGGATGAGGGCCATCGAAAGTGTCGACTGGCGTGCGATGGCATTCAGGGTCTTGTCGAAGACCTGCAGCGTGTTGTAGACCGCACCGTAGGTCTGGGAGAGCTGCTGGTTGCTCTTGGCGACCTCCTTGATCTCCCCCATCACCTCCTTGAGAGCGCCGGCGACCATGCTGTTGGTCTCGTCGTTCTGCTGGATGATGCGGTTCAGCATGTTCAGGACGTCCATCCCGAGGTCGGCGGGTGCCGGCGGCGTCACCTCGGCCTGCGTCTTGGGGCTCCGACGAACCGTCTGGGGTACCGTTGCCTGCGCAGCCGCAGCGAGGGCGGCCGGGTTGACCTCCATCGACGGGACCTGCATGACCTGCTGAGGCGCAGGCATCGCCATGGTCCCGGGGGCAACGCCATTGGTGTGGCCACCGCCGTTCGCCTTGTCGAACTGGCCGAGGAGTTGGACAGCGAGGCTGACCTTTCCTGGGGTGTCCAGCTTGGCGAAGGCGATCTTCTCCTGCTCCGTTCCGAGCGCCCCGAGCTTCTCGACGAGAAGGCGGATCTGGAAGATCCCCAGCTTCTCGAGGGCGACAGGGTCACGGGGCGCGGTCTGGACGGTGATCGATGCGAGAGACGTGCTCATGTTCTTTCCATTCCTAGATGTCGTCTTTTTTGTGGAGACGAATCAATGCGATGTCGTTTTCGTTCTGGACCAGGCAGGTCACGACCTGTGCATCAACGCACTGGAAGCATGCCTTGGGATCTTTGCTCTTGGCGGGGCAGGTGAGCTGCGTCTCCATAACCCGCCAGTGCTCGATGAGGAAGCCCATGATGCCGTGCCTCCAACGATCGAGCTCGTGCGTCACTGCTTGCGGTTCTTCTTCCCCCAGAAGGAGGCTGATGAACTGCTGCTTGGGCATACTCGGTAGAACCGGCAGGCCCGCCTTCCTGGCCATCTGATACAACTCCGTCTCGTTGAACGGAGCGAACAGGTCAGAGTCGGGGGAGCATGAAGTCGTAGTCAAAGGGATCTCGCTCCTCTTCCAAGTTCCACGCCCAAACCTCAGTGCGCTCGGGGGTGCCCTCCATCTTCTGCCACGTGGACGTGACGGTCTGGGAGTCGTCGTAGCCACCTGCTTCAGCGAGGCAGTCCTCGAGAAGTTTGGTTAGGTTGGCGCCGTCGAACTTCTTATACCTGTTTACCTTCCCACCTGGCTTCCAGAGTTTGTTCTGGATGGTCTCGAGGTAGAACCGGAAATGGAACTGGAAGCGGTTGTTCGGCTTGAAGATCAACATCTCCTGCCGGTAGTTCTGCGCCACATGCGCAACCGTCTCGTTCTTGTACTTCCGGCCTTCCTTCGTGAGTACGCGCATCTTCCCTCGAGTGAAGTACGCGTTGTTCGAGCTCGGAGGGATGCTGGGGATGGTGAGCTTGATCACTTACGTAGCTGCTCGGCGAGATAGATGGAGTACTGCGCGAGCCAACCATTGCTGAAGCGAACGACCTGCCTGCACCGCAGGCGCTCCTTTTGTACAAGTTCCTCGATGATGCCGGGCGGGACATGGTCCCGCATAAGCTCGTACAGGAAGGAGGCTAGTGGGTCGTCGCTTTCGATGCTTCCGCTGCGCTCAATGATGTCGGTCATGGCGTTCACATGCCGTAGCCCCGGTTGGGGATGTTGACCCGGCTCTGCTCGATCTCCCCCTTGCGGATCTCCACCTGGCGGCTGATGACCTTGAGCCCACGCTCGATGCCCTCAGCGAACGCTGAGAGGACGGTCTTCTTCTGCTGGTAGATCTGCGCCTGCAGCATCAGCTCCTGGTAGCGGGGGTCGAGGTTGATCTGGTCCTTCATCTCCTCGACCGTCATCTTTGGGGCGCCGTTGCGAATGCGCTCCTTGAAGCCGTCTCGCATCTTGGACGCGATGATGGCTTGTTCGTTCTCCACTTGTAGGAGACGGACAGTCACTCGGGCCAAAACCTGGGAGGAGTAGTTGAACCATGCGAACTGTCTCGCAAAGGTCTGGGTGTACGACTTGCTGTCCTCGGTAGTGAGCTCCTCTTCCGTGACCTGAGGGCACTCGAATTCTGGCGTTGTCATTGGGATGAAGCCGTCCATCCCCAGTTCCGCTTCGACCTTGTCGATGGTGTCCCATGTGCTGTGGATCTTCTGTTGTTCGGTCTCTCCGACACCCACGTTCTTCGGGATGGAGAGACCGCCGGTCACCGGCTGCCTCATGTTCATGGTCTCCTCACAGAGATGATGTTGCGTGGCCCACGTGACTGCGTGGGCGGCTTGCATTCCCAGGTGTACGGGCAGAAGCCGCAGTGATTGCCTTCCTCACGGGGAGGAGGCTTTCCTTTGGCGTTGTACTCGAGCACCTCTGCGGCCCGTAGCTCGAGACGGTTCCAGATCGCCGGGTTGAACGTGATGAGCCAGGGGTGTTGGCTCGGCGTCGTGTTCTGGTTGCCCTTGTTCATGTAGAAGAACCAGAGCAGCGGAAGATCGAGACAGGCCATGTACACATGCACCTGGTCGATGTGGTCTTCCTTCGGGGCGTTGAGCTTCTCGTAGCCCGCCGGCGCCTCCGTCTTGATCTCCAACCCGACGCGGAGGACCACCTCACCGTGTTCGAGCTCACGGAAGGTGAACACCCCGTCGCAGGAGGACTGGATCTGATACTTCGCAGCCATCGCCTGGCTCTCGGGATTGACCTTCACCTCGTCTGCGAACTCTAGGTACCAGCCGTTCTTCTTCGCAAGCTCCTCAGCTTGCGCCATAGCTGCCATCTTGTGCAGCTCCTTCTGGGCCATGCTGTGCACAGCGTGCCCAACATGAAACCGCCGGCGCATGTTGAGGCTCACGACGTTCTTCTTCTCGAGATTGACGAGAGAGTAGTACGCCTGCCGCATGCACTTGCTCACCTCCGAGGCATGGATGCCCGGCGGACGCTCGCCACGGTCCTCCTCGAAGTTCTCGAGAAAGCTGTCGTACATCCGCGAAAGGTCCTTCGCGATGTCGACGTATTGCTGGATGTCCTCGATGGGCTGATTCAGGTCAGCGATACTAGCCAGTGCCATTCATCTTCTCCACCCAGACCTCGTAAGGCACCATGGCCCAGGCCTCGAGCTGCTGGTGTGTGTGCTTGTCCCGGAACGTCACTACGACGGCCGGCTGCTCTCCGCGAGAGCATTCAGAGCGAATCTTGTCGAGCAGGTCCCGTCTGTTGACCTTGAAGTCCAGGCCGTAACAGTCCTTGTGCTCGACCCTAAACTCGCCCTTCTTTCTTATGTCACCTTTCGCGAAGGGTTGGTTACCCGACCCTGGCTGACGGCGACCGCCGATGTCCGCAGCAACCTCGAGCTCCCTCTTGCGGGAGTTCCGTTGGATCTTCCTCGTGGGAGGCCCAGTCATGTCGATCTTCGGGGCTTCATACTCCCCAATGGCCGAGTGCTGGATGCACACGCTGCAGAGGGGTGGGGTCTCGGTAAACCCCGCCCCAATGAAGATCGTGTACACCTCACAGCCACAGATACTTCCGCAAGCGTTGCACTGTGCTGAGGTGAAGAACTCCGACGTTACCTGTACACGCACTC
>Ga0315285_10002604_pt1 | contig 18825 bp, 13 predicted proteins | sample YL17G09_36_MG_FD_203698 | JGI IMG/M metagenome (GOLD analysis project Ga0315285, IMG submission 203698) | Sediment microbial communities from Yellowstone Lake, YNP, Wyoming, USA - YL17G09_36 | ecosystem: Environmental > Aquatic > Freshwater > Lake > Sediment | place: USA: Wyoming | collected...
TAAACCTAAGATAATAAGTGGGAATTCAATAAAATTAAGTTGTCCTAATCCGGGGAATGAATGTCGTGAAATCTCATCACCTTTTATGAACAGAAACATCGGTGAATAATGAGAAAGATAATTTTTCAAAAATAGGGTTACTAACTTAATAGGATTTTTAGATTCTGAGAAAATTGAAATGCGATTAAATCGTTCACCCGCAAGAGCAGGATTCGTTATAATAAATAGGATAATCGGTGAAATGAGTATTAAAAACAGAAAAAGAAAAAGGATAAAAGAAGTTTTACGTTTCAATATATCCTTATGATAGAGTATTATAATAACTAATATAAATATCGGAACGAGGAGTCGGCAAATATCATAAGAATAAAAACAGAGGGCTAAAGGAATTGCTGAAAAAATTAAATATAGAGATTTTATTTTTATCCCTTTGATAAATAAGATTAGAAATAAAACGATGAAAAAAGGGACAAAGATTCCTTGTAATGCCCATCGGCTAAAGATTATATACCAGGGAGAAATAGCTAAAAGAAGAGCGCTTACATTAGCACACTTCCTATCATAAACCTTTTTCACAAGGATATATGTGAAGAAGACAGTCAGGATGCCTATTAATGCAGATGGTAAACGAGTGGTAAATTCATTAAGTCCGAATAGATATACAAAAGGAATATCGGTTATATGATAGATTACAGGTGTATAGACACCAAAGACTTCTATAAATAAAGAGAACGGTTTAAATTGAGCTTCAAATCCATTTTGTGTGATTTCAAATGTTACGTATTTTCCTGTCTTCAATATGGAATATGCGTTATAACCTTTTTCTGCTTCATCTCTGAAAATGCCCGGTGGGTTTGTAGAAAGATTTATGAGTCTAAAACAAATTGATAAAAAAAGAATGAAGATTATTAGGTATTTGCTATTAAGTATTTTAAAAACGAGATTATTATTCTCCATAAAATCTGAGTTCTTTATCAGAGGCTATGAAATGCTGTAACGCGGCATTTATGTCGCAATAATGTGCAAGATAAATCTCTCGTTATATAGAAAGTTTATATAGTAAATTTGGTATTGAAAATTCAAAAACTAATTTTTTCATAGATTTCAATTTTCAAGAATTTCAGAGATCCCAAGTTATATATTTTATGTTAATCTCCTGAGGATTTTTGTTCTGTAGAGATAGAAGAGGATGGAGAAGTTAAGGTATCTGTGTTCTTAGTTTGTAAAATTTTTATGCCATCGGGATTTATCTCAAAAAGAATTTCCCTGGTTAAATCTGTTATTAATTTTTGTTTATTTTTATTATAGTGTAATATCTTTGCGATTATTTTAATATAATCTTTGTCTTTTTCAAAATTATCTCCATAAGCACTAATGATTTTATTGATTTTTATTATCCAGTATCCATTTTGTGTTTCAATCACATCACTGTGTTCACCGACTTTTAATTTTTTGGAAATTGATAAAAAGGGCTCGCTCAAAGAGGCGGAATCCATATAGCCCATATCACCACCGGTAATTGCTAACGAAGAATCAGTTGAATATTCTTTTGAGACTTTTGAAAAGTCCTCTCCAGAGATAATTTTTTTCAACGCTTCCGCAGCTTTTTGTTTCTTTGCTTTTTTTTGTTGGTCAGTGTCTTGAGGGAGTATATCGATAACAACAGCGAATATATTTATTCTTTCGGGAATAATAATAGCGTTTTTATTTTCTTCATAAAATTTTTTCAATGCTTCGTCAGAGAGGTCTAAAGGGATATGTTTCAATAAATATTTATGGGCTTTTGCTATGGCTTCTATATCGCTTTTATCAAAGGATAATATTTTAAGATATTCTTCGGTTGTTATAGAAGGAGGGGTTTGGATTTTAAAGTAGTTCATAACCTCACTAATATCTTTTTGGTCAATTGTTATGGCTTCTTTATCAGCGGCAATAGAAAATAACTTTAATTCGCTCCAGACCTTAAGATATTCATTGATGATTTGTTTTTTAAATAATTTAAATTGTTCAGGGGAAAGGAATTTTTCATTGGTGCTTAAAGAAAGGGACATTTTTTCTTCGGCAGTTTTAAAATCAATTGTGTAATCTCCCACTTTTCCTACAATTGTATCAGGAGATGGGAATTTGATCTCTGCGATAAATTGTTCGGGAGAGGATTCTGGCTTTGCTGTCTCTTTTCCCTTTTTTGTACAACTTAAAAAAAGTAATAAAATAATATTTATTAGTGCAATATAGATTACATTTTTGAATTTGATATTTGTCATAAAATTTTCCTGTTATTTTATTGATAAAATTATGTTGAAGTTAACAATTGATTTGTCTTGATGTCAAGATAAATAGGCTTGAATTGAGTTAGTGATAGGAACTTATTTCTCTTCTAATGAAGCAAAATAATTATGGATACAACAAAAAGAAATTGTTGATTATGGATTAATTAAATATAGAATAATATTATTATATTTTGCTGTAGAATAGAATATGATTGAAAAGGATAAAATTATTTACATAGGCATAGCAGGATGGTCATATCCAGATTGGCAGGGGATAGTTTATCCTGATAGTATGAAGACTAACGAGTATTTATCTTATTTGAGTCATTTTTTTAATGTTGTTGAAATTAACAGTTCCTTTTATGCGATTCCATCTGAAAAGACCGTTCTTGGTTGGATTAAAAAGATTAAAGGAAGAGAGAATTTTTTATTCATTTTAAAGTTATATCAAGGGTTCACACATAAAAGAGAAAAATTCAATTTAGAGGAAGTGAAGGCTTTTAAAAACGTAGCAGAAATAATTTTAGACGAAGGACGATTAGGAGGTATTTTAGTCCAATTTCCCTGGTCATTCAAACCGACTGAGAAGGAATTTGAATATTTAAAAGACTTGTTTGAGAATTTTATTGATTTAAAACTTTTTCTTGAAATCAGAAATCAATTGTGGCTGAAAGAACCCTTTTTTAAATTTCTTAAAGACTATGAAATAACTTTATGTAATATTGACCAACCAATATTTCATAACTCTGTTAACCTATATGATTATCAATCTGATAGCGAGGAAGGAGGCTTGGCAGAAAGAAGATTTGCTTATCTTCGTCTGCATGGAAGAAAAAAAGAAAGTTGGTTTAAAGAGGATGTGGGAAGAGATGAGCGATATGACTATTTATATAGTGAGGAAGAAATAAGTGAGATTGTACATTTCTTAAATGAAATAGTGAAAAAAGCTAAGGAGACATTCGTCATCACCAACAATCATTTTCAAGGAAAAGCAGTTTGTAATGCCCTGCAAATAGCATCAAAATTATTCGATAATAAGATAGATGTCCCGAAGAATATTATTGAAAAATTTCCTCAGTTGAAAAATATTGCAAAAAATCAAGAAAGCGACTATAAAGATTTTAAAGATTCTCTATTTTGATGATTAAAAAATAATACTATAACCGCAAAGGACACAAAGAAAGCGCAAAGGTCGCAAAGAAGATACAAATATTTTATTTGTTTTGAATATTATTTATTTTTTCTTTGTGTTCTCTACATCTTTTTTGCGAACTCTGCGTTTAAATGTTTTTCATAATGGAGATTTTATTTTGCGATGAAAGATTTAAAAGAATACTCAGGTGTCATACATATCCATACAAATTATTCAGATGGATTTGTGAGATTAAAGAGTGTAGCAAAGATTGCTAACAATGTTGGGCTCGATTATGTTATTGTTACAGACCATAATGATTTCAGTCATTATCTTGAAGGGTCAGAAGGTTATTACGGTCGAACTTTGATATCGATTGGCAAAGAAGTTACACTTAAAACTGGACATTGCTTGGCAATTGATATTAATCGACAAATTCAATATAATGGCAACAATTTGCAACACTATATTGACCAGATAAATAAACAAGGTGGAATGAGTTTTATCGCACATCCTCATTTATCTGATAGAATCGAGTTCAAAATTAAGAAATGTAGCTGGACAGATTGGACAGTAAAAGATTTTACTGGACTCGAGGTCTGGTCGTATATGCATGATTGGATTGATAAGACGAATATCTTTAATGTAGTTCATAATATATTTAAACCGGATAAACTTATTGATGGCCCGTTTAGAGAAACTATAAATAAATGGGATGAGCTTTGCTTAACCAGAAAAACAGTTGGAATTGGGGGATTAGATGCACATTCAATTCCTATCCTGCCTTTTTTTAATGTGAAAGTGTTTCCTTATAAAGATTTGTTTCAAAAAGTTAGAACACATATCCTATCAGAACCCTTTGAGAATAATTTTGTAAAAGATAAAAAAAATATGATGAATTCTCTTAGAAAAGGGCATTGTTTTTTTGCTAATGATTATGAATGCGATTCAACAGGATTCCAATTCTGGCTTGAAAATGAGAAAAAAGAAGTTTTGGCGATAATAGGGGATGAGATAAAATTTAGTCCAAATAATATCCTTAAAATCAAATCGCCTGTATATGGCGAAATCAGATTAATTAAAAATGGGAAGAGAATTAGTTCTGAGCAAAACGATTATTTAGAGAATAAAGTTGACGAACCTGCTGTTTATAGAGTAGAAATCAGACATAACAACCGAAAATGGATTTATTCTAATCCAATATATATAAGGAAATGATGACCATCCTGAAAAGACTCTTCCAGACTAAAAGCGAGGTTATTTTTTTTCTTTTATTATTCATTACATATTCTTATTTTTTTCATCTCGAACCCGGCTGGAATGTTAATAGTAGAATCGATTTAACGTATGCCATCGTTGATGAATTTACTTTTTCCATTGATAACTACCACAATAAAGAAGGCTTTGATACCGGAGATAAAGCCTATAATCCTCAAACAAGTCATTTTTATTCTGATAAAAACATTGGCTTATCACTTCTTGGTGTAATTCCCTATTTTCTTCTTAAAATTATTACATTGTTATTCGGGATTGAAACAAAACCATTAATTTCACGCTATGTTATTACAATTTTTTCTGTCTCACTTTTTTCAGCATATCTTGGTGTAATAATAAAGCGGTTGCTCAACTTATTTGTTAATAAAGAAAATGATGCTTTTCTTCTTGCCATTTTCTTTTCTCTGGGAACTTTATGTTTACCATATTCCACAATATTTTATCCCTATCAACCAGCCTTGTTGTTTTTTACAAGTGCGTTGTATCTTCTATTGAAATCAAAATCACAAGGGAACATAGAAAATTTTAAAATCTTTTTCCCCGGTATATTATGTGGCTTGGCAATGCTTTTTGAATATACTTGCGGAATTATTATTGTAATAATCTGGCTCTATTTATTTTTTAATCTAAAGAATAAAAAAAAGATAATTGTGTTTTCTTTAGCGCTCTTGATTCCTCTAATAATTTTCTTTATTTATAATTATATCTGTTTTGGAACACCTTTTACTATTCCTTATAAATATTTGCATTCGGATTTTTTCAGAGAATCGATGGCAAGAGGATTTATGGGCATTACAGGATTTCAATTGCCTGCTCTTTATTATATTACTATTCATTCTTATAAAGGAATTTTCTTTTTCTCACCTATACTGATTTTAATATTTTATGGATTTTATTTATCTTTCAAGGATGGGAACTACAGAACAGAAGCCGTAATCAGTCTAATAATCATTGTTTTTTATTTTATATTTAATGCCTCATATTATATGTGGTGGGGAGGATGGTCTGCGGGGGCGAGACATCTCATACCGATGCTTCCTTTTGTATTTATACTTTTAACACCAGTAATAAAAAGAGCAAAAAATCTAATGGTCATTCTTGGGATAATTTCAATTATTTTTGCCTTTATTCCAACTATTGTTGATCCACAACCTAAACAACTCTATCCCACAGCAGAACTGCTTTATCCGCGATTTGAATATAACTACTTAAGCCCATTTTTTATAGAAGGCATTAAACCTCTCATTAATGGAATGATTGCTTATAATGCAGGGAAACTGATTGGATTAGAAAAACTCTATTCGTTGATACCCCTTTTAATTGTTGATATTTATTTAATTTATTTTTTATTCAAATCTATCAGGCGAGACCTCTATTATTTCAGAGATTTTAAGTAATTGTTATTGTTGACTTAGCTTTGAGATTTACTTTTCGTCAAAATTAAAATATCAATAGTCCACAAGAAGAATAGAATCGTATTTTATTAATTTTTTAAGAGCTTAACTTCTGCGATTGTTTCTGAAATTTCTTCTTGTTCAATTTTTAGGTGGACGCGCTTCATCAATTCTTAAATTACGTCCCTTAAACTCTGTTCCATTCAGAGAATCTTTTGCTTTTTCAGCTTCAGATGGACTCGCCATCTCTATAAAAGCAAAACCCTTACCTTCGATAATGTTGAGTTGTTTTACTTCTCCAAATTGAGAGAATAATTGTTTTAATTCCTCGGAAGTTGTGGAATAGCCGAGGTTGCCGACGTAAAGTTTGCTACCTTGCATTGAGAAAAACCTCCTTATTAATTTCTTTTGTCATTGATAACTTTTATCCCTTTTACTAATAACATAACGTTATGAAATAACATTAAAATTTATTGTATGTAATAATTATTAGTGTCAAGAAAATAATAAGTTCCGAGACCGAAAGTTTTGTAGCCCTGACTCTTGTTTCAGGATCGGAATGACATTTTCCTCTTTCTGTTATACTGAATGATATTTTTCTCTTCCTGTCATGCTGAACTTGATTCAGCATCTGGAAAAAGATTTTGGGCTACTATCTTTATACTTAACGAAAATAAAGAAGTATCAATCATTATACCAACGAGGGAAATAAATCATTGTCTTCTTATTTGAATTTCTCGAAAAACAATAAACAATCAAAGCCCTGAGTAGAAATTTTAGACTTCTCAGAAAGAGTCTACGTTTTATTCTCCGTTTTCTTGGATTCTTATCAAAAAATCCTTTAATCCATTCTTTGATTTTTTTAGAGCGTATATCAAAGAGCGAATATAGGTAAAGGTATATACTCAATTTATAATTTTTCTTGTTGTCAGTTTGAGGAGAAATAAAATCAAATTGTCGAAAGTTATCACCTTTATCATCCCAGATTTCATCTTTCCAATAAGGTGTTCCTGGTAAAGGAGTCAAAGGAATAAAAAAGGGATAGTCTAACCCTAATTTAAGAGCTTGATCTTGCATATTCCATATAGATTTAAGGGTATCTTGAGGAAATCCGTAAATAAAAGAACCAATAACAAAAACTGAGGGGTATCTTCTACGCAAAATTGAAATCGCTCGTTGAACGGTATCGTAACTGTTATTGTGTTTATTAAGGAATTCAATGTTTTCTGAATTAGTATTCTCAATGCCTATAAATACTTCATTGAGCCCAGCAGAAACGATTTTTTCAAGAGTCCCATTTTGTTCATCGCGAATGATACCATCCGCTCGAATCCAGGCATTAAAATTGATTTTGAAATTTTCCTTTAGAAGATATTCAGCGAGTTGTTCCTGAGATTTGCTATTCCCGTTAAATGTAGGATCAACCCAACATAGATATTTTCGGTTATATTTTTTAACTAAAAGCCTAATCTCTTCCATTACTCTTTCAGGACTTTTTGAGCGATACTGAGGAAAGCAATCCCCATTGATATACTTCCCCATTTGTCGCCATAGAATGCAAAAATTACAATTATCGAAACACCCCCTGCTATATTCAATGGAAGACAAATTGGGATGATTTTTACTTCCTTTTCCGTATTGCTCCATAGGGAGAAGGTCGTAAGCAGGAATTGGAAGAGTATCCAAATTATCAATAAGAGATTGTGGAGGAGTTTTGATGATTCTTCCATCGGACTTAAAGGAGATGCCTTTTATCTTTTCTAAACTTGATGAATTGTTGTTTTCAAGTAACGTTTTAACAAGATTTACTAAAGTGATTTCTCCTTCATTGTGAACAACATAATCCACATAGCCGGTAGAGAGAATGGGTTTTGCAAGATTGCCATAGGTGCAACCTCCTGCAATAACAGTGGCATTTAATTCTTTCGCAATTTTGGCTAATCGTAATCCCTCAATACAACTAACGGCTTCTTCTCCTATTCCTATGAATCGTGGTCTGCGTTTTTGCAATTCCGAAATGAGCGTTTTCCATCCCATTTTTAATACGGGATAGTCCCAAATCTCTATATTTATTTCAGGGATACTTTCACGGAGTGCTGATGCAAGAGAAGCAAATGCAAGAGGGGGCCAAAAGGCACTGTTTTGACCGTTGAAGGGCCATAAAGGTCTTGGCGGTCGGATAAATAAAAAAAGATTATTCATCACATTTTTTGTTTTTGGTATTTTTTAAATTTAAAAGTAAATAAGTCAAATAAAGTCAGAAAAATTAAAACAACAATGACGATAATACCGATTAATCCTAATAGTTCAATTATTGAAGAAGCGAAGGAGAATGGGGCACGGACAAGTAACTGCAATATTACTATATTAGTGACGATTCCGAAAAGATAATATCGTGGAGTTTGATTTATTTTAAATAAGTTCCATCGATTTTGCAAATTGTGATAGAGAAAGTAGAGAGCCCCTGTAATAAATAACTGACCTGATATTGTTCTTATAGTTGCAGAATGTGGGATAAGATGGAAGCCGAAAACGAGCATTTGAATCATAAATAAACCGTGGAGCCATAGGATTTTTTTATCGGGTTTGAATTTCATCAAGGGAAATAAAGGAAGCATAAGTGCGGAACCAATATAAACTCCTGTGCATCTCTGGCAAAAGGCTAAAACATTCCCGCCTGGTGCCCAACAGCGAATTGCTTCCTGATGGCAAATTCGAGAAAAGATAAAATCGGCAATTGTGTGAATCATCTAATCTTTGTTTTGGGTTTCTTTTAATTTATCTTCTATGGGAGGAATAATAGTGATTTTACGTTCCTTTGTTGTTAAATCAATTAGACCTAAGCGGAAGGATTTGTAATCTTCGGACATCAAAGACATTGCTAAGTGTTTTTGGTCTGATGAAAGAGCAAATTGGAAAGGGAAAGGAACAATCTTTTCTTTTGTTTCATAAATGATATCATCGAATTTAATTATATTAACAGACTCCTCAACAAAATTTACTTCAGCAACAGCAAATTTGTCATTTTCTGTTCTAATAGTAAACCACAAAATAGTTCCTTGTTGATTCCATTCCGATGAGAATGATAAAGAATCATCACTGCCAGCTTCAATTTTTATGGATTCAGGAAGGTTGATTTCTTTGATATATTTCCCTTTTTCATTTATTAGAACTATTTTTGTTTCCTTTTCGGTGTATTTAAGAAAAGCAAATCTTTTTTGTTTTAGAGGTGTTGATAATAGAAGAGTAATTTTTTGTCCATTTTCTTGAAAAATGGTGAATAGCTTTTTTCCCTTTATTCCAAATAGGGTATTAATTTTTCCAATGGGGATTTTGTCTTTCTCACTTTGTGAAGCAAAATATAATTTTCTATCATTTCCAAACACTATTTCTTCTTTTTGTTTAAATTTTTGAGTTTTTCCTTTTTTGATATCTATGCGATAATATCCATCCTCACCAGCAATCCATAGCCATCGTTCTCTTTCTAATATTATGTTGCCGGAAGAAGATGTAGAAACACCAGGAATATTAAACGAATCAATTTTTTCCTCTTCATTTTTAATTAGATTATACTTGTAGAGAACGAGTATACCCGTTTTGCTATCATGCTCACCTGGAGCTAAAACGTATATTAAATCTTTCCCATTTTTTAACCAAAAAACTTCGATTGGAACGAAAATTTCGCCTTTATTAGAACTTTCATTTTGCGAAACCTCGACGATAAATTTATTTTCTTTAGTGATGAGGTCATAAATCGTAATTCCCCACATACTTTCATCGTAATATATGTAAGCAACTTTGTTGCTTTCTGGATTCCAGGCAGGTCGACAATTAATAGAATAAAAAATGATAGAGGCTAATGCAACGATTGCTAATAATTTTGATTTGAATTGATTCCCCATAGTATGCCCCTTTATGAGTTTGTATTATTTTTATATATCCAGATTTATACCATAAAGATTAAAAAAGTCAATTGTAATGTTAAATTAAGAGTGCTGGAAAACTATTAACCGACGCTGTGTCATTCCTGCGAAAGGTAGTCGCAATCTTTAGATTGCGTTTGTTTAGCACAGGCTAAAGCCTGTGACTACCTTTAATGTAATTCTGGATTCCCGCTTACGCGGGAATGACAGATTAATCAATATTTCAAGGTCTTAAATAAGATTGACATTCAGATTCGAAACAAAATTACTTCTTAAGAAATTCATTTATTTTTTCTACATACCAGCTTGTGATTCGTTGAGGTCTTGTGATAGCACTTCCAACTACGACTGCATAAGCACCTGCCTTAAATGCTTTTACTGCATCTTCAGGATTTTTGATTTTTCCCTCTGCAATAACTGGGACTTTTAATTTAGCTGATAATCTTTTCACCAATATTAAGTCAGGTTTATCTGTTTTGGGACTATAAGGTGTATAGCCTGAAAGGGTTGTTGCAACAAGGTCTGTTCCCATTTCTTCAGCCTTTATTCCTTCTTCATAAGTAGAAATGTCAGCCATTACATACTTGTTTAATTTATTGTGAATATAATCAATTAGCTCTTTTGCGGTTAATCCTTTGGGTCTTCTTCTATCGGTGGCGTCGATTGAGATTATTTCTGCACCTGCGAGAGCAACCTTTTTTGCTGATTCTTTCGTGGGTGTAATATAAACATCACAGTTTGGATATTCGATTTTATATATTCCAATGATGGGAATTTTTACGCATTTTTTTATTGCCCTAATGTCTTGAGGAGTATTAGCACGAATACCTATAGCCCCTCCGATTTCTGCCGCGATTGCCATTAATGCCATATTTTTTGAGCCATAAAATGGTTCGCCTTTCAATGCCTGACAGCTTACGATTAATCCTTGTTTAAGTATTATTTTGATGTCTTTCATTAACAACCCCCTAACCCCCTTTGATAAGGGGGAATTTTTTAACCACAACGACACAACGAACACTGAGGATTTAAGTAGGGGACAGGTATGCCTGTCCCCTACAGTTTTAAATTATATTATCCCATAACCACATCGACTTTATGCACCTGCTTATCTCTAAATAATGGTAAAATATCTCCTTTAATTTTCTTTCCATCAACTTTAATCGATTTCACCCCTCTACATACACCCTTAGGATTTTTGACTGTTATATCATAAATATCTCCTCTGAATTTTCTTGTAATTTTATATTTCTTCCAGCTTGATGGGATGCAAGGATTTATCTTCAAACCATCATAAGTTGGTTGAGCACCTAAGATATAATCAATCCCATTTCTCAGCATCCAGACAGCAGTTCCTGTTAACCACGAATGACTTGCCTGCCCAAATGTGGGATGGTCTGGACTCGTTACATATTCTGCATAAACGTAAGGCTCAACTTCGTATCGGTCTATGTCAATAACTGGATTCATCGGTAAAGCTTTTCGGTAATATTCATAAGCGATATCGCCTCTGCCGAGAAGGCATTCAGCGAGAATTGCCCAACTCACACCGTGGTTGAATACAGCGCCATTTTCTTTTTTACCCGGGACACATCTGGTTGCTAAACCGATGTTAGGATTAATTTTCGTGAAAGCTGGATGAAGGAGTTTAGGTCCTTTAGGTGTATCAAGATGTTTCTTTACGGAACTCATTGCCATAATTCCTCTTTCTTTATCTGCAACACCACCAATAATAGCCCAGCTTTGAGTATTCAAAAATATCTTTCCTTCTTCACATTTTTTAGAACCAATAACATCTCCTTCATCATTTGTCCCGCGAATATACCATTCTCCATCCCAGCATTCTTCATTGACAGTCCTTGAAACTTTTTGATGAGCTAACTCATATTCTTTTTTCTTATCAATGAGATTCAATCGTTCACACAGTTCAATCGCTTCTTTCAGAACAAAGCAGAGAATCATTGCATTCATTATGCTTTCGCCCTTGCCTTTTCTACCAAGGTAATCAAGAGTATCATTCCAATCACCAGGACCAAATTTGGGGAGATTTCGTGTAGTAAGATTTTGTAAGGTGTAATCAATCGCTCCAAACATATGCTCGAGAATTGTTCCTTCACCTTCATCATTATAAGGTTCTTTTTGATTGAGAAAATCAAAGTCGCCGGTTTCCTTAAGATAAAAATAAATAATCATTGGTAACCATAATGGAGTATCGGAATGTCCTGTAACTTCTCCACCCCCTGTCAAAGGATAATAGAGATGATATGTGCTTCCGTTTTTGAATTGGAAGTGAGACATCTGAATAATTTTATTTTTTGCCCAATCAGGTTTAGTTACCATTACACCAAGGCAGTCCTGAATTTCACGATAGCCTTGACCGAACATTAAACCACCGTGATAATAACCAGCATTTCGTGCAAATTGGAAAGTTGTTTTTGCCTGATATTGATTCCAGACATTGAGCATAATGTTCATTTCTTTATCCGGAGTATCAACTTTGACAGCACTTAAATATTCTTCGTTATTTGATTTAAGCTTCTGGAATTGTTTGTGTATCTCATCAAGATTTTTGAATTTTTGAATTGTTTGAGATGCCAATTTTTTAAATTCATTTTTATCTTCAACACCAAGAAGAATAGCAAATTCTTTGCTTTCTTGGGGCATTATGACAAGTGGCATTTGAATTGCCATTACCGCATCACCTGATGTAATTTCTGTATTAAAACATTTCCCTTCTTTCACAGCGATAGGATTGTCTTCCGAACGCCATCTACCTATAAAAATATTTTTACTCCCATCAAAACCTGTAATAGGCAATGTAGAAGTAAAGTAAACAATCTTGTCCCATTCCTGATTAGCCTGTCTAACAGTAGCTCCTGTAAATGTTACCCAATATCTTTTAGTTGCTGTTAGGCTTTGTAACTCTTTATCCCAATTTACATCATTAAAATGTTGATCGTTAGGTTGATTAATTAAATCAATCAATGCATGACCAAGACACATCTCAACATATCCGAAAAGATCCAGTTCAACCGCTTCTTTCTTTTTATTTGTTAGAGTAACTTTCCAGATTTCAAGGTTTCCATCAGGAGGAACGAAATAAGTTATTTCTGATTGTATATTATCATAAGTGGAAGATATAATTGTATAGTTCATTCCGTGGATGCATTTATAGTTTTTGACTTTTGTAAATGTAGGTTGCCAGGTAGGGGAGAAGTATTTTCCGGTTTTTTTATTGCGGATATAGATGTATTTTCCGGGTCTATCCACAGGCATTGAATTATATCTCCAGCGAGTAATTCTACTATCTCTTGGTGAAACATAGAAACTGAAACCACCAGCAGTATTAGAAATTAGTGCATTATAATTTCCGTTTGTGAGATAATTGACCCAGGGTGCAGGTGTATCAGGTCGTGTGATAATGAATTCTTTATAGTCGCGAGAGAATTTTCCGTATTTATTCATATATGCCTCCATAAGATTGTTGTAGGGAACGCATATATGCGTTCCCTACGGATTTTATTTAAACAGTAGCTTTTTCGATGCATTCATTATTCTATTAACTTCTTCATTTGAATGAGAGTAGACATAGATTCTTCCCACAGGCTCTGTATCCGAGATTCTCATTAATACCCAGGAACCATCTTTTAAAAAAAACTTGATACCATCTTTATATGACGATGAAAGCACATTTATTGTTGCTATTTTTTTCGGACTCTTTCTTTTTAGAGTTTCCATATTTTCCTTTAATCTGTTTTTATCATACACTTGAGCTATTCTATTATAATAGACTTTTCCAAATTCTTTTCTTAATTTCTTTAAATGTTCTAGTAATGACATTTTGGAGGTTGAAATCATTTCTAATAATAATAGGGCGCTCAAGATTCCATCTCTTTCAGGAATATGATTCTTGAGTCCTATCCCTCCACTTTCTTCTCCTCCTAATAAAATATTTTTTTTCAGCATCTGCTCGCAGATATATCTAAATCCGACAGGTGTCTCAATCACTTTTCGAGAATATTTCTTTGCGAGTTTGTCAATCGCATCTGCAGTGGATGTGGTTTTGACAATATCGCCATCCCAACCTCTTGTTTGAATAATGTATTGAACGAGAAGGGGAATTAACTCGTGTAATGTTATGAATTTGCCATTAGAAGCAATTATTCCAAATCTATCAGCATCACCATCAAAGGCAATTCCTATATCAGCTTTCTGTTTTATTACTACCTGTGATAATTCTCCCAATGTTTCAGGCATTGGTTCAGGACCTTTACCATCAAAATCAGGATTTTTGTAATTTCTCAAATTAATAATAGAACATTTTCCATTTTTTAATATTGTAGGAAGAATATCTATTCCTGCACCATACATTGCATCTACAACAATTTTCAGATTTGATTTCTTGATTGCCTTAATATCTATATAAGATGAAATCTGATTGAAATAAGGTTTTAGCATATCCACGATTTTGATTTGAGGACTTTCTTCGATTTCAAAGTTCATTGATAATTTGAAATGTTTTTGTGAGAAAACAGAATTAACATATTTTTCAAGTTGCTTGATTATATTTCCAAAGATTGGTCCACCGTATCTTGCTTTGAATTTGATACCGTTATATTCAGGTGGATTATGCGAAGCAGTTATCATTACACCGAAGGGAAATTGTTTCAGATAAGTATAATAGGAAAGTGCAGGTGTAGGAACAAAATTCTGACTGAGATAAGAATTAATATTTTGCGTTGCTAATGTCTTTGCAAAGATAATAGCGAATCTATCGGATAAAAATCTTGTATCAAAACCGATTGCCACACCTTTATCAGCAATTTTTCTATCTTTGAGGAATTTGGCAAATCCTAAAGCGATTTGCTGAACAGTTTTAAAAGTAAATTGTTCTGCGATAATAGCTCTATAGCCGTCTGTTCCAAAAATTATTTTTTCCAATTTATCTTCACAAAATAATAAGTTTCAGGTTTCAAGTTTATAAAAGCGCTTTTGTTAAACTACAAGAAATAAATTGTCGATGTCAATGAAAACTCATAAGAATAAGAATAAAAAAGAGGGCAAAATACCCTCTTTTTTATAACTGATAAAAAATTAATCAAGAACTCAATATTTATTGAGTTATTTCCTCGACCTTCATTTTCCATTTCCACTTATCGAAATATAGATTTCCGCCTTTCCATTCAACTTCTCCTCTCTGGAAATCAACAGGTTCTGTGCGGAAAAATTTTTTCGGTGGGAATAACTCCATTCCGTAATCATCATTTGCAATTAATCTGTATGCATCTGTATTACCAAAATTGAAGTTTTTAATTTCAGGATTATCGGATTTCATATATCCTTTTGAGGGGTCAGCAAGTAACCATCCATAAGGTTCAACATAGAATTCTGCCCAGTCATGCATATTTTCATCTTCGGGCTGGAATGACCATCCCGATTCCCATTTTGCTGGAACACCAGAGATTCTACATAAGGCGATGAAAAGCATCGCTTGAATTCCACAGTCTCCACGTTTATTTTCAAAACAGTACTCGCTAATGTTTGGAATAGTCGAATATTCAATGGCAGTGGTATAAGTAATATTTTTGCAAATCCAATCATAAATTTTTTGGGCTTTGAGATATGGATTCTTTTCATCACCGACTATATCTTTCGCCAATTTTTTGAGTTCTGGAGTAAATGTGAGGTGAGGTTTTTGTTCTGCAGTAAACTTTTTATAAACTTCACTGCTTTCGTCATAAGGTTTAATTGTAGATGGATCAATTGGATTAAAGTAACCATAACCTGTATATTCATAAACGACATTAAATACAGTTGAGTTTCCTTTTTCATCAGCTGGTTGTTCGAAGTAAATTGTTTTCTGTAAATAATCAATCGGTGCAATTTTATAATTTTCTGGTTTTGAACCGATGACTTTAATGTCCTTTTGTTTTTCGATTTCTCTTGGGAATAAGAGCCAGCAATGAATCATTTCACCTTCAGGCACAACATCAGGATTCACAGTTAACGTGTAATCAACTTTAAATCTTTTAGGACAAACGTAATGAGTTTTACTCTTTTTCCCTTCTTCAATAACTTCTTTGATGTAGTTCATAAATTTTTCTGATGTTTTATCCTGAGGTATTTCTTTTTTCATCTCTTCAAAGGCTTTGTTGCGTCTTTCTTTTGCTTCTTTGCTCATTCTGTATAGATTTCTTTTTGCTACACCAAAAAAGAAAGTTTGCCCATCAATAATTCGATACTCAAGGGAACCGTCCTGCATCCATTTTTCCATATCTTCTTTTGTTACATCAGGAATATCCTCTTTCAGTTGTTTTATCATCTCCTCAGGTATGACATCAAAATCCAATTTAATTCTATCCAATCTTTCAATTTCATAAAGCAATTCATTTTTTTCTTCATCAGTGATTACCTCTTTCTGTGCGAGTTTTTTGAGCATTTCCTGAGCCTTTGTAAATTCACCTTGTTGTTCAATTTTCATAACTTCCTCCGAAATTGTATATAGGAAATTCAAACTAAAAAAAATTGTTAAAAAGATAAACACTCGTTTCACTTTAATCACCCTTTCATAATTTTGATATGTGAAATTAATTAAGTTTTACAAAAATTTTTGTCAATACAAATATCTTCACCATAAACATTAGAGACAAGGATTAATAAGTTTTTAAAGTAACTGAAGAGGGAAAAAATAAAGGGTGTTGAATTGTTAAAGTTTTTAGTTGTTCGAAGTTTAAAGTTAAAACAATTAATTAATTAATTTATTTTTAGCCACAGGTAGTTTCACTGTAAATGTTGTTAATTCTCCTGGTTCACTGAAGACATCAATTTCACCACCATGTTCTTCGATTAAAAATTTTACTATATATAAGCCCAAACCGAATCCTGATGAGGTTTCGGTGCCTTTCAGATGTCGATACTTATGAAAAACGACAGGTATTTCTTCTTTACTGATGCCCGGTCCTGTATTTGATATAGCTACCGTTACTTTAGGTAAAACATTTTCTTTACGAGGTTCGGTCATTGCTGTTGTAACGATTATTTTCCCATCTTTTTCGTCAAACTTTATAGCGTTATAAATAAGATTTGTAAAAACTCTTTCGATTTCAATTTCATCTACATTAGCGGGTTTTAAATCTCCATAATTAAATTCAATTGTTAAATTTTTCTCTGTGCAAAGAATTTCCAGATCGGAAAGAACATTCTCGATTACTTTGTTAATATCTGTGGGTGATTTATGCAAAATTATCTGGTCGGCATCAATTTTGCAGGAGGTTAAGAAATCCTCAGTTAGTAAAAGTATTTTTCTTGCCTTGGCAGAAATTTTTGCAACACACTCGTGTGTTTGTTGAGAAACTTCTCCGCATTTTTCAGAGAGAATAATCGAAGAATATCCAATAATGGATGTGAGAGGTGCTTTAACATCGTGGGAAAACATTGCAAATAAGTCTTCTTTGAATTTATTTCCTGTAGTCTGTTCAAGAGCTCTAACAATGGTTGACTTGAAAATTTTATAATTTATAGGTTTTTTGAAAAATGAGAATATATGACAGGAAATGTTATGAGATGTCGGTATGGACGAAACATCATCACAGGTTAATATAATAGGAGTTTTATAGTATTGCTGACTGATTAGTTTAAGTAGAGTATTGCAGGTAATTTCTTCATTGGGGAACTGAGTGTTCATTATAATTAAATCGTAACTCGATTGCCTGATTTTAGCATACCCTTCTTTTGCACTGAAGACCGTATCCATATTAAAACCATCTTGTTTCAGTTTAGAATGAATATTGGTGGCTAAGTCTTTATCGCTTTCTATAAATAGTATTTTCTCGGTACTACTCATAGTTCCCCTATTTCCTGTATTTGATAAAATAGTTTACCTCTAAAAATATCGAAAAATCAATCATTTTTTTCCTTCAACGCATTTAATTTTAGAGAATGTTATTCTATATTATATGATAAATTAGCATTATATTATGTTACAATTTTTTTTATTGGACAACGTATTATTTTATATAAATCATTGAAAAAGATTTAAATTTAAAGAACTATAATTATGATTTTATTCTCTTATCAGAAAAGGAATATTTTATGAGCTCAAAAACTGATGAGAAATTAAAAGTTCTTAAGGATTATATTTCTCAGTTTAAAAAAATTATCGTAGCTTATTCTGGAGGCGTTGATAGCACGTTTCTATTGAAAATCGCAACGGATGTTCTGGGAAGAAAGAATGTTTTAGGAATTACGGCAAAATCCGAGACATATCCTTCATCAGAGCTTAATGATGCGATTAAAATGGCAAAGAAGTTTAACTTTAATCATAAAATTATTGAGACTTCTGAACTTGAAATTGATAACTTCGCTGATAATCCAATAGAGAGATGCTATTATTGTAAAAAAGAGCTTATGATGAAGCTCAAGGCAATTGCAAAGAAATTTAATAATGCCGTGATTTTTGATGGAACAAATTATGATGACAAAAGTGACCATAGACCAGGAATGAAAGCTACACGAGAATTAAATATCAAAAGTCCTTTGCTTGAATGCAGTTTCACAAAAAATGACATAAGAGAGTTATCCAGAAAAATGAATTTACCCACTTCCGATAAACCCTCATTTGCCTGCCTTGCAAGCCGATTTCCTTATGGAACACGAATTACAAAAGAGAGATTAAAAATGATTGATAAGGCAGAAACGTTATTAAAGAATCTTGGAGTAAAACAAGTCCGAGTCCGATTCCACAATGAAATCGCAAGAATTGAAGTGTCTGAAGAGGATATGAAAATTATTATGAAGAATAAAAAAGATATTGTAGCAGAATTCAAATCATT
>Ga0315285_10002606_pt1 | contig 18821 bp, 20 predicted proteins | sample YL17G09_36_MG_FD_203698 | JGI IMG/M metagenome (GOLD analysis project Ga0315285, IMG submission 203698) | Sediment microbial communities from Yellowstone Lake, YNP, Wyoming, USA - YL17G09_36 | ecosystem: Environmental > Aquatic > Freshwater > Lake > Sediment | place: USA: Wyoming | collected...
CTCTTTGGAGTAGGAGATCGCGTGAAAATCACCCATGAGCAAAACGGGATTATTACTATCGTTTCGGTCATTGGCAGGTTGGATGCAGGGACGGCACCGCAACTGATAGAGTACTTGGACGCTGTGCTTAGCGAGGGGCATACGCAGTTGGTTGTGAGTCTCGCGGGTTTAGACTACACCAGCAGCGCGGGCTTGCGCGTATTGTTGCACACGGTCAAGGCGGTGCGAGATCGCGGCGGTGACTTGAGGGTTGCAGCGGTTCAGCAAAACGTGAAAAAGGTTTTCCAGATAAGCGGTTTGACGGACGTGATTCAATTCTATCCCGACGTTGCTGCCGCTGCCGCCAGTTTCTAACACGATTCGATGTTCGAATATCTGCGCGTCAAGCCAGAACCATTCAAAGTAGCACCTGACCCTGGCTCGATTTCGGTAAACGAGTTGATGGGTGATTTTGGATTGCCGATCTCCATTCGTACCATCAATGGTCTGCCAATTCAAGCCAAGCAACGGGTCTATCGGTTGCTAATCCCTTCTCCGCTCCTCGCCGGTTTCGACATCAACCCGGTTACCTGGAAATGCCCTGAAGGAGACGGATACGTTCAGTGCAAAGCCGAGCCAGACACCAACACGGTAAATCTCTCGGTGCGAGAATCGCCTGAATCGCCTGACGTGTTCTTCTGCCTCGAACTGGCTGACAACAATTTCAACGGGATTGACCTCAATCTGCTTCGAATGAGCGATCCTGCCACATCCCACTTCCGGACCGATTTTGACGAGGAAGGAAGACCAACGCTGTTTGGTTCGCTCTGCCGCAATCGCATTGAGGCAGAACGCGCGATGCGAGCGGGACTCGCGCCAGGACAAATCCGCTCCAGTCTTGGCGCTTCGCGGTTGGTTTTTCAGCAGTTGGATGGTTTTCTTGCTTTCCTGGGACATGCTGCGGTTTCACTTGAGCCAATGACCTACGTATCGGCATGGATTTTCGAACGGCGCGGCTTTGCCTATTTGCGTGGGCACAAATTCATGGATGACGTGCACGAGGAATTTCAGCCCGGTGGTCGCTTGCATCGAGCGTTAGATGGCAGTACACCTTTTCGTCAGCCCGATCAGTGGCAAACCGTGCGCGGTCGCGCGTGGGCAATTCACGATGGTATTGTATCTGCGATTGACGCGCGGTGGGACGGTTTACGGATGATCAAGCGCGTGGGGTATCAGGCGGGTGTGAATACATTTCCCAATGTTGTATATTGAATGCCGCGAGGGAACCACAGAAAACAATGAGCCAAAAATTCAGAATCACCCAAGCAGCAGAACTGGAATCGCTGGCGCGCTTGCGCGATTTCGTCGGGCAACACTGTCAACACAAAGGGATTGACAGCCAAACTTGTTACGCTGTGATGCTTGCCGCTGACGAAGCGTGTACAAATATCATCACGCACGGCTACGCCGGCAGGAACCCTGGTTCGATCATCCTAGATCTGGAATTGCAATCATCGCAAGTGATTATCCGAATTACCGACTTTGGTCGTCCCTTTGAACCGTACGAACCCGAAGCACCCGATGTGAGTGGCATGCTTGCAGGCCGCCCAACCGGCGGGTTTGGCTTGTTCATCATCTACAAAACAATGGATGCGGTTGACTACAAAACGACCGAGGGGGGGGAACATGCTGATTCTCACCAAACGCCTCTGAGCAAGTATCGCGGACACGTTGAAAAGCAAGCCCCGAAAGATTTCGGAAATCCTTCGGGGCTGTTTTTGCACCTGTCATTGCAAGCGGTTTCGCAATGACACGCTGATTCTACGCCTGCTGTTCCCCCAACAACAACCGATACAGCGTCCGTGTGGCGAGCAGATCCACCGTAACCACACCCAGCACTTGTCCTTCCTTCGACAACACGGGCAACGCGGAAATATCGTGCTGTTCCAACATCGTCACCGCCTCCAGAATGCTGTCCTGCGGACCACACGACACGACTTGACGCGACATCATCTCATCCACCTTGATCCCTTCAATCTTTCCGCGTGCGGCGGCTTGCGTAATGTCCCAATCGGTCACAATGCCGACGACGTGACCATCGGGCGCAAGCACCGATAAAATGTCCGTGTTCCTTTCGGTCAGCACGCGCGCGGCATCCTGCACCGTCGAACCGAGCGGCGTCGTCGCCATTTCGATCATCACTTCGCGTACGACGCGATTGCTCTCTTGGCTGACGATGCGATTGATGCTGATGCGCTCCGCGACTTGGCACGGCAGCGCGTCTTCTTCCGCTGTCAAGCCGTCCACCAACTCGATCATATTTTTGCGAATCACGTCGTCGCGCTTTTTCTCCGCCGCGACGCGCCGCTTTTCCGCGAGTTCGGCAAATTCTTTCGCGTGATCAGCAAGCCACTGGTCCACCGCGGCGCGATTGCCGATCAATTCATTCGGGATTCGCAACTTGGTCGGCGTTGGAATCAAGCGTTCATGCGCGGCAAAAATCACGCCGCCCGAATTGACGAGGAAATCGGTTGCGATGAGCGTGCCGCGTTCTTGATACACGCGGCGTTCCATTCGCCGCCGCGCGGCTTTGCGCTTCGGATCGGGCGAATAGGTGTTCGCGCCTTCGACGATCATTGACCAGCGTCCCGCCTTGTCCACCGTCATCGAGGGCTTTGAAGTTTCATCCACATCAAGGTAATTTGCTTGCGGCGCGGCGGGAATCAGCGCGAACGCGTTCTCGCGCAACAGATCATCGCGCGCGCTCGAAAATTTCAGCGCGAGGCAACCCGTGTCAGGCACGTCGGGATGCGCGAGAAAGTACGGCTTGGTGACGAGCGGATTCAGATCGCGCAGCGCGAGCAGCAGCGCAATACCCAGACCACCATCGCAAAACAGATAACCCGACGCGTCGCTGATGCCGATGATCTGCGGCGCACCTCCTTTCTGCTTTTGCATCTCCAGCACGAGGCGCGCAAAACCCGCGCCGACCGCGCCGAAACCTTGCACGATGCAGGTCACCTTGTCCCAATCAGGAATTTCGAGGTTGCGGAACTGCGGCAAGACGCGCAAATGATGCGCTTCGTGATAGAGCGCGTCGAGCGCGATCACTACGCCGCCCGCCGCCGCGCCCAATTGATCGATCCGATTGCCGCCCATATCTACGGGCTTGGACAGCGCCGCGTCGAGTCCGTTTTCAATCGCGATCGTCTTCATATCCTGATCGTTCGTGCCGACATCGGGACCTGGGTTGTAGAGGCGGATGTATCGTCGAATCAGATGCGCAAAGCCGCGCACGACGGCCGTATGATCGGCAGGCGAAAGATTCGTGCTGGCGACAATGCCCGACTTGCCCCCGCCGAAAGGCAAATCGGCTGCCGCGTTCTTCATCGTCATTCCCCGCGCGAGGTTGTGAATCGCGGCGGGCGTCACTTCGGGCGAAAGACGAATGCCGCCCATCGCAGGCAAGCCCATCGCGACGTTGTCCACGACCAGGTATCCGCCGATCTCTTGCGGCTCGCGTTCGTTCCACATACACGCGACGAGACGCGGACCCAGGTTGTCCACTTCGATTCCAAGCCGATGCAACAGTTCGACATCTTGCGACGTGAATTCCAGATAGCACAGTCCACCCTCATCGATGTGGCGCGTTTGCCACACTTCATCGGGTAACAAATCGCGTAAGAATTCATTCATTCGTTTGGGCAACATTGTCCCTCCCTTGGCGGTTCACGAAATCACCGGCTTGGCTTTCGAACTGCGAAGATAATGGTCCATCTCCCGCGCGACAAAGCGTCCCGCTGCAACTGCCGTCACAATCAGGTCGGTGCCGTGCACGTCATCGCCTGCCGCAAAGATGCCTTCCCAACTGGTGCGCCCTGTCTCTTCCGATTCCACTTGGAAGATGCCGGGTTTCGTCGTCTTGAGAACTGGCACCTTGGACGGAATGAGCGGGTCGCCTTCATAACCAATCGCCAGAACCACGACATCGGCTGGGACGACGAAATTCGATCCTGGAATCGGGATGCGAATCCGCGAGGGCTTGCGCTGTTCGGGCTGCTGCGTGGGCTTGGACATCATCCGCTGCATTTCGATCTGGCGAACGTGACCTTGCTCGTCACCAACAAAGCGAACTGGCGTGGTCAAGAATTCGTAATGGACGCCTTCTTCTTGGGCGTGAAGGGATTCCTCTTCACGCGCGCGCATTTCGAATTTTGCACCCCGGTAATAGCCGACCACGCAGCCATTAGCGATGCCGTGCTGAATCTGCAAACGGCGCGCGGTGCGAGCACAGTCAATCGAGGTGTCGCCGCCGCCAATCACGACCATTGTCTCTCGAATTTCCGGTATCTCCCTCATCCCTGCCGGTAGTTCGTCTGCTGGCAAATTCCCGCGCGCCAAGAAATCGGTTGCCTGATAGATGCCTTTCAAATCCTCTCCTGGCAGTGTAGTTCTGTGACCGACCGGCGCGCCAATGCCGAGAAAGACAGAATCATATTGCCGGTACAAGTCGTCGAGTTGGATGTCACGCCCAACGCGTGTGTTGCAGATGAATTTGACACCGAGCGACTCGAGATACTTGATTTTCGCGATGACGATCTCTTTGGACAGTTTGAAACTGGGAATGCCATAACGAAGTAGTCCGCCGGGTTGGGGCCATTCTTCGTAGACGACAACCGAATGTCCGTCGCGGGTCAACTGCTCCGCAACCACGAGACCTGCGGGTCCGCTTCCGACAACCGCCACGCGCCGACCGGTCGGCGGAACCGGGGGCGGCATTGGAAAGCCGGTGTGTTCGCGCTGCCAGTCGGCGCAGAACGCTTCGAGTTTTCCGATATTGACCGCGCGGTCGTATCCGCCAACGGTGCACGAACCCTCGCACAAGATTTCTTGCGGACAAAGCCGCCCGCACATTTCGGGAAGATTGGACGTGGCGCGGAAGATGTCGGCGGCTTGATCGTGCTTGCCCTGTTCGATCTCAAGCAACGCGCTGGGAATGTCGTTGTGAACGGGACAGGCGACGATGCAAGGTTCAGGCGAAGGACAATGAATGCAGCGCGTCGCCTCGACGATGGCGTTTTTCTCCTCATAGCCCAGAAAGACCATCCGAAAGTTCTTGACGCGCTCGCTTGGTTCTTGCTCAGGCGTCGGTACGGCGGGGATATTGACGCGGTCGCGCCGATTCGGATCGAGCCAGAGTGAGCCAGGGTCTTCCAGAATGGGTTTAGAAAATGTTTCCATATTTTTCTCTCTCTGATTGCTTGCGCCATTGTTTTGCAAGAGTAATCCACTGTGGCACGTGTGCGGATGGCGTTCTCGCAAACCCATTATACCAAAAATCGCGTGGCGTGGAAAACGCAAGTCTTCCAAAGTCCGTTGATAAAAACTCTCGCAAAGTTTTAACGCTCCCCCCATTTACAGACAAGTGCAAACAGGGGATAATGATCCTTGCAAATGAATCACCAACCATTCATGCGCTTCACTAAGAGGCGCACAATCACATAGGAGATACTACCATGTACGGAACCATCGCAAAACTAAAGGTAAAGCCCGGCAAGGTAGAGGCATTGAAAAGCCACATGGCATCGGTGACCTCGCGCAGGGAACCTGGCTTTGTGTCTGTCAACCTCTACCAGATGGATGCAGACCCCAACGAGCTTTATCTGGCGGTCCTGTTCGAAAATAAAGAAACCTATGTCGCCAACGCTAACCGCCCCGGCACAAACGCTGACTTTGAAAAGATGATGCAGCTCCTCGTCGCCGAGCCAGAATGGCACGATGGCAAGGTTGTGCATTCCCATTGAGTTGCGAACCCCTGTTATGCAACAGAGCCGACCTCACGCGAGGTCGGCTTTTCCATTTCTCCTTGGATTTCAATTGCCCGACCATATCATGTATAATGCGCGCCACTATTCAATCATGCGGTCATGCCCAATGAAATCAATCCCAACAAATTCCAAATGGTTCGTCTTTGCCTCGATTGCTGCCGGGACGTTCTTGGCGACGATTGACGGCAGTATCGTCAACATTGCTCTGCCGACACTGGAGCGTGAGTTGCACACTCAATTCGCTATCGTGCAGTGGGTCGTGCTCGGTTATCTGCTGACCGTCGTGACGATGATGCTCAGCATCGGGCGCTTGGCGGATATCATCGGCAAGAAATGGTTGTACCTCGCTGGCATGACTGTGTTCACGCTCGGCTCGATGTTGTGCGGCACGGCGCAGACGGTCGAGATGCTGATCGCGTTTCGCGTTTTACAAGCGGTTGGCGCGGCGATGATGATGGCGCTCGGCACAGCGATCCTCACCGAAGTGTTCCCGGCATCGGAACGCGGCAAGGTGCTGGGCTTGGGTGGCTTGATGGTTTCGCTTGGCTCGATTTCAGGACCGACGCTCGGCGGCTTGATTCTCGGCGTGACAACCTGGCATTGGATTTTCTACGTCAACGTGCCGATCGGTGGTATCGGTACGCTCCTCGTCGTGCGCTTTGTGCCGGCGACGCGCGCGCCGGGCGGACAGAAATTCGATTTTGCCGGCGCGGTGACGTTGGGTACCAGTCTGCTGGCGTTGCTGCTCGGGCTGAGTATCGGTCAAGAAAATGGATTAGCCGATCCGCTGGCGCTGGGGTTGCTCGTGGCATTCGTCATCATCTTCGCCGGGTTCATCTTCGTCGAAACGCATGTAGCGCAACCGATGGTGGATTTGCAATTGTTCCGCAACGCGTTGTTCAGCGTCAACCTCATCACCGGGTTTATGGTCTTCATTGCGAGCGCCGGCACGGTTCTGCTGATGCCGTTCTTTTTGCAGAACGTGCTTCAATTCAAGCCAGAAACCGCCGGGCTGATGCTTGCGACCGTGCCGCTGGCGATGGGCGTCGTCGCACCGATTTCCGGTACGCTATCGGATCGCTTTGGCACGCGCCGGCTCACGGTGATCGGCTTGGCGATTTTGGTCGGCGGCTATGCGCTCGTCAGCACGCTCAACGAACACGCGCAAATTCTCACGTATGTGTTGTGCTTCCTCCCGATTGGCATCGGAATGGGCGTGTTCAACTCGCCGAACAACAGCGCGATTATGGGCGCCGTGCCGCGTCATCGGCTCGGTGTGGCATCGAGTTTGCTTTCGCTGACGCGAACGATTGGGCAAACAACCGGCATGGCAGTGATCGGCGCAATCTGGGCGAGCGGCGTCGTCGCGCATGGCGGGCCCAGCCGCGATGCGACGACCGCGCCGCCGGCGATCCAGGTCGCCGCGTTGCAAGATACGCTGCACGTGATCGTCGTCCTCATCACGCTCGCGTTGACATTGAGCGTGTGGGCGCTGTGGCAAGAGCGCGCGACAAAAACTGCGCCGGCTCAAGTCGTCGAGCGGAGTGAGTAACTGAAGGAAACGCGCGCGAGGGATTGCAGGAGCAACATTTGCGCTGGGATGATCGGGTGATAGAAGAAACTGGGACGCGGATGAACGCGGAGAATGACAACGGACTCCTTCGGCACGCTTCGCGGCTCAGGATCGGATTGAGCGGACAAAACCGCGCGGGCAAGCGTCCGCTAAATCCGATCCTGTCCGTTGTTCTCGACCGAGCGCGCGCCTGTTGACTCGCCCCAAAGATTGGAATATACTCTTGAGTGTAAGTCGGTAGTCTGATTTCGCTGTTGCCCCGAAGGCATGGAACAAAAGTAAGAGCATGATGCGCGCCTGTGCGCGCACACACCGACGACGGCGCGCACGCGATCTATCGGCATCGGCGCGTCGCTAAAGACATTTAGGCAGATAGCGATAAAAGAGCCATAGTTTTTGTCTTCTGGGCTGACCAGACGCTTACCTGGATGGCTCAGAAAGGAGTGGTTCCATGGAAAAGGAAGGAGTCCACGCGACGCGCGACGAGGGGAAGGCAGCCGCGAAGCAACTGTCGGAGAAGGCGCGGACGGAACTTGCAGGTTTCCCATTGACCTTGAAGACCCGAGACGACTTGGGGTTGGTGCTGCGAGTGCCTGCCTACGCCCAAGACCCCCGCGTGGGGGAAGAGAACCCTCGGCTCAAGATTATTGACTTTGAAGTCAACTGGCGCCCAGGGATTACCGATGGTCCCACCAGCGCGCGGGTAGCAATTGTTGATTACGATGCGGATGAAGGCAAGCTCCACGCCCCGGCGGTTTGGAACAAAGATACGCTGCATTTCGAGTATCCGGCGGGGAAGGTATTGGATAAAACGTCCTACCAATCCTACCAATTTCACCAAGTCAGCGTCTGGGCGACCATCGAAAGTGCCCTGGCGCTGTACGAACATCCCTTTGCGCTTGGTCGTTCTATCCCCTGGGGCTTTGCGGGCAATCGCCTGATCATCACGCCACACGCCGGTTATGCTGAAAACGCCTGCTACGACCGCGCGACCAAGTCGCTGCAGTTCTATTACTGCGGTCCGCCAGACAACCGGGTTTATACTTGTCTGTCTCACGACATCGTCGCCCACGAGACCGGGCATGCCATTCTGGACGGCATCCGACCGCTTTACAATGAGGTTGCTTCCGCAGAGACTGCCGCCTTTCACGAGTTTGTCGCAGACCTGACCCAGTTGCTTTGCACTCTGCGTAACAACCCGGTCCGGCATGAAGTCAAGGGTGATCTCTCTTCCGCCGATTTCTTGGTGAAGTTGGGGGAAGAACTCGCCGAATTCATTTCTGCGGAACGCGGCGCCTCCATCCGCACGCTTACAGAAAAGCTCAATCTAGCCGATATCCAGACGGGAGACAGTCCGCACCGCCTGTCCCAGGTTCTCACCAATGCACTGTTCCAGATTATGGCAAAAAGGGAAACCGGCTACTGGAAAGAGCGCGGCAATACCAAGAAAGAAGCCCTCTGGGACACGACCCGGCGCATTATTCAGGTCGGACTCCAGCCCCTCGACTATTGCCCACCCGTAGATATTCGGTTTGCGGATTACGCCGCCGCGCTGTTGTACTGCCACGAACTCCAAGACCCCCGCGATGAACATGCTTACCTCCCTCAAATGCACCAGGTCTTGGAAGAACGCGGAGTTACCTGTCCAGTCGCGCCAGCCCGGGAATTAGTTGACAAGTTAGCGCCCAAACTCAAAGGGGTGAATTTCTTTGAAATGGCAACCTCGCGCGTCGCGATCTACCGCTTTCTGCACGAACACCGCCAGGCGCTGGACATCCCACCGGCAGAAGACTTGGTCGTCCTCGAGCCCTACCTCTCGAACAAAATCGGTCGGGAAGGCGACAACCTGCCCCGCGAACTGGTAGTGCAATATCTTTGGCGCGAACCGGTGCTGTTGGAGGGCAAACAGTATGGAACCTTGAAGGGAGAAAGAGTCTCCCTCTCGTGCGGCGGCACGCTGGTGTTTGACGAGATCGGGCATTTGCGGTATGCCAGTCTCAAGCCAGGCGCCCAGGTTGTATCAGCCAAGCAGAAACAAAGCGCGGACGAGGGCGAGCAACGCCGCGCCGAACTGACCAAGCATCTCGCCGCTCTCGCCGAACAGGATGCCATCGCTTTCGCCGACGAGACGCCATTCGGCCATCGCGGCGCAGGCATGCAGGCGATTGCGCGTCGGGACGCGCAGGGTTTGCGGCTAGAGACCGCGCCGCGGCTGCATCCCGGTCGGGAAGCAACTCCCTGGAGGTTAGAATGACAGAGCCACTGGTCGTGCGCGTGTTCAATGTCGCGGTGGGCGACTGCATCTACGTGGGTGTGCCTGACGGCGCCGAAAAGTTTCACATCCTCGTTGACTGCGGCACCCGCGGAGGTAAAACCTCGCTGACCGCTGCGATTGACGAAATCAAGAAATGGTTGCCGCCAGCCCGCGATCGGCGGAAAGGTTGTTCGCGCGACGACCGGTGGCTTGACCTTCTCGTCGTAACCCATCCAGATAGCGATCACATCAATGGCTTCGACATGCAGCGATTCAAAGATCTGCGGATCGGTCAGATCTGGCTAAATCCCTTGTTGAATACCGATCATCCCCAACACAATATTTCCCAGTCGCATGCTCTGATGGAGTTGGCGCGTTCCGGCGCGCAATCGCTCATGGACAGGCACACCCGCGGCTTTTTGATGCTCGATGAACGCACGCTGGAACGGTTGATCGCTGAGGCAGAGAGCAAAAAAGTATATTTGGATACGCTCTTGCGCGATCTGGATCCGGATGCCTGCCCACGCCGGTTCATGTACAGGGATTTAGCAGATCCGGACAAGCGGCTCCTGGCAAAAGGGAGCGAGGTTGAGTTCAAGTTTGAAAAAAAGGTCACCTGTTTCTGCGGCTTTAAAGATCCTACCACCAAGATTCGCATACTGGCGCCCGAGTGGGACATTGATGGGACGTACCTCGGGCTGGAGGGCGCTGGCTATCGCAACCTTTTGGAGCATGCGATGGCGCCAGCGCCTGACCGGGTGAACGCCCCGCTACCCGCCGATGGCATACCCGGACAGGTCCGGGCGAACGATCCAAAGCCAACCGAGGACACACCCGGACCCCAGAACATTGGCGCAGCCGATTTCTGGCAGTTGCGGCATGGGATGCAGTATTCGGCGCTGAGTTTTCTATGGACGGAAAAGTTCTTGCAGAACAACACCAGTCTCGTGCTGCTGGTCGAGTGGAAAGGGCGCCGCTTGCTGTTCCCTGGGGACGCCCAATGCGACAGCAAACGAAGTTCGTGGAACATCATGCTGGACAGAGGCGCCAAGCCCCATTTGACAAAGACTTTGGATTTCTTGAAAGTGGGCCATCACGGCAGCGCCAACGCCACCCCCTATAAATTAAGAACCGAGTCGAACAAATCTTTGCTCGACACGCTCCTGAGCAAAGCGCGATCGCGAGTTGTGGTTTCGACCAAAGCCGGCACATACGACAATATGCCGGATCGGACGATCATGGAAGAGGCGCTTGGGCCACGCGCCTCGAATGCCACGAAATACGAGGGTGAATCCCAAAAACAGCCCCAGAGAACCGACAAAGAGAACAAGCCCTACATTGAAGTTTTGATCCCACCATCCGATTGAGAGGTCGGCTTCTCTCTGGGCGCGGAGAATCACAACGGACTCCTTTGGCACGTTCCGCCGCTCAGGGTGGGATTGAATGGACAAAACCGCGCGAGCAAACATCCGTCAAATCCGATCCTGTCCGTTGTTCTCGTGTGTGCGCGCGCCTGTTGACTCGCCCCAAAGATTGATATATACTCCTGAGCGTAAGACCGTCATCGAACGAATGGCATTGGGTTGGATAACCCAAAGAGGAGCTAATGAACGTCTCTGCTCGTACGGTGAATGGTAACGCAGTTGTCAGCACCTGTCGTCAGCCGCGCGCGTCCTTCGGCTTCGCACAGGATGCGCGTCGGCAACAGCAGGTGTTTGCGCTAAAGGGATAGAGGAGGGCAAAATGATTACACTCGCAGATAAAGTAGTTGAACAACTAAAGAGCTTGCCGTACGAGATGCAATGGCGGGTCTTGGAATTCACACGCGCACTCGCCGTGTCCGTTCCACACGGTGTTCCTGGTCTACAACTCCTGCGATTTGCGGGCGCGATTCCGTCAGACGACTTGCAACTCATGCGCCAAGCGATTGAAGAGGGTTGCGAGCGAGTAGACGCGAATGAATGGTAAATACCTTCTTGACACCAACGTTGTCATTGCCCTTTTCGCGAATGATTCAGCGGTCAATAATAATCTCGCCAAAGCAGATGAGGTGTTCATTCCCAGTATTGCGATTGGCGAGTTGTGTTTTGGCGCGCGGAAATCATCGCGGGTGGAAGAGAATCTGGAACGCATTGATGAATTTGTCGCCAATAATGTCGTTTTAGCATGTGACGCTGAGACGGCACGCCGATGCGGGGAAATCAAGAATGTGTTACGGGTAAAGGGACATCCGATACCCGAAAATGATATTTGGATTGCGGCTATTGCGCTGCAACATGACTTGGCCTTGGCGACCCGCGACACGCACTTTGGCGAAATCGAAAACTTGAGAGTAATTGCTTGGTAAGATGAACGTCTGCAAACGCGCAAAGTGCGGATTGAATGGACAAGACCACGCGCGCAAGCGTCCGTTGCATCCGATCTTGTCCGTTGTTCTTGGGCGAGCGCGCGCTTTTTGACTCGCCCCAAAGATTGGAATATACTCTTGAGCCTAGGATGTTCAAGGACTCCTCTGAAAAAAGCCTTTGTTCCCACTTCTTCGACGCAAATTTGAGCGTAAAAGTACTACTGAAAACGCTCGTCAGAGACCTTTTTTCAGTAGAGTCGTTCAAGGAAAACAAATGAGCCCCAAGTTGCTTACCGCAGGCGAACTGCTCTTTTGGTTTCATATTCATGACGCGCTGAACGAAGACCGCGCCAGTGTGCATGTCGGCAGAAGTTCGCAAGATGATTACAATGATCCCAAGATAGCGCTTGAGCCAAAATCAGGGTAGCAAGGGCAGGGCGCACATTGAAGCGACGCGAATTGAATTGAGCGATGAGAATCGTCGAGCAGAATCACGCGTTCTTGCTGGAGGAATGGCATGAGTACAAAACTAATGCAAGTCGAGGAACGATACCAAGTTAAACGGTACAAGAGCCAGTATCCCATATCGGCTTACACGTTTCCTGATGAAGCGCGTATTCAGCAAGTTGGATTCGACGACAAGTATATGCGCGTCGAATTGACCGATGGACGCGTGCTTGCTGTGCCGCTATCGTGGATTCCCACTTTGTACAACGCCTTGCCAGAGGAACGCGAGAAGTACGAGATAAACCGCCGCGGCATAATGATTATCTGGGATCCCGACAAGTGTAGCATCAATGATGAAGTACGCACTGCCGACTATTTGGGACTAGGCAATGGCACCAACCGTTTGACAGGGCGAAAAACAATGGAGCGCCGCGAAAAATACACCGCCCGACGACGGCGCGCGCGCAGCAAGACGGCATCGGCGCGTCGCTAAAAGCGTTTGGGACGCGATCAAACCATGGTAGCATGCTAACACAACTTGATGTATAATCAGCCACGCGACACACCACAGGCAAGAGGACTCGATGCCAACTATTCGTGGTATTCCTGGACCGTACCGTTTCTTCTTCTACAGTTTCGACTGCAATGAACCAAAACACGTGCATGTTCGCCGCGAGCGAATGATATGCAAATTTTGGCTTGAACCTGTGGGATTGTGTGCGAATGACCGCTTTTCACCTGCGGAACTCAATCGGATTCGAGCAATCATCGTGAGGAATCACGCCCATATTCAGGAGGCATGGCATGAACATTGTGGCGAGCAGCGATCCACGCATTAGCAATCTCAAAGTGACGAACGATAGTATTATCGCGCAATTGACCGATGGACGCACTATTAGCGTACCTCTTACTTGGTCTTGGCGTTTAGCGGACGCAACACCAGAGCAACGCAACAAATTTGAAATCATGGGAAACGGACAAGGCATCCATTGGCCCCATCTGGATGAGGACATTAGCGCGTGGGGAATGCTCTATGGGGTACCCGCGCGTCGTCCCAAACGCGCCGCGCAACCTCAACGCCGCAAGGCACCCCTCGCGACCCCACGCGTGACGCGAAGCGTGGCAACCTGACATTGATAGTCAGTCATCCAGGCAACCAGGGCGCGGATGAACGCGGAGGATGACAACGGACTCCTTCGACTATCGCTCAGGATCGGATTGAACGGACAAAACCGCGCGGGCAAGCATCCGTTGAATCCGATCCTGTCCGTTGTTCTCGTGCGAGCGCGCGCCTGTTGACTTGCCCCGAAGACGGGTGTATACTCTTGAGCGTAAGACCATTGGCGAACGAGTGGCATTTGGTTGGTTGGGTAACCCAAAGAGGGGCTTGTGAGCAACGCTTCTTGCACGATGATTGGTAATACAATTGTCAGCACCTGTTGTCAGGCGCGTGTAATAGTGCGCATTGGCGGCAGGTGTTTGTATTGAAGAGACGGAGATTTGCCCCGCTGGATGTCCGACACTCTGTTACGTGGACAAGCCGTGCACCACGTCAATAAAGCGTGGTGAAAGACGTGTTATGCGCAATGCCCCACTGAAAGGAGGACCATGAACGATGGCGAGACAGACAACAAATATCTTCAAACCATAGCCAAGGCGCTGGCTTATCTCTGCATTGCCTCGACCGATTTGAAGGACTCAAGCATCGGGGATAAGGCTCAATTCCTGCGGCGTCTGGGCTTTCCAGACAGAGATGTTGCCGCACTATTGAATACTAGCGAAAACTCAATCCGTGTCTTGATTTCTCTGAGCAAAAAGTCAACACAGAAGAAATCCGACACTAGAAAGCGTTCAGAGGAGGAGCAATGAGCTCTGAACAACAAATCAACGAACTCAATCGAAAGCTTGATTTGGTAATCCACCTTCTCGCCTATCAACTTGTTTCAGGCAAGACACTTTCAAATGGCGCACCGATTCTCCGGCGTCTTGGCCTCACCGCTGCAGAGATTGCCGCCGTTTTCGATACCACACCAAATACAGTCAATGTTCGTCTCACTGAATCAAAGAAGGCAAAGCGCACAAAAGGTGAGAAGTAATAATGATCGAACGCAGAGTCAAGAAACTGCTACTTGACATGCTTCGGATCACTCCGCAAGCACTCAGCCATCGAGCCAAGAGAATCAAATCAGCCTTCGGACCTATGTCGACTGAAGAAGCTGTCTATGTCATTGCACATCGAGAGGGAGTTGATTTGTCGAGGTTTCTTTCTATTGAGACAATCGACAGAATCCGCTCTCTCGTTCCCAAAGAACTCCCAAAGTCATCAGGTTCACCGATAGCGGCCCGACCTAAGGACAAGAAACACCCAAAATCCGCAAAGCTCTACCCGCTGGTAGCCAATCACATCATTTCGCGGACTGTTTCAATCGGTGATGAGTCTTTTCCGCAAGTGTTTGTTTTGGAAAATTCCATTCGCAATCTCATCATCCAGAAACTATCCAAAGCACACGGGAGAGATTGGTGGACTAAAGCAAATGTAAAAGGTGTACGAGACACAGTCCAGCGAACAATTGACAAGGAGAAGAAATATCCCCACAGAGAGAAACGCGGTCTTCACCCTGTCTATTATTCCAATTTTGCTGATCTCAAACAGATAATCTTGAACGAGCGGAAGTACTTCACTGATGTCATTGTTGATTTTCAATGGTTTGAAGTTGAGATGAACAGAGTATACATGGCGAGAAATCTGCTTGCTCACAGTGTTGTCATCGGCGAAGACGATGCTTCTCGCATTCGGGTTTTCTATCGAGATTGGGCTCGTCTCCTGGAGAGTGCAGGGTACAAATGATGTGCGAACTGCGCATAACACCCGCGCCACGAACAGGCGGCGAATGAAATACTGTTTTCCAATCGAAGAATCTTGGTGCCGCCCTTCGTGGTGCTTCGGCGTTCTACTTCACACCCAACAGAAAACCCGCTCTTTATCGAGCGGGTTTCGTTCTTCACATCACCAACCGCGCCATCAACTTCCGCTTGACCACTTCCACGAGCGCGAGATACACGACGACCGCTGCGACAAGAAACTCGAAATACCCAAGCGGCAGTGGCACAAAGCCAAGCCATCTTCATCCTTTCCCCAGTGCTTCCCTCACCGCACTCCCGTCCGCCGTTTCCTTCGTCAACAACAACTGTGCCAACTTTTCCAGCGCGGCGCGATGTTCGCGCAGCAGGTTTTGTGCGCGGTCGTACTGCTCCGTGACAAGGCGTTGCACTTCGCGGTCAATGATCTCGCGCGTCTCCTGACTGACGTTACTGCTGTCTTCCACCGCGCCGCCGAGATACTGCAACTGTTGACCCGCGTACCGCACCGAGCCGAGTTTCTCGCTCATTCCAAACTCGGTGACCATCCGCCGCGCGAGTTCGGTCGCGCGCATAATGTCGTCGCTCGCGCCTGTGCTGATTTTTTCGCAGACGATTTTCTCCGCCGCGCGTCCGCCGAGCATCACCGCGAGGCGGTCTTGCAGTTCGTCCATCGTCAGCAAGTAGCGATCTTCGGTTGGCATTTGCATCGTGTAACCGAGCGCGCCGCGCGTGCGCGGGACGATGCTGATTTTGCTCACGGGATCGCCGTGCGGCACGAGTTCCGCGATGAGCGCATGCCCCGATTCGTGATACGCGACCGTCGTGCGTTCTTGCTCGTTCATCACCCGACTGCGTTTCTCCAAGCCCGCGACGACGCGCTCGATGGCAGATTCAAAGTCGGCGAGCGTGACCGAATCCGCGTTGCGCCGCGCCGCAAGGAGCGCGGCTTCGTTCATCACGTTCGCGATGTCCGCGCCGCTGAACCCAGGTGTCATCCGCGCGGCGCGTTCCCAATCGAAATCGGGCGCGAGTTTGATCCCCTTGCTGTGAATCTTCAGAATCTGCAAGCGTCCCGTGAGATCGGGATTGCCCACCGCGATCTGGCGATCAAATCGTCCCGCGCGCAGCAAGGCGGGGTCGAGCACTTCGGGACGGTTCGTCGCCGCCATGATGATCACGGGCGCGATGTGCGTCGTCTGAAAGCCGTCAATCTCGGCAAGCAATTGATTCAGCGTCTGCTCGCGCTCGTCGTTCCCGCCGAAACGCACCGCGCCGGCGCGACTCTGCCCAATCGCGTCAATCTCGTCAATGAAGACGATCGCAGGTGCGGCTTTGCGCGCTTGCTCAAAGAGATCGCGCACACGCGCCGCGCCGACGCCGACGAACATTTCGACAAATTCCGAGCCGCTCGTCTCGAAAAACGAAACGTGTGCTTCGCCCGCTGTCGCCTTCGCGAGCAAGGTCTTGCCCGTGCCAGGCGGACCGACGAGCAAAACGCCTTTCGGAATGCGTCCGCCGAGTTTCGCAAATTGCTCGGGCGTTTTTAGGAACTGGATGATCTCCTGCAACTCGGCAATCGCTTCGTCGCTCCCGCCGACATCTTTGTACGTCACGCCGACATCTTCGGCTTTCACTTCGGTCGCCTTGCTCTTGCCGACGCCGAAAATAGCGCCGAGTCCGCCGCCACCCGCGCCACCTGCGGTGCGCCGATACATTAAGTACCAAAATCCTCCGAGCAATAACAGCGGCAAGAGATACGCGACGAAGAAACTGCCAATCGGACTGGGTGGGCGTTGAAAAGTGAACGACACGCCCGCGTCTTGCAACTGCTCGACCAACTTGGAATCGCTCTGCGCGTTACCGATCGTTTCAAACGGAACAGTCGCGGGTGTCGCGTTCGGCGTCGGATTCTTCATTTCGCCAGAGATGTCGTTGTCGCGTAGGTTGACCTTGACGATTTGCTTGTCCGTGATTTTTTGTTTGAATTCACTGTACGGAATTTCCGTCGCCTGAACCAGCATCGGCGTGAGAATGAATTCCTGGAACAGCCACAGCACGACCATCCCAACGAGCAGGTAACTGACGCTGAAACTCATCCGCCGTTGCATCTGCTGTTGTTTTTTCTTTTCTTCTTCGGGATCAGGTTTCCGTGGTGTCGGTTTTTTATTTTCTGGCATATATTTCTCCAAAGGATGAAGGCAGAAGGATGAAGGATGGAAAACACCTTTCATCTCTCATCTTTCATCTCTCATCCTTCTACCTTTGCGCGCGGCAGCCACACTGCAAGCATTACTGTCCCAAGCAACGCCATCGCCGCGCCGAAATAAAATGGAGCCGACGCGCCAAAGCCGTTCCACGCGCCGACGCCTTGCCACAGCACGCCCGCGATCACCGATGCGGGCAAACCGATGATGCTTAACACGGCGTTGTACGTGCCGTACGCGGTGCCGCGCAATTCAGGCGCGACCATATCGGCGACGAGCGCTTTGGTCGTGCCGTACGCTACGCCGTAGTAAATTCCGTAGACCGCGTACAGCGCGAAGACGTGCCACGCGTTGTCGGCGAGCGCGAAACCGAGGTACACGATGGCGTACATCAGCCAGCCGCCGATAATAATACCGCGACGTCCGATGCGATCCGACAGCGCGCCCGCAGGAATCGAAAGGAGTGTGTAAACAAAATTGAAGACGACGAGCATCGCGAGCACGCCGACGACATTCATGCCCAGGTTCTGCGCGCGCAAAACGAGAAACGCGTCGGACGAGTTGCCGAGTTCAAAAAAGCAGACGATGAGCATCAGAATCATAAACGGCTTGCCCAACGACTTGAACGCGAACTTGGGCATGGCGCGCTCACCCTGGATCGGCACGTCGCGCGCGATGAGCGCGAGCGCGAGCACCGCGAGAAACGCGGGCGCGATGCTGATGAGCACGAGCGTACGGAAGGTGGACTCGTGCAGCGCAACCGTGCCTGCCTGCGCGAACCACACGACACCCAGCGCGATCAGAATGCCGAGCATCGCGCCCGCAGTGTCCGCCGCGCGGTTGAAACCGAACGCGAGTCCGCGCTGTTTCGCGTCAATCGAATCGGCGACGAGCGCGTCGCGCGGCGCGGTGCGAATCCCTTTGCCGACGCGATCCGCCCAGCGCGCGCCCGCGACCATTTCCCATGTCGCCGCGAAATAAAAGAGCGGCTTGATGATTGCCGAGAGCGCATAGCCCGAGACCGCGAGCCACTTGCGCGCGCGGAATTTGTCGGACAGCCAGCCCGAAAAGATTTTTAGTAAACTGGAGGTTGTCTCCGCAAACCCTTCGATCACGCCGATGATGCTCGTTTGCACGCCCAGGACATTCGCCAAAAAGAGCGGCAAGATGTTGATCACCATCTCGCTTGAGATGTCCATAAAGAAACTGGTTGCGCTGACTGCCCACACGTTGAGCGGCATTGCGCGCCAACTGGCTTCTTGCGCTTGGGTTTTTGCGAGTGTTGCCATGTTCTCCTCGAAGAATTGACCGCAGACGGTAGACCGCC
>Ga0315285_10002608_pt1 | contig 18812 bp, 11 predicted proteins | sample YL17G09_36_MG_FD_203698 | JGI IMG/M metagenome (GOLD analysis project Ga0315285, IMG submission 203698) | Sediment microbial communities from Yellowstone Lake, YNP, Wyoming, USA - YL17G09_36 | ecosystem: Environmental > Aquatic > Freshwater > Lake > Sediment | place: USA: Wyoming | collected...
TTCGGATTGAACTATCGGCGCCGGAGAAGTGGTCTCCCGTCGTTGCTGATCGGACGATGTTGCGCCAAGCCCTGCTCAATCTGCTGAGTCATGCGCTGCGCGTCGTGCGCGGAGATGTGATTGTCGGTGTCGCGCGCGCGAACGACGGCTGGCAGATAGACCTGCACGAATCCGCAATCGCCGTCGAGAGATCGTCGGTGAAATTTGACGACATCGAGCAAACCGAAATCGGATTGACGGTGGCACGCTCGCTGGTCGCGGCTTCGGGCGGACGACTGGAGATCGAGCAAGGTGCGGGGAAGTGGCACGCGCTTGTTTTCCTGCCGCTGGCGCGTCAAGCCACCGTCCTTGCGATTGACGACAATGCCGACATCGTCGCGCTCTTTCAACGTTATCTGGGTGGGCACGCGGTTTCTGTCGTCGGCGCGAAGAGCGCGGAGGATGCTTTGCGCCTCGCAGTAGAATTACAGCCGCAAGTCATCACGCTGGATATTATGATCCCGAACCAAGATGGCTGGGAGATTTTGCAGAAACTAAAAACGACTCCGGAGACAAAACACATTCCTGTGATTATTTGCTCCGTGTTGCACGAACCCCAATTGGCGCAAGCGATGGGCGCAAGTGGCTACGTCACCAAACCGGTCAGTCAGGAGAGACTGGTGGAGACGCTGCGGCGCTGGCTGGTCCCTCTATCACCTGCGGCGTGACTGACGCAAGCGTCACCTGCAATGTCCGCAAGATTTCACTCAACGAAAAGCCGGTTCGTCGCGCCACACTCAAATCACCCACGAGCGGCGCATCGTCTTCGCCTAAACCGGTCGCAGAGATGATGACGACATTCACGTCTTGCGTCGTTGGATCGTCCGCCAGCGTCTCCAGAAACGAGTAGCCGTCCATGTCGGGCATCACCAAATCCAAAAGAACCAGATCGGGATGTTCCGCGCGCAAAATCTCCAACCCCTGCTTGCCGCCAAACGCTTCCAGTACACGCAACGCCGGGTGATCCGCTTTCAACATCCGCTCGATGAGGCGCACCAGATCAGGTTCGTCGTCAATGACCAGAATCGTCTCCGGCGGTTTGACCAAGCGCGCGAGCGCGTTCGATAAATCCTCGCGGCTCACGGGTTTGGCGATGTAATCCACCGCGCCGACCAACACCCCCAATCGTCGCGCGCTCGGCAATGGACATTTGATCAGCAAGAGTTCTGGCGGCAGACCGAGTTCCGCGATGTTTTCAATCAAACGCGTTGCCCAAGTCGTATCCATAATCACGGCGGCAGGCATCGATTGTCGAATCATCGCGCGGGCACGGTCGGCAGTCTCGGCTAATTGGTATTGATATCCGGTCACGTATCGGCGCAAGAGGGGCAGGACGCGCAAATCATCGTGCAATATTACCACGACCGGCTCAGTCGTTTCGCTCTTCAAGGCGTAGCCAAAAGTCCAGCGCGCAGGCGCGGCATACCTCGATTCGCCAGGCAGGGGCAGTGTGAAATAAACCGTCGTGCCGTGTCCTACCTGACTCTCGATGCGCATACTCCCGCCGTGCAACTCGACAAAGCGCTTGCTTACCGCGAGTCCCAGCCCACTTCCTTGACGCGCTTGATCGTTTTCGAGTTGACTGAACGCTTCAAATGCCTGCGCCAACCGCGCGGGTTCGATGCCGCGTCCGCTGTCCTCGACCGCGACAATTACCTCCGCGCCTTCCACGCGCGTTCGCACACAGATTTTCCCGTCGTCGGTGAAGCGCGTCGCATTCGTGAGTAGATTCAAAAGCACCTGGCGAATGCGCGTCCGGTCAATTTGCAGACTGGGTAATTTAGGAGCAAGTTCTAGTTCCAAGGTCAAGCCGCGCGCTTCGACCAAGCCACGCACCATCTCCGCCGCCTCGCGAATCACATCGTCCAGATGGACCGACTCTTTGTTGAGCGGCATGCTTCCGGCTTCGATGCGCGAGAGATCGAGCACGTCGTCAACGAGCGCGCGCAGATGGCGAGCGTTCCGGTACGTCGCCATCATATCGCCGCGATAGGCGGCGGGCAATGGCGCATCGCCATAACTCTCGGGCGCAGCGGTCATCATTTCGGTAAAACCGATGATGAGGTTGAGCGGTGTGCGCAGTTCGTGGCTTACGTTCGCGACAAACTCGGCTTTGAAGCGCCGGGCTTCCTCGGCAACGCGATGCGCTTCGATCAGTGCATAATTCATCTTCTCGATGCGGACGTAGGCATCTTCGAGCGATTTGAGCGTCCGCGCCAGTTTCATCCGCTCGTCGCGCAGTTGCTCCAACAAATCACGCGCGTGCACGTAGCCGCTTTCCATGCTATCAAGCGCGGTGTTGACGTGTCGCGCATTGAGCCACCCAGCCAGCGCGGTCAAATAAATTAGCGTGATCGGTGTGACGATCTCCGGCGCATCGAACCAGATTGCGCCGTGTGCGCGCGCCATCGCCGCGCAAACGATACTCGCAAACGTCGCCACCGCGAATACGCCGATGCTCGACACCATCAAACTGGAGACGACGATGGCAACTGGAAAAAAGTATTGCGCCGGAGTCTCCGGCATTAACCACTTGATGCACGCAATCGCGCCAAGCAAAACCGCGATCAACCAATGCAGCGCGACACGAAAATTGTGCGGGCGCAGCCATAGCCCGATGACCGAACCGCCCAGCAAGATGAATCCGGCAGGCAGATATTCAAGGCGTCCTTCAAAGCCGGTGGCAGATAGCGTTAGGAGCCAGCCGGAGACCAACACGACGACACTGACGATCAAGATCAGATCGCGGCGCAAATCATCCAGGTCACCCGATTCAGTCGTCCTGACGAACCGTTTCCAAATGATGCTTTCCCGCATAGGTTTCTCCTCATCGTGTACAGTTTATACCATGATCTGCCCCCAAACTGAAATGCACCCTAGGCTCCATCCTTCCACCGATGGCTCGACTCAACGACGAGATTCTTCTTTTGCAATAGTACTTGCATCCCGCTATCAAAGTGCGCGGCTGCCTCCGGCGCGTCCAGTTGCCGCACCCCCATCCGCAACAATTCTCGGCGCGTATAGCCCAAGCGTTGGCATGCGACGTGATTGACTTCGAGAAAATGACCATCGAGATCGTGAATGAAGATCGCATCGTTGACATTCTCGAAAAGATAACGAAACAGCGCGGCAGAGCGCATCAATTCTTTTCGCAGCGTCGCGCGGTCTCGCGGCCATTTGCCTATCTGACGACTGCGAAGTCGCGGTCTTGGCTTGGAGGAAACGCCTTTCTTCGACTTGTTTTCATTCGTCATATTCACGTAACTTTCTAGATCGAAGGTCTACTGCCCGACCAAATCCGCCGCGATGTCGCTTGGGATCACGCGAATATTCGACAGCCGCAAGCCCGTGCCTTGAAGTTCGCGCTGGATCATCCGATTGATTTGATCCTCCGCTTGCGCGCGCAGTTGCTCAATCGTGGGCGAGACGAGCGATTGCGAAATGCCGACGCCGCTCACGTCGAGTTTTTCGACCGCGAGCAGGACGCTCGCGTTCTGCACCCAGACGCGCATCCGCGCCGTCGCATTGCCTGAAATCGTTTGCCCCAGGATTTTCGTGTCAACTGCGACGGCCACTTGGACGATGTTCGGCGCGGCAAGCGTCAGCGTTGCTTGCTTCGCAAGCCCCGTTTGCTTGACGACCTGCTGTAATTGCGCTTTGAGATAATTCGCACTGACAGTCACGGCCACATCCGCGCGCACTGTGCTCGCAAGCGGTGCGGTCATCCCAGGCGAACTCTCTTTCGGCAGAAGCGCCATCACGCCGAACGTCAAAACGATTCCGACAACGAGACCGAGAATGACGCTGGTGCAGCCGATGGCAATTTCCTTCATTAGTCGCCGCCCACACTTTACCGCGACCACGCCGGTCGATCCGCGCCGGTATTCGTGAGCCGCGTGACGTTGCCACCGTGCACATCCATCATGTAGATATCCGTTTGCCCGCCGCGAAAAGAGGCGAAAGCAATCCAGTTCCCCTCCGGTGACCAGGTTGGCGAAAAATCCTTATCGTTGCTTTGACTTACCCGGCGCAGACCGGTGCCGTCCGCGTTCATCACGTAAATCTGTTCGCGACCATCGCGGCGGGACGTGAACGCGATCAGTTTGCCGTCCGGGCTCCACGCTGGCACACTGTCGTCTTCGACGTGGTTGGTCAGATTCCGCAACCCACTGCCATCGAGATTTAGCGTGAAAATGTCGTTCTTGCCGGTCGTGTTCATGCCGAGCGCGAACACGCCCGTCTTTGACCAACTCAACCCGCCGCGAAATTGTTCATTCGGCGCACTCGTGCGCACGGTGCACCACTGAATGCCATCGGCGCAAGGCGTGCGCTCCGCGTTGACGATGTTGATGACCCAGTTCAATTTATTGCCCGTCCAACGCACAAAGGCGATCTGTTTGCCGTCGGGCGACCAGGTGGGACTCGAGAGTCCACCGCCGGCGTCGGACGAGGTCACCCCAACCGTCGTGTTCAGCTTAGAGTCGTACAACTTGAGCGAATTCGATCCGCCAAGTGAAACTGCCGCGATGTACACAATCTTGGTATTATCCGGCGACCACGCGAGCATCGACGCGCCGGTATTTTCGACCAGGTCGAGTACGGGACCCACATCAAAGAGCGGAAGCACCTGGCGATCCTCGACGTTCACCATCGCGACGCGATCGACCCCTTGATCGTTAAAGTGGTACGCGACAAAACCTTTCGATGCGGGTGGCTTGGGAAATGTCGCGGTTGCTCTGGGTCTGGGAGTCTCTGCCACTTGTGTCGGCGCCGCCGCAACCTGGGTCGGCGACTGAGTTGCAAGCGCGATGAGTTTGTTATTTTGGAATCTGTATCGCCGCGTGACTGCCTGCGTCGGACAACAGATGGCATCGCGCGAGCCGTGTGCGATCATGTTCACGGCGATCTCACCATTCTCGAAAGTCATTCCCTTGATTTGAACGCGGTCGCCTAGCAAAAAAGAGGCGACGTGTAGCGGCACACCATTCTGATTTAACAGCACGGCAAGATAGTAAAAAGTGCCACTGCCGCCCCGCGCGGCGCTCAGAATGACAACCGCATCGCTACCCCCATCGCTATTCAGATCGGTCAGCACAACAGTGTCAGACAATCGGATCTCAACTTGGGTCGCGGCGCCGGGCGCGGTTGGCTCTTTGTAGATTCCATTGGTCAGTTTGGCTTTGCCGCTGGTGATGAACTCATTTTGATACTCGGCGTTCTTGAGCGCGGCAAGTGTCAATGGCGCGGGTATCGGAGTCAACGTCGGCGCAACTGTTGGCGATCGAATTTGAGTCGGCGTCGTCGGCTCGGGCGTGGCCACAACTTGGATCACTATTGGCGTCGGAATCACAGTTGGCGTTGGCGCGGAAACATCACAGCCAGATAGAACGATGGCAACTGCAAGGATCAACAATATCAAAGAATAAAGTTTCATGTGTCACCTCCCCATTTTCGGAGTGTCTCGAGTGTATTCTTGGCAGCGGCGATAATCCTCATGGCGAGGGTCGCTCTGCGATTCCCGCCAGCCGCTTCGCCAAGCGCGTCTTTGCGTCCAAGTCAGCAAGCCGCGCGAGCATGATCCGCTGCGCTTGCGGCGACCCCGCGCCATGCATTGACTCGGCGAGATACGCCGCCGCGCCAGGACCCAGCGTGAGATTTTCTAGCAATCGCAGCATCCGACAGCGCTCTTCCGTTGTGTAGCGTTCCACGCCGCGCAAAAATTTTTCCAGGTACGGTCCCACTTCGGGATTCGCCAAATCTTTTTCTGATGGCAACGTGACGAGCAACCCGCCCGCGATGTCTTGCGCCAGCCGCGCGATCTCGTACGGGAAACGTGTCACGTTGAGTTTGCACACATTCGCCAGCAAGAGATCAATCAGGTACGTGCCCGACGTGGTTGGTTTGCCTTCGGTCGAGCAAGCGATGCCGCACGCGTACATCGTTTCGTTGAGATGGATCATCTCGACGATCTTGTCCTTGATGTGCGATGCCCTGTCCGTGCCTTGATACTGCGCCAGCGATTGCGCCGCGCCGATCAACACATCGCCCACACCGGTCTTGCAACCGCCATAACTCTGACGATGATAACCGGCAAATCGCTCGACGAGCAGCCCGCTGAACGCGTATTCGCCTGCCATAAACACGCGATCCCATGGGACAAACACATTGTCGAGAACAATCACCGCTTCGTGTCCGCCGAATTCGCGATTGCCTACGTCGAGTTGTCCGTCCTCCAGTTTGCGCGTATCCGATGGCTGACGACCGTAGATCATCGTGATGCCCGAAGCGTCGGCTTGAATCGCGAAGGCGACCGCATAGTCCCGATCTTGTTCCGCGAGCGTCTGCGTCGGCATAACGATCATCTCGTGCGAATTCAGCGCGCCGGTCTGGTGCAATTTCGCGCCGCGCACCACAATGCCATCCAATTTTTTCTCGACGATGCGCACAAACAAATCAGGATCGGCTTGCTGTGACGGACTCAAGCGGCGATCGCCTTTCGGATCGGTCATCGCACCGTCCACGACCAGATCGCGCGCTTGAACATCCTGCAAGTATCGGCGAAACTTGGCGTGATACTGTGTCCCCAACGCGCAATCCATCTCGCAAGTCACCGAATCGAGCGCGTTGAACGCGTCCATCCCCACGCATCGTTGGAAACAGCAACCGGTCGTTTGTCCAAGCAGTCGTTGCATCTTCACCTTTGCGACGAGGTCAGCGGTATTCTGATGCAAATGCGTGAAACGATTGACCGTCTGCCCCGTCAGATTGGAGGTCGCGCACATCAAGTTGGCGTACTCAGACCGCTGCGTGAGTTCGTACGTCATCGCGCACGCGTTGAGCGATGGACGAACCAGCGGATGATCAACCACGTTCTCAACTTGCTTGCCCAGAATGAACACCCGCTTGCGCATCGCGCGCAGACTGGCGATATATTCCTCTTTTGTCATCAGCGCCATTGCAATCCTCCAAAGTCAAGCGTCATTGCGAGGAGCGTCGTCTGCGACGAGGCAATCTCGAACGAGCGAATTGGGGACACCTGCACTTGCGTAACCGCAGGTGCAAGTGTTGCTTCACCCCTTCGGGGCACGCAATGACATGGGACTCACATCGTCTCCGGCGCGGTCACGCCCATCAAATTCAGCGTGTGCGCGAGCGTGTTCTTGGCGGCGGCGACGAGTTTCAAGCGCGCGCGCGAAATCGCCGCGTCCGCCGGATCAGATGAGACGACGCGGCACTGTTTGTAGAACGAGTGGAAAATGCCCGCGAGATCGATCGCGTAATGCGGCAGGTGATGCGGCTCCAGTTTCGTCGCCGCGAGTTCGACGATTTCGGGCAGACGCAACATCGCGCGAATCAGTTCGAGTTCGGCGGGATGCGTGAGCAAAGACACATCGCCGCCTTCACCGACAAAGCCCGCTTCGACTGCTCTTTTCAAGATGCTTGCGATGCGCGCATGCGCGTATTGCACGTAGTACACCGGGTTCTCGTCCGAATGTTTGACCGCGACGTCGAGATCGAAATCAATCGTCGCGTTCGCGGACTGCGTGATCAGCATAAAGCGTACCGCGTCGGGTCCCACTTCGTCAATCAATTCGTCGAGCGTGACGAATTCGCCGGTGCGCTTGCTCATCCGCACCGCTTCACCGCTCCGCTTGAGCATGACAAATTGGTACAGCAGAATCGTGACGCGTTCAGGATCGAGCCCGAGCGCGCGCGCGGCAGCGAGCACACGCGGCACATCGCCATGATGATCCGCGCCCCAGACATAAATCGCGCGATCGAATTTTCGCACTGCGAGTTTGTTCCAGACGTACGCGACATCGGACGCGAGATACGTTGGACGTTCGTCGGGATCAGCGATCACTTGTGGCGAGCGAATGAGAACCGCATCTTTGTCCTCGCCCAGTTCCTGCGCGGCAAACCAGACCGCGCCATCCTTTTCCAGTACCAAGCCCTTGTCTTTCAGCAACTGCAAACATTGCGCGAACGTTCCATCCGAGTGCAACGAACGTTCCGAGAACCAGTTATCAAAGCGCACGTTCATTTTTTCGAGTGTTCTGCGCAGTTGCGCAAGGACGCTTTTCATTCCGAGTTCGCCGAGTTCACGCACGGCTTGCGCGCGCGGCATCTGCAGAAATTTTTCGCCGTGCTGTTGCGCGAACTGCTTGCCCATCTCGATCACGTACGCGCCTTGATAACCGTCGTCCGGCAATTTCTCATCCTTGCCCAACGCCTGCGCGTACCGCGCGAAAACACTTTCGCCGAGATGCCGCACTTGCGAGCCGTTATCGTTGATGTAAAACTCGCGCTGAACTTGATGCCCGGCGGCTTCGAGCACGTTCGCAAGTGTATCGCCAATCGCGCCGTTGCGCCCACTGCCGACGTGCATCGGTCCCGTCGGATTGACGCTGATGTGTTCGACTTGAACGTTCAAGCAGCGCGCGGGCTGCAGATCGCCAAAGCGCGCGCCCTCAGCAAGAATCGCGTCCACCTGGCGCGCGAGCCACGCGTCGCTCAGCGTGAAATTCACAAACCCCAGCGCGCTCGCTTCAACTTTGGCAACCGTTTCGTCGCGCGGCACGTGCGCGGCAATCTCTTGCGCGATTTGAAGCGGCGCGCGTTTCGCGTCGCGCGCGAGTTTGAGCGGCAACGAAGTCGCGAAATCACCCCACTCTTTCTTCTGCGGACGCTCGACGAAAACATCAGGCATTGGAAACGCCGGAAGCGCATTCGCGTTTTGCGCGTGCGTGATGGCTTGCTTAACGAGATTTGCGAGATGGTTCTTGATGAGCATTTTGCACAGTCCTGTAATCGTTCTTCGGCGACCAACTGATGAAAGCGTAAATCGGATACAACTGCGCGAGACGCGCCAAAACTTCGTTCGCGATATTTTCCGCGCTCAAGCGTATATCGTCGGGCTTGTAGTAAATGCCCAGGCGCAAATCGTGTCCGCCGGGCTTGTACTTTTCCATCGTCGCGTTCAACATGCCGACGTTGACCAGGCGGCTCGCTTTGGCGCGCAAGAGTTCCTCGTGCCGCGCGAATCCTTCTTCGCTGCGAACGAAATGCGAAAGACGAAAGGTGTGCTCGCCGCCGAGTTCCGCCAGCAAATTCCGAAAGTATCCGCGCTCTTCCGCGCTTGCCTGCAAACGATTCTTCAAATTCTGTCCGTCCACCCACGCCTTGGCACTGACAAACAGTTCGACCGCAAAACCACCTTTGTCCACACGCACCGCGATCATCGCGTTCGCGTAAAAATGACCAAAGTCTTCAAAGAGTTCCTTCTTCATCAACTTGATCGTCGTTTCGGGCTTGCTGTAACGCAGCGTGATGAAATCAATGCGCGGTGTGGCGGGCGAGATGCGCGACGCGCTGATGAGCCATTGCGCCATCCAATGCGGGTGCAAGTCCCATCTGTTCTTGCGAATCGTCGGATAGATTTCGCGGTGCAGTATCACAAGTTTGTCTTTGACGCGCTCGCGTTCGCCGTCGTACTCCGCGTTAGTACCGAGCCCGTTGTCAAACACCGCGTAATCGGCGGGAGAGAAAAACAGTCCGTCTTTCGTCATGCTACATTTGTCCGTGTCGAAGATAGAAAAACGAAATGCCCAAGACGATCAAAATACTCACTGCGCCGATGACCGCGCCCAACACAAACGACAGCGGACGATACTCGAACACGACGCTATGCGTCCCCGGTTCGATGCGCACCGCGCGGAACAAAACGTCGGCGCGATAGATCGGCGCGGGCTGTCCGTCCGCGAACGCGTTCCACCCGGGGTACCATGAATCGGCAAGCACGAGATAGCCGGGCTGATCCGTCGTCACTTTGATCTCGACGCGCTCAGACTTGTAACTCGTAATCTCAACGGAATCACGCGCAGGCGAAACATCGCGCGACGCAACACCTTCACTCAACAACACCTCGCGCGTGGGCTGAAAGCCCGGCGCGCGCATTCGTGCGAACGCGGCAACGTCGTCCAGCACCTGCGCGGCGTGCGCGACGAACGCGCGCGGCAGCGCGTCGTGATTCTCCCAGATGGCAACTGTGTCGCTCAAGTACACCAGCGCAAAATCGTTTTTGCCCACCAACTTGGCAAGCGAGAGCGGTTGGTTGTCCGCATTGTACAGAGCAATGCGTTCCATCGTCAAGCGCGCTTCGGGCTGTAAAGCGCGTACCATCACCCCGACGATTTCGCCTGGCTCGAAAGTGAAACGCGCGGAATAGACGTATCCATCAAACGCGCGCCCATAAGTCCGCCAGAACGCCGGGAATGTATGCGCAATCGGCGCGCGCGAATGTAGCGGATTTTTGCGCGCATAGTCCCAGTCCGCCGTTTCGATGCCGACGCGCAGAGGAAATGTTTCGATTCGACCATCGTGTCGCCGGAGCACCAGTTCGCCGACCGGCGTGCCGTTCGCGAGACTTTCAGCGCGTTCGGTGAAAGAAACGACTTCGATTGCCGCTGCCGTTGTCGGCGGAATCACCTCTTCGTTGTTCAGCGCGTCCAGTGCGAGCATATCGAATGGCATCAGCGTTTTCGTTTCGGGGCGCGGCTCCAGCGGCACCGTGAAGTAACGCACGTTTAGCAAATTCAGCATCGCGGGCGAGAGATTCCCCAGGTACTCCGAATGTCGCGCGAACGCGAGTGACGAGTACGCCTGCGCGCTTTCTTTGCCATACAGCAATGCCGTGTTCGGCAAGAGACTCGCGCGGATCGCCGGGACGGACGAATCGGTGTACATATCGGTCAAGACGCGCCCGTCCCCCGGACGCGTAGCAATCACGGAAATCGAACGTGGTTCGCTCGCCGCGTACGCCGGGGTGTCGAGTCGTCCCAGCGTGATCACAAACAGTGGCGCGGCGCACGCCAAATCGAAAAGGGTCAGACCCAGGGCAATCGTTTGAAACGTCGCGCGACTTGTACGCTTCATCCAAGCGAAAGCAAATATGCTGAGACTCGCCACGAACAAACCAATCGGTAGAGACTGCCAGACCGATAGCCAAAAGTCGAGCCACTGCGTCTGCGCCAGCCAAATTACTAACGCGATGGCAGAGCCGAACACCAAACCCCACGCGATGATTCTCTTTTTGACGACATCGCTTGAGTTCAGCCGCGTAGATAGTTCTTCAAAGCCGGTAGCGGTCAAAAACGTTCCGGCAAAAGTGAACAACAAGAGATAACGCGCCGGCACGCGAAAGAAACCAAACCCCGGCAGTTGATAGAGCAGACGATACGCGGGATTGGCTTCGCCGAGCGCAAGCGACAATGCACCGAACGCGAACAGCGCGAAAAGAATCGTCCGCGCGTCACGTCGCAAGAACACCGCGAGAGCCGCCAACAGAAACGGCGCGAGCCCCAGGTACGCCCAATACTCGTTGTTCGCGCCCTCCGATGGTTCGCCGTGAATGAATGGCGCGACGAATTGCTGAAGCATTTCGGACGGCAGCGAATAACTCGTCACGAAACTCGAACTCGACGCGCCACCGCGCACAGAGTAGCCAACCAATTCGGCGGTGGGCAAAATCTGAATCGCCGCGATGCCCGCGCCGAGAATAATCGGCAGGGTGATCCAACCAATCGCCCCCGGAATATTTTGGATTAACCCGCGCCAACTCAGTCCTTGATCATCTCGCTCAGGTTTGTTCCAGCATAATCTGCCAAACAATCCGACCGACCCGACGGCGAGGATGTTCATGAACGCGACCTGGGGAAAGCCGCACAGGATTTGAATGCCGAGCGCAAGCGCGGTCAACGCGAACCAGAGCGCCGCACGCGATTTTCTCTGTGCCATTGCGCGTTGCCATTGATCTTGAAAAAAAATGAGCCAGGGTAACCACGAACTCGTGATGAGGATCGTCGCATGCGGCAAACGCGACAGCATAAAACCACTGAACGAAAACACGATGCTCGCGAGCAGCGCGCTCGCCGTGCGAAATCCAGACGCGCGTACCCACAGAAACGTTCCGCACGCCGCCCACGCGAGATGAAACAGAATACTGTACGATAGCGCGAAATGCGGCGGCAAAAGCGCGAAGAGAACTAGATTGACCGGATACAACGCGCCGACTTGCGCGTCAGCCAAAAGCGGAAAGCCGCCGTACATCCCTGTCGTCCAGAGCGGCAAACGACCCTCGTGCAATGCACGCGCCAGTTCCGTTCCCAATGGATAATACGTGCGAACCACATCACTGCCGAGCCACACGGCTTGGGCAAGTGTCACCGGAAAGAAGTAAAGGCACTGCCACACGACGAGAAATAGAACAGCGAGCATGTCGCCGCGATTCCACGATTTCGAACACTGCATCATTCACGCGACCTGTCGTCGTTCAGCCCAAGCGTCTCGCCGATCAAGTAGAGCGGTCGCCGACGCGCCTCGTCCAAGTTGCGCCAGACGTACTCGCCGAGAATACCCAACATCACCAACTGGACTCCAGACACTATGAGCAAAACGACCATCAGCGATGTCCATCCTTCCACCGGAAATCCCCAGAAAATCCGGAGAAGGACGAGAAACGCGGCGTACAAAAATCCCAGGATCGCAAAAATGATCCCGATCACGGACGCAAAACGCAGCGGCAGATATGAAAATCCGACGAAGGCATCGAGAAAGTACTTGACCTTCCTCCCCAGATTCCACCGCGAAGCGCCGAACGGACGCTCTGCGCGCGTGTAGGTAATCGTCGCTGGCTTGTAACCGGTCCATAAAAGCAAGCCATACAAATACAAATTGGCACCAGCATTTTCGACCAACACGCGGATCACTCTTTTGTCGGCAAGAAAAAAATCGAAACCCTTGGTCGGAAAATTCGGAAAGACGAAGCGACGGAAGAGCCAATTGAACCAGTCACCAGTCCAGCGCGTCACCCAGGGATCGCGACGTGCCGCGCGTGCAGCCAGCACGACTGGATTGCCCGCCTTCCACTTGGCGATCATTTCCGGGATTAGTTCCGGCGGGTCCTGCAAGTCTGCCGAAATCACCGCGACGCCGTCGCCGCGCGCGTGCGCCAAGCCCGCCAAGATCGCGGCGTTCGAACCAAAGTTACGTACCAAGCGCAATACCTTGACGCGCGTATCGCGCGCGGCAAGGTCTTTGAGCACGCCGAACGAATCGTCCGCGCTCCCATCGTCTACAAAGACAAACTCAAATTCCGATTGCGGCACTTGCGCCGCGACCTCTGCCAAGCGTTGATGCAAAGGCGGCAGACTCGCTTCATTGAAATACACCGGGACGACAACTGAAATTTTCATTGACGCTATTCCTGACACGCATTGTGAACGCGGGATTCGCAATCCCGCCTGCGCACGACGGATTACGCATCCGTCTTTCTCTGCCGCGCAATTTAACCGATGGGGCGCAGCAAATCGGGCGGAACATCGCCGCTGACCTGGGCCGGCACACCCATCGCGATTTTGCGCGCGGGCACATCCTTGATTACGAGCGCACCCGCAGCGACGATGGCTTGCTCGCCAACCGTCACCCCCGCGAGCAAGATCGCGCCAATCCCAATCGAAGCGCCGCGACCGAGGCGCGGACCTTGACGAATTACTCCGGCGCGCAACCCAATCGTGTTATCGTTCGCGCTGCAAACGTGCGGACCGACGAAAACATCTTCCTCGATAATTGCATCGCCGCCAAAATGACTCGAGTCCATAATGCGCGCGCGGTCGCGAATTTCGATGTTGTAATTCAACATCACCCCGCGCCCGATGACAACATGATTCCCAATCTTACATTGTTCGCGAATACTCGTCAGATCGCCGATCAGCGTGTCGTCGCCAATCGTTGTGCCGACGTACAACACCGCGCTCGCGCCGACGACACAATGCTTGCCGATCTCCAGCCAAGTCAAATCGCGCTTGGGCGCGCGCTGAATGATCCCGGCAACCTGGGGTACGCGACCCAGCACCGCGTTGTCGTTGACCACTGTGCCCCGCCCCACACGCACATGGTCGTGGACGACGACGCCATTTCCCAGGATCACTTCTTCTTCGATGATCGCTCCAGGATAAACGACGACGTTCATCCCCCAACCCGGACGCCTCTCGACACTTCGTTGTGAATTACCCTGTTCGTCCAATGCTCATCCCCACGTAAACAACCAGAATCACCAGAATCGCTGCACTGACCATCGCTCCAACCAGAAATGAATCGGGACGATATTCGAAAGCGATTGCATGCGTTCCCGGTTCGATTTGAATCGCGCGGAACAAGACGTCAGCGCGATAGATTGGCGCGGGTTGTCCATCCACGAACGCGCGCCAACCCGGATACCACGAATCGGTCAGCACGAGATAGCCCGGCTGATCCGTCGTTACATTGATACGGACGCGTTCGGGTTTATCTTGCACGATTGTAACTTGATCGGGCGACCCAAGTCGCGGCGACAAGTTCACGGAACCTCCCCCCCACTCCGCTCCGCTGCGGGGGCTATGGTTCGCAGGTTCAACTTCTGCCAACAACACTTCCCGCGCGGGCTCAAATGCAGGATCGTGCAGTCGCGCGAAGGCGGCATCGTCGTCCAGCACTTGCGCGACGTGGACGACAAACGCGCGCGGCAACGCATCGCGATTTTCCCATGCAGCCACTGTATCGCTCATATACGCGAGCGCGAAAGTGTTCTTGCCGATTAGCCGCGCGAGCGAAAGCGTTTGATCTTTGGTCTCGAACGCGATGCTCTCGATGATCAAGTGCGCGTCGGATTGCAGAACGCGCACACTCACACCGACGACTTGGCGCGGCGGGACTGCCGCAAGATCGTACCGCGCGAGATAGGTATGCCCCTCAAACGCGCGTCCGAACGCGCGCCAGTAGGCGGGAAAAGAGTGGGCAATCGGCGCGGGCACGTGAGCGATCGCATTGTCCGCGCGCTTGCGTTCGTAATCCCAATCCGCGGTGTCCACGCCGACGCGCAGCAGCAAGACCTGGGTCGTGCCATCGTCCAAGCGCAGGACGATTTCGGCAATCGGCATGCCGCTCGCCAAATTCGCGGCTTGTTCCGTCGCCGAAGCAATCTGGATCGCGCGCGCGTCGGTTGGCTCCATCGCGACTTCGCCGCGCAGAACGTCGATGCCGAGAGAATCGGTCGGCATCGCGCTCTTCGACAGCGGGCGCGGCTCCAGTGGGATCATCACGTACCCCACCTTCAATAGATTGAGCATCGCGGGCGACGCATTGTACACGTACGCTTCGTGTCGTCCAAATGCGAGCGACGAGTAAACTTGCGCGCTCGCTTTATCGTACAACAAAGCGGTATTCGGAAAGAGACTATTGCGAATCGCGGGGGGCGAGGGAAAAGTACTGTCGTCGGCGAAAACGCGTCCGCGCGCTAACGCATCACCAAGTGCTTGCACCGAGCGCGGCAGCGCAGTCACCCCGGTCGCTGGCGTCAGCACATCCATCGTCTTGAGAAATGGCGGCGCGTAACTCGCGAGATCGAGAATCGTCAAGCCCACAATCGCGACGGCGAATGTGCTGCGCGCGATTTTGCGCGTGCACGCGAGCACGATCATGCCAATCGCAAACAGCGCAAGCCAGATCGGCAGCACGCGCCACGCGTCCAACCAGAACGCGAGTGGTTGAGTGTACGCCAATGCCATCGCGCCAAGTATCAACACCACCAACACTAAAAGTGCGAGCGCATCCTGTATCATTGCGAGCGGTTTTTGCGAAGCAATCGCCGCGTTGCTTGTTGGAGATTGCTTCGTCGCGAAAGACACTCCTCGCAATGACATCAACGATTGCACTCCCACCGCACCAAGAAACGCCGCCGCGAAAACGAAAAGGTACAAGTAACGCGCGGGCACGCGGAAGAAATTGAACAGCGGCAAGTAATACAGCAATTGGTAGAGTGGATTCACTTCACCTAGCGCGAGCGACAGCGCGACGAGCGCAAACGCGGCAAAGAAAATCGTCTGGCGGTTGCGGCGCAACACGAGCGCGGCAAGCGCGAGCATCAACGGCGCGATACCCAGGTACGCGCGATATTCCTCGTTCCCTTCGGCGGGCTCGCCCTGCGCGAACGGCAGAACGAATTGCGCGAGATATTCCGGCGGCATCGAATAACTCGTGACGAATTCTTTCCCCAGCGTTCCGCCGCGCACTGAGTAGCCGATCAATTCGCTTGTCGGAATCAATTGAATCGCGGCAATGCCACCGCCGAGCGCGAGGAGGAGGATGGTTTGCAGAGGCGACTCAAGTCGCGGCAGCAAATACGCGAAGCCAACCTTCGTCGGCTGAGATTGAGTCTGGGAAGGCAGACTTGGTGCCTTCGTTGATGCGGTTTCTAACCGCCGCGCCATCCACACCCATCCGCCAAACACGCCGAACACTGCGACTGCGAGTGCGTTCAGAAACGCCATCTGCACCGAGCCGCACAGAAATTGGACACCGAGCGCGAGCGCGGCGAGCGCGAACCAGATCGCGCGCGCTTTGCCGCGCGTCGTTTGAAATTGCGCGACGAGGCAAATCAGCCAGGGCAGCCACGCGACTGCAAACAAAATCGGCGGATGAAACATCTGTCCGAAGATGACGCCGTTGAACGAGAAAACGAAACCCGCAAGCCACGCGCCTGCAACGCCGATGCCGCGCGCGCGCGCGAAAACGTACATTCCGGACGCCGCCCAAACGATGTGCAGCAAAATGCAAAACGACAACGCGTGATGCGCCGGGAAAAATTTGTAAAGGAGCAGATTGATCGGATAGAGCGCGCCGACTTGACCTTCGGCAAGCAACGGAAAGCCCGCCAGCAAATTCGGAGTCCACAGCGGCAGGCGACCTTCATTCAATGCGCGCGCAAGTTCGACGCCGAACGGATAAAACAAACGCAGAATGTCCGTCGTGAGCCAGACACCCTGCCCTAGCGAGACCTGCCAAAAGTAGATGAATGGAAAGATAATCAGAAATAAGATCGCTAGCGTGTCACCAGAGATTAGAAATTGGAGGTTGGAGATTAGAGATTGGAAATTAGAGGTTAGAGATTTGCTATTCGCCATTCGCTATTCGCCATTCGCTATTTGTCATTTGCTCATTTGCTCATTTTCAATTGCCGCCATTTCATCCCAATTCTGCCCGACCGCCACATCTGCTTTTAGTTTCGATTCGAGCGGGTACGCGTTCTCCATCATCTCGCGCACCAGCGGTGCGACGACGCGCAGTTCGGCGTCTGGACATTCGAGGACGAGTTCATCGTGGACTTGCAAGGTCATTCGCGCTTTGAGGTCGCGCGCGTGCAATTCGCGATGCAAACGAACCATCGCGATCTTGATGATGTCTGCTGCGCTCCCCTGAATCGGATGATTGATCGCTTCGCGTTCGGCAGCGTTACGCGCACCGATGTTCTGGGGCTCGCGCTGCAACTCCGGGAAATAGCGCCGCCGACCCAGGAGCGTTTGTACGTACCCACGTTCGCGCGCCTCGCGCTTGGTCTTTTCGATGTACGCCTTGACGCCGGCGTACTGCGCGAAATAGTTGTCAATCAACTGCCGCGCTTCGGATCGCGACAGTTCGGTGCGCGCGGCGACGCCGTAATCGGTGATGCCGTAGGCGATGCCAAAATTGATCGTCTTGCCGAGTTGCCGCATTTGCGACGTCACTTGAGCGAGCGGCACTTTGAACAGCCGCGCCGCCGTCGCCGCGTGAATGTCTTCGCCGCGCGCGAACGCGTCGAGCAAGCCGGGATCGTGCGCGACGTGCGCGAGGATGCGAAGTTCAACCTGCGAATAATCCGCGCTGAGCAGTTTACTGCCGCGCGGCGCGATGAAGGCGCGACGCACTTGCCGACCCACGTCGGTGCGAATCGGAATATTCTGGAGGTTCGGGTTCGACGACGAGACGCGACCGGTGACGACGCCGGTCTGGTTGTAATCGGTATGCACGCGACCCGTGCGCGGCAAGACGAGCGCGGGGAGCGCGTCCACGTACGTCCCCTTGAGTTTCGAGAGTTCGCGGTGTTCGAGAATCAGCGGAATGACCGGGTGCGCGTTTCGCAGGGATTCCAAAACATCCGCCGCCGTCGAAATCTGCCCGGTCTTCGTCTTGGGTAACCCTGTCGTTGGCAGTTTCAATCTGTTGAAGAGCGCGTCGCCCAATTGCTGCGGCGACGCGATGTTGATCGGCGCGCCGATCTGCGCAGTGATTTGCTTTTCTAGTTCTTGCAAGCGCGCAGTGAGTTCGCGCGACATTTGCGCGAGGAAATCCAAGTCGAGCAAAACGCCGGCGCGTTCCATTTCCATCAACACTGGCAGGAGCGGCATTTCGACTTCGTGAAAGAGTTTTTCGACGCCTCGCTCCGCAAGCATCGGCTGATACAATTCGACGAGGCGGAACGTGTAATCCGCGTCCGCGCAGGCGTACCGCGAAACTTTAGCAATGTCCACGTCCGCCATCAAAATCTGATTCTTGCCCTTGCCGATCAGCGCTTCGATCTCCGTCATCTCGACGCCGAATTTGTCGCGCACGAGATTTTTCAGCCCCAGCGATCCGCCCTGCTCGACCAGGTTCGCGGCGATCATCGTGTCGAACGCGAGTCCGCGCGTTTCGACGCCCGCTTCCGCCAGCACTGTCAAATCGTACTTGGCGTTGTGCGCGTATTTTGAAATCGACGCGTCTTCAAAAATTGGTTTGAGTTTTTCCAAGACGTGAGGCGTGACAAGTGATCTGTGAGACGTGGTGCGTGTTGCGTGTTCCGTGGTGTCAAAGGCAAGTTGCTCTTGAATCTTTCTCCCCTGCTCCCTTGCCCCCTTGCTCCCCTGCACGGGAATATAGTGCGC
>Ga0315285_10002609_pt1 | contig 18809 bp, 14 predicted proteins | sample YL17G09_36_MG_FD_203698 | JGI IMG/M metagenome (GOLD analysis project Ga0315285, IMG submission 203698) | Sediment microbial communities from Yellowstone Lake, YNP, Wyoming, USA - YL17G09_36 | ecosystem: Environmental > Aquatic > Freshwater > Lake > Sediment | place: USA: Wyoming | collected...
TGGATAAGGAAACCTACGACTTCGTCGTGGTCAGCCAAGGGAGCCGGGCTTTTGAGGGACGGTTCCTTCTGGAGCAGGTGATGACGGTCGACCGTCGCCTGCCCGTGCTGGTCCTCACTCGCTGCGTTGATATGAACTGTTACATGGAAGCGATGCAGTTGGGGGCAGTGGATTATCTGGAGAAGCCGTTGCCCCCCGCGGAAATTGTCCGGATTGTGGAAACCCACCTGCGCCCTCGCGCGGCGGCGGAAGGTAGCGCTAGGTAGTCATAAATGGACGAAGGTCACAAAGAGTTGTAAGAATGTTGCCGTGTCAAGTCTTTTTTCCTGTTGTTTGTCCTTTAGATTCAACAGATTAGACAGCGCAACCAACAAAGCGGGTCAAGCATCCTATATAATGCACGTCGGTAATCATAGACACCGGGCTTCTACGGGAGACCGGGTAAGTATCATCGAAGGGGCATCGGCATAAAAGTGTCGGTGCCCCTTGCGCTTTTGGGCGGACTTCACGTAACGAGGTGCCTGATGGCCAGATGTGCGGTCCTGATTGATGGCGCTTATTTGGATAAAGTTCTCCACAACGATTTCTCAAATGCTCGCGTAGATATCGGGAAACTAGCGGATGAGCTTGCTGGCCCGACGGAACGCTTGAGGACGTATTACTATCACTGTATGCCCTTCCAAAGTGACCCCCCAACCACCGAAGAGCGTAATAGATTTGCTTCGATGGATACATTCATATTCAACTTAAAGAAGCTGCCAAGATTCCAATTCCGACAAGGCAAGCTCCAGAAGATAGGAACCGAATATAAGCAAAAGAGGGTCGATATCTGGATGGCCGTCGATTTGGTTAGAATGAGTTCAAATAAGCAGATCGAGAAAGCAATCCTAGTGACCGGAGATAGCGACCTAGTTCCAGCGATTGAGGCAGCCAGAGATGAAGGGGTTGTCGTCGTGCTGTTCTATTCTCCAAACTCCCGCCACGATGAACTCTTACAGGCTTGTGACGAAAGGTACGAGATCACTCGGAACCTCATCGAGAAGACAAGACTCGTGACCTCCGCTAGGTCTGTCGCCACGTCCGCTCCAATTGTCCCTAAGAAAACCTAATCCTGCCACCAAAATTCAAAATGAGTCACTACCGACGCGGCGCGTTGGTGGACACTCGCTCCGTTTCTTCTCTATAATGACGTGTTTTCCCCGGCCCCGGAGGACTCATGCATAAGGCGCTCGACCTGAAGAGTACGCTCAACCTGCCGCGCACCGACTTCCCCATGAAGGCCAACCTGCCGGTGAACGAGCCGAAGTGGCTTGCCAAGTGGGCGAAAGAGGACCTCTACGCTCAGATTCGGGCGGCGCGCCGGGAGGCGCCCCTCTTCATCCTCCACGATGGGCCGCCCTATGCTAACGGCCGAATCCACCTGGGGACGGCGCTGAACAAGATTCTCAAAGACTTCATCGTCAAGTCGAGAACGATGGCGGGATATAACGCCCCTTATCTCCCCGGATGGGATTGCCACGGCCTGCCTATCGAAATCAACGTGGACAAGGAACTGGGGCCGCGCAAGGCGCAGATGACTACGCAAGAGATCCGCCAGGCCTGCCGCCGTTACGCGGAGAAGTTCGTGGATATCCAGCGCGACGATTTTAAGCGCCTGGGCGTATTCGGTGAATGGGAAACCCCCTACCTCACCATGGACCCCGAGTACGAGGCGTTGACTGCCGAGGCCTTCCTGAAGTTTTTGGCGGCAGGGTATGTCTATCGCGGCCTCAAACCGGTTCATTGGTGTATCTCCTGTAAGACGGCGCTGGCCGAGGCCGAGGTGGAATACGGCGACCACCGCAGCCGGTCGGTGTATGTCAAGTACAACCTCCTGACTGATCCTGCGCAGTTGCATCCGGCGCTCGCGGGGCGCAAGGTTTCCGTCATCATCTGGACGACCACGCCGTGGACGCTGCCGGCCAGCATGGCTGTCGCCTTCCATCCCGAGTTCGAGTATGTGGTGGCGACGGAGGGGGACGGCGAGGCGTACCTGGTGGAGAGCCGGCGATACGAACCGACGCTCGCCGAGACGGGCCTCAAGCTCGCGACAGTCCTCGCGCGCCTTCCTGGCGCGAAGTTGGACCGTATCGAAATGCAGCACCCGTTCCTGGACCGGAAAGTTGTGGGCGTGCTTGCCGATTATGTGACGGCCGAAGATGGCACGGGCTGCGTCCACACCGCGCCTGGTCACGGTCGCGAGGACTACGAAACGGGCACGAAGTATGGGATCGAGACCTACTGCCCGGTCGGCGACGCCGGTGAGTTCACGGAGGGCCTGCCGGAGTACAAAGGCAAGAAGGTTTTCGATGCGAATCAACCCATCATTGATTTGCTGAAAGCCCGAGGCACCCTGGTGGGCCCGCCGGGTTGGTTGACACATTCTTATCCCCACTGCTGGCGCTGTCGCAACCCCATCATCTTCCGAGCTGCCGAGCAGTGGTTCATCAGCATCGATCACCAGCAGCTTCGCGAACGCACGCTGGCGGAAATCCACAAAGTTCGTTGGCTGCCGGAATGGGGCGAAGAGCGCATCTCCAATATGATTGCCACGCGGCCGGACTGGTGCATCTCGCGGCAGCGGGTCTGGGGTGTGCCCATCACGGTATTTCACTGCGAAACCTGTCGCCAGCCGCTCCTGGACGCGCGCTTGGCACGAACGGCTGTCGAACTTTTCCGCCGGGAAGGTGCCGACGCCTGGTACGCGCATCCGGTGGAGGACTTGCTGCCGCCGGGGACGAAGTGCCCAACCTGCGGCGGCGGGAATCTGCGCAAGGAACTGGACATCCTCGACGTTTGGTTCGACGCTGGCTCCAGCCACTTCGCGGTGCTGGGGCGGCGGCCTGACCTGCCTTGGCCCTCTGACGTTTATCTCGAGGCTGGGGACCAGTACCGGGGTTGGTTTCACAGCTCGCTGCTGGTGGCGCTGTGCACGCACGGCGCGGCGCCCTATCGCCAGGTCCTGACGCATGGCTGGGTTCTCGACGCCGAAGGCCGCGCCATGTCGAAGTCGCTGGGCAACGTCATCGAGCCGATGGAGGTCATCAAGGCGCACGGCGCGGAAGTCCTGCGGCTCTGGGCCGCCTCCGTGGTTTTGGGGGAGGACGCCACGATCTCCGCGGAAATGCTGACTCACCTGGCCGAGGCGTATCGCAAGCTGCGCAACACGTTCCGTTATTGCCTGGCGAACCTCTACGACTTCGATGCCGAAAAAGACCTGGTCAAGGACGAACAGCTCGAGGAGATTGACGTTTGGGCCTTGGTGCGGACGGCGGAAGTGTTGGAACGTATCGAGGCGGCTTATCAGGAATACGCTTTTCATAAGGTCTATCGAGGACTCTACGACTTCGCCACCGTGGACCTGAGCGCCTTCTATTTCGATATCCTGAAAGATCGTCTTTACACTGCTGCGGCGAAGTCCGTGCGCCGCCGCGCCGCCCAATCCACGCTTTATCTGATTGCCGACGCCCTGGCGCGTGCCGTAGCACCGCTGATGTGCTTCACGGCGGAGGAGGTTTGGTCGCACCTCCCCGCGCGCCACTTGTGTGAGCCGGGTGTTCACTTGGCAACTTTCATTTCTCCCAAACGGCTCCGCGAGGGAATTCCGGAAAGCTACTTGAAGAGCCTGGAGAACTGGCCGCAGCTCATTGCCGTGCGCAACGAGGTTTTGAAGGCTCTGGAAGCTGCCCGCAATGAGAAGCTCATCGGCAGTCCGCTGGATGCCAAAGTCACCCTGGCGGCCGGCGGCACGCTGGCCTCGCTGCTCCAGGAATATCGCGTATTCCTCCCCACGCTTTTCATCGTCTCGCAGGTGGCCTTGAGTTCGGACTCGCTTCCCGGCGCTTTTGAGAGCCAACTCCCTGACCTCAGGGTGCGGGTTGAAAAGGCGTCAGGCCGGAAATGCGAACGCTGCTGGAACTACTCCGAGCGCGTCGGCGAAGACCACTGCTACCCGACTGTCTGCGAGCGCTGTTCTGCCGCGCTCAAGGAAATTGAAGCTGGTCATCAGTAGTTCGTTGCGAGCTGTCTGCATCCCTTGAATTTCAGGCTGGAACTTTGCCAGCTCCTTCCTCTGCGTTCGGCATGCTATCAGCTCCTTTTCACTCGCCACTACCTAGCACCTGGCACCTGACCCCCGTCGTTTGCGGACCGCGGGGACAGGAAGGTAAACCCGCATGTTCTAAGACGATGTTGTGGAATGTACACTCCCGGCCGCTCAAGGATGCCAAAATGGAAATGGTGATAGAATAACGCGAGCGCATATCCCGAGCAGAAAGGAGGGTTTTCCCATGCCACACGTTTTCAGGCCCAGGCTGGCGGCGGGTTTGGCGTTGTTGCTTGTTTGCGCGGTGGCGCGAGCCGCAACGGACATCGAGAGGTTGGGGCGGGATTGTGCGGCGGGAAAGCGGAAAGCGTGCGCCAAGCTGGCCGAGATCGCCAAGACCCACGACGACTCGGACGTGCTCAGGGCGGCGGTTACGAAGCTAACCGATCACGCTCTGCTGGCCGACATTGCCAAGACGGCGAGCAGCTGGTACGTGCGGCTGGCGGCAGTCGACAAGCTCACCGACCAGGCCGTCCTTGCCGACATCGCCAAGACAGACACGGACGACGACGTGCGCTGGACGGCGGTCAAGAAGCTCAGCGATCGGGGTCTGCTTGCCGACATCGCCAAGACCGACAGCGACCCGAGCGTGCGTGCGGCGGCGGTCGCGAAACTCACCGACCAGGGTGCCCTTGCCGGCATCGCCAAGACCGACGGCGCGTGGAACGTGCGCAAAGTGGCGGTCGGGAAGCTCACTGATCAGCGTGCCCTTGCCGACGTCGGCAAGACCGACGCCCACCCGGATGTGCGTCTAGGGGCGGTCGAGAAGCTCACCGATCAGGCCGCGCTCGCCGACGTCGCCAAGACGGAGAGCGACCGGGACGTGCGCGCGGTGGCGGTCGGGAAGCTCACCGACCAGGCTCTACTCGCCGACATCGCGAAGGCGGGCACGGACCCCAGCCTCCGCGAGGCAGCCGTCGACAAGCTCACCGATCAAGCGGTGCTCGCCAACGTCGCCAGGACCGACAGCGAGCCGGTGGTGCGCGGGGCAGCAGTCAAAAACATCACCGGTCAGGCCGTGCTCGCCGACATCGCCAAGACGGACAGCAACTCGGACGTGCGGGAGGCGGCGGTCAAAAAGCTCAGCGATCGGGATCTGCTTGCCCACGTCGCCAAGACCGAGAGGCACGAGTGGGTGCGCACGGCCGCCATCGAGCGGTTGCTCAATCAGCGTGTGGGCGGGTGCACTTCTTCTGTCGAGAAACTCCCAACCTTGCTAAACGGCGGACGTGTACGCGTTGCTTCTGAGTTGATCTTCATCGATGAGGTTCCCACCCAGCGCCAGGCCGAGATACAGAGGGCCGGTAACGATGTCGTAAAGAGCGCGCTCAGTTCGATTGGTCTTAGTCTAGATGAGGACGCGAGTCCCGGGCAGGCTGTCGTCGAGATCACCGCGATCGGAACAGCCTCGGGTGCGCGTTACGTGAAACGCGGAATCATAGCACTCGAACCCGCCCAGTGGCGGTACTCGGCAGCCAAGTGGAAGGGCGTATTGGCGGTTCGCCTTCCCGAGGGGTGTGTTTATTCCGAGCCCTTTGAGCATGCTACCGAGCCACCCGAGAGCATTACCGCTTTCAAGGTGGCGGGCGATACACCGTCTGACGCGCCGTTCCGTGAGGTTTTGGCAGCTTCGCTTGCCAAGGCGACAGTTCGCCTTGCTCAGGACCTCTTTGGCCAAGCGGGGATATCGCGGGTGGCGAAGACCGCAAGTGACTCTCGGGTGCGCGCGGCGGCGATCGAGAAGCTCACCGATCAGGCTCTGCTCGCCGACATCGCCAAGACCGACGGTGACTCCGAAGTGCGTGACGCGGCTCAGCGAAGGCTGGAGGAACTAAAAGCGGGGCGTTGAGCCGCCAGCTCGCAGCCAGGCCAAGGGCTCTTCTTGCCGTGGGGTTCTTCCATGCAAAAAGAATGAAAGCCCACGGCACCAGGGCAGTGCCGTGGCTACGCCTCCTGCGTTTATTCCAGGTGAATGACGGCGATCTCCGGATGGTTGCCGGTGCGCATGGTCGGACCCCACGTCCCGGCGCCGCTCGAGGTGTAAATAGTGTAGTCTCCCTCCACATGCAGGCCGTTGTAGTACTTCTTGTATATCAGTCGGGAGATGAACTGTATGGGGAAGATCTGGCCTTTGTGGGTGTGGCCGGAGAGCTGCAAACTAATGCCTAGCGCCTTCGCCTGCGCTATCTGGGTGGGATTATGGTAGAGCAGAATGGACGGCACGCGCGGATTGAACCCGGAGATCTTCCTCGTCACCTCCGCAAGGTCTTTTGAAAATCCGCGCTCCGGATAGCTGATCCCCACAATCTGCAGACCGTTGATCACGACCATCTCGTCGGCCAGGATTCTTACCTGAGTTTTCTTCAGCGCCGCATAAGCCCGGTCAACGCCCAGATAGGTTTCGTGGTTTCCCGTCACGTAGTAGATGCCCAAGGGCGCCCGGATAGCGTTGAGCGGGCCGACCAAGTCGTCGAGGCGCCCGTCTATGCCGTCAAAGAGATCCCCCGTGATAAAGACGATGGATGGGTTCTCGGCGTTTATTCTCTCTACGAGCCCTTGCAGGAAGCCCGCGCCTAGGACGCGCCCCAAATGTACGTCAGAAAGCTGCACCACCTTCTTCCCCCGCCAGTCGGGCGGCAGGTTCTTTATTCTCACGCTGAGGTCACTTGTCCGCGGATGATACGCGTTCCACACGCCGTAGGCCGTATATAGGCACGCCAGCGCCACCACGGCGTAGCCGAAGGCGGGGGGGTTCGGTCGCAGTGCGGAGAGTTTCGCCACTCCCCAGGAGGCCCAGGCGAGGAGGAAGAACATCATCAGCGTCACTCCCATGCCGAGCCAAAGTGCCGACGAGAAGTAGAGCACGGTCGAGATGCGATTCCCTACCCACCGTGCCAGGATCGAAGACGCGATGAAGCTCGCCGGGAGGAGAAAGAGAATAACTGTCAGCAGCGCCTTGCTCCCCCTGCCGGTCACGCCGAAGAAATGCAGTATCGAGTAATAGATGAAGTAATGGCTGAGAAAGAGGACTGATAGTGCCACCGCGAAAAAGAGTAGGAAAAACAAATTGCGACTCCCTGGCATAAGATAAAAAGCGCGCCGTTGCGGGCCGCCTATTTTACCTTGCTATTCTTCGAATGCAAGAATTGGAAGCTGAAATTCCTCGCCTCGATGTAAACTCTTGCGGTTCCTTGTGGAATAATGGGGAGCAAAGGTCAAGGCCCGGGAGCGACGCGGAAAACGATCCCCGGGGAGGGCCTGAGGCAGGCAAGAAAGGGCAGCATAGGGAGGGAAGGATGAGCAAATTGTCCTCAGCAGTGGTCTTGGTTGTGTTGGCCGTGGCGGTTGGGCCGGCGAGAGCCGCAAACCCAGTTACCGTCTCGAGTGAGGGCTGGACTGTCACCGCGGACCGTGAACAGGCCGTCCTCACTGTCACGCACGACAAGTTGGGAACGGTGATGAAAAATGTTCGACTTAATCTTCAAGCACACGGAGGCCTGCGCCAATTGAAGGACTGGTCCGTGGAAAAGGAGGGTGAACGACAACTCTCCCTAAGGACGATTGAGCCACGAACCGCCTGGGCCATCGAATTGCGCCAAAACACACTAAAGATATCCAGCACCTCGATGGATGCGGTCCTCACTGCTGAGGTTCCGGCTCCGGCGGACCGTGTGGTGGCACGGGTCTTGGACCCCGAGGGAGCGCCCGTGGATTGGGTGGGAACCGATGAAGTGGTGAGCAGTTATGGCGGGAGTGAAACTCGAAACCAATCCTTCCTGCCCCGGCGAAATTCGGAGTGTATGTACTTTGCGTTGGGGCAGGTGTCGAGTTCCGGCTTTCATCATCTCTTTGACCGCCGGACCGACACGGTAATCAGTTTCTCCGAGCAGACCCTGATGCAGCGCCACAATCAGGATCCGGATCTCCTCGATGTCTCTATCCCGGTGCCGGGGAACATGGTGATCCGCCTGATTCCGGATTATTACACGAGCATTCTGGGCGCCCCTTTTTATGTCCCCTTTGACGATACATACTTCCGCACGGCGCCAGCGGTCTGGTGCAGTTGGACCAGCTACTACAGCGAGGTGAAGGAGGAGGACATTGTCCGCAACACGGACTGGATTGCCGCTAACCTCAAGCCCTATGGTTTCGAATACGTTCAGCTCGATGACGGCTACGACCGGGGCAAAGAGGGCGAACATTATTGGATTGAGAACTGGGACCGGGTGAAATTTCCCCACGGGCCCCAGTGGCTGACGAGCTACATCAAAGCAAAAGGCCTGCGCCCTGGATTGTGGCTCGTGCCCAATGCGTATGCCGGTGCCGTGGAGCAGCATCCGGATTGGTATCTGCGCGACAAGAAAGGGAAGATCATACGCGATTACCACACGCCCACCCTCGACTCCACTAACCCCGCGGTGCTCGACTTCCTCAAGAAGTTGTTCACCACTTTGGGGAGTTGGGGCTTCGAGTACTACAAGTTTGACGGCGAGCACGCCCTTCCCAAGTACGCGCCGCCCGTGGACAAGGACAGGCTTTACGACAAGTCACTTGATCCCATCGTGGCGTATCGAAGCCGGCTCAAATTGATCCGCGAGGCGATGGGCCCCCACACGTTCGTCGAGGGATGCCCGGCCGGCACTCCTTTGAATGGCATCGGGTATTTCAACTCCACCTTCGCCGGGCACGATGTGTACAACAGTTGGCAGGGGATGTATCCCTTGTTCAGCTCCATCAATGCCAACGCCTTCTTGAACCATATGGTCGTTTACCTGATGCCCGGCGAAGGGATCGACGTCGCGCCGCGGATGACGGTGGAAGAAGCGAAACAGAAACGGTACTCGAGTTTCGTGGCCACGGCGCGCACCCGCGAGGAGCCCAGGGCGGGATTCGGCACGACGCTCGCGGAAGCGCGGACTTTAGTCACCTACGTTGCTTTGACCGGAGTTGTGTATCCGCTGGCGAGCGTTCTACCGGAACTCCCAGAGGAGCGAGTCAGGCTGCTGAAGATGACGTTGCCCACCCTGCCCATCCTGCCGGTCGACCTGTTCAGCCGCGGAACCGACATGCAGTGGGACAAGTTCAGACACACCACACCCGACTATTACCTTCACAACTACCCGGAGATCCTGGATCTGAAGGTGAATGCCAAGTCGGGGGTTTATGATGTCGTGGGCCTGACCAACTGGCGGAGTGGGACGGCGAGGCGGGAGATTTCCTTCGCGGACAAGTTGGGACTCGGCGCCGGTTCCTCCTACATCGTCTTCGATTTCTGGGCCCAGAAGCTTCTCGGTGTTTTCCAAGGCCGGATGGAAGCAGAAATTGAGCCACATGACACGCGGGTGTTTCTGATTCACCCCGTGTTGAATAGACCGCAGCTCATCGGAACCTCTCGGCACATCACCGGCGCCTATTCCATCCTGAACCTGGCGTGGGACGCGACGGCAAACAAGTTAGGCGGTTCATCCCAGACGGTGCCCGGCGAGACGTACACACTCTGGGTCTACGTTCCCGAGGGAGTGACCGTCTCGCAGGTGCGAGCCACCGCCAAGGGGGGCGGTGAAGTCCCGGTGCGCCATGAGCTGACCGGGAATTCGCTAGAGGTCAGTTTTCAAGGACAGCAGGAAGCTGTAGACTGGGAACTTGGGTTCGCCGGGAACGCCCGCTGACTACAGCAATGCCTGAAGCCATCGCAGTGCGCGTCAAAGTCCTCTCTCGTGCTGTCTATGCAGCCATCGCCCTGGTGGTCTTTGTGGGTGACCAGGGCACGAAGGCGATGGTGGAGCGCTCTATCTCCGAGCACTCCGTCATCCCCATTCTTCCCCACTGCCTCAACCTGACGCACGCCAAGAATGCGGGAGCAGCGTTCGGCCTGTTTTCGGATTCACCGGCGCTCTGGAAGACCGTTCTGCTGGTCGTGGTCTCTGCGGCGCTTCTGGCGACCGTGGTCGGAATTGTCTGGAGGACGTGCCATCTTCGCTGGGAGTCGGGTGTGGGCCTGTCATTGATTCTGGGCGGAGCCTTGTCGAACCTTGTGGATCGCATCCGCGTGGGGCGGGTGGTGGATTTCGTGGACGTGTACTTTCGCGATTATCACTGGCCGGCGTTCAACCTGGCCGATAGCGCCATTGTGGTGGGCGCCGGCTTCCTGATTCTTCACTATCTCTTTTCTGAGTGAGATCCTGATGGCACGGACTTCGCCCGAAGTGCGGGAATTCACAGTTTCCGCCGAGGAGTCCGGGACACGCGTGGACTTTTTCCTGACGCGACGCCTGCCGGAGTGGAGTCGGAGCCAGCTTCAACGCCTCATCCGCGCGGGGCTGGTGACGATTGGTGCACGCGCAGCCCGCAAGGCAGGTGAAGAGGTGAAGGCGGGCGACCGCGTCAGCGTGCGCCTCGAACCCCGCGAAGTGAGCGCCGCGCCGGAGTGCCTGCCGCTGGCCATCGTCTACGAGGATGCCGACCTGGTGGTGGTCAACAAACCTGCCGGGATGGTGGTGCACGTCGGCGCCGGGGTGAAGTCCGGCACGCTCGTGAATGCCTTGCTCCATCACATTGCAACCCTCTCCACCGCCGGGGGAGAGTCACGCCCGGGCATTGTTCATCGTCTGGATAAGATGACCTCCGGGCTGGTGATCGTAGCCAAGAATGACAACGCGCACCGAGCGCTGGCGGGGCAGTTCAAGGGGCGCGACGTGCACAAGACCTATATGCTGCTCGTGCATGGCCGCGTGACAAAGGATGCCGGTGAAATCGCGGTGCCCGTGGGACGCGATCCGGTCCGTCGCGTGCGCATGGGCGTGGGAGGCATCCGCCCGCGCGAAGCGCTGACGCGCTACCGCGTGCTGCGGCGCTTTCCGCATTTCACGCTCCTCGAAGCCGAACCGCGCACCGGCCGCACGCACCAAATCCGCGTGCACTTCTCCTCGCTGGGCCATCCGATCGTCGGCGACACGCTTTACGGCGCGCCGGGCAAGCTGCGAATTGGGGGCAGGGAAGTGAAGACGCTGGCGCGGAGTTTCCTGCACGCGTCCGCCATTGAGTTCCGCCACCCGCGCACGAACGCAGAGACAAGCCTGCGAGCCCCGCTGCCAGGCGAGCTGGAAGATTTTCTCAGACTACTTACCGCCGAGGACCGTTGACCCACGACACTCCGCCCCCAGGGTGCGAGCGGATTCCCCTTCTCGGAGGAGAGCCATGAAACGCTTGGCGCTGGTTCTGGTGATCCTGAGTGCTTGGCCCACCGCTCTGGGCGGGGCCGAGCCTGAGAAAAAGCTCAGCATCGAGCTGGTTGTACAGCCGGAAGCGATCGTGGCTGCCGGAATTCGGGCCGTGTGCTGGCGACCAGGGCACAATCAAGTCACCTTCGTGCGGACTCGGGGAACGGGCAAGGAAGCAGTCAGCGTTCTCTACCTCTATGACGTGGAGCCCGGTAAGGAAAGCGTCCTTCTGGATGCCCGGGGCGACAAAGCGAAGCTCCAGCTCGATTCCTACCGGTGGTCTCCTCGGGGTGACGCGCTGCTGCTGACCGGCGAGAACGATCTGTGGCTTTACGATGGGGAAGCACGCAAGCTGCGCCGCCTGACGCAGGATGCGGAGGAGGAAACCAGCGCCACGTTCGCTCCGGCGGGTGGCCGGGTGGCCTTTGTCAAGCGCAACAACCTCTTTGTACTCGATCTGGCGAGCGGGCGCTTGCAGCAGCTTACCAAGGACGGCAGCGAAACCGTCTTGAACGGCAAACTCGATTGGGTTTACGAAGAGGAAATCGTCAACCGCGCGACCAGCCGGGCGTATGAGTGGTCGCCGGACGGCAGCAAGATCGCCTATCTGCGACTCGACGATGGCCCGGTACCAGAGTACCCGCTGACAGATTACCTCGCAACACACGTGCGCCTTCTCCAGCAGCGTTTCCCGCAGGCTGGCGACCCGAACCCCCAGCCTTCGCTGCACATCGTGGCCGTCGAGCCAGAGGCACCGCAGGTCTGGACGGTGCCCGTCAACCGCGCGGAGGCGGAATACATTTCGCCGTGGTTATCCTGGACACCTGATTCCCGGGCGCTGGCCTACGTAACGCTCAACCGGGCGCAGAACGAAACGAAGGCGCGCCTGTGGAATCCTGTCAGCGGCGAAGATCGTGTACTGGTTTCCGAGCGGGACGCCACCTGGATCAACTCGCTCGAGCCGCCGCGGTTTCTCCCGGACGGGCAGCGCTTCCTCTGGCCCTCGGAACGCGACGGCTGGATGCACCTATACCTCTACGCGACAGACGGGAAGCTCCTGAACCGCGTGACGCGCGGCGCGTGGCTGCTCGATCAGCCGGCGTTTACGGACATTCCGCTTTTCCAAGTCGACGCCACGGCGGGCTGGATTTACTTCGCCTCGACAGAACGCGACCCGCGCGAGCGCCAGCTCGGTCGCGTGCGTCTGGACGGGACGGGCTTCCAGCGGCTCACCAGCGAGCCCGGTACACACTCCGGCAATCTCTCCCCGGATGGACGATATCTTCTCGACCAGTTCTCCGACTTCCACACGCCGCCGGAAATCCGTTTGCGGCGTGCTGACGGCGCGCTGGTGCGCGTTATCGACAAGCCGGAGAATCACCTGGCCGAATACGCCTTGGCGACCACGGAGTTCGTCGAGGTCAAAGCCGCCGACGGCGCCACGCTTTACGCGCGCCTGGTCAAGCCGCCGGGTTTCGACCCGCAGAAGAAGTACCCGGTCCTGGTGAGCGTTTACAACGGTCCTCACGTCCAGCTCATCCAGAACCGCTGGGGCGTAACCGGCATGCTCGACCAGTTCTATGCGCAGGAAGGATTCCTGGTCTGGTCGCTCGACGGTCGAGGCTCGTGGGGACGCGGGCACGCCTGGGAGTCGGCGGTCTTCAAACAACTCGGCGGGCGCGAACTTCAGGACCAACTGGCCGGAGTCGCATACCTGAAGTCGCTGCCTTATGTGGACCCGGCGCGCCTCGGCATCTCCGGGTGGTCGTACGGCGGCTACCTGACACTCTACGCGCTCACCCACGCGCCCGGCGTCTTCAAGTGCGGGGCCGCAGGCGCCCCGGTGACCGACTGGAAGTTTTACGACAGCATCTACACTGAGCGCTACATGCGCACGCCCCAGGAGAATCCCGATGGCTACAAGGCCGCCTCGCCGCTGGAGGCCGCGGACAAGCTCACCGACCTGCTCCTGCTTATCCAGGGCACGGATGACGACAACGTTCACATGCAGAACTCGATGAACTTCATTGCAGCGCTTGTGAAGGCTGGCCGCTCCTTCGAGCTCTACGTCCAACCGGGGCAGAAGCACGGCTTTCGCGGGGAGGCGGTGCGCAGGTTCCTCTACCAGCGCATGTTCGATTTCTTCAAGCGGAATCTCTAGAGGCACCGCGTGCGCCGCGCGGTGAGCTGCCGGCGGAGATCTGCGAAGTCGGTGACGGGCGTGCGGCAGCTTGGCAGCTGCTTCGAGAACTGACAGGCCCGCCCCGCAAAGCCATCTGGCATCACTGCGCCTCACGGGCTATAATGCGCCCCTCGCCCCGGAGGCTGCGGCTATCTTCTCTGCGCGTCGGCGAAGGGGACAGACTTCGGAGGCGCAGGCCGTTTTCAAGGAGGAGTCTTTCTATGACCAATTTCATCAATCGCCGGGAGTTCATACGTCGCTCGGGCCTGGTGACTGCCGGGACGGTGGCCTTGCGGTCCGGCAACAAGATCGTCTGGGCATCGGACCCGGGGCCCGCCTCGGTTCCGCCCAGCGAGCGGGTGCGAGTGGGGGTCATCGGTATTGGGATGCGGGCCATGGGAGTGACGGGCAGTTTCGTGGTGGCGCCCGGGGTGGAGCTGGTGGCCGTGGCCGATGTCTATGACGGCCGCCTGACGCGCGCCAAGGAGCTTTTTGGCGAGAAGCTGGAGACCGCCAAGGACTATCGGCGCATCCTGGACCGCAAGGATATTGATGCCGTTCTCATCGCTACGCCGGATCACTGGCACAAGCGGATGATCATCGAGGCGATGGATGCGGGGAAGGACGTGTACTGCGAGAAGCCCATGACCTACACTGTCGATGAGGGCTTCGAAATCATCGAGGCGGAAAAGCGCACCAAGAAAATCCTGTATATCGGCAGCCAGTTTGTGAACTCGCCGCTCATGGCCATGGCCAAGAAGCTCATCGACGACGGCAAGCTCGGCCAAATCACCCTGGTCAAGTCCTGGGAGAACCGCAACACGCCCACCGGCGCATGGTTTTACCCCATCGCTCCGGATGCTTCCGAGAAGACGATTGACTGGAAGAACTGGCTGGGCTCGGCGCCGGAGCGACCCTTTGATGCCAGACGCTACTTCCGCTGGCGCTGCTACTGGGATTACTCGGGCGGCCTCCAGACTGACCTCGTGGTTCACCACCTCAACACCCTTCACTATCTGCTGGGCGAGACCGCGCCGCGCAGCGTCGTGACCTGCGGCGGGAGTTATCGCTGGAAGAAGACTTATCCCGAGGCCGAAGTGCCCGATGTGGTCAATTCGCTGTTCGAGTACCCGACCTTCACCTACAACGTCTCCCTTACCCTGAACAGTGAAAACCAGGGCTTCGGAACCTGTATCATGGGAACGAAGGGCACCATCCAGATTGACGAAGTGAAGATGACCTGGTTCCCTGAGGATCCACTCGAGGACTATGGCTGGATTGTGAATGCCTGGCCCGAGGCCCAGCAGCGAGAGTTCGTCAAGCAGAACAACCTGGTGGGCTTGAGCCAGACTTGGGCGCCGGGCACCTGCACGGCACCGGAGAGGTATGAGCACTACTCGCTGGTTGGTGATCCCACGGACTTGCACGTGAAGAATTTCGTGGAGTCGGTGCGCACCCGCCAGCCCAGCCCCGAGGGCGCTGTGCAAGGACACAACTCGGCGCTCGGCGCGCACCTGGCGAACCTTTCCTACAGGCAGGGCGCGCGAAAGGTTGTGTGGGACGGGAAGAAGCCGAAGCTAGTCTAAGGGCTGGCTCCGGTTCCTCGCGGCTCATGCGGTGGGCTATCTCCTGCTGGCCTCCGCCTCTTCCGGCTTAGCCTCGGCCGGGTAGCGATAACGTGGCCCAGCGTGAGGGTGCTGGGAGGAGAACTGCCAATGAAACGCATATGTCTGTTGCTTACAGTGTTCGTGCTGTCTGTAGAGTGTGCCGTAGCTCAGGCACCGGGGAAAATTCGCGTTCTGTACGTGGGCGATTCGGGGCTCACTCCTGGAGCGGTGAGCGCTTCGAGCAACTTCACGTATGACCAGCGCGGGGTCAGCGTGGAAGTGGCGGCGCAAAGAATCCTTGACGCCTGGCGCAAGAACCCCCGCTACGAGGTTTCCTATCTTACCGGCTGGGATGCCCTGGCCAAATTCCCGGAGACGCCCGAAGCGCTGAGAGCCTACGATGTGGTCATTCTCAGCGATGTGGATAGCGACTCGCTGGTCCTGTACCCTACCGAGCGTTCGACGCGTGCTCCTATGGGCCCCAACCGCCTGAAGTCCATCCGCGACTACGTCTGGCAAGGCGGAGCACTGGCGATGATTGGCGGCTACGCCACCTTCACGGGGCGTCACAATGCGGGCAACTATCATGGCACGCCGGTCGAGGAGGCCTTGCCCGTCGAATGCCTGGCGGTGGACGACGATCGCATGGAAACTCCCGAGGGTGTGACCGTCGAAGTCAGAGACCTGAACCACCCCATCATGCGCGGCATCGAATGGTTGCCCAGTCCGATTTTCAATGGCTATAACCGCCTCACGCTGAAGAGAAACGCCAAGGTCTTGGCTGTCCTCAAGGAAACGCAAGATCCACTCATCGTCGTGTGGACCTTCGGGAAGGGCCGCGCCCTGGCCTTTGCCTCCGATATCGCGCCGCACTGGGGCGCCGGATTTCAGGAGTGGAAGTACTACGAGCAGTTCTGGAATCAGACGCTAGATTGGTTGGGATCGAGATAGCGGAGACCTTTGCGAGTGCTTCGATGGCTTAACAGGAGGGGAAAATGAAACGACTGCTCTGGAGTATTTGGAGTGTGGCCCTGCTGGTCTCGTTGACCGGGATGGCTTTTGCTCAGGGCAATCCGCGCGGGACCGCCAAGCTCGTGCTGAAGGGTCAGACCATTTCGGTTGAATACGGCCGTCCGGCGTTGAAAGGGCGGGCCGTCGAACAAATGCTCGGCAAACTGGGTCCGGGCGATGTGTGGCGGTTGGGCGCGGATAAGTCCACGACGTTCGCGACGGGCGTGGACCTGGCCTTCGGCGAGGTCACTGTCCCCAAGGGCGAATACAGCCTGTGGGCGCGCAAAGTAGCGGGCGGCTGGGAACTGGTCTTCAATAAGCAGCACGGGCAATGGGGAATGACGCACGATGCGGCTCAGGATTTGGCCGCCACGCCGCTCAAAGAAACCAAGGGCTCGAAGCCCGAGGAGATGGTGACCATCAGCCTGGCCAAGGAAGGCGAGGGCGGAGCCATCGCAATTCAGTGGGGCGAGAAGGTCTTAAGCGCCAGCTTCAAGGCGAAGTAAACCCGCGGCGGCTTCATCTCTTTTGGTGGGAAGCCCGGCGGCGCGAACCCGACTGTCGCGCCCGCTGGGTTGGGGTGTGGATTGACAATCTACAGAAAAGTTTGAACGTTTGCCCATGCCGCCGTGTCAGAACGCTTTGGGGTCAACTTCACTCGAAGCAAACGGGGATTCATGGTGCTTATCGCGGTTGCACGTGGATTGTTTTTGGGTGGAGCGTTGTTTGCGGTGTTGAAGAGTGGCGGCGGCAGGGGGTCTGTTCCTTGCCTCCCTGACTGGCTGCGTTGGCCCAGAAAAAACGGGAACTTTGCGCTGAGCCATGGAGTCTAATGCGTTTGGCAAGTATTACCAGGAGGAGTAGAGGGCGACACATGGTGATTATTGCGGTTCTCGGCGGGCTTATCGTGGGCGGAGCAGTATTCGCCGCCATCAAGAACAACGGGAAGGCGTCGGACGAGAAGTACACCAGGCTCAAGATTGGGTAATCCCAGGGATTCCTCCGAAGCGGGTTTCCGTCCTTCCGGGTCTCCCCCCAAGTAAAAATTGCCGCGGAAATTGCTTCTTTCGGCAAGGCAAACAAGTGTGTCTGCACGCCCGGCAAATGGGCCTTGTTTTCTCGCCCGCAGACGCGGGTTGTCCATGCCCTCCCTCGCGAAGACTGGCGGCATTGCAGAACCCAGAGGGCTGAATTACCATCCTGGGCTTGTGGGACGTTGGTCAGCGCGATTCTGTCTCCTCCTTCTGGTGCTTCTCAGCACGGCGGGGGGCGTCCTTGGCCAAGAGCCTCCGGACGCGGCGACGGATCGTGGAACTGCTTCCACGGCCGCGCCCTCGGTTCCCCCGGCGCGGGCAGAGCGACCGGTCTCCTGGAAGCTGCTCGTTCCGAACATCGTTCACGACCAAAAACCGATCTGGCTTTTTCCTACGCAGGTGGCCCGCGGCAAGCACGTGAAGCCGACGTTGGGATTTGTTCTGGCAACGGCTGGCTTGGTGGCGCTCGACCCGCACGACACGCCGTACTTTCGACGTACGGACGCCTTCCATGATTTCAACAGAGTGCTGAGCGGGAAAAACACGGCACTGGGCACGGCGATTTTCCCGCTCTCCTTCTATGCGGTGGGCTGGGCGCGCAAGGACTCGTACGCGCAGCAGACGGCCTTGCTGGCTGGCCAAGCGGTTGCGGACGTCCAGATTCTCACCCTGGTGATGAAGAATATTGACCGGCGTCTGCGCCCCGCCGACATTCCCGTGGATGGTGACTACACCCATACCTGGTTCAAATCCCACGGGCGGGTGATCACCGGGCGCGGGAGTTTTCCTTCCGGCCACACGATGGGGGCGTTTGCCATTGCCACCGTCTTCGCCGAGCGCTATCGCCGCCATCGCTGGGTTCCGTGGGTGGCATACGGGCTAGCGGGTTTGGTGGGATTTTCGCGCGTTTCCCTCCAGTCGCATTTCCCTTCGGACGTTTTCGCCGGAGCGGTCCTCGGGTATACGATTAGCCACTACGTCGTGCTGCGGCGGCCGTAGCGAGAGCTTGCGGAAGGAGACGGCGGTAATCTTCCTCTACCGCGGCATCACGCGGTCCTGGCCCGGGCAGAGTAATCGCGAAGCATTGGAGAGCGTCGTGGCGGCGACCGGTGAGTGCTCGCGAGGCTTGGTCTTTGCCAACTTGGTGGATTTCGATATGCTCTACGGGCACCGGCTGGACGTTGAGGGCTATGCCAGGGCGTTAGAAGAAGTAGATGCATTTCTTCCCCGGATTCTGTCGGCGCTGGGACCGCGCGACCTGCTGATCCTTATGGCTGACCACGGCTGCGACCCAGTTGGCCCTTCCACTGACCATTCGCGCGAATACGTGCCGGTGCTCGTCGCCGGCCCCGGCGTCCGCGGCGGCGTCAACCTGGGGACGCGCGCCACGCTCGCCGACATGGGGGCGAGCATCGCAGATAACTTCGGTCTGCATCTGGAGCAGGGGAAGAGTTTTCTGGAAGAGATAGTCCGATAGGGCCGCAGGCGCGCGCGGTTTCACCTGCCGGTGGAAGCTCGGGCGGGCACTTCCACTTTCGGCGCGTAGTAGCCGGGGCGTGTCCGAACGGCCAACCGCTCGCGGGTGCGCGAGTACGTCGCATCTACGCGCAC
>Ga0315285_10002610_pt1 | contig 18808 bp, 33 predicted proteins | sample YL17G09_36_MG_FD_203698 | JGI IMG/M metagenome (GOLD analysis project Ga0315285, IMG submission 203698) | Sediment microbial communities from Yellowstone Lake, YNP, Wyoming, USA - YL17G09_36 | ecosystem: Environmental > Aquatic > Freshwater > Lake > Sediment | place: USA: Wyoming | collected...
TTTTACTTGCTGAATGTATATCCTTGTCTATTGTATTTTCTGCGGAACTTTTTTATATCTTTATTTGCATATTTTCGTCCACTTTTGGATGATGAACGCATTTTTCTGTGTTGTTTCATTCGAGCCATTTCATTCTTCTTCGAAGGTCGTCCAACTTTTCTATGTCTGCCCATTTTCTTCACCTCCTTTTCTTTAGATTCCACTAAAGATATGTCCTGATTGTCCTTTCTTTTTCTTGGAGTAGTAATGGCGTTTTCCAGCTTTTATTGTAGTAAATTTCTTTTTACATTTTCCACATTCGTATCTTGCTATGGAATCACCTCCTTTTCTTTAGAAATTATTAAATTAATTCTTGAGTATAAATAGTAGACATATTATAATAAGATTCATTATTATTACTATACATATAATCATTGTATTGTTATCAATATTTTCTGTGGTGTACGGAGTTATTTCTAGAGTGTAGTTTTGCCAAACAGTATTTACTCCATCGCTGACAGAAATATTCACAGAATAATTTCCAATTAATGTAGATGTTCCGCTAACTATTCCTGTTGATGGATTGATTGAAAGGAACGAAGCGTTTCCGAATAAATCGAAAGTTAATGTTACACTTTCAGGGTCGATAGCTTCAGCATGATATTGATAAAATGTAGAATTAATACTAGAATAAGCTGGTGTACTTGTAAAATAGGGGTCTAAATTAGCTAATTCTTCTACACTTAGTATCCAATTATATGTATCGCTTCCTCCATAAGAATCGTTAACCCATATATCGAAATTGTACCAACCAGCAGGAGTAGCTATTCCAGATATTACATTTACAGATATTGTAGCCCATGTTGCATTTGTGGATAACTCATAGGTTAATGTGTCAGTATCAGGGTCAGATGCAACAATCGTATATGATAGAAAAGTATCTATTGTTTGAGTGATATTTCCAGAACTAGATATTACAGGATTTCTATTTTGAATTGTGATAGAATATTCTCCAATAGTAATTTGTGCTAGTGCATTACTAGCATAGAAATCATACGAATGTGCTCCATGTTCGAGATAAATAGTAAGATAATAGTCTTTACCATCGGTATAAGTTGTATCTAAAATATCAATATCTATCATACTGATATTTTGTGTTGTTCCACTATCTTCTCTCCACTTTATAAATGTAGGAGCATCATTATCATCATCCGTATATGTAACTGTGAAATTTAATTCAGTATTTTTATAAACAGGGTCAGCAGGAGTTCTATCCGGATTTGTAAGTATAGGTATAATATCGTCAGGATATACAATCAAATGTTTGTGGGTTGTTTGCACAATTCCTGAACGGTAATCTTCGGTTTTGAAACTGTATTCGAAATCTCCAACTATCATAGATTTATGATAGTGATAACCTCCACCAGAACCGTTATAATCCATAATGTAATCAGTTCCGTCGATAGTCGCTTTCACATATTTTGGGTTGTTTGCTTCTATGTCAGAGTATGTAACGAAAAATGTAAATGATTGAGGAATTCCTGTTGAAGGTGTTACTCCATTAAGTGTTAAAGTTGGTTTAGTATTAACAGATAATGCAACTGGTGAAGTAGTGATATCTCCAGAATTAGCATCTTTAATTTTGAAATAATAGGTTGTATTTCCAGCAGTTAAATCAGATTTTGTGAGTGCATACAATTTTCCATCATAGTAAGTTGTATCTCCGCTATTGTTATCAGTCATTGAATAATCTGTACTGGAAATGTGAGTGTAAACATAACTAGGAATTTCGTTATCAATATCAGTATATGTAAGCCAAAACACGGCATTTTCTCCGATATTAATTTCAACAATAGAGGTTCGATAAAGTGTGATTGTTGGGTCAGAATGAATCCATTCTACAGCTACATAATCTAATGAACAAATATCTTGCACTTGGTCTGCCGTATAAGAAGTTCCATCAGTGAATTGAATTTTCACTTGTTGTGTGCCAGACCGTTGAGCCGCAGTCAATGTGTAGGTATAGACTGTATTTGTTCCAGAATTAATAGATATTTTATTTGTTTCCCAAGATGTAGTTCCCCAATTATACACGGCAACATTGAAGGTTTCTGCGCTAGTTTTTCCTTTAATGTAAAGCTGTTGATTACCATAAGTGTTAGTGACTGAGGCCGTCATTTCAACCTCTAAAGCATAACCTACTTCAGTCCTTTTGATTTTTAGTAAATCTAAATATAAAGTATCCTGAGTTGTGTCGCTACCAGTAACATCAATCAATCTTAATTTAACTTCATTTCCAGAGCTTCTTTCGTGATTTGTATCCCAGTTGTTTAGATTGAAATTGAAATCAGTATCACTAGCTGAATTTATTGTTACTTTTGTTACCCATGCGAGTGTAGTATAATCCCATGCTTGAACATAGAAATTTTCAGAATTAGAACGATATCCCTGACATAATACGCTAAATCCAGTTGTTTGTGATGTAGATAATACACTAGAATATGTTATTGTTCCTTGCATTTCATAATCCGCTACTGGACTGAGTGTAATATAAAGTGCTAGTTGAGTTGTTCGAGTATCTGGATTAGCGTCTGTCATATACAAATATGTCCCTAATGCGTTGATTTCTGCTAATGTCCATTCGGAAATTGTAGATGGATTTATTGTCCAAGTATAAGAAAAATTAGCATATGTTATAGATGTCATTGTAGAAGTTCCACCTAGATAATTTGTCCCACCTATATCTAAGCCATATTGTATAGCACAACTTGAAGTTGTTATTCCCCTAGACCAATGCCATATTGTAACATCAAAATTTCCAGTTCCTGAAGTATCAGACATTCCGTAAGTATCTTCATTTCCGTTAGATGCTCCTGTTATATAATCAGTATCTCCATTTCCACCAGCAGTAGTTTCATCTATTGTTGTATAATGTGTTCCAGTTGGTGTTGGAGTGAATGTCAAAGGAGAACCATCGGATGTCGGTCTTAAAATAGCGTATGTCGATGCCGCCGCTAAATTAGCTTCGATATAATTCCTTCTGGTAGAATCATCCGTATCTAATGCACTAGGAAAAGTTCCTCCACCTATCGTTCCATAGGTCATAGCTTCAGATGAACCAGAGAAATAAGTATCGGAATATTGATTAGCTTCTGTCAATGTTTGAAATGAGCCATCTTCAGCATTTCTATTTGCTGGAGAGCCACTAGTTCCCTTTATCACATTCTCAGAATCGAAAGTGTAATTTTCAGCTTTTACACTTGAAGAAAAATTCATAAGAATGAAAGCGAAAACTAGAATAATAGCAGGGCTAACATAGTATAGATATCGTTTTCTTGATGTCTTTTTGGGTGGTTCTTTCTTAAGTTTTCTAACTATCATTTAGTATTCTCCATAAAATAAAAATAAAAATAAAAATGAAAATAAAACTAAAAAAGTTTACCTTCGATTTCTTTTTCGATTTTTCGCCCACGGAGTATGGCATCCTTTAGGTCGCCCAACTTTACGCGGTCTGCCTCTTTTACGAGGGTATTTATAGCTTCCTTTCGGTCTGCCTACTCCGCGTTTTCTTCCAGAGCCTTTTCCGCCCATTTTTTCAACTCCAGTTTATTTTCCGCGAACTCTCTTATTCCACGCTAAGAATTTTCTAAAGCGCGTTTTAGTTTTAGGATTTACTTTTGGTTTTTTCTTTCGCTTACTTTTCCATTTTTTCCATTTTTGCTCATAGGTAAGAGGTTTTTTATTCATTTTATACACTCCAGAATGTCATAGCTCCAATAACAATAAGGATTATTCCTACTAATAATCCTACAACTATTATTATAATTCCTTCCAAAGTTAATTCTTCTTTATAATTAATAAATAATAGACCCATTGTTATTGCAGATGCCAGTACAATTAACAATGCCAACATTCCATACACAGGATGTTCTTTAAGAAAAGAAGATTCTAATACTTCGAATTTGTGGGAAACACCCCATGTCGAATAAGTATAATTTAATTCAGTTTGACCAGATTGACCATATTTTTCTGCATTATCTACATATACATGATAATGTTTGCTAACGGTCAATTCCGTAACCGTAAAAGTTATAGGAGAATTTGCGTTAGCTGTCCAACTTGCTCCAATTTCTAATGTTCCGGTATTATCTTTTCCTTTTGTCATAATTAATTTACTAGAGCCTTGAGTAAATATTCCAAGAGATGAATCCCAATTTCCCGAATTAGTTATTGTAGATGCCGCAGGATTTATTTGTCCATGAAATCCTATAGTTATTCCGTTAGCTGATAAATCATAGTTTCCACTTGTATTTAAATCAAGTAAATTATAATGGTCAGCATTTCCAATTATTTCAAGTGAACCGCCGATTGTTAAATCAGCTTTCAATTTGACAGTAGGATTGTAACTTGATGTTGGTTCAAGCATCATTTTAGCGTTAGAATTGATTGTTCCATAATATGATGGAAGGTCTTTTGTTTGGAAATTATGAAATACGAAATATCCATTTCCCTGAATTATTCCATCATTATACATCATTCTGGCTGATACCCATGTATCAAGGACTAGGTTGGAATTTGCGGATATGGTAAGTATTCTATTTGGAACAATTTGAAACCAGCCAGAAACTCGTACCCAATCACCAATAAGCGTAGTATTTTCTTCAAATATTATTGCATAAGGTCTAAATGTAATTCCATAACCATGACCAGTATCAAGAATTCCACCATTACCTTCCATTACAATTATACATCCGCCACCAGCAACATTACCATTCGTTCTGATAAAGTTGTGATTAATATGATATATATAATCTGGATTTGATGCTGTTATTGTTCCATTATTAAGATAGAAATCATCTACATTTAATGGATTAACTGAAAGAGTAAATGTTCCTAAGTATCCAGTATTAAGACTAACACTTTTTGGTCTAACATTAGTTAAATCCCAATTAATATTTTGAGAACTTGTTAAATTCAGTACAATATAATCTCCATTTCGTGGAACACCGACAGGAGTCCAACTAGCAGAAGTGCTAGCAGTAGAAGCCGCTCCAGCACTCCACAGTTTGATTTGTGGTGCTGGAATCATAGCAGAAGTTCCAGGAGAATATGCAATCCCCATTTGCCAATTTGAAGGGCTATATGAATAACCGTCAGCTCCACCAAAAAATAAATACCAATCATTATCATGATTGAATAAATATGGTGTATCTACATGAAATTCATCAAATGCTCCATCTTCATGACTTGGGCTGAAGATTGGATTTCCAGAATATTTTACAAATCCTGAAGTTGGGGTAGTACTATATGCTATTCCGAGTTGCCATGGTTCCGAGCCAGACCCGCCATAAGCTTCGAACAATAAAACAAAATGATTTTCGATATAATAAACATTTGAATGTTCTATAAATGTATCATCCCATGAACCGTAAGTACCTCTCGAAATAACTTCACCTATTTTAGTCCAAGTTTTTCCATCTGGTGATGATGCTACTCTTATTCCTGGCAAAATATCTCCAGCAGTTCTATAAGAATAATACATATACCAGCTAGTAGCTGACATTCTTATTACAGCAGGGTCTTCTACATTGGTTTCATCACCAGATGAAACTAAAACTGGATTCCCGTTTCCTACTCTTGTCCAAGTCAATTCATCTGTTGAAGTAGCTAGACCAATCTTCACTGGCCCACCAGCAAATCCTATTGCTGGTGTTGCTCCATAATACATATACCAGGTTCCATTATCTTTAAATACAGAACCTAATCTAACTGAACCTGAATCCCACTGTCCTGGCGTAGCATTGCCTTCGAAAACTTTTCCGTATTTTGTCCAATTTGTCATGGGATATTCAGGCGGAGCTGTAGCTCTGCCAATTCCATTAGCTACTGCATCATAACGAAATCCAGTATAGAACATGACGAAATTTGATACATCGTCATGTACCGAATAATCTCCTATTTCTACACCTTCCCAAGTTTCAGTTGCATACATCAACGGATTTCTTGGTTCTCTGGTAAAGGACATTTCACCGAGAAAATCAGTCCATGCAGATTGAATGGTTGCTTTATTAGTTTCTTTTTGTTTTTCTTGTGGAATAAAAATCATTATTCCAGATATTACGAACATTCCTATTATTCCTAGGCACATTACTTTTCCAAATATTTTGTTCTTCATATCTTTCACAATCCTATTTGTTTCTGATTTTACTTTCGGATATTCATTCTTGAAATAGTTTTCTTTCCATATTTTAAAATCTTTTGACGCTTGATGACAAGCATCTATGAAAAAATTTACAAAAAGTGAAACACCGACTACCACGCCAACAAAAAACATTTTTTGCCAAAATGGAGCATCAAATGGATACATTTATTTACCTCTATATGCTTTTGTGAATCCCATTATGGGGAGAGTGCCATTCACTAGAAGTAATATTACAGCCATTATGTAGTAATCTCCGAAAGCAATTATTGTTGGATATGTAACTGATAATGTAGCTATTATTCCGATTAATCCTAGATATGGTATTTTGAAATACCCCGCAAGATTAATTACTAGAATAATCATCTGAAACATTAAATATATGAATAAATCATCTGTAATCATTTTAACATCCCACTTTTAATTTTTATTTTTTCCGCGAATTTTGTTATTCCAAGCTAAGAATTTTCTAAAATGTGTTTTACTCTTAGTTTTAGGATTTACTTGATGTTTTTTATTCTTTCGTTTATTTTTCCATTTTTTCCATTTTTGTTCGTAAGTGAGAGGTTTTTTACTCATTTTAATCTCCTCCTGAACCGCCAAGATGCGTTCCTAATCCTATACAATATATTAATGTTAATGTTACCCAAAGTAATTTTGTAAGAATTGAATCAAATAGAAAATCCTGAGCAAATACTGTCAGACAAGCCCATATTCCAAGAAATATTATTGCTTTAAAAATTAATGATTGCGACATTTCTGATAATCCTGAACCTAATATCCTAATTCCAGAAATAGTACCTACCGCAAGCGCGCCAGCTATAACAACCATTGCCGCGCCAGCTAGATTATCCCAGATATCGAAATTTTTAGAACCAGCATTTGGAATAAAAACTGTGCCTGTTTCACCTTGGACTATTGTTCCGTTTTGGTCAGTATAACTATCGGTACTTCCAGAGTATGTTGTTCCTGTATATACTACTGCATATATGGTAAGTAAAAACATAAATCCGATAGGAAAAATTAGTAATTTATTCATTTGCTATTGCTCCTTCTGTATTACTACCAGAAAAAAATATTCCAGTTATGATTAAAATTGGAACGATTATTAGATAACGGGGTAACATTGGAACCCATATTAATACAGATATACATATCGCAACTCCAGTTAAAAATACATTTGTAGAAAATCCATTTTTAGTTATAGATGCCGCGATGGAAAAACCTAAAATTGCTCCAATTACAATTAAATAATCTGTTATCATTTCAAACTCCTTTATACATTAATACAGCAACACCTACTATTCCAATAATCATCGTAGGCAAAAAACCTGATTGTGTCGCTCCCAATATTATTAACATTATTGTTATTCCTGCAACGAATCCTATTTTTGGTACATATTGACTTATAGCAATAGTAGGAGTGAACATTATAAATAACCATAATAATCCATTTATATTATATCCTGTTGTAACTGTTGGATAACCAAAAGTTCCAGTAAGATTATCGAATGTGTACCAATATCTAATTCCTACATAATCTATGTTTTGTTCAGTAAAATTAGTTGTAAATCTATACGATACACGAAAAGAATATTCCGAAACTAAATCAGTAATTGTCCACGCACGAAGTCCAGTGATATTCCAGAATAAATTATAATAACTTTCATACGGGCCTAGATGTGCAAAACTATATTGTCCAGTTGTTGTCCAATTTCCTTTAAAATAAACAGAATCAACACTAGGATTATTGTTGTCAGGATAATCTGTGCAAAACGAAAGATAACCAGAATTGATATGTCCATCAATATTGTTTATTGCCGCATGAATTTCTACTGCTGTTATATTGATATGGAAAGGGTCATCAGGCGGAATGATTCCATAACTACCGCCGCCACCAGCTGTTTTAAATCCCCATGTCATAGTATAGGTCTGTATATTGCCAGCATACCACACATTAGAATAACTAAGATATTTTTCTTTAATATTTGCAGAATCTGAATGTATATAATTTATGTAATGATAAACATCCCATTTTTGATTTATAACAACTGCATTATTAGCAACAGGATAATATGTATGTGAACCTTCGATAACAGCACTAACATTACTATTAGCTGAATATAAAAATGGTGTAATTATGAAACAAAATAGAATAAAAATCGTTAAAAATCGCAACGATTTCTTTTTAGCTTTCGAGCTAGTCATCTATCATCCTTATATACTTCGAGATATATATTAGTTGGCTTATGAATACTTATGAATGGTCATATGTCTTTATTAGCAAACTAATATATATCTAGAAGTATATTACCCATCTATGAATCCTCTGCTTGAGAAAGTAGTTGCGATTTCGATAGGTCTTTTCGTTGCGGCCATCATGTTGCCAATCGCATTGGTAACGATGGCGAATGCCACTTGGAGTGGCTCCAATGGTAATGTAGACCCAACAGTCGTACTGATTGTAACGGTACTGTTGCCTGTTCTAGGTGTCATCGGAATTGCGCTCTATTTCTTGAAGTCTGACTAGATACTTTGAGAGCAATTTCTCAAGTATTTTTCAAATTTCTTGACTTAGAGTAAACCTTTTATTTTATTATTTTAGTTCATTTATAAATACTTTTAAATACTTATAAGTCTATGGAGGGTCATGGTTAACTGGTCATTTTCGGGAAAAGACAAAAATAAATTGCTTTATGTTAGAAATAAAGGTGGAATTTTAACAGTAGTTTCATCAAAGAAAATTAGTATGAATGTTACACTTGTTGGAACAAAAGGTCATCAATTCGCTTTTGATTCTAGTAAGCCACTCTTTAGAATAAGAAATACATTTTTTTATATAGTTGATTTAAAAAATGGACAATTAACTTTTGATAAGCCAACTAAACCATTTTCCCCAAAACTTTGGGATGCAATTATGAATCAACATATTATAAAAGATTTAGTTTCAGGATTACAGAATGTCCAGTTTAAACAAATGATTTTTTATCTGATTATCGGGATAGCAATAGGTACTCCAGTAGGTTATATACTGGGGAATGTTCTAGGATTAAAGTGATTTAATGTTGAGAAAAAAACTTAAAAAAGAACTTCCTGTAAAAGTTGAAATTAAAAAAACTATCACTAAAAAACCTGTTGAAGATGATTCTGAAATGGATTTTGGTGAAAGCGATTTTTCTCCGATAGAAGAACAATCTCCGATGCAAATTTTAAATTCACTTCAAGATAAAGAAAATGTGGAAATGCAAACTGAGATTCAACAACCTCTTAATCTAACTAGATTAGAAACTTTGGCTAAATGGTGTGGTGATGAAAAAGCTTTTGATTGTCAAACAACTTTAAACACTTTTGTTTATGATTACAGGATAAATATGGTTAGTTTTGATAGAAAATCAAGAAAAGAAATTATTACTGCACTTACGGAATCAATCAAAGAAGAAAGAAAATTATCGGATAAATTAATGACTTTGCCAGAGAAAACTTAATGACGCATCAATTCGTAGAAATAATAGGAACTCTTTTATTAATGGTGTTTTTAAATGCTTTACGCTTTCGAAGGTGATGTACGAAGCGGTAAAACTCTCCGCGCAACTATCAAAGCATTTAAATATACTAGAAGATTCCCTAATCGTACAATATATTCTAATTATAAATTAAACTCCAAGTTTTTTCCTACATTCAAATTGTTAAAACCTGAAATGCTTTTTCTAATAAATGAACCTTGTTTAGTATTGATTGATGAGATTTATGCATGGATTGAATCTAGGACAAGCGGAAAAGATATCAATCGTTATATGGGATATATTCTTTTTCAGTCTGGAAAAAGAGGTATGGATTTTATAATCACATACCAACTTGAATCTACTTTTGATTTGAGATATAGAGAAATGATTAATTTCAGGACTGATTGTATAAAGATAATAAGGAATCAGAAAAAAGACCCTGGCGATATTGATAATATAATTGGATTTTTGTATTCTGAAAGACGAATATCGAGATATGGAGAATATAAACCGAAGCGTTATTTCCTTTCAATCCGTAAAGCCATAAAGTATTTTCAAATGTATAATACTCTTGAATTAATTGACCCGATTGATAAAGCTCTTATTATGAATATTACAGTAGACCAGACTGAAAATATAAAGGATATTGACGAAAGAGTTATTAAATTACTTAAGTTAGCTCCTGCTGAATCTTATACAAGAATAATAATATCCGATTATTGTTTGCGTGAAGATTTACCTAAAAGATATGGTGATTCCATCTATGCGGCAATCAAAGCCAGCACTATCCCGAATTTAAAATCTAAGAAGATAAATAAAAATAAATAAATATAAGTATCAATATATTAGTCCTGCTATTGAATACCTATAAGTACTTACCGACCTATGTACCCCCAATGCGTATTTTGAGGAAAGAGGCGATTAAAATAGAAGAAAATCAGTTAGAAAATCCGATAAAACAATCTTCTACCAAATGGTCTAACGGTAGGGAAATGACGAATGTATGGATACCTATTTCTTTGCGTGATGAATTAAAAAATATTAAATTAGTCGAACAAGAACCTTGGTATTCAGTCATTCAAAGATTAGTCAATGAGCATAACAAAAAACTGCTTTTGAAAAAGAAAAAGTAATTAGGATTTCGTGCTTCTATGTCAAAACGAAGTCCTAAAGTTGATGCTCCACCAGAGATTCGTGTTAAGCGTGAAATCTGGAAAAATGGTCGTGCTTATTCTGTTGCTAGAGAATATGGTAGATGGGTTAAAGTAAAAAAATGGCATACTAAAAAAGATACAGAAGAAGTGAAAACTTATGTAGTTTATATTCAAACTTACCCCGAAAAGAAATATAGAAAACCTTTACCAAAAAAACCTTATGGTTATAATTTTAATCTTACTGGAATAAGACCAGAAAAATATGTTTATTTGATGCAATCTCATTTTGGAAAAGAATATAGATGTTTTTCCATGACCAGCTCGGAAATATATACAATGAATGAAAGTACTAAAGAATATCTTTTTGAAATGACTAAGAAAGCATATATTGAAGAATTTAAATATCCAGATGAAAATCATTTCGAGAATCTAAGATTGCTTAAAATCTATGACAGTCGCACTATGGAAACTCTAAGGAGTTATTGAATTGAAAAAATTCGGTAGATTCAACCATTATTTACATGAAAATAAAGGTTGTGAATCTCCATCTAATATTCTAGTTGTAGATACCGAAGCATATATTTCTAAAGATGATTCTGGAGAAAATCAGACATTCAGATTAGGATATGCGATTCATCTTATTAGAAGAAATTCTAGGGATGACTGGTCGGAAACTGGATATGAATTAAACACTATTGAAGATTTCTGGAAACTATTAGATGATTTTTCTTATGAAAAAAAGAGATTGTATATAATCTGTCATAATATGGCTTATGATTATGCCATTCTCAAGATTGACAGTTATTTATCATCACGAAACATAGAAATCAAAATGAGAGTTATATCTCCTGTTTTTATTATTAAAGCATCTAATATCATGTTCTTATCATCTACTAATTTCTTTAACGAATCTCTTAAAGAATTAGGTATAACATTCGGTCTTAGTAAGATGGAATCCCCAGATTTTGAAACTGTTTCTGATAAGGAATTACGGATTTATAACAAGCGTGATACTGAAGTTTTAGTTAATGTTATGAAATTTTATATTCAATTTTTGAAGGATAAAGATTTAGGATGTTTCAAGCCAACTATCGCCGGACAAGCCATGACAGCTTTTCGTCATAGATTCATGCGAACAAAACTATTGATTCATACCTATGCAGAAGTCCTTGAAATGGAACGCGGAAGTTATAGAGGAGGCAGGAATGAAACTTTTAGATTCGATAAAAATAATGATGTTTATGAATTAGATGTAAATTCTATGTATCCTTTCGTTATGAAAGAAAATCTTTTTCCTACTATCCCGATTCATTCTATACCTATCTATGAACCTTCTTTAGACGATTTAAAAAATTGTATTTCCAAAGGATTATTTGTTTTAGCAGATTGTAACCTTGATTTGAAGAAACCTGTTATTGCTACTAAGCGCGATAAACTTCTTTTTCCAGTTGGAAAAATAAAACAAATCATCACTTCACCTGAGATAGAATATATTTTGAATAATACTGATTGTGGAGAAATCATTAAGGTCAATAGAATGGTATGTTATCGACAAGAAAAAATATTCGATGAATATGTAGATTTCTTTTATTCATTAAGACAAAATACTACTAACGAAACAATACAATATATGTGTAAGAAATTTTTAAATTCTTTATATGGAAAATTCGGTCAAAAGAAACCATGTGAAACTGTTTTAGTTACTGACGAACATCTTAGACAGTTCTGGTTTAAAGTTATGGCAGATTGTAATACATTTAAAATAGATACTAAAATCCGTATCGGTGATGAATTATACTATATTGAAAAACCTAGTGGAGATTATTCTAAAGATTCGATTCCTATAATTGCTTCTGCTGTAACTTCTTATGCTAGAATAGTTCTATTTAGATTGATGAATATTGCAGGTAAAGAAAATGTTTTTTATTGTGATACTGATTCTCTTTTTGTGAATAAAACTGGATATGAAAATCTCTCGAAATCCAGAGAGATTGATAACAAACAATTAGGAAAAATGAAATACAAAAAATGTGCGATAGCTAAAATGTATGGAAATAAAGATTATGAATTTGACGGAAAAATTAAAATCAAAGGAATCAAGAAAGATGCTATCAAACAGTTGGATGGTCGATACATTCAAAAACAATTTCAAACTAAGAATTCTAAATACATAAAAGGAATACCGGATGGCATAGTCAGAGTAGAATACATCACAAAACAATTGAAACGAGAATATGATAAGGGGATTGTAGTAGATGACCGTTCATACCCTTTTATCTTCAATGAATTTTAAAATCGTGCTACTGAGTATCACGGTACTTATAAGTAGTCATAAGCCTATCAAGGTACGGGAAGAAGATGGAAAAGGGAAATAATTTCTTATCAAATATTCAAGAAATTCGTTGCTGGAAATGTCATATAATTTCTAAACCCGTTCCAGATATGGATAATTATGGATATTTTCAATGTTCAAAATGTAATGCTGTGATTGGAAAATTAACTTCAGAAGAAGATTTCATAAACTCAAAAATTAGAAGATGCAAAAATTGTGTTAATTTTGCTGACCAAATTGGTTGCTGTTATGGTGTAGATATTTTTGATTCAAGATGTGTTTTTATACCCAAGAAAAAAGAAAAATCTGAATCTGAATATCCACATAAATCTATCTTTTGTCCAGTTATGAATATTCCAACTAAATGCTCTGGAAATCTAGCGATACCAACTGGATTTGAACCGTGCGAAGATTGCCCAGTTATCTGGCCTGACCTTAGAATTAATTTTGAGATTCAAGATTTACCAAAATGTCAGATATGTGAAACAGAATACAATTTGATTGAAACATATTTTGGATTAATATGTTCTGATTGTTATTATAATGGAGATTATTAAATGACCGACCAATGCGATAATTGTAAAACTGGAATAGCTCAATTATCAGATTATAAAGCATGGAAAAAGGATAAAACTATTCACTATTATGAATTACTTATAAGATTAAAAAATCATGGTTCAAGATGCGTTTCATGTATGTACAATGGAATAAATCCAAAAAGCAAAAAAGCAAAAGTTTATTGCAAAATTCCTAAACTTCATTTTCAACAGTTAGATATGTTCGAGCCGATTGATGTAAATATGGCAACTCTCGATATGAGAGATTGTCATGGAAAAGGTGTAATTAAATGATATGCCCAAAGTGCGGGAGCGAGGAATATTACCTACACCCACACGGCTACAAAAGTATGCCGTTCGAACAGCCGACCCATTGGCATTGCCATAAGTGCGGTCACGAGGAGAAAGTAGGCGATTTAAAATGATTTGCGAAAATTGCGGTTCAAATATAAAAATCTGGTATGAAGTAAAGCGTATGAGGATGTTCTGTTTTGGAGCGATTGCTTTTAGATTTGGAACAAAACATATTGAAAATGTATGCGCTAATTGCATCTCTCAATCCGTAGTTCTTTTTACTGATAAAAAACATTCCGTAAATATTGAAACTTATATTCAACGAAGTGATTCGCATGATTAATTATAATTGTCCATGCGCTCGTTGCATCTATCGTAATGTAGATGCTAACCAGAATCCATGCTTAAAATGCTCTGCATCTGAAATACATTATCCGAGTTTTAAACAAGATAGAACGATATTTTGTGTGGAGAAATTTTCACTATGATTGAATTTGAAAGTACGAATTATGGTAAATTTCAATCTCATAATAGAATGGTAGGCACTCCACAAGAAGTATTAGGAAATTCCTATAAATGTCCAACTTGTCAATTCAGAATGTTAGGGTTATATACTAAAAAATGTAAAGAATGCATTTTCATAAAAGGCGAGAAATATCCTAATTATAAATTTGATATAAAATTAGCAAATTCGAAACTTGATTTCTTCACGATAGAAAAATACCCTCAATATTCTGGATGCTTTGGTCAATGCGACCCTGAATCTGAAAAATGTGTTCCAAATTGTAAAGTATTTCAGGAATGTTTTAATAAATCGCAGAAGGTTTAATATGGAACAAAAATGTGAAAATTGTGCGGTAGAAATTTATCTACGAACAATAACATATTTTTCAAATAAATATATAAAAATTCGCTCTGTAAGATGCTGTTATTGTGATAGAATTAAACGAATAAATAATCACTGGACAAATACATTTCCATTTAAAAAGGTTTAAAATGTCAAATCTTAGATGTTCATTCTGTATGTGGGCAACAGAAACTAGATGCAGATTGAGAGAAATTCCATTAGAAACTATAAGAGAATCAGAGATTTGTCTAGCATTTACACCATTACCAGAAGAAAAAGGTGAATAAATGAGTAAAAATCTTACAGATAAACGAACATCACCTAATGGGTGGACATATGAACCTGTTATATTTGATGATGTAACAATAGAACGAGATAAACAAGTGAAAAAATGGGGTTTACAAACTCATTCAATTCCAGAATGGCTTATGATTCTTGGAGAAGAATACGGAGAAGCCTGCAAAGTTGGAAATGAAATATATTTCAGAGATAATTCATTAGATATTCTTAGAAAAGAATTAATTCAGACAATAGCTGTTGCGGTAGCTATAATTGAAGGAATAGATAGTTCGTATTAGGTGAATAAATGAAAAATAAACGAATTACAGTTACGCTAGATACTTACGAATGGAAAAATATACTATGCATATTAATGAAAGAAGATGGAAATTTTGGTTGGATGATATATAGAGAATTACCATCAATAATAGCATCAATAAAACATCAAACAAAAATAAAAATTAGAAGTTGATGAGGTCATTAAATGAATAAAATATTTGATTCTAGAGATTATACTTCATGTCCACATGGTAGGAGATATTGGGATATGTCAGATGATTGCTGTCGAATGTGCGAATATCGTGATGATTGCCCACTTGACCCCGATAATTTTGACCCTATACCAGATTGTTTGGAGGATGAAATAAACTATTAAATTTAAAAAGAAAATAATGGGAAACGAAGAAGTTTGTTCTCTTGCGTCTTACCATGCTCTTGAACATCCCATCCCTTCTTCCCCCAATATTATTTTCTTTTTAATAAAACAAATCGGGGGTGAAAAACAAATGGTACAGCAAACTTTCGACACCACAGACTATGGCGATATGACCCTAGCACAGCTCGGCCCTGACGGAGTAGAATTTCTGTTGAAATCAATAGAAAAACTTCCGAGCGCATTCGGTAAGGGAGAATTCGTCAAACTCATCGGTACGATGAAAGGCGAAGCCTACGAAATCCGCGCCGGTGGCCGCGCCGCGAAGCTCTGCATCGAAGAGGAAAAGAGCTTGGTCGGTCATGTGATTTCGATTGTCCCGTCAGGCGATGGGATGCAACGAAAGTATAAAGTGAAAGTCGTTTCGTGAACGAATTTCGCTACCACAAAATGAAAAGAGAACAAGTAAAATCATCTGTAAAATCCGAAAAGATGTGATGTCAATAGGATTTTACTTAAGGAATTAAGGACTTAGGGCCCCTCTGGTCATGCCAGTTAAATTCCGATGATTCTTGACATTCTCTTTTCATTTCTAAACCTTTTTCTTAAACCTTTTTCCACAATAAAATAGGTGAATAAATGAGCAAAATATTCACAACATTTGAAAAATTAACAATTCATTTAATGCTACCATTTCTTTATTTTATCGCCAAATTTTTTAAGGGGAAAAAATGAAAGCAAAAACAGCAACAATAATATATGTATTTATGTCCACTAATCCTTATTTTTTCTTTCCTCTTTTCTGGTGGATAAATCTACTTCCATCATATAGATTTAATCTTAAACCTCATAAAATAACTAAGGTAAATAAATGATAACTGAAGAAGATATATTTAGATATGAATTACAAACTGCTTATTTAATGTTTGTAATGAAAGGTGTTTTAATCATTGAAAAATTTATGAAACAGTATTCAATTCAAATATATTTTGAAAATTTAGATAAATTAGAGGTATAACATGACACAAAAAGAAGAACTAAGTGCGCTTGAGAAAGTAAGAAAAAACACTCGGTATCTAGCAACAGGACTATTTTGCGTTTTAGTTGTTGGAGCGGCATTTCTGTTTTTTGGATTATTCCAATTTACAGCAAATGAAAATCTGAAAGACCCCACACATTTTTCAGACCCAAATATCAAATACTCTGATATGAAAAATGCCTCTTTCACTTGGACTAGACAAGAAATAAATTCTGAAGAAATGACTGGAATCTATCTAGCTCTATTCGGCGGCGGCCTTGTCGCTGGCGTATATGTGTTAGCTCTAGTATTCCCGTCTAAGAAAGATTTTCATAAACTCGGATGTAAAGAAATTCAAGAATACGGAAATATCAAATATTGTCCTGAATGTGGATTAAAACTTTCTCAGTTGAAAGAAAAAAAGTCTCGTTGGTAATCTACCACAAAACCTTTTCATTCATTTTTATTTCCATTTTTTCTCTAACGATTATTTGCATTTCTACTAAACATCTACCGAATGATTGCATACATTCCTGACAACCTTCCATTTGTTTTGGATTCTCTGGATGTAAATATCTAGCACATTTTGAGCCATGTATTGGTGGAACTTGTGAAAATAGATTATTACAATTTTTCTTTCGCCATGCTCTATAAATTTGTTCATCAAGCTCAATTCTACAATGACATTGTGAACATTCCCAAATATTAATTTTCTTCTTTCGCATTGTAAGCCATCCATGTTTTAGACACATCGGACTAGCATATTTTGAATCCGGCATATGCAATGGAATACCTAGAGCTATGATATCATCTCTCCAATCGCCATATATTAATTTTCTATTTTGAATTTTATTCGTCATAGTTTCAAACAGTAATAGACTACATACCTCTTAAACCTATCATCTACAACTAAAATCACTTTCAAATTATTATATTTCACTTCAAATTTAAGTTTATATAGAAGTTCGTAGAACTCAAAAATTCGAACGACCCATTATGTTGCTATGTCTAAGCATCAAATCGCGTTAAATCGAATCCTAGAGCTTCACAGAAGGTTACGATAAGTTTATATGCTCCTATGTGCTATCTGTCATGCTCATAACTTGAGCATGGAGAAAAACAAAAATGCCAAAGGCTAGTAAGAAGTCGGATAGCGAAAAGCAGGCTGGATATATCTCCAGAATCGCTCATGCAGTTGAGCGAATAGACGACTGGACAGCGAAGATTGCGAAAGCATCGAAGTCTCGCAAGTATTCGCTTACGGATGCTCAAAAGAACCGTGTACTAGAGCATCTTGGTGAGAATGTAGACAAGCTCCAGAGTGCGTTTGCATCGACTGAAAAGGAAAAGGTCGAAACTTTCAAACTCTGAGCGTTAAAACTTTTTTATCTTTTTTCTCAAATTTAATGCACAATAGTGCGATATGTTTATATACTCTCTAGTGTATCTAGGTATAGACAGAAAGGATAGGTGAAGGAGGCAAAAACATGAACGCATCAATAAGAATAAATGACATAATGAACAAGCTACAAGAAGCTAGATTGAGTTTCCTAGACAACCAATCAATCAGCGGTGTAGCTAGATTGTGCGAAGCTGAAGAAATGCTTTCTTCACTTCTTCAATCAAAACTCTGAATCCCCTGATGAGCTAGTGAAATTCTAGCGAAACACCTATCCCTTTTTGGTGTCGGAGGCAAAATATGGAAACAGCAGAAAAGACAAGAATCTGGAACATCATAGAAGAATATGCACAAAAGCGAAAAAACAACGGACTTCTTCCTAATGGTGAAGATGAAGTAAATTTCTTCTGTGGAGCTATGTCTGCAATCTACGCCATGACTGGAGATATGAATAATGTACCTTCAAATTGGTGTTTCAGATTGATAGGAAATCGCAGAATAACCAAATCCAAGTAACCCCCTGACAAACTCACTTTTTCTCTCAAACTTTTATTTATATTCTTTACCATAAATTTAATTTTGTGTTTCGCTAGTA
>Ga0315285_10002611_pt1 | contig 18807 bp, 21 predicted proteins | sample YL17G09_36_MG_FD_203698 | JGI IMG/M metagenome (GOLD analysis project Ga0315285, IMG submission 203698) | Sediment microbial communities from Yellowstone Lake, YNP, Wyoming, USA - YL17G09_36 | ecosystem: Environmental > Aquatic > Freshwater > Lake > Sediment | place: USA: Wyoming | collected...
ACGACCCCCGACCATGCGACCTCAACGCCGCCCGCGCCGCTGACCAACCCCAACAACTGATTTACCCTGGCCAGAGCGGGCGCTTCGGCGTGGATTACAGCTACGGCATCGCCGTGCCGCTGTCAGCAGGCGGCTGGAATTGGCACCCCGATCCGATGGGGACCGAAGACGTCCTCCCGCGACGGTTTGAAAACCATGACCGCTCTCCGGGGCAGCGTGTCCTGGCCGCCGACAGCAATTGGAGCACGATTTACAACCTGAGTGGCGAGGCGATCTTCGGCAACGACTGGAGCGATCCAACTCAATACGACAACATGATCGAGTGGCGTCACCTCCGGCACAGCGCCAACATCCTATACCAGGACAGTCACGTCGCCCGGGTCGCGTACAACGTGCGCTCGGCGGAACGGGTGAACACGGCTAACACGTACCTGTGGTACCCCGGCGAGTCGATTTACGTTAACCGGGAAGATATGCATCACGGAAACTGGTATCCGTGCGCGCCGCCGGTCGACAACCTGAGGACCGGTCACAGTAGCGTCGAGACGTTCCCGCGTGAACTGGTCCCGGGGTATTACACCTACAACCGGCTCTGGCGCTTCTCCAAGTAGGCTTTACGGCGGCAACCCGCATTCGAGCCGTCCCCAGTTCAGTCTCCCAGGCGCACTGTGCGCAACCGACGTAGGCGTCTGCGTCGCCCCACCAGACCGGATTCAGTTTCCCTGTAGCGGCCAGCCTCTGTCCCGGCCGTAGAATTCTCCGGGCGCCCACGGCCGAGACGGAGCTCGGCCGCTACACCCAAATTGAAACGGCTCTAGACTCGCCGGACGGCAAGCAGCACCGACCGGCGTGATCGGAAGAGGCTGGCGGCCTCGATCACCGGCGGCGGCGGCGCATGAAAAAGGGCCGGACCACGCGCCACGGTGCCTGGCGTCCGGCCCCGAATCCGGGTCGCAGTGGCTCGCCGGCTACTTCAACTCGATATCGTTGGGGATGCGGGAGGCGATGAAGTTGTTCCATGCCGACTGCGCGAAGGCGGTGGAGGGGGTACCGATGATGGCGTTGAAATCCTCGCCGGCGTTCCCGAAGATGCTCTTCGCGAGCGCCGCGATCGCCGCACCACCCATTTGCTGGTACAGCACCTCGTAATCCTTGTTCAGCGCGTAGTTGCAGCCAGACAGCGCGAACGTCGACCCGATCAGCGCGAGCACGATCAGCGACCGCTTCGCTCTCGACCACGAGTTGTTCATGCCAGTTCCTCCGTGATTAACTCGGATTCATGTCCATCGGCTGAAGTTAGAACGCGACCTGAAGCTGTACGCGAAAGATCAGGGCGTCGTCGTTCACGTTAGCCAGACTGTACTGCGAACTCGAAATGGGATTCTCCGAAACTTTGGTCACATCGGTCTGCAGCTTGACCCGGTGGCCGTTAATGTAGTAATTCAAACCACCGCCGTAGTCCCATGTGCCCTCCTGGCCGCCCGCCAGGACGGACACCCCGCCCACGCGCCCGACCACCTCGAGCTTGCGCTCGAAGCCCGGGATCGGCAGGAAGTACCCGCACTGCACGTAAGCACCGTGCTGTGCGTTCGTCGAGTCGTCGCCGGTGAGCAGGAAAAGCGGCGTATACGGCGCGTGGGCGGCATCCCGCACGTCCAGGATCCGCACCACGTACTCGCCGGTCACCGAGAAGCCCTGGTACTTGAACCCGGAATCGATCCCGAACTGGTGGATCTGGAGCCCTTGCGATGAGGTTACACCGAACCCGCCGTTCTGGAAGTACGTCTGCCGGTTGAAGGGAATCTGCAACGTCCCCTTGCGCCAGTCCTCCGTGTAGGCGTAGTGGAAGCCGATATTCCAGTCGGGGGTGGTATGGATGGCCATGTCCGTCATTTCATCCGCCATGGCGTAGTCATCTTCCGGATGCGCGACTTCGCCGCGGATAATCGACCAAACGGTGCGGAAGGCGATCCCCGGATTGTTGTCATGCCCCGTCGTCAACTGCGCTTCGTCGGTCGTAATGGTCCCCCGTGTCGCACCATTCAGGGCGTTGAAGAAGTCCAGATAGTACTCACCCTTGCCCTTGAACAGCTTGCCCCACAGCCGGATGCCCGTCCCGCGGTTGAGTCCGAAGATCGCGTTCATCGTGGGGTACTCGCAGAACTGCATCAGCGACGTCGACGCGAAGTCCGCCCGCGTGCTGGCGGCCCGGAACGTGCCGGCCTTGATCTGGAACTCATCGACCACGCGGTAGTTCACCCAGGCATACAACATCTGCGTGTCCAACGAGTTCGGGGAGGTGCTCGAGTCCAGCTCCAGTAAGTAAGTCAAGTCCTTTGTGTAGACGTGGCCGGAGAACTTGAAACGCAGCCGCGACCAGTCAAACCCCGCCCGATCCCACCGCGGCAAGCCCGGTGACAAGTACCGGTTCTCGTGCCGGGTGGCATAGTACGTCCAACGGAACTGGAACTGGCCATTCAGCTTGAGCATGAACTTCTCGTCGCTGCTCTTGATGAAGAACCCCTTGTCGTACCCGGCCTGCACGGTCGACGGCATCAGGCTCTCGCGAAACTCCTGCTCATTGAGAATCTCGCGGATTTGCTGCCGCATCTGATCCACTCGCGCGGCATTCATGTCCGTCTGGGTGGCCGCGGCGACTTGCTGTTCGAGCGCCTCGATCTTCTTCTGTTGCGCCTCCAACAGCGCCTCCAGCCGAGCCACGCTGGCCTCCGTGCCCGCCGCTGGCCCATCGTCCGCCAGCACCGAACCGGCCAGAATCCCGGCTGCGATGACGATGCACACGCCTACCCGATACAGTCGTCCTGACATGACCACGTCTCCTCTTCGGCTGCTGCGTCTCGGTCGTTTTGATCGGGCCACGCGACCAGCCGGCGATCTGCGCCAATACCCGCCGCAACACGCCGGCAGCCACGTGTGCGCACACTCTCCGCTTGTGCTATCTGCACGAAGCGTTCCGAACGGAACAATGTCGCCGTCTATCGCGCAAGTCGTTGGCAGCACAAGCAATACGTCGGCACACTCCGCCTGACCGCATTTCATCTCCGTTCCATGAAGTGACGGATTTACGCCGGCAACAGCAGTTCCAACATTGCAAGACGTTTCTTCCACAGGAGTTACGCGCCGTCACCCGCCGCTGCGTGCCGCGCGCGGCAGCCGGATTAACGTCACGCGATAGCAGGGACCCCCCGGTGACTTCCGCCGCGCCCCAACGTGCCTCCCGCTGTACGAACCCAGGCCGCACCATTCACGGCATGCGGACTGATGCCCATGTCACCGGGTCTCCAGTCGCAGCACGCAGGCCACCCCGGATCGCGAGCGCGACAGAGCCCCCGCGCCAGCCGCAACGGACCTTGCCCGCCCCGCCCGACCGAACCGCCCTGAGAACCTGGTTGCTGCAACAGCGCCGCGACGCGCTAGTTGACACCCGCCCAAGGCATCGGTTTACTACATTGACTGAGTGCGCGGACCTTTTTTCGGACACGTGACTCCTCCTGTCAAAAAGGATCAAGCGATGACCCTGGGCGCATTCCTTGGTTTGCAGTGGTACAACTGGGTAATCATCCTCGCCCTGGTGGTGATCGTGATTGTGCTGACGGTCATCAAGAAGAAACAGCAGGAGTGATCCGCAGCCTGCTCGCCCGCGGCGACCGGTCTTCCCCAGCCAATCCCGGCACCTCGTACGCTGTTCTACCGCAGCGCGCCGCGGAATGTTCTTGATCCGCCTGGCCGCTGATGGAGGCCAGCCGTCCATGGCTACGCTGCCTGAAACTCCTTCTTCCTGGCCCAGTTTCGCCCGCCGGATCATCGAGTGTGTGGCTCGCGGCTCCGATCTGGCGGGGGCGGGGCCACCCCCAGCAGACGCTCGCCCGCATGGCGGGGTCTTTGTTACGCTTCACAAATTCGGCCGCCTGCGTGGCTGCATGGGAACGCTGGACCCGCACACGCCTTTGGACGAAGCCGTCCGACACGCCGCCTTCTGCGCCGCGGCCGAAGATCCGCGCTTCCCGCCGGTCCAGCCCGCCGAGCTACCCGAGCTCGAAATCGAGGTCTCGATTCTGTCCGATCCGCAACCGATGCAGGATCTTGAGGACCTGCGAATCGGACGACACGGGATCATCGTTCGTCGGGGTGTCCAGCGCGGGCTGTTCCTGCCCCAGGTCGCCGTCGAGCACAACCTGAACAAGGAAGCCTTCCTATCGCGCTGCTGCGCCGAAAAGGCGGGCCTGTCAGCCGACGCGTGGCGGGATACCGCCACCGAGGTGCTGCTCTTTACGACCGAGGTCTTCCGCGAAGTGTAGCGCTCCTGGCTAGTCGGATCCCGACTGAGACCCGGACCGCGCAGCGCCCGCATCTTCGTGGGCGATCCCCAGGATCAGGGCCACCCCAACCCCCAGCACCGTGAGCACGGTCTCCTCGCGAACCTCCAGGCCGGCCTGCACCGCATAGGCCGCGACCACCGTCGCAATCGCCACCTGCACCTTACGACTCCGCAGCGGCCACAGCCAGCGCCGCCAGCCCGTCGCCTTCGTCTCCACGTTAGTCTCCCTCAAGATGCGTGTTCCGCCGGCGGCCGGTTGATCGGCACGTCCCCGCGCCCGGCCACCAACCCTGAGCACCGCTGTTCAGTTCGCGCCCCCGACCGCTTCGCTCACGACACGTGCCTCCAAACCCTGCCGGGCCCGGTCCATGCGGGTCTCGATCGATTTCCAGAGCAGGTCCACGATCGACTGATCCGCGAACAGCTTGGCATCAACGCCCGCGAGGCGCAGGGCCCGGGCCCGTTCATTTTGAATGGCCCAGAACTCGATCAAATCGCGCTCGTTCCAGATCCCACTTAGCGCCTCCTGCTGCGCCGGGGACCAGGCGGATTCGGCCGGTTCCAACCGGCGGAGCAGATCGCGATACAAGAGAATGCACAATGCCTCGTGCTGGCGGTCGAACACGACCTGTTGCACGTCGTCCGCGCGCCGCTGCGTCTCAATCGCCACGCGCGTGGACTCGCGCGTACATGCGCCCGCGGAAAACAGGACCGCTACGCCCATCGCGACCCGGATTCCCGCCCACCGCCAGCCGCCAGCCTCGCTCCGCGTCATGCCAGGCCCCCCAGCAGCACGAGGATTCTCAGCGTCGCCACCACGCCATCAGTCCATTTCTCCGCGGCAATCGCCTCGGACATGCGGCGAACGGCATCGCGCAGCTCGTCGTGGGACAGCCAGCCGCCGGGCGGCCCGGCGCGCGAGAGCCCATCAGCGTTGTAGTCGTGCTGCACGGGGCCTTGGGCCTGTTGCAGCCGGTCCGCTTCAATCAACAACGCGTCAATCACGTGCCGCGCCGCGGTCACAAATGCACGGGCGGTGTCGCCATTGATGTTCTTGACCAGAGTTTGCCAGTCCATGTAAGTCTCCCGTCCAACCCGAGCGGCAGTGGGCTCCCGAGCGGCCTGCTCCCGCGCGCTAATGGCAACCCAGTTCTTCCAGTTGCTGCGCCAAGCGCGCCAGCCATTCCGCCTCGGCGGCCCGGTGCGACCGCAACTCCTCGCGCAGCGCGGTCAAGGCCTCCGTGTTGGCTTGGACCACGTCGAGCAGATTCGCGTTGACGTTGGCGACCTGGCCAACGTGCTGCAGCGCGTCCCGCAGGGCAGCGGTCCCGCCGGTGCGTTCGTTGCGCTCAATCCACCACATCACGAACAGTAGCCCGGAGATCCCCAGCGACGGTAGTTGGGACAGCAGCTCATCGAGCATCAGTTCACCACCTCATACCAAACGGCGATGCTGTATTCGGCGGAGGACAGTTGAAATGAGGCGGTGAACCCCAACGCCTTGCCGCGCCCCGTCGCCAGGGCATAGCTCCGCCCCAACTGCAAATTCAGACCGGCCCCGCTGACTTGCATTGGTGGAGTCAGGTTCAGCGGGTCCGCGCCCGGATCCGACACGAAACTCACTTTCATCGATGCCCACGTCGTGACGAGGATCTTCGCCACCCGGATGATCTTGCCCGGCTGCGCCGCCACAAGCACCGTGTTGATCTGCACATTGTTGAAGGTGCCAAACGCCAGTGTCATTCTCTTGTTCTCCCTCGCTAGCGCACCTCATCGCGCCGGCTGGCCGACCATCCGCCGCCGCGGCTCGGCGCCGGCCGCCGCACTAGCGCTAAAGCCCATCCAGTTCGTCGGCGGTGAATACTCGCGGACAGGCTTCATAGCGCGGCCCTTCATCGTCAGTCGTGCGCGAATTCGGCGGTGCCGACGCCGGCAATGACAGCCGTCCCTGGGCCACGTCCTGGAACCAACGCAGCGCCTCGGCATACAGTGCGTGCACCCGCTGCGGCGGATCACTCACAAACGGCGTACTCTTCCAGGCCGCCCATTCGGCCAGATCGAGCACGCGCGCTTCCAGGATGTTCACCAGCTCGGGATGCGCCGTCAGGTTCACCGGCGTCTCGTACCTTCGGGCCAGGTAGCCATCGGCTTCGGCCTCCGCTTCATCCACAATCCGCTGGGCGACTGTGCTGCTCGCGGTCGTGCCGTTCACGCGATCCGTCAACCGCGCGTAGAGTGTCGCGCCCAACCGCTCACTGAGCTGTACGATCGTGATGTATGCCATCCCTCAGCCCCTGGGTCTCTTGACCCCTTCTTTCAAGTAAACGTCACCAGGCACGCGTCCTGCCAGAACCCATACCCGGCCTCGTGTACCGCCTTGACGCCGTACTGGTGCTGGTTCTCGTTGACTTCCAGCTCGCTCCCCTCGGCCAGCACCTGAATCTGCACGGGCAGCTCTTCCTGGAAGATGAACGGCCGCGTGCTCCCGTCGCTGCGGAAGATCGCAAACCGGTCGGTCCACGTCAGCCGCGGATTGGCCACCCACGTGACCCGGAAGGGCTCACCGCTGGCCAGCGGATTGCTGGACGCCTCCACCGTCTGGCTCGCCAGCGCCACCAGCGTCGCCGACAGGAAGCTCATCGGTACCATCACCAGGAACTCGCGCGCCGCCTCGTTCATCGGTTCGCCTTGGTCGTCCTTGAACGTCAGGACCTGGCCGATGCCCTTGACGATCGCTTCGTACATCTCGCCGTCCGTCGGCGCTGTCGGCGTCGCGGCGTCGTACGTGACGTCGTTGCTTTGGGCTCCCGAGTCACCCTCGGCATGGTCCGTATCGAAGAAGTACTCTCCGTCGTAGCCGGCCATCGTCTCGCCGCCCAGCATCAGCGTCGTCAGCAGCTTGTTCGGGTGCGTGGCCACCCGCCGGGCCAGCTCGTTGATCCGCACCATGATCTGGCCGGTCTTGTCCCGTCGCTGCTCGTCGGCGTCCACCCGGACTGTGGCCTCCCACGTCTTGTTGACGATCGTCACGCCCTGGCTGCGCAGCGGCCTCACCTGCCGCCCGCCCACCCACTCCCGCACCTGTGGCACCATGCCCAGCCAGCGGTAGGTCTCCGACTCCTGGTTGCTGGTAAAGTGCATCGCCAGCCGCGTCCACCACGCACTCTGCGCGTACTCCTCCAGCCGCCGATAGAAACGCCCGACCACTGCCCGCGAAGTCAGCCCCGTGTCTACCACCACACTCATGAATCTCTCCTCTTACCAGCGCCCCACCCCTTGATCCATCGATCCCTTGTTTACGCAATGTCCCGACTTAGAATGATCCACTCGCTCCCAGTGCAAATCAGCAGCACACAGTCGTACTGCGCGTCCATCCCGGCGTACGTGGCCCCGCCATCGATCGTCTCCGCCGCGTTCCCGTCCAGCGTCACCGCGTACGCCGCCGACGACGTCTTGACTACCCGCAGCCAACCCCCGGCACGCACCGTCGCCACCGGCGGGAGGGTCAGCGTCCGCGCAACCGTGTTGGCGATCAGCAGCGTGCGGTTCACGTGATCGAGCGTCAGGGTCGCGCTCGCGTCGGCCAGGTTGACCACCGGCCCATTCTCGACCACGCCGCTGACCTGCGCGATCGGCGCACAACGTACCCGCGCCACGTTCGTGCTTTCGACCGCCACCACGCGGCCGATGCGGCTGTTTCCCGCCGGCGCCAGCGTCAGCGTGTCGTCGGCACTCGCATAGACGTCCTTGCCGATGTCCGCGTTGACCACCCCCGTCAGCGCATGCACGCTGTCGATGCCCTGGTGCAAGCGCACCTTCACCCCGCCCGCAGTGTGCCCCGCGGCCGTGTTGTCCGCCCGCCGGTAAGCGATCCCCAGAAACTCGTCCCCGGCCACCAGGGCACGCGCGTACCCCGTCGCACGGTTGCGCCCGACCAGCGCGCCCTTGTAGACTTTGATGTTGTCATCCACAGGAATGTCAATCAACTCCTGCGATGCATAGAAATCCAAATCCCGGTCCGTTGTTAATGCCATTGCTCAGCCTCCTCTGTCCTTCTCTCGGGCCCTTAGCCTTGCGCTTGCAGGACCCGGCCCGCAGCCACCGCCCGCTCGTAAGCCGCCCAATCCTCCGCATCGATCCCCCACGCGTTCGACCCCAGCGGCGCGCCTTCTGTCCCGTGACGCCCGGCCGTCAGCCGCACTGCCTCGCCGCGCCGGTCCAGCGTGATCACTCGTCCCGGCGGCCGAAGGACCGGGGCCCGCGCCAGCCGCTGCTCCGTGCCCTCCGGGTCACGCAAGAAGTCGTCCCGCCAGTCCATGCTGGTACTGTCCAGAACTTTCCCCAGCCGCAGTCCGCGCTCCACGAAAGCGTCCGCCCCCTGAGCCTCCAGTTGCTTCCGCAGCAACGCAATCTCTTCGCGGGCCTCCGCCAGCTCCGCCCCCTCCGCCTCGACGGCCCCTGCCTCGAGCTGCCGCGCCGCCGCCAGCGGACGCACGCCCCGCATCGCCGGGTCATTTGTCAGCGCCACCGGCCCCAGCGCCGCCAGGTCGCTGTGCTCTTCGTCGGTCCAGAAGATGACCGGCGAGAAATAGCGGTATTCGCCGCTGCGCAGCAGTTCCGCCGCACGCTCCGTCCACGTCACGTTCACCGCCCATAGCCCGTCGTCTCGAACCTCGAGCCCGCCGATCCACCCGGCCGCCGGCCGCAACCCGTCCCCGCGCGTGTTGAAACGGTCGAAGCTCTGGTGTTCGTAGTCGATCGCCAGCTTGCGGCCCATCTGGTCAAACCAGTGCTGGGCCGATTCCGCGTGCCCGCGCGTGAACACGAAACTCTCCCCCGCCACCGGCCGCTCCACGACGACCTCCCCGAACGGAATCAGGAGAAACTCGTTCACCGGCTCGCCACGCGCCGTCGAGAACGCGGCGCACCGTAGCCGGGACGTGGGTTGTGAACCGGCCGCGTCGCCGCCGGCCGCCCGCATCAGGTCGATGCCATCCGCGCGTTCCTCCACTTCACGGACCAGTTCGCGCACGCGGTCCAGGTGAACGGAAAGATCTTCCGTCGCCAGCTCCAGCGCCGCGCGCAAGCGCGTCAGAATCTGCTCGCGTACAAACGGCCCGATCGCCAGCGCCCCCGTTGCCGTCGCATCTACAGAAGTCGGATTCAAGATCATCACCTCCCTTGGCTGCCGGCAGCCAAACGCATGGTTTCGATGTTGCCCTTCTCGCCGTCGCGCCCCACCGATTCAAACCCCAGTGTGCGGTAGAATTCGCGCGGATCGCCGCTGCTCATGTCAATCTTGGCGCGGACCTCCGTCGCCCCGCTGTGCTGCACCAGGGCCCGCCCAATCCCCAGGCCACGGTAGGCCGGGTGAACCAGCGCGTTGACCAGGCAGGTCCCCCGCGTCAAAACGGCCACGCCCACCAGCACGGCGTCAAGTTCCGCCACAAACACCTGGTGGTACGGGCTGCGCAGCATGTCCGCCAGTTGCCCCCGCCGCAGAAAGTAGTCCTTGCGCAGCACCGTATCGAAGAAGAAGCTGAGCGGGACCACGTCCCCCTCACCGGCGAGCCGGACGGTGAGCGCCGCCGCCAGCGGGCTGACCCCGTTGCCCCGGGCGCCCTTCCGCTTTCCGTTGCGACCGTTTGGCACCCTCACACGTTGCTCCTTGTCGAAAGGACCGGCTCGTCCCCCCGCGGCAGCGGAATGCCCAGCGCCTGGTGTACCCATTGCCGCGACACGGCCAGCCCAAGCTGATTCACCGCCACCGCCAGCGTGTCCACCAGCACCCTCGTGTCCACCGACTGCACCAGCGAACGACGGAACTGCGGCACCGGCACGCCGTCGCCGAAACGGCTCTCCACCAGCGGCGTCAGCAGGTCGCGCCGGACGGTCCGCCCTTCCTCGGCGATGTCGCTGACCAGCAGATCCTCGCGCACGCGATCGTGGATTTCGGCCGCCGCTCGCGAGCCGGTGCTCCGCACATCCGTGGTCAGGTGCTGCCCCAACCACAGAATCGTGACCTCCGTGTTGCAGTACTCCTGCAGCGGCTGATAGGGACGCTCCCCGCTGCGCGTCGGCTCGATGAACTTCAAATCCACGTTCTTGCCGAACACCGCGACCGCGTCGGTCCCCAACGACTCCAGCATCTTGAGTAGCCGCTGCTTGTCCGACTCAGGCGTGCCCGGCTCAAACTGCGCCACGCGCACCGGCATCCCCGCAATTTGCGAGTAGATCAGCCAGTCCTTGAAGCTCAGGCTCTGGGCCAGGTACAAGAGGGCCGACGCGCGGAGCAGGCCTCCCTCGAAGCTGCGCCCAATCGCGGCACGCGGTCGATGCACCACCCACTTGGCCGGGTACTCATCGATCGCCACCCCCAGCGTCGGCTCCTCTTCCGTCAAAACGCGCAACCGCCACGGCTCGTGCGGGTCCGCCACCAGCCGCCCATTGGGCACCGGAACCACGTCCGCCAGTTGCCCGTCTTCCCATACCAACTCGGCCAACCCGATGCCGCACCCGATGGCCTGGGCCAGGTGGTCCAGCACCTCGCGAAACCGCTCGATCCGCGCCAGCGTCTGCCGGCAGAAGTCCGCCGCCCGCGCCGCCTGCTCAGCCTCTGCGGTGCCCGCTAAATCGCCGGCCGGGACAACCTCCCAATCCAATCCCGTCAGCGCCAGGCGGCGCGTGTTCTCCACCGCCGCCAGGCGCGGCCATTTCTGCAGCATCTCCGCGAACAGCTCGAACTGCATCTGCGGGCTGCCCCCGTCCGCCGCCTGCAGGAAAGCGCGCAGCCGCGAGGGGGTCAGACCCACACTCGGGTACGCATGGAAACTGTCCTCACGCCACGGCCGCACCAGGCGGGACGCGTCGCGCCGCCGCTCGGACCCCCGCGGCAAGAGCGACCCCAGGGCCCGGAAGGCGGCGGCGACGCGCTGCGCAGTGGTGTGAAGCAAGGCAGGTTCTCCTCGCGGCCAACCCCGGCCGCCCTTGTTTGTCCACGAGAGAAGATAACCCCCCAGCGCTAGAAAGTCTAGAACACGCCCCGTCTCTGGCGGCCCCTGGCGGTTTCCGCTGCCCCCTGGCGGAACCTGCCCGCCACGCCGGCCCCGCTTAGAAGTACACCCCCAGCGGCGGCTCGAGCGTCGTCGGCAGGATGAGCCGCCCCAGCCACCATGCCAGCACGACCCAGACACCCAGGCCAACCGCCAGAGCCACGCGCTGGACCGCGGTGTCAGGAGCGGCCTTCGCCAGGCTGCGCTGCCGCCACAAGATCCGGAAGTTCGCTCCCAACGCCGGGAAAGCGGTCAGCACCGGGATGATCTCCGTCGCAGGCAGCACCAGCTCGGGCATGCCCAGCAGCAACCCCAGCGGAACAACAACGTGCGCCCCCGTGCAGGGTATCCAGTAACACAACAGGCGGAAGTACTGCCGGAAGGTCGGATGGGCCATCGCCATGACGCTCGGCTTAATCGCCCCTCCCAGCGTCAGTATGCTTGTCGCCACCGCCATCACGAGCACCCGCGGCGACCAGCACCACGCCGCGAACCGAACCGACGCCGCCGGACTGGCCCCACTGTGCAGGCATATCGCGACCGCCAGCAATACGACCAGCGCTCCGTAGAGCCACAGCCCGCCCACCACGAGCATGAGTCCCGCCGGAACCAGTGGGCCGTTCAGGTCCAGCTTCGTGGCCAGCCAGCCCGGCCGCACCGCCCCACGCAGCAGTTCATAAAGGCTGCGAATCAGGACCTGGTGCGGCTGCCACGGGTCACACCGGTCCAACCAGGTCGGGATGTGCTCCCGCAGAACACCCGAGCCCCACTGCTCGCCCGAGAACGTCAACCCGCATTCCGGACAGCGCGGCATGGTCAAGCCGCGCAGGTTGTACCCACAGCGCGGGCAAAACACGTCGTTTCCCTGCACATCATCCACGTCGCATACCTTAGCAAGGACTCAGGGCGTCGCCTGCGCGTGCTGTTGCCATCCACCAACACGCCGCCGTAAAGAGCAGGTTGCGCCCCGGTCTCCTGGCGATGTGCCGCGGGGGCGTTCAAGGCCTGCCTCGCTGTCCGCTGCCGCACCTGATTATCCGTCAGGTTATGCCCGCGGACCACCCGGTGAAGACCTGTGCATCTCGAAAACTCCATCCGGGCCACACGGAACCGCAGACACGGGGGCGATTGAGCCCATTGGGGCAGACACGCCACGCCGAAGTACGTCCAGAACGCTGTGCAACGGACGTCGTGTCCACGTCGGCGCAGGACCACCCCGTCAAGTGCGCTCTGCTCCGTTGACGGCATAACCGGCGGCGCCCGTGTCCGTTCAAGCGGCCCGGGTGTAATGGTGATGCAGCCCGCCCACTTGCGGGATGGCGATGACGCAGCCGTGGCTCGGCGGCTCGACTGGCCGTGGAGCTGGCGCGTTGCGGTCGAGCGACAAGTGTGTGCGTGACTGGTGATAGTAGTCGAAGTACGAGGTCAGAATCCGAATCAGGTGGGCTTCGTTGAGCACGATCACGTGGTCCAAACACTCGCGCCGGATCGATCCGATCAGGCGTTCAACGTGCGGGGATTGCCAGGGTGAGCGATACGCGATGACGACCTCTTCGATGCCCATGTGCTGGATTCGCTGTCGATAGTCCACGCCGTAAATGCCGTCATGATCGCGGATCAGGAAGCGCGGTGTCTCGTCGAAGGGGAAGGCCTCCACGACTTGCTGAGCCGTCCAGCGCGCGGTCGGGTACGAGGTCACGTTGAAGTGCACCACCCACCGGCGGTCGTGGCGCAGCACAAGGAAGCAATAGAACAAGCGGAAACTGACGGTTGCGACGACGAAGAAGTCGATCGCGACGATGTCCGGCCCGTGATTTTCAAGGAACGTACGCCAGGTCTCGGAGGGCGGCTTGCGTTGGCGCTTCATGTACTTCGCCACGGTCGACTCAGCGACCGTGTGTCCCAGCAAAGCCAACTCGGCCTGAATCCGCGGCGCACCCCACGTTGGATTCTCACGCGCCATGCGTTGGATGAGCTGGCGGATCTCTGCGGCGGCCACCGGTCGACCGCGCTTGTTCATGCGTGATTCCCAGCGCCAGTAGAGCCTGAAGCCTCCGCGGTGCCAGCAAACGACCCTCTCGGGTTTGACGATCATCAGGCACAAGCGCCAGTCCGCCCAGATCCGGGACAGCCAGACCCAGAAGACGCGGTCACGCTTCCGCAGCCTCGGGCGTTTCACCGAGCGTTGCAGAACGATGATCTGTTGGCGGAGAGCCAGATTCTCGGCGACCAAGGCTGTGCGCGGCAGGAGGAACGCGCGGAGGAAGACGAAGATCAGCCGTGTGAAGCCCATTCCGGCCTCTCAATTCGGCTTTCGTCAGGGCGCATCGTACCGAATCGGGCCGGAAGCGGCGAAACGCGCAAGTGCGTTGGAATCAACGAGGACGGAGTTTTCAGGAGGCACAACGGCCGTGGCACCCACAACATCGGCGTCAAACTCAGGCCGCGCAGTGCGAGCGGACTATTCCACCCAGATGCGCCGCAGGCAGCAGTCGCCGCCGCCTGGGAGGGAACACTTGGTTTCGATCTTGATGTTGGTCCCGAGGGCCTTATTGATCTCGGCCACCGCCGTGAAGAACCAGGAATCGCAGCCCGGCTGGTCCTCTTTCAGCAGGCCCAGGCGCTCGTGCCAATGGTACCACGGACAGTCGGCGTGCCTGACAAAGGCCTCATCCCCTTGGCCGTTTTCCACCGTGGCATCTTCGCCCATGCAGACCGAAGACCAGGCGATGGACTGGGCGACCTGCTGGGCCAGGGGCTTGGCCGGGTCCAGGCGCTTGAGGTAGGCCTGGCCGGTTTGTACCCCGGTGATCTCCCACATCTTGTTGGCGAGCTTCACGGCATCGAGCTGCGGAGCCAGAGCCAGAGTGGCCTCACGCCAGGCGAAGTGTTGGGCCCGGACGATCTCACACAGGACCTTGAACCGCTTTTCAATGGGGATGTCCATTCTAGTTTCTCCCTTGTCGTTTCTCTGGTACTCAAGAACGCGCGGGCTGGGGCCCGCGGCTGGTCATCGCGCGGCGCCGGGCTGGAACGCGAACCTAGCGTTTGAACTTGTACGCCTCGTGGACCTCCGTAGCGCCATGGAACTCCGGCAGCTCGAAATGAATGGCACCGATCGGACATACCTCCGCGCAAATACCACACTCCTCGCACAGCATTTGCAGGTAGGCCGCCCTGCCGTTGATCAGGCCCATGATCTGGGGCGGGCAGCGGCCAACGCACACGGCGCAGCCGTCGCACCGGAACGCATTGATTACTGGAAACATGTTGTCATCCTTCCTTAGAACGTCATACCCAGCCTATAGCCATCGTGAACGGCACCGTTTGCTCGGCGCGTCACAATGGCATCGCCAATCCTGTATACTTCGCGCTTCTTGTACTCGGGCTCCTTGTTGGGCGTCATGTTGGCCAGAACCACGGTGTCGCACGTGATGATCACCTCGTGGCCTTCGGCGTCCTGGGCGCAGACGCCCTCTGGCGTCAGCGCCTTGATCTTGTGCCTGGTGTACTGCTTGACGCCGCCTTCCTTGAGCTTCTTCATGTAACGCCAGATATAGGACGGATTCACGTCCAGGCCAAACTTCTTGGCAGGCCCAATGAGGGAGACCTCGTAGCCGCCCTTCTCCACAAGGAAAAGGGCCGTGGAGATAGCTACCCCTGTCCAGCCCACCACGATAACCCGTTTGCCGGGCGTGACCTTGCCGTCCATCACGTCCAGACAGCTAACTACGTTCTTACCGTCGCCGCCGGGGAAGGCGCTGCGCGCGGGCAGGGCGCCGGTGGCGAGGACAACCTTGTCGGGCGCCTGTTGGTCGATCAACTCCGGCGTCACGGTTGTCCCGGTGACGATCTTGGCGCCGTGCTTCTCGCAGCGCGTCTTCAGGTGATTGACAAGCCGCATGAACTCGCTGTCGCCCCACGGGCCTTTGGCCGCGATCGCGGCCTGACCACCCACTTTCGCCTTCTTCTCGTAGATGGTCACATCGTGGCCCTTCGCAGCCGCGACGGCGCCCGCCTGCAGCCCCGCCAGCCCCGCGCCGACGATCATGATCTTCTTCTTGGCCCGCGCGCGCGGGAACCCGTAGAAGCCCCAGTCGGCCTCACTTTCATGGCCCAAGCTGGGCCTGACAAAGCAGGTCAGCTCAGCGTCCCGGAAAAGCCGGGCCAGGCAGATGTTGCACGCCATGCACGGGATGATGTCCTCCTCGCGACCCTCCCGGATCTTCGTGGGCAGCATGGGGTCGGCGATCATGGCCCGGCAGCTTTCCCAAAAATCGATGCTGCCTTCGGCCAGCGCCGCCTCGGGGTACTTGGGCTCAAAGAGCCGGTAGGCCATGGACACGGGCATTTTCAGCGCAGTCTTGAAGCGCTTGGCCACATGGAGCCAGTTGCCCTGGGGAATGTCGCGCGAGATCACCGACTCCGCCGATTCCTGCCAGCCCACCGTTACGGAAAGCAAGTCGACGCCCGCGTTGCAGATGATGCGGTTGATTTCGAGGCTTTCCTCCGGCGTGTTGCCGCCCCGGTCGCTTAGCAACTCTTCCCCGCACAGGCGGATGATGATCGGGTAGTCCGGCCCGACCTGCTTACGGATGCCCGCGACAATCCGGCGGGGAAACTCAGCGCGGCCTTTCACGTCGCCGCCAAACTCGTCGGTCCGCTTGTTCGTGTAGGAAGAGATGAAGTTCGAGAGCAGGTAGCCCACGATCCCGGAGATCTCCACGGCGTCGAACCCGGCCTCCACGCAGCGCCGGGCGCCCTGCACGTGCTCCGCGATGCAGAGCTCGATGTCCTCCTTGGTCATTGCGCGGGGCGGCCGGAATCTCGGCAGCCGCTGCTCCACAACCGAGGGCCCGACCGTGTAGTCCAGGTGGATCCCCCCCACTCGTCCGCAGTGCATGAGCTGCAGGACGGAGACAGCATCGTGCTTGCGGATCACGTCGGCGATGCGTTTGAGGCCCGGGATGAACTTGTCATCCCAGATGGCCATCATGCCGACGTAGCCTTTGCCCTCCCCCCGCGGGTCCGTGTACGCACCTTGGGTGGTGACGATGCCCGCCCCGCCGCGGGCCTGGGCCTCCATGTAGGCCACTTCCTTGTCGGCCACGTAGCCGTCGCGGTAGTTGAAGTTCGTCTCCGTGGAGGCGTACTTGATGCGGTTCTTCGTCTCGAGCTTTCCGAGTCTGCCCGGCGAGAAAACGTGCGGGTACTTTCTTTCTCCAGGAAGCATACCATCCTCCTCACGCTGACGGCTGTCAGCTAATCTACCTTGACAATAACTGCCAGCGCGGTGTCGCCCGCCGCGCATCCGGTGAACAGCCCGTACCCGCCCCCGGTCTGCACGAGCTCCTCGATCAACTCCATGATCAGCCGGGCGCCGGTAGGGGCCTGCGGATGACCCCAGACGAGCGAGCTGCCGAAGCGGTTCATCGCGGAAACATCGATGCCCATCTCTCGGGCGAAGTATACATCATTAACCGCGAACGGGTTATGCGTCTTGATCGCTTTCACGTCCCGCAGCGTGAGGCCAGCCCGCTCCAACGCCTGCCGCGCGGCCGGCACGTTGGCCATGGCCATGAAACCTCGGGCAGCACGCCCTTGGCCGTAGGAGACGACGCGCACGACGACGCTCCGGTCTCGGCTCAGCACGGCGGCTTTCTCTTTGGTCGTCACGATCAGTCCGGCGTTCCCATCCGCCGGGTGCGTCTGGGTTCCGAAAGTAACGGTCCCGCCTTCCAGGACGGGTTTGAGCTTGGCCAGCCCCTCGGCCGTGGTCGGGAAGACGCCCTCATCACTGGCGACGGTGTGGATGACCTGGCGGCCGGCAGGATCCTTGACCTCAACCGGAGTAATCATAAAACGCTTAAGGAACACGGCGTTGTCTTTGAGCGCATCCTGATACTGTTGATAGCGGATCAAGGCCGTCTCGTCCTGGGCGGCGCGGTCGATGCGCGCCTGCCTGGCCACGTTCTCGGCCGTCTGGACCATCGAGTTCTTCGCAAACGGATCGTGGCCGAAGTTGTCCCACACCCAGTTCTCAGTGTCGCCGATCCCGCCCGCGGCGAGCGGGTTCGGATAGTAGATGTGCGGGGAATTGCTGGTCCGGTCGCAGAGGAGGGCGAGGACACAGGCATGCGTGCCCAACTCGATTTCCGCGGCTGCACTGGCGATCACACGGCCGGAGGTGGCGCAGGCCTGGCCGATGGTTGGTCCGGTGATCCCGGGCGCACCGATCAGGCCCGCCACCCAGGGCGCCCCATAGAAGCCGAACTGCTGCGGGACCGTCAGACCCAGAAAGAGCCCATCCAGCACCTCGGCGGAGATCTTCCGCTCGCGCAGGGCCTGCACCGCCACCTCGGCCGCGAATCTCACGGCGTGCAGATGCCCAAAGCTGCCCTGCCAGCGACAGAACGGCGTGGACCAGTAGCCGCCGTACGGGATGTATGCCTTTTCAAACTGCACCGGATGCCCTCGCATCATGAAGTCATGCCACAATTCCAGACTCTCTCAAGCCGGCGATTTCCCCGGGTGAGAAGCCGGCCTCCTGGAGGACCTTATCCGTATCTTGCCCGTATGCGGGCGCTGGAGCAAGGCGCCGGCCCGCAGCCGCCAAGTGCTCACGTTCAACTGACGGAGGCGGCAGGCGCACGCGTTTCCCGAGCGCCGTGGTTGTTTCGAGCAACGTGTCACGGAGTGGCGGGAAATCGGCCGCCTGTGACACGGTGTGAATCGGGGCGACGACGAGACCCTTGGTGCTGAGCCGCTCCACCAGGTCACGGGTCTGGCAGGTGCGCGTGATGGCGGCCAGTTCCTTGTGGATCGCGGCTCGCGCCTGGCGGCGTCCCGCGTTCGTTTCCCGCAGGGGCGCGGCGAGCGAGTGGAACGCGTCGATGGATACCAACCGCGCCCATTGCACATCGTTGCCGATCGCCAGGTAGATGTATCCATCTGCCGTGGGGTACACGTTCACAGGCACGAACTCGCGGTGCTCGTTCCCATTCCGGCGGACCTCGTCGGACTCGTAGCCGAGATCCAGAAGCGGGATCGCCGTCACCAGCCACGACGCCGCGGCCTGAGCCATGGAAACATCAATCCGGCAGCCCCGGCCGGTGTGGGCCTTCTCGGCCAGGGCCAGGCAGACATTGGCGAAGACCTCGTCCCCGGCCTTCAGGTCGACGAACGGCACGCCGCACAGCGTCGGCGGTCCTTCCGGGTCGCCCGTGAGGTCCATGTAGCCGGTCAGCGCCTGGATGGCCGGGTCGTAGCCGGGGGCGTCGGGATATTGGGGCCCCAGCGCGGACAATCCCACCCAGATCAGCTCCGGACTCACGGCGCTCAGCGTCTCGTAGTCGATGCCGAGTTCTTCATAGCGCCTGGGCAGGGTATTGCTGGCGAAGATGTCCACGGGCAACT
>Ga0315285_10002613_pt1 | contig 18802 bp, 19 predicted proteins | sample YL17G09_36_MG_FD_203698 | JGI IMG/M metagenome (GOLD analysis project Ga0315285, IMG submission 203698) | Sediment microbial communities from Yellowstone Lake, YNP, Wyoming, USA - YL17G09_36 | ecosystem: Environmental > Aquatic > Freshwater > Lake > Sediment | place: USA: Wyoming | collected...
GGCGAGATGATCATCGCATCGCTCAAGACGCCGTAAGTAACCACATGGTGGTGATCCCATGAATACAACTAATATCCATTCCTCACGATCTTTTCAAAACAGAGCTACTAAAAGGAGGTTGCCGATGCAACAACTTTCCTTGCGTCTCATTGTGTGTGGAACCATACTTGCCCCGATGATGACGGCTTGCTCATCACCATTCTCTACGTCCCAGCCACCTACACCAACACCTATCTCTTCGTCCCAGGGACCTACACCGACACCCATGCCCTCCGGAATGGTTGACATTGGCGGGCGTAAGTTATTCTTCGAGTGCACCGGCCAGGGCAGTCCAACGGTGGTCCTGGAGGCAGGCGAAGGAGTTGGCGCTGCTGGTGTAAACCACACTATTCGCGGGGGAGTTGGTAATTCCCATCCCTGCCAGTTCGGCAGGGATTTGTGTTTCACCTGAAATGGGTGATGACGGGAGCCTTTGGATGGAATAAACTCTTTCTAGTTAGATATTGCACAAAAAGCATATTTCGAATTGGAACAAAGATCAACGCGTATGAATATTTGTTTCCAGCGAATACAAAAGATAAGGAGAAAATAAGCCATGAGTGACCCGGTAATCGAAATAAAAGATTTTCGCAAAACTTATGCAGATTTTGTTGCCGTGAACTGTATCAGTTTCGATGTAAAGCAAGGCGAGATTTTTGGCCTGCTCGGTCCTAATGGCGCTGGAAAGACCAGCACACTGGAATGCCTCGAAGGACTGCGCACCCCGAACGGTGGCTCCTTGCGAGTGGCAGGTATTGACCCCGCCAAAGAGCCTCGCAAACTCCGAAATCTGATCGGCGTGCAACTACAATCGGCGGGATTACCAGAGAGTATCACACCAGATGAAGCCATGAGCTTTTTCTGTGCCTATCACGACGTGGCTCCCCGCTTCGACCTGTTGGAACGGCTGGGTCTGGCCGACAAACGGAATGATCAGTTCTACGAACTCTCTGCTGGACAGCAACGTCGGCTGGTATTAGCTTTAGCAGTAGCGCACAATCCCCAGGTGCTCTTCCTTGACGAACCCACCGCCGGACTGGACGTAGCGACCCGCGCTGAGTTGCATGGCATGATGCGAGAACTTCAAACTAGCGGCACCACGGTCATCCTTGCAACCCATGACATGGCCGAAGCGGAACAGATGTCAGACCGGGTGGCCATCCTGTTGCAAGGCAGGATCGTGAGCATCGGCACGCCAATGGAGATAACGGCCACCGGAGCTGGCCTGACAAAGATTTCGGTGCGAACACAAGACGGCAGTCTATCTGTCTCTGACATCCCCTTCTCAGCGGTCAGCCAGCACACGTTCAAAGATGACTACAACATCTACTTCAGCTCTGATATCGGACCTACGCTTTCGGCCCTTATCACCCACATTGAGGCTCAGGGGGATATGCTGATTGACCTGCGCGTGGAGCGGCCGTCCCTGGAAGATCGTTTCATTGAAATCACCAAAACGGGAGTACCCCAATGAACGCTTTCATCCATCACTTCACTTTTGAGTTTCGAACAGGTATCCGTAACAAAACGTCTCTATTGATGAACTATCTTTTCCCTTTGGGTTTTTACCTGATGATGGGATTCGTCATGGCCGAGATCAACCCGCCCTTCCGGGAAGACATCATCCCGGCGATGGTTGTATTCGGTATCTTGTCGGCAACGTTGCTGGGGATACCGGATCCGCTGGTCAATGCTCGTGAAAATGGCGTGTTCCGCAGCTACAAGATCAACGGCATCCCCTCCATCTCGATCCTGAGCATCCCAGCCTTGACGACCGTTCTGCATCTGGTGATCGTGTCAGTGCTCATTACAGCCACTGCGCCTTTGTTCTTTGACGCTCCCTTGCCCGTAAACTGGCTCAACTATGCCATCATCTTTGTGGCAATGGCGTTTGCTTGTGCGGGATTGAGCGTCCTGATCGGAGTGGTCTCCCCCAGTTCACGCATGACGGTGCTATGGTCACAGCTTATTTTCGTCCCATCCATGTTGTTGGGCGGCCTGATGATTCCAAATAAGATGTTGCCTGATATTGCTGGAAAGATCGCACAGCTTCTGCCAGCCACCCAGGCTATGAACGCCTTCAATGGATTAGCGATGGGAGAAGTGGCTGATTTCTCCCCCTGGGGCTCTGTCATAATCCTTTTCATCAGCGGAGTTTTGGCATTTGGATTGGCCATTTATCTTTTTAGTTGGGACAGTCGCAACACAACCCGGCGAGGGCATCCCTTGCTCGCATTGCTGGTTATATTGCCGTATGCCCTGGGAATACTCCTGCTATCGTAATCAACACAAGACAACTGTCAATTCAATGCAAGCATTAGGAGAATAACCATGAAAAGTAATCGACTCGCGGCAAGAGAATGGGGGGAACGGATCGTTCTGGCTTTGCTGTTCACTGCCATTGGATCATATATTATGATCGTTTTCAACCCATGGGGGTCGGGGCCTTTGCTTCACAACAGGGTCGAAGATTACCTGGCCAAGATCGGAACGAGTGTCATTCTCCTGGTGGCGGCATTACTGGTTCGCAGGAGTAAGCGCTTTGAAAAGTACTGGCAAATCTTGTTTGCCTTGTTTACCATGTCCGTCGTTGTTTCCCTGGACCTGGTTTTTGGCGTCTATAGGGTATATTACCTGAATATCGATGGCAACTCTCCGGTCGGCTTTGCATTCATAAAGCTGAATGAATGCTTCATTGTCGTAAGCGTGATCATCACCTTTACCTTTTTGTCGGGTGGCAGCCTGAGCTCGATCTACATCCAGAAAGGCAAGTTGAAACTGGGACTTATTATCGGATCGGTCACTTTCATTCTCGCTGCTGCTGGCTCCATTCCCATGGCAAACCTGTTCAACGCCAAAGGCCTGAGCCTGGACAGGATCATCCCCTGGATCCCCTGGTTATTGATCTCTGCTCTGGCTAACGGCACATTGGAAGAACTCTGGTTCCGGGGATTGTTCCTGCGCAAGCTGCAACCATTCTTCGGGAATTTCATTTCGATTTTCCTGATCGCCTTTGTATTCACCCTGATGCACGGGTCCGTAACCTACACTGCAAGTAATGCCATCTTCCTGGCCATCGTTTTCCCGCTGGCGCTGGCCTGGGGATATGTCATGCAAAAAACAGACAGCGTGTGGGGCTCGATATTGTTCCACGCCGGGATGGATATCCCCATCTTCCTTGGCATTTTCTCGAATTTCAAATAGTTGTTCCACCGCAAGGAGTGCAATGACCTCATCTGATTTCATCACATCACCATGGAATTTGAGGACAGCGAAAAACGGATTGGATATTCACCGTAAACACCAATCAACTCACAAAATCTCTATAGGAAGTCACACGTAGAGGAGCCCACAATGAGAATATTTCCCATCAAAGATGTGGCGATTGTTGATGTAAAGAATGGAATTACTATTCCCGAGCAGACAGTCATCATCATGGAAGATCGGATCGACAAGATCGGCGCGCAGGGAAAAGTTGGCATCCCGGAAAGTGCAGAGATCATCAATGGTCACGGGCTCACCCTGATGCCCGGTCTTGTCGACGCACATGTCCACTACTTTGATGCGCCTGTATTCGGGCGCTTGATGATCGCGAATGGAGTCCTGCTCGTTCGAGACATGGGAATGCCAAATGATTATATTTTCCCATTGCGGGATGAATTAAACCGGGGGGAGACACTGGGCCCGGAAATGATCGCCACAGGCGCGATCCTGGATGGATATCCGCCCTTGATTCCGTCAATCTCAGTGGGCATTATGACGCCTGAGGAAGGCCGGGTAGAGGTGCGCAGGCAGGCAGAAGCTGGCGTAGACATGATCAAGGTTTACAGCCGCCTCGACAAGGATGTATTTCTGGCGATCCTGGAAGAGGCCCAGAAACAAGGGCTCATGGTCGTCGGACACATCCCGGACACGGTCTACCTCGAAGATGCCGCCACGGCTGGCTTGCGAAGTAGCGAGCATTTCTTTGGCTTCGAGAAAGTCATCGCCAAACTGCTGGGGGAGCCTGTTAACCTCCATTACGCTGGCATGGGATCGGACGCGAGCTATTTTCAACGTCTTGGCGAAGTCAACCCGGAAGAATTGCAGGGTGTATGCCAGCGGATTCGTGCGAGCGGTATGACCATCTGTCCGACCATTATCACATTCAAAGTCGGAACAGATCAGAAAGCCTTCCAGACCGGAAACTTTCCGCGCAGGGAATACATTTCCCAAATGGTTATGGACATCTGGCAGTCCCAATGGGGCCAACAAAACGACCTGTCGGATTATATCTGGAAGAACTGGGCACAAATGGTCAGCGAGTTGAACAAGGCCGGAGTACCGCTGATGGTGGGTACTTACCTAATGTTTCCCGGTATTTTCCCTGGCTATTCTGTCCATGAGGAAATGGTGATCTGGCAGCAGGCTGGTATACCGGCTGTGGACATATTGCGCAGTGCAACGATCGTCCCGGCACAGTTCATGGGCCTTGGGGAACGCCTCGGCAGCGTCAGCGAGGGAAAGAGAGCTTCTTTGGTTCTGGTCCGGGGCAATCCGCTGGAAGACATCAGCAACACACAACAGATCGAGAGTGTCTTCCTGAGGGGGCAGTACTTCAGCCGTCAAGACCTTGATAGACTACTCGATGAAGCCAAAAAGTTGGCCAGACCTTAGACTCTGCCCGGTGCATGCCAACTCTTCTGAAAGGAGATACCACATGCTGGAAAAAACGAATCTGCTGGGTGCTGTTGTAGCCGTCGCATTCTATGTTTCGGCCATCCTTGTTTTCATTTTCAGGCTTCTAGGCAAGCCTCAGTACGGACTTTGGATTGGCTATTTCGAATTTCTTTTGGCAATCCCTATGATATTTCTAATCCTAAAAGCCCCACAACTGGAACGACCCGCTCTGTACTATATCCAAATTGGTTGCATGCTGGCATGGTTAGTCGTGGAAGCGTTGCTGGATTACATTCTAAAGATTGACTTCCGCAATGTAAGATGGATGGTGATCAGCTATGTCGTTTTGTTCTTCGCGGGTACCGGCGGGATGCTGGGTGTGGCGGCAAATGCCGGGCGCGGATGGAGTATTCCAGCAATCATCCTGTTTTTAATCATGGCCGTATTGACATTTGTGCAACGCACCGTTACTGGCATGTAGTGTAGCCAAAATTGGCATGCTATCCAATAGTCGGTATGTATAAAGGAGATAAGTCAACATGTCAAACTTTCAACAAAAAATAGAGACCATCACCCGAAAATGGTGGTTCTTTGTGATAGTAGTTTTGCTCTTCTTCGTACCCTCTTATAGTTCCAAACCTTTTGACCCACGCGAGACATCGAAACTGATTTCTGCAGTGCTGTCGAATCCACTGATTTACAGTGTTCCAATTCTTATGCCAGTGTTCAAGGTTTTGCCCGTCCTATTGATGATTTCACTAATCATCTGGGATGATAAAGTGACACGCATTTTTGATACTTACGTGGCTGTAACAGTACTGCTCTTTGCTGTTTTTCAAAATAGTGCCATAACCGAAGAATTCGGTTTTGCGATTATGCTGGGAAATGTACTGGTTTACTTACTTGTTGCTACAGTCTGGTTCTGGGAAGCGGTAGCTAAGTTAAATTCTTTTACACCTCGCCGCCGACCGTTTTGGCATTACTGGGTAGTTCCCGTGGCCTTTTTGGCTTTCTGGTTTCCTCTCAACCCCGAAACTCTTGGACCCGACTTCTCACTTATTCAGCTTAGTACCAATAGTGCGGGACTGACTACCTGTATGATGTTACCGGTCTATCTGGCGGTTCTTACTTTGTATTATCCGACTGTCAATCCAATTGTGTTGCGCATAACTGCCTTGGCTGGAACCATCACTGGCTTACTTAATGTTATGCAATGGTTTATATCGACGTCCCACCCCTGGATCGGCATATTACATTTACCATTATTGACTATCTCTGTTTATGCGCTCATGCTATCCTTTCGGAAAAAGCAAGTTCCCAAAACATAGAAAGATTAACTGAACGAGCATCAGCGTCCAACAAGGTGTGCACCCGCCTGGTGGGATTCATCTCGCCAAAAGGAGTTGATTCTGTACTCGAACATTTTCCGGATAATCAGCATTATCTCGTTCCGCCCATCAGCGGGTAACGCTCACCGTTGGGCGCTGAGTTGATTTCAATCCAAAACAGGCACAAAGGACAATAACATGTCAGGTCAAACTAAAGACTTTCGCAGATGGTTTGAAGAGCATCCTCTCCTTTGGGGGATTGTCTTGGTTGTGATTTTCTCATTGCTGCGTTTTGTCCAAACAATTGCTTGGCAAAAATGGTTTGCCTCACTTGACTTCCAGGGTTCTCCCCAATTCACTTTATTTTTATCGGTATGGTTTATCATCCTGTCTACCGGTCTTATTATCGGTGGAATTGTCTGGTTGACTCGGACTTCATGGCACCAATTAGGGTGGTCTCGAAAAGGATTGCCAAAAGCAATCGCGTTAGGATTACCAGGTTTTATTCTGTTGAGTATCAATGTCTTTGTCTGGGCAATTGCCAAAGGTTCAACTCAACAACCTCAGATAACTGTCCCTGGTCCTAGTCGATTGCTTCTAGTCGCTTTCTTTGCTTTTGGTCAGCCAGCCTGGGTGGAGGAGAATCTCTACCGAGGCTACTTACAACCTCTTTTGTCTCAACGGATGAAACTTTGCTTAGCCATTGTTGTTCAAGCAGCAATTTTTTCACTCGCTCATCTAGGTTATCTGAGCAATCCTTTCGATTTTGGTCACGCCTTTGTTGCAGGGCTTATTTTAGGATGGTTGCGAGGCCGAAATTCAAACTTGGTAGCCCCTTTTGTTGCTCATGGGTTATTCTGGATGATGGCCGCGTTTATGCCAGTGGTTTGATATGTTCGCCGTCCGCGCCCGGTAGGCCTTGTAGCATTGGTAGATGTGGCGCGAGAATGATTATGAAGTCCGATAGGCGCCGCTCAGCTCGAAGCCGTTAGGCTGCCTTTTACCATCGTACGGATAAAGCTTCTGATCTTTTATCTCGCCGTCGAATGTGATCGTAGACCATCCTGGGCATGGAGGTAGAGTCACGTGAAGGTTGTATACAGCCGACTTGCCAGAGCGACAGGTCTTGAGAGCCCAAACTTTTGGCAGTACTTTGGAACGCGATTGGTGGATCTTGCGGAGATCCCTGAAGGGGCTATTGTGCTAGACATAGGAACCGGCGAGGGTTCAGTGCTGATTCCTGCTTTGGAGAAGGCAGGTGTACATGGCCTGGGGATCGGGGTTGACATTAACTTCGGTTGGTTCAAGCACGCCCTTCTCGAGATACAAAAGCGCAGCTTGAGAAACACAGCACTGGCACAGATGGATGCCACGAACCTAGGTTTTATGAATGGCCTGTTTGATCGAGTGCTATGTGGTTTTGTGGGATGGAACTATTGCTTCGATTTTGTGAGGCAAGAGTTCACCAGCCCGGATACTATGCTGGCGGAAATTTCACAGGTGTTAAGAGCTGGGGGGCGGGTTGGAATCAGTTCCTGGGCGAAGCAAGAGGATCTCGATTGGCTTGGTGAACAGTTCCGAATGTACTTGCCGGCATATGTCGCGGATCAAAAGATGGGAAGCGCAAGTACGGTCTACAGCAAAGAGAACGCAAAAGGCCTTGAGAGGGTATTGCGGGAGGGAGGTTTCCAAGACATCGAAATAGCTACTGAAACGGCAGAGTTTGTTTCGACGGACGAGGAAGAGTGGTGGTGCCAGGTGTGGGGGGCTGGCTGGCAGGAGCATATTGATAGAGTAGCTCGCACGGATGCGAATAAGTTCAAGCAGTTCAAAAAACAAGTCTTTGATAACTTGCAGATTTATAGAAGGAGTGATGGAATTCACTCCCGGAAAACAGTACTCTTTGCTTTCGGTAAGAAAAAGTCTTTGGGCGGCTTGCTTTCTAACAATTGAGCATCTTCATTTTTAAAATACAGGAGCGTGAAAAATGCAAGAGAAATTCCAGTTTCATACCGGTTACGACGATCATCTTCACCCTGAACCATCCATAAACTTCCAGATGAATCGCTGGATCAACTATCTGGGGAAAAGTGCGTTGGAGGAGTTGCAAGGCATCGCGCCTCGACTCTCGGATTTTTCGTCCTATCGTCGGGAATTTCTCGCTTTGGCTGAGAAAGCGGTCTCCGAGGAACGAAACCTGCATGCCGCTTATTACTTCCGTTCAGCCGAATTTTTTATGAGACAGGACGATCCATTCAAGGTACCGACCCGCAAGAAGTTTCTGAGTTTATTATGTGAAAAGTATAAAATAAATGAAAGCGACCGCCTTTCTATCCCTTACAAGGACGGCAATGTCAATGGCCTGCTACCTGCCTACCATTTTACCCATGACCGGCCGAAGAGCACGATTGTCATTCATGGTGGTCACGACAGCTATATTGAAGAGTTCTTTCCAGTGATCTTGCATATTCGTGAGGCTGGCTACAATGTCATCTGCTTTGAAGGACCAGGGCAGGGAGGAGCACTCCATGAATTTGGGTTGTTCCTGACCCATGAATGGCATAAACCAGTCGGGGCCATATTGGATTACTTCAAATTGGAGAATGTCACTCTCCTGGGAATTTCCATGGGAGGTTGTCTTGCATTGCGTGCCGCCGCTTTTGAACCGCGTATACAACGAGTGATCGCTTACGATGTTTTCTTCGATTGGATCGGCACGACGCTTGAAAGGCTCAAGCCTGTCGCACCATTACTCAAATTCCTGCTTAATTCCGGGGCCTCCGGAGTTTTCAACCTCGTCCTGGCAGGTATCATGAATAAGAGTCCCTTGTTTGACTGGGGCATGCACCAGGCCATGCTGGTGCTCGGGGTTTCTACATCTTATGAGGTTTTCCAAAAGAGCAAGCCCTATACTACCCGGGATGTCTCACCGCTGGTCAAACAGGATGTTCTCCTGATGGCTGGGACTGAAGACTTTGCCATCCCGCTGAGCCATTTTTACCAACAGATCGAGGTCTTGAAGAATGTCAGCTCGCTAACTGCTCGGCTATTTACCAGAGCGGAACAAGCCCAGAACCATTGCCAGGTCGGTAATCTGCGCCTGGCTGTGGATTATATTACGGACTGGATTGAGTTCAGTTGCCAACATGCTACTTGATCCGCAAGAATGCACAGCGTGCCGTCCAACATCGCGCGCGGCGATTTGGAGTTCGGGCTCATTTTCAGCGTATCTGGCCACTGCGAGACCGATTACAGCCTGAACGGAAAAATCCAGCGCGTTGAGCGGGATGATGATCGCCTCGCTCAAGGTGCCGTGATTAAACCACTGGAGAGGATCCCATGAATACAACCGATAATATTTCCTCCCAGTTTTTGAAAAATTGTTCTACGGAAAGGAAATTAACCATGAAATCACTTTCCCTGCGTCTCCTTTTGTGTGGGATCCTGCTAGCCCTGCTGCTGACAGCCTGCTATGCATCCCAGCCGCCTGCACCGACTGCTCAGCCTGCCAGTCAAACGGACGCGGCCAATCATGCCCCCGTTATTCTGCGAGTAGAAGAACGAACAGAAAACCAAAACGGGCAAGTACTCCTCCATAAGGACATTTACTTCACAGACCGGGAGGGAGATGCTACCACTGTCGTACACAGATTGATCTCGACCGTCCCGGCAGGAATCTACATTTCAAGGTTTGATGATGTTGATATCACGGCCTCCGCAGACGAACAAAAACTCAAAGGATTGGTCACAAGTCCTGTGGCATGCCCTGTGGTGCTGTACCCATTTTCGCTCACTATCGAAGCCCGAATTCGTGATGTAACCGGTAATTTGAGTGAGCCCGTGATCGTCAACTTTGCGTGTCCGGCAAATCCACCGAACAGCATACCATCCGTGATCTTTGAGCTGGTCCTCGGGCTTGGTTTGCTGGCAGGGTTCTGGTTGTCCTTCCGCAAGCGCCCTTCCGAGGGAAAGCCGGCCATTCTTTCCATCCTTCTACTGTTCTGTTCATGGATTCCAATGGATTTCCTATCATCGATATTTCATGAGGGCGGCCACGCTCTGGCTACGCTGATCGAGGGAGAAACAGTCTGGAGTTTTTACGTACACCCCTTCACTTTTACAGGGTTTGTCAGGCCTGTTGTTGATACCGCTTGGAGGTTTGCTTCGGCGTACATAATAAGTATTCTGGTTTCCGTAATGATCTTCATCCTGCTTTGGAAGCGACGTTCTGTTTCCAACCTTCCTTTCGTCATGCTCTTCCCATGGGGCGCGATCATTCAGGGCCTTCAGATGTTATCCCTGAGTGGTGACGCCTACAATATCATGCGGATCACAGGGCTGCCAGCTATTATGTTTATTGGTTTGGGCCTTGTGCTTGTGTGTTCAGGGATCTTCTTCCTCCTTTCACTATTTCCTCTTCTTGGGTTGGCTCCGGGAGATCGAAAATCTCTCCTGGTGGTGCCGGCTGTTTTTTCCCTCCAAAGTATTTTTGGAATGTTGGTTGCTCATTTATTTGTGCCTGGTTCCCCTGCCGACATTCGATACCTGGAAGGAGGGATGATCATCAATAGCGCAAACAATGTTGCCATTTTTTTGCCAATCGTCGGGGTGCTCCTCGCTGTGATCCATATCACGCTGTTCCGTAAGATATATCCCAAACTGCCTGCCTGGTTACGAACGGAGATAGTCAACTTGACATGGAAAGGCTTGCGTCTCCCTGCTTTGCTGGCCGTCATCAGCGTGATCCTTGGATTGATTGTCATTATTTAAGAGCGTGAGTGAGATGATCATCGCTTCGCTCAAGGTGCAGTAAAGATCAATCCGACCACATGGCATCACTATGATATCGGAGGTGATAGGATGTTTGGTATAGACAATCTCGAAACCCTGTTTGTGGTGAGCGCATTTCTATTCCAGATCATCCTGATCATCCATTTCGCGCTGCGAAAATAGCGCTTTGATCTGGCGACTCATAATCGCTTGATCGCTGGTTCGAATCCAGCCGGGCCCACTATTACTACAATTTGCTTTTCGCAATTAATAAATTGGGGGATAACCTATTTTTTTACAAGCAGATAAGTTGACAATTGTGCCAATTATGTTTATAATAAACACGATATAAGTTTATAAACGATTCTATCTAAAAGAGTATTTTATGAGCCTGACTAAACAAAAACGTGATGAAATAATACAATTTATTTTGTGGAATGTTCGTGACCATTCGAAAGACATAGCGCGTTTTACACAAGATAAATATGAATTATCACGCACTACAATATTAAAATACATATCCGAGCTTTGCCTGGAGAATCAAATAGGAATTGATGGTTCAACGCGCGACAGAATATATTCTCTGAAACCATCAGGTTCTTTTAAGCAAACATATCAAATACAGGAGAAGTTAGCTGAAGATAAAGTTTGGCGAAATGATATTGCTCACTTATTTAATGGTATTAGAGAAAATGTAATAAATATTTGCCACTATGGTTTTACAGAAATCTTTAATAACGCAATAGATCACTCAGAGGGTGTGGAAATTTTTGTTGAAATTACTATTTGGATTGATCGTATATTAATATGTATAAATGATAATGGCGTAGGTATATTTAATAAAATTCAAAAGACATATGACTTGGACGATTCCTTCCATGCGATTCTTGAATTGTCTAAAGGTAAGTTAACCACTGATCCTGAAACTCATGCGGGAGAAGGTATCTTTTTTACTTCCAGAATGTTTGATTTATTTGCCATTTTTTCTGGTAAATATCGTTTTGGTAGCAAAGAAATCGATATTTTGTATGAAGTGGAAAGAGACGTGGTTGGAACCGAAGTTCATATGGAGATATCATCGAGTTCAGGCAGAACAACAGAAAGTGTTTTTTCCAAATTTACCAGTGATTCTAATAATTACGGTTTTGATAAAACAATAGTTCCTGTTAATTTAGCCCGATATGGAAATGAAAATCTTGTTTCAAGGTCTCAGGCAAAACGCTTAATGGCACGCCTTGAAAAATTTAAAACTGTCATCCTAGATTTTAATAATGTTGAGAATATCGGTCGAGCTTTTGCAGACGAAATCTTCCGTGTTTATGTGAAAAGTCACCCCGACATTAGAGTATTAACTAAAAATGATAATAAAGCAATAAAACAATTAGTATTAGAGATTCAAGGATCTAATGGCCAATAACCATTTTTATTTTCATGGTTTTTACTAAATGGTTCAATCCCCAATTTATCTAAAAGCTGTTTTGTTATGGTTTTGAGTTCCTCAATATCGTTAGTTTCACTAGAGAATATTTGTTTACCAAGCGCAGCTATTTGCCCCCTGACATCATTATCCGAAAGTATCCCATAAACTCCGTCAGCAATACTTATATTGGAGTACATTAGATTTTGACTAACTGCTTTTAAAGCTTGAATGTCTTTTGCCATTTTCAAAGCGTAAACAGCATGGCCATGTCTGAATTTATGGGGAGAGTGGTAGGGCAAGTCTTCGTGCCCTTCGTGATTAAAACTAAATCGGTTATACTTCCCGCGCCTATGCTCTCCCACATTCGCAACTTTTGCATCATCGCCCACATTGACCACGGCAAGTCCACCCTGGCCGACCGGCTGCTGCACCTGACTGGAACGGTGCCAGACCGTGACACCACCGAGCAGATCCTCGACACGATGGACCTGGAACGCGAGAAAGGCGTCACCATCAAGGCTTCCGCCGTGCGCATGAACTACACCGCGCAAGACGGGGATGCGTACGAACTCAACCTGATTGACACCCCCGGCCACGTGGACTTTGGTTACGAAGTCAGCCGCGCCCTGGTTGCTTGCGAGGGCGCGTTGTTGGTGGTGGACGCCTCCCAGGGCATCGAAGCCCAGACACTGGCGAACCTGTACGCCGCCCTCGAAGCCGACCTTGCCATTATCCCCGTCATCAATAAAATTGACCTGCAATCCGCCCGGCCTGAAGAGGTCTCCGAGGATATCGCCAGCCTGCTGGGTGTGCCGAAAGAGGGCATCGTGCGCATCTCGGCCAAAGATGGGACGAATGTCCCCCAGGTGCTGGAGGCCATCGTCCGCCAGGTGCCGCCGCCCAAGGCCGACGAGGGCCTGCCACTGCGGGCGCTCATCTTCGATTCGCATTACGATTCCTACAAGGGCGTCATCACCTACGTGCGCGTCGTCGAAGGCAGGATCACCGCCAACGACAGTGTACACATGATGTCCACCGGCGTGGACGTGAAACCGATCGAGGTGGGGATTTTTTCCCCGCTGATGAAGCCGATCACCGGTCTAGGGGCGGGCGAGGTGGGCTATGTCGCCACCGGATTGAAATCCGTCCACGATGCGCGCGTCGGCGACACGATCACCAGCACGGTCAATCCCGCGGCCGAGCCGCTGCCCGGTTACCGTCACCCCAAGCCGATGGTCTTCGCCGGCATCTATCCCGCAGTGGCCGAGGATTACCAGAACCTGCGCGAGGCGTTGGACAAACTGCAGCTCAACGACGCCTCGCTGGTTTTCGAGCCGGAGACCTCGCAGGCGCTCGGGTTCGGTTTCCGCGCCGGCTTCCTGGGCCTGTTCCACATGGAGATCATCCAGGAACGCCTGGAGCGTGAGTACGATCTGGATATGGTCTTCACCGCTCCGACCGTGGCTTACGAGGTGCTGCTCCACGATGGCAAGACGCTAATCGTCGCCTCCCCCGCTGAATTGCCCGACGAGGGCTTGATCACCGAGATCCGAGAACCCTGGATGAACATCGAAATCATCACACCCACCGACTACTACGGGCCTATCATGGATTTGGTCACCAAGCGGCGCGGCACCTACAAGAACCAGGAGTATCCTGCCCCGCACCGCGTCCAGCTCAACTATGAAATCCCGCTTTCCGAGATCATCGTGGATTTCTTCGACGAACTCAAATCCCGCACGCGCGGTTACGCCTCGCTGGATTACCAGTTCGCCGAGTACCGCGCCGACGAGTTGGAAAAACTCGAGATCCTGGTCAACGGCGAGCCGGTGGATGCGCTGGCGGCCATTGTCCACAAGAAAGACGCCTATCACAAAGGGCAGCGTTTCATCACCAAACTCAAGGAACTCATCCCGCGCCAGTTGTTCGATGTCGCCATCCAGGCAGTCGGCGGCGGAAGGGTTATCAGCCGCGCCAACGTCAAGGCGACGCGCAAGGATGTGCTCGCCAAATGCTACGGCGGCGACATCACCCGCAAGAAGAAGCTGCTGGAAAAGCAGAAGAAGGGCAAGAAGCGCCTCAAGATGGTTGGCAACGTAGAAATCCCGCAGGAAGCCTTCATGGCAGTGTTAAAGTTGGAAGAGGAATGATTTTTATAGGGGCGGGGTTTGCCGTCTCGCACCGGCGTGCCGCCGATGTTCGCCTGTCCTGGCGGCCAGGCCAGGGCGGCACGCTTGCACCTGCGCAAGTGCAGGCGAACGGTGTCCCCGCCCTGGGCGACCACAAGGGTCGCCCCTACGAGCAAATATTTATGTCAAATTTCTGGAAATCTGCCCGCCGCTGGCTGCCCGGCGTGATCATCAGCCTGGCAGTCATTGCTGCGATCTTATACTTCGTTGACCTGCGCCGCCTGGCGGAGGCAATCCGCTCGGCGGATTATCGCCTGCTGCTGGCTTCATTAGCGATTTCGGTGGGCTGGCTGGCCGTGCGCGGCATTGTCTGGCGTACTCTTTTGCGGGCGAGAGCCTCCTACCGGGACGTTTTCCTGACCCTGTGCGAAGGCTACCTCTTGAACAACTTCCTCCCGTTTCGACTGGGGGAGTTCGGCCGCGCTTTCTTGCTGGGACGCAAATCCGGCCTGGGTTTTATGGAAATCCTGCCGACTATCGTCATCGAGCGCGTCCTCGACCTGGCGTTTTCGGCGGCCATCTTGCTTAGCGTGGTGCCGTTCGTGGTGGGCGCGGCCGGGGCAGAGCAGGTCGCTTATATTGTGGGGGGAGTCATGCTCGTGGGGTTGGCTTCCCTCTACTTCCTGGCCCGTTACCGCAACTGGGCGATGCGCCAGTTCGACCGCCTCAGCAAACGCTGGCCGGGGCTGCATAAGCGCAGCGGGAATTTCCTGGAGTCCATGTTCTCCGGTTTGGCTATCCTGATGGATGGCTGGCTCTTCGTCCGCGCCTTATTCTGGATGATTCTAAACTGGGCGATTGCCATCCTCCAGTTTTATCTTGTGCTGCTGGCTTTCTTTCCACACGCCCAACCGATGTGGGCCATGTTTGGGTTGGGAGCGGCGGCTTTCGGTGGGGCGATCCCTTCCCTGCCTGGCGCGGTCGGAATTTATGAAGGCGCGTTGGGCGGCGCCCTGGCGCTGGTGACTGGTGATCAGGCCACCTCCCTGGCGACGGCCTTGATCGCTCACCTGTTCAGTTATTTGGTTTATGGCATCCTGGGGGCGTACGCGCTCTCTACGGAAGGCGAGACCCTGATGGGTGTCTACCGCCAGTTGCGCAGAAGGCAGGAAGAATAAAGGATTGTGTCGTTGCGAGCGACCGTAGGGGCGAAGCAACCCCCTCACGAGTCGGGGATTGCTTCGGGCGAAGAGCGCCCTCGCAATGACACATGAAAAAGGAGTTGCCCATGTCCAAAAACTACCTCATCACCGGCGGAGCCGGCTTTATTGGGTCGAACTATGTTCATCGCCTGCTGGCGCGCGGCGAGAAGGTGACCGTCTACGACAATCTCAGCCGCGGCGGCGCGTCACGCAACCTGGCCTGGTTGCAGGAAAAGTTCGGGGAAAACGCGTTCAGGCTCGTCGTCGGGGACGTGCGCGACGCGGCCCTTTTGACGACCTCCAGCCGCGAGGCGGAGATCATCGTCCATTTAGCGGGACAGGTCGCGGTCACGACATCCGTCACACATCCAAGAGAAGATTTCGAGGCCAATGCTCTCGGCACGTTCAACGTGGTCGAAGCGGCGCGGCTCTCGGAGCGCAGGCCGCTGGTGATCTATGCTTCGACGAACAAAGTGTATGGCGGGATGGATGACGTGGCGGTGGTCGAGCAGAGGACGCGCTGGGAATATCAGAACCTACCCTTCGGCTGCCCCGAAACCCAGCCGCTGGACTTCCACTCGCCTTATGGCTGTTCGAAAGGGACAGGCGACCAGTATGTGCGTGACTATCACCGCATTTACGGTCTACGATCTGTGGTTTTCCGCCAGAGCTGCATCTATGGCCCACGCCAATTCGGCATCGAAGACCAGGGCTGGGTGGCTTGGATGACCATCGCCGCCGTGACTGGCCGTCCGATCACCATTTACGGGGATGGCAACCAGGTGCGCGACGTGTTGTATATAGATGACTTGCTGGACGCCTACGATGCTGCGGTCGAGCGCGTGGATACGGTCGAGGGGCAGGTGTATAACCTTGGCGGCGGGCCGCAGAATGTCATGTCCATCTGGGCGGAGTTCGGCCCGCTGCTGGAAAAGCTGCTCGGCAAGCCTATCCTGGTGGCGCGCGGCGATTGGCGTCCCGGCGACCAGCGTGTTTTCTACGCCGATATCCGCAAGGCGGAGCGCGAGTTAGGCTGGAAGCCGAGGGTGGGGGTGGATGAGGGGGTGCGGAGGTTGTTCGAGTGGGTGAAGGAAAACATAAATCTGTGTTAGCGGAGAGAACTTCCGAAGCCAAAGACTTCGGAAGTTTTTATCTCCCTGCGTTATAATCTGCCCGTCCTAACCTATGTCCCGCGAACATCTTCCCGATCCAACCCGTTCCACCATCCGCCGTCTTGCCCTCTCGCTGGGCATCACATTGGCATTTGTTGTCGTCGAGATCCTCGCTGGGATTTTTGCCAACTCCCTGGCCTTGCTGACCGACGCGGCGCATAACTTCACCGACGTGATGGCCCTGGCGCTGACCTGGTGGGCGCTGTGGATCACGACCAAACCGGCCAACTCGGGCAAGACTTACGGTTATCACCGCGCTGGCATCCTGGTGGCGCTGGTCAACTCGACCACGCTGGCGCTCATCGCCCTGGGGATTTTCAACGAAGCCTACAAGCGTTTCGTCGCGCCGCCCGCCGTCCAGGCGGATATCCTGATCGGCGTCGGTGCCATGGCCGTTGTCGTGAATCTGGTCACAGCCCTCCTGGTCCGGCGCGGGGCGGAACATGATCTGAATCTCAAGTCCGCGTTTTTGCATCTGATAGGCGATGTGCTGTCCACCGTCGGGGCGGTCATCGCCGGGATCATCATCCGCTTCACCGGCCTGAACTGGCTCGACCCGCTGGTCAGCGTGCTCATCGGCATTCTCATCTTGTGGAACGCCTGGGGCATCCTGCGCGAGTCGCTGGAAATCCTGATGGAATCCACTCCCGCCGATATTGACATGGACGTGCTCCGGCGTGACATGCTGGCTGTCGAAGGTGTGCGCGGGGTCCATGACCTGCACGTCTGGAGCATCACCAGCCAGTTGCGTTATCTTTCGGCGCACATCGTCACGGAGGATGTCACCGTCATCGTGGGGGCGAAGGTCCAGGCGGCAGTCGGCCAAATGCTGGCGGACAGGCACGAGGTTCGGCACGCCACGCTGCAGTTGGAATGCGAGGAATGTGAGCATAATGGCCTGTTCTGCGACTGCGCCGATCCCCATGCCTGAGTCTGTTTCCGTTGTTTTGTTTGAAAGGAGGAAGGGATGAAAAAGGCAATCTGGTTCTCTCTGGGGATGGTGTTCCTATGTACAGGGTGCATTCTTACCGGGTGCATACCGCCAAAAATTATCAACCATCCTGCCCCTGACCTGAAAGTCGATTTTACACCGTTCGAAAATTCTGGCTGTCCGTTGAATGAGAGTGGTTATACTCGCCTTTGCCAGGAAGACAGTGTTTTATATACCCTGGGTTGTGACCGAATCGCTGAGGTTCCGGATCAGTTCAGCGGGTTGAGTCCGGCCTATCCCATGGCGATCTGCACCTATGTGCCCATGTGGCGTCCCGATGTTGCCGACCCGCATAACACTCCGGCGAGTGAATATTTCTACAACGTCGGCGGACCGATGCCGATGCTGGTGCGTTATGTCATTTTTGTGGATAGCGAATTCCGGCTGGTCAAGAACGCCGACGAATTCCGGGCGGTTTTTGGCCCAGTAGAATCGCCCGATGAAGCCCTGAGCTTTTCGCTCGCCCTTGCGGACGTGTTTCCGCTTTATGATTTGAAGTTCAATCTGAAATACCGCTATGAGGTCCGCATCCTCGAAGAGACTTATGTGGAGACCACCGGCGACGGGTATATCGTCCATGTCTTCGATTACCAGTTCTTCGGCTGCGGGCCGCATTATTATTACGCCGTTGACTTGAACGTAACCCCGGATGGCCGCGTGGGGGAGATCAGCCGCACCAAGATCTATCGTAATCCCTTGATGGACGGCCTTTGCCAGGATTAAACCTGCCTGATCGAGTTGATTAATGAAAATACTTACTGTCCTAACCTACTACCGCCCCCACACTTCCGGTCTGACCATCTACGCTGAACGGCTGGGGCGCGCCTTTGCCCGGCGCGGACACCAGGTCACTGTGCTGACCACTCAGTACGACCGAAGGTCCCTGCCGCGCGATGAAATGATGGATGGTGTGCGAGTCGTCCGCGTGCCGGTGGCCGTCCGCGTCAGCAAGGGCGTGCTGGCCCCGACCTTTGGCCTTGTCGCCACCAAATTGGTCTGGGAGCACGACGTGATCCATCTCCACCTGCCCCAGTTCGACGCGCCTGGCGTGGTCTTGCGCGCCCGTCTCTTCGGCAAGCCCTCCGTGCTGAC
>Ga0315285_10002619_pt1 | contig 18773 bp, 28 predicted proteins | sample YL17G09_36_MG_FD_203698 | JGI IMG/M metagenome (GOLD analysis project Ga0315285, IMG submission 203698) | Sediment microbial communities from Yellowstone Lake, YNP, Wyoming, USA - YL17G09_36 | ecosystem: Environmental > Aquatic > Freshwater > Lake > Sediment | place: USA: Wyoming | collected...
TGAAAGAGATTTGAAAGCTCATTAACAAAAGCTTGATTTGCCTGTTGTTTTAATTCCCTTCGATAGGCTTTTTCTTCATCTATCTCCTGTAATCGTTCTTCTCTTTCTAATTGCTTGATTCTCTTGTTTCGTTTAGCTAGAAGCATAATCTCGTAACTTGATGGTAGAAGTGGCTGAAAGGTATCGAGTAATCCATATTCCAAAATAGAAAGTCGTAATTTAACAAATGAGGAAATACTCACCAGGAACTCACCTTTTTTATGTTCAGGGGGAAAAACCTTACTACTCACCTTATACCTTACTTTATGGGGAATGTTCTTTATAAATTTATTCGTGGTATGACCTCTATATTGGAGTATATAGGTAATTATAGAGTAGTAACATTTCGCACCCTATGAGCTGAGGAAATGAACAACCTCGGCCTAAAGGCCAAGGTATCGGCTAAAAAGCCGAGGTTGTTCGTCCAGAAAATCGTCTGCGTATACTTTGGCTTTCAAGCCAAGAGTTAGCAGAGACGATTTTCTGAAATCAGAAAACAAAAACACAAACACAAAGCCAAACCCTTACTTGAAGAAGGATAAGATGTTCTAATGGAACATTCAGAAAATGGTAAGGAAGATAAGAATAAAGAATTTACTTATATTTTTACTTACAAAAAGAGGATAAAGTATATAAGTAAGTTATACTATAATAAGTAGTATGAAGATGATAAACAGAATAAAACAGAAATGCAGATTCTGCGACTACGAATGGGAATCTTTGAAAGAGAATCCTAAGACTTGTCCTCGTTGTAAACGAAGAACAGATTTCACATATTAGAAATAGAAGGTGATTTTAATGCAACAAACATTAATAGAAATAGATTATAAACCGATTATTTCAGAAAAAAGAAAAGAATACGCAAAACAATATTATTTAACATACTCAAAACAATATTATGCAAAAAACAAAGAGAAAATCAAAAAAATCGCTAATAAATATTGTGTAACACACAAAGAAGAAAGTAAGTGGGACAGATTAAAGCAGTCGGCAAAGAGAAGAAAGATTAGTTTTGAATTAAATAAAACTGATTTCGTTGAATGGTTTAAGAAACAAGATTTAACCTGTTGCTTCTGCAAAAGAGAGTTAATATATAATTCAAATCTACTCACTAAAGAGGAAAGGAATAACAAAAACAGATTCCTTTCGATTGATAGAATAAATAATGAGATAGGATATAGATTTGATAATATACAATTATGTTGTTATCTCTGCAATGTAATTAAGAATAGTTTTTTTTCAAACGAAGAAATGAAAGAAATGGGATTAAAGGCTAAGGAACTTATCGATAGAAGAGAAATAAGGTAGAATAATCGTAAGATTTATATAGTAGTTCTACTATTAATATAATAATAAGGTGATTGTAAATGAAATGTAGGTTTTGTGATTATAATTGGCGGGAGAGAACGGATAACCCGATAAGTTGTCCGAGGTGTAAAATGAGATTTGACTACAAATATAAAAGAAATATAAAGAAAAATGAAAATGATAGAAACTTATTATGAACGAAATAAAGAAAAACTAAAAGAATACTATAAAGGATATTATTTAAAAAACAGAGAAGAAATAAATAAAAGACAAAAAGAATGGAGTGAGAACAACAAAGACAAAATAAGTAATTCCAAAAAAAAATATTATAAGGAAAACATAGATAAAATAAAAGTGTTAGGGAACAAGAATAAAAATCAAAAAGCGAGGTGGTCGCAAGAATACCGAAAAACGGGATTGGGAAGATATTCCCTCACCAAATCTTCTGCAAAGTGTAGGAACATCAAATTTAACATCACTCGAGAAGATTTTATTAATTGGTTTGAAAAACAAAAATTAGTTTGTTGTTATTGTAATAAAGATTTAAGATATATATCGGATATAAAAAACAAACTGAATAGTCTATCTATTGATAGAATTGATAATGAATTGGGTTATGAAATAACTAATATTTGTATTTGCTGTAATGCCTGCAATTTGATTAAGGGAAATCGGTTTTCCTATAAGGAAATGCGGAGGATAGGAGAATTAATAAATGATATTAATATTGGAAGGCTAATAATGGAAAGGAAAGTATGATAAATGTATTTGAAAAGTATCGAGATGTATCGGGAAAGTATGATGAATGTATAGATAATGTATGGGAGAACCTATCATTATCATTATCATTCTGGTGTTATGATACTAGTGCAGTTAAGGTAATATGAGATTCTCATTATCTTTATGACTTTCTCGATAAGAAAGGATTAGTTAATATAATATATAAGGTGAGATAATGAAAGGCAAGGTTGTATTCGAGGATGAAGGAAAACCCAAAGCTTTAACAGGAGATATAAAAGAAGAAGACGGATATGTTATCGTTGATCGTGGTTTTCGAGAATATAAGATAAGCAGAAAGATTGTCTTGATGATAGAATACTTTAAGACAGAACAAGATAAGGTGAAACAAGATGACGGATTTACTACAAACAGATATCGTTAGAGCTGATTTTAATAAATTATTGGTAGATGCGAGAAACGCAAGTGATTTTTCATTGAATCTGCAAATAAAAAAAACATATTTGGTAAGATTTAAACTTGATAACTTAAAAACAAATCTCTGCGAAAAATATCTTGGAAACGGCAAGTATTATATAATTAAAGATATTTCTTTCCTAAATGGAATAAATGAAGATGAACGCAGAGGAAACGAAGTATTACAACTGCCCAAAACAAGTATGTTTAAATTGATTAAGTTGCTTGAAAAATACGATTTTGAATATAAAGGGGAAATAGAACTAGAGATAACAAGAATTAATAAATTCGATACAATTTTCAAGATTATAAAACATACGCCATAAAGAAGTATTAAGGAGGATATAAAATGAATTGTTGCATATTCAGAAAATGGTAAGGGAAAAGAAGGAAAACAATTTGCCGTTTTTAAATGTTAAAAATTAGTTGTGTAATCCATAATCTAATGTGGAAATCTCCACAATACCATACCTGAACATACCACAACAAAACACATTAACCAATAGTAATAAACAAAACTAATAACCACAAACTAAATAAGAAAATAGAAAACAAAACCACAACAACAAACAAACCCAAACAACAAAACCATAAACGAAACAAACAACAAAAGAAAAAACAAAATAAAGGTTATGAACAACAAAAATAAAATAATGGTTTTTGTTATACCTAATAGTAGTAAATAGGAAAAAAACAACAACAACAAAAAAACCAATAACTTTATATATAATGAGTGTAGAAAGATTTATAAATAGTAATTCGCATTTATAAACCCTCACTATATAAAGGTTTCTATTATTTTATTATTTTATTGACGACAAAATAAAAGGTTTATATACTCTTGTCATTATATAGTGAATAAACCAAAAACCCACAATAACCAATAATATACAAAAAACCACAATAACAACAAAGGGTTTATATACTCCGTTTTCCTAATATAAGTATTATATTATAGGGTTTTAACCCACCCTATACGGAACAACAGGGAGAACACAAACAATAAATAACTTATGAAAAATTAAGTTTGAAAGGTTTGCGTTATGTGAGTAAATACTGAAACCCAACGGGTTTTTTTCCTAAACGAAAAACAACAACGAAAGAAAAACTAAAAGGTGGTAAAAAATGGAAATTTCACAACACAACACAACAAAAGTATTTCTTTATTTGAACGAAAGAAACGAAAGGGAAACAAGAGAAAACAAAGTTTATTATGTAACTCACCTAAAAACCATTACTGAAACAGGGGAAGAAACAACATTAACCCTATTCTCTGAACAACCTTTACAAATAGAAAAGGTAAAGAGTAGAAGGGAATTTTTAAGTGGTAGAAATGAACACAAGAATAACAAACCATAAGGTAAAACCACAAGAGACAACAACAGAACAACTTATAAGGCCTTTCTTTACTTACCTATGGAATTAGAAACCATAACTATAATATAGAAGGTGAAACTATGAACAAACAAACAACAATAAAAGAATACCCTAATGTATTATGTAATAACCATAACCTTATAGAACAAAGGTTTAGGGAAGGAATACTTAACCTAACTAAGAGAACGAATAGGGAAAGTAGAAACCTATTTGAGTATTTAGGAATAGAGAGGTTATGAATATGAAACAATTACCCACTATAAGAATTGAGGGTATAGAATACTTTATTGACGAAAGGTTACAGGAAATAAGGGAAGTTAATAACCCTCATAACTCTGAACACGTAAGTATTGAGGTTTTGGAGTATTGGAAAACCCATAATGTAACCGAGTTATAAACCTTTGTTTCCTATGGAAAACATAAAACACTATATATTATATTAGGGGAAATTCCAAACGAAATAAAGGTAATAGAATAAGAAACTATAACCTAAAACTATTTTTATATTCCATATTATTTTTATGGAAACAAAACAAACATAAACAACATTACTATATAGTGTAGTAGAAGGTGAAAATAAAATGGAATTTATTAAACCAAAAGTATTACCACAAATAGAAAACAAAGACAAGAGGTACGTATTCACCTTTCCCGAAAAAGACATACAGAGCAAATTCGACATACCACAAGACAAACAAAAACTACTTATTGACGAAACAATAGGTTTAGTAAGTGGTAAGAAGGTTAATGAAATGGGACAACACGAAAAAACTTTATGGTTATGGAGTATTATACAAACACTAAATACTCTACTGAAAACCAAAAAGTAGAATATAGAAACAAAAACTATATTCCAAAACTATTTTTATTTTATATTTTCTAATTCTATAATATGAAAACAAAAAACAAATTCTAAATAATAGTTTCCTAAAAAATGTTTATTTTCGGTAAATAGGGACATCCGTTGAAGGATTTTGGGAATCATATGGTTTAGTTATATCAACATCATATCTATTTTGGTAATCTGTATTTTGAAAAACATCATCGCTCTTTGAAGTTTACAAAATTAAACATCCTCAGTAAGTTATTAGAATCCTCATCTATTTGTTATACTTACATCATACCTTGTGTGTTTTACATCTCGATGTAAGTATCCTTTAAATAGATGATTGGTTACTTACATCCTGATGGAAACTCATAGTTAACATATGTTAACCGGCAGTTTATATATAACAACCTAGTAGACTTGGTGGTTTAAGAAAAGATAGTCCCCTTTGAAGTTAGGGTAAAATTTCTACCAGATTTTTAGGATCAGTTTTTTCTTTTAACTCTTCTGAGAACGAATCGAGATTAGTATTTTCTTTATCTGTTTTTGCTTTGTAGCTTACTCTAGTCATATGTTTCTCTAATTACTAGTCCGCATTTCGGACAGTACACTTCTGATCCTGTTTCCCTGATTTTTTCTTTGCATTCCGGGCAAATTTCCATCATTCCAACCATTTTAGTTCATTGTTATATTTATATCTTATCTGCCTTTTTCATAGAACTTAGCCATATGAAAGTAGGTTTCTTCGTTTGCGTTGCAACTTCCGAAGAAAGGGCAATCTACTTCTAAGCACCAAAACTCCGGCATTAGCTTCTTTGCAAGGGGGTTGTTTTGCCCCTCTGCTTTTTCATTCTCATTTGCTTTGTGTTTTATGCATTTGCCCTTGTCGCGGCAGACGCAAAATCCTTCAAGCACAATATCTGTCCAAACCATTTATCTCACCTTTATTTATAAATGTTTCGAATATCTTCGAAAGTTAATACGGACTTCCTGAGTTGAACAGGATCTTCTGGCTTTCTCATAATTATCATGAGGCGAGCGGGTTAACCGTTTTCCTAAGTCCGTAAATATTTAGTAGTATAACTTACTTATATACTTTTCGGTATTACTAAAGAGTAGAGGATAATCTTTATATATTAGTTATACTAAGAGTATATTTAAATGTGTTTCACAACGAAAGAGATACTGCAATTTACGGAGCGTGGAGAGAAGCGGTACTGGAAAGAGACGGATACACTTGCCAAGAATGCGAATCAACAAAGAATCTAGAAGCACACCATAAAAAAAGATTCAAAAACAATCCGGAAGCAAGATTCGATTTAGCAAACGGAACAACTCTCTGCGAAAAATGCCACAAGAAAAAGAAAGGACACAAAGAAGGAGAATGGAACAAGGAGGAGGATGAAAATGAAGGGATATTTGCTTCTTTACAATACAAAGAACCGAGGAGATATTACGAGAATCAACCACGAACTATTTGGAAGGATTATTATCGTATCAAAAAAATCAAGTAAAAATAGGTATTACTACCAAGGATGCTTCGAAAATATTAAGCACATAAAGTTCACCAATGGATGTTATTTCACACTAGAGAAAGGAACAGATTGTAATAAGCTAGTTAACTATATATCCGCGGATATAGATATTCCAGAATCAGCATTCGTAACTGGTAGAGAGAAATGGCTTGAATTCGCAAACAGCCATGGATACGAAGTAAAGAACTTAAACAAATAAAATGGCAACATATATTGAAAAATCAATTAGGAAAAAATCAAACATATTTGTTGATTTTAGAAAGACGAGGGAAACACCGATAAACATCGAAACACCGAAAGAAATTATTCCGATACAAAAGGAAATAATAAAACAACCAATAATAAGAATCCCTGAAAAGAAAAGGGCGAAATAAGAAGAGGTGAATTTATGCGAGCAGTCATAATTACCGGCGGGAAAGGAGAAAGACTAAGACCAATAACTTACGAGATTCCAAAAGCACTACTTCCAATTCACGGAAGAAAGCTTCTAGATTATCCGATTGATTTATTTTTCAAGTATAAAGTTTACGAGATTTGGTTATCAGTAGGATATAAAGCAAACGAAATAATCGATAAATACCAATACCCACATTTTTTCGAGAAACACCCGGATGGAACCGGAGGATGGCTAAGATATTGTAACAGAAGCTATTGGAATGATAATTTCTTCGTGTGCAATGGAGACAATCTATTCAATCTCAATCTTGATGAAATGAAATCGATTCACGAAAGAACAAACGCAATAGTCACATTGGCTTGCGTTCATGTAAAAGATGTAACACAATACGGTTCAGTTCATATAGAAGGAGATTTAATAAAATCATTTGAGGAAAAAAAGAATTGCAGAATAAAGAAAGGTGGATGGATAAGTGGAGGATACTACCTATTCTCGCCAGAAATATTTAATTACATAGATAAATGTGGAAAAGAACCAGATGAACCAATAAGCTTAGAAAGAGACATCTTTCCTTTAATTGCAAAAGATAATAGATTAGTCGCTTATAAATCAGAGGAACAATGGTTCGATACTGGAACATTTGAAAGATACGAACAAGTATTAAAAGAATGGAAGGGGATTTGATGGTGAAAAGCCAAGTTGATGAAATAATAGAAACAGATTATGAGAATCTTCCGATGGCAAGAGATTTATACAGAGAATTCATTAAAAAAAGCAATATTGAAAAAGTCAAAGAAGAAAGATTCGTACTAAAAGAATTGATGAGTGGAAAGAAATCACAGGAAATATTATCTGAATTAAAAAAGAAACACCCGGATACTGAATTTACAAACGAAGATTTTGAAAGATTTATGGAAAGAAACAGGGAAGTAATGAAGTTCCTACAAAAAGATATAAGCACCGCAAGCAGAAGATTCCAGAATGCAAGAGCAGAAATCGAAGAAACGATGAGAGATTTATACTTATTCAACAGGGAAGTCGTAAGGGATTTAGCAGAGAAAGAAGATGCAACAAACTTGGTTGCGGCAATTAGGGCACTTAATATGACGGTGATGAATTACGCAAAACTAGCTGGTATCTTAGATTTAAACGAGAACAAACCAAATGTAAATATCGTTAATGTAATCTCTGATAAATACGAAGGATTAAGATTAAAAGACAGAGTGCATAGTAGAGCAGATTTCAAAGAAGAACCAATCATAGTTGAAATAAAAGAATCTGTTCAGAATGAAACCGATGGAGAATCAGGCGAATCTAACGAGTGAAGAAACATCCGAAGAACTAATTATTACGAAGGATGTTAGAACAACAGATCAGGTTTGTTCTGACTATCTAAATTATCTTATTGAGAAAAAGATTGTTGATGAATCAGAAAGACAGGAATACTTGACTAATCGAAAACACGAAGTTCTAGAAGCATTATTTGAAAAAATATATGAAACAACAGAATATAAGGGGGTGAGAATATCAACCCTAGATGCTTTTTGGCATTTTTGCGAATTCATCCTACACCACGAGCCAACAAAAGGAATAAAAATATGGAATAAATTTGTAGAAAATTTGTTTATTGATATCGAACACCACAGATATTCTTGCATACTCGCCAGTAGAGGAATGGGAAAGTCTTATATGGTTTTTGTTCTTTATGTTTTATTTAAAATGTTTCTTTTTAAAAACACAGATTTCTTACTAGTATCGAATGTTCCAAGACAATATGTTAGGAATATGAGAGAATTAAAAAGAATGATTTTATCAAATGAATTGTTGCTTCAAAAAAAGAAATTTGATTGTATTTGGACGAAAGATGAAATAGAATACAATGGTGGTTTGGTTCAAGCACAATCAGTTGGAACTCCACCAAGAGGAAGTCATGTTCAATATGTTTTCGTCGATGACTGTTTAAGAGATGATAATAAAATCAGCGAAGATGAACTTGATAATTTCATTAAAGGACAATTATTGCCTTGCGCTCAACGATGGAAAAGTAGAATGGTGCTTTGTGGAACACCACTGCACATAACAGATATATACCATGATTTAATGAATACGCAACCGGAATTCAAGGGCGGATTGATAGAAGATGGAGGAATTAGTTATTGTGGCTTTTATAGTAAATGTTATCCAATAATAACGGATATGGAAAAAAAGGAAATCTTTTTGCCAGAACTATTTTCTTGGGAAGAACTAGTATCTAATCAAAATTCAATTAAAAACATTCAGGGAGATGATATTTTCAACAGGGAGTATCTTCTTAAATGCACTGATAAAAGTACGGCGATATTCCCGTACGAACTAATCACGAGTTGTCAAGATGATACATTATTTGTCGTCGATAAGGATGATCATAATGGTAATTATTTAATTGCCATTGATGTTGCTACGAGTGGAGAAGCATCAGCGGATAATTCAGCATTTATAGTTTTGGAATTAGTTGAGATGAAAGATGGATTAAAAAAAATAATTCGACACTTAGATTATCAGAAAGGAATGGCGATAAGTGGAGAAAAAACGAAAGATGGCGAGTTGCTTGATTATGGTCAAGTGGATACTGCCGAAGATTTAGCACACAAGTTTAATGATTGTTTGGTTGTAGTTGAAAAGAATAATGTTGGAATAGCTTTAATTCAAGAATTAAGGAAGAGAAATGTAAATGTTGAGGAATTTACGACTGATAAGTTCAAAAAAGATAATATGATAAGATATTTGGTATCTGAGATGAAATCAAAAAACATAGTGTTTCCATCAGATAATACTGAAATAAGAGCACTAAAACAAGAATTGCTTAACTTTGGAGTTAGGAAAACAAGGAGTGGAAAAGAAAAGATGCAGGCTCTTCGTGGGCATGACGATGGGATTATGGCTTTAGGAATAGCAAACTTAGCATCTCAAAGCAGAGGGGGTTTACCGGCGGCTATCTGCCAAGATTGAAGTTTTTTAGGATAATGTTTAAATATTAGTTTGTAAAAGTATATGATTTGTTATTAAAAGGTGATTTATGATGAATGATAAAACTTCTATGAAGGAAAACGAACCTAAAGAGAAAGAATATTTGGTTTTTAAAGATATTAATCAAAAAAAGCTTGATGAAATTTATAAGGAAGCAATGATTCAATTTGCCACTAATTATGTTAAAGAAGAGCCGGTTCCTAAGACAAAGCCAAGTATTCTTGCAGTTGGCGGTCCGAAAGAAATAAACTTAGAAAGGCTCGCACCAGAAGATATAGAAAAATACCTTTGGATGCACCCAGCGGTTCCTAGAGGAATAGAAATAAAAGCAAACAGGATGGTTAGAAGAGGATATACGATTACACCATCGATTTTACCGGGAAGTACAGAGGCTTCTGAGAAAGCTAAAGAAGCAACCGAAGAGATGAGGGGTCTTCTAGAAATATCTGGTGGAACGACTAGAATAAAAAAATGGATAGAGGATGCTTATGCATATGGGAATGGGTATATGACTTTAGTTCCAAATAAACTAGGAGATAAAATAGTCAGATTAAACCCGGAACACCCGGTTTTCTTTAGGATAGCAAAAGATCCTGCAAAAAAGAAATCAATGATGGCAACTAGAGGAGATTTATCTTTTCCATACGAAGGAGAGTTAAAAATAAATCCGGCAACGAAATTGCCTGCTAAATTTACACAAGTAATCTTTGCGCAAGATAAAAAGAAATTCGTTCCTTTCGGAGAAGAACTAGATGCTTCACAAGTGGCACATTTGACTTTCGATACTTGGGGAGATGAAGCTGAAGGAATATCATTAGTTCAATACCTTCATTTAACCATAAAATACCTTCTTAACATAGAGGAAGCCGCCGCTGAAACGATGCACAAATCAGGATTCACACAAAAAGTAGTCAAGACAGAGGTAATGACTGAGAAAGATTTGAAAAAAATAGCATCAAACCTGAGGGAGATTAATTCAAGAGATGCCATTATCCTACCTAAAGGAAGTGATGTAACTAATCTATTCCCTGGACAAACACAGTTCCCAGAATACCACCCTGTGTTTTTAAAGCTAATAGCGATAAGGTTGGGGATACCATTGCCGATTCTTACGGGCGATGGAACTCAAACAAATCGTGCAACAATAGATGAGCAGGTTAAAGACATGGCTGCCGATTTCAGAGCTGATGAAATTCAAGTAAAGCAGGTAATAGATAACCAAATATTTATGCCTGCTTGTAAACTACTTTTCGGTGAAGACTTTATAGAATTCCCAACATTTGAATTCAATGAAGTAAAGGAAGATAAAAAGGAAAAAATAGATAATGTGAATATTTTATCCCAAAGCATTCAGCGTTTAACTAATTCAGTAACTTCCCTGAATCAAGCAGGATTCTCAGAACAGGCTCAGAAATTACTCGATTATACGATGAAAGTCGCTTTAATTGAGGATGAAGATAAATGAGTTACCAAGACCTCTTGAGAGAACACCTGTCTTTAAAAGATAGGTTCGTTAAGTCTAATATTCCGAAAGAAGAGATTATTACTTTTGGAGGAGTAGAATTACACGAAAAAATAGACTTTACAACTTTCCAAGATGATAAACTAAGCTTAGCACATACCTGCATACACGCATTGTTCTCAAGAAAGAACAAATATTTATCGCCGATTCGTGTCGGTTCTATTCACGAAAGCATTGTCGAAGAGATGGAGAAGCGTGGTTCCGAGCATCTTAAATTCGATAAATTAGATAAATGAGAGATAACATTTAAATATAAGTAAATACACGATTATTTGATATTGAATTAAAATGAGGAAATCTCTAATTTACGGAGCAATAAATACACTTCTAAAACAAAGGAACAACCTATCTGATTTACAGAGAAACACAATGACTTTCTCAAGCGAAATAAACCAGAAGGATTCGAACTTCGATATTACTAAGTTTTCTGAACTTAGCCTTCCTCTTACGACTAAAGGCACACTAATCACATCGGGAGTTTACAATGATTCGAAGATTGGAACCTTCAGGGTTGGAGAAGACGCGTTAAAGGAAAGTGTTAATAGATGGGTAGGAGTAAATATTTTCAAACATCACGGGATAATTGATTTAATACTTACTGGACAAGATGCTCCGATAGATTCAATCGTAGGAAAAATAACATATACTGCTTGGAACCCTGATAAGAAAGGAATAGATTATGAAGCAGAGATTTACGATGAAGATATTGCTAGAAAGATTATAGGTAAATTAATTAAATTTGTATCAGTTACATTTTCACAAGAAAAGATTCAAAAAACAAAATTTGTTGATTTCGTGAATCTGAAACCACTAGATTTATGCTTGGTATTCAGACCGAGAGATAAAAACGCAACAATAGAGGCGAAATAAAATGCCAGGCGTAGATGTTGGGGAAAATACTATTCGCATAAGACAAAAAGATCCTGGATTGTTCGAAAAAGGATCTTTCAGAACGATACCCTTAAAATCAGGAGTTAGAGCCGTTATCGGGAAGTTAAAGGGAAAAAAATCAACAACAATCCAAACATTACTATTCGATAAGAAGAAATTTGATGTTGCTCAAGCGAGAGCGTGGGTAAAATCTAATGTTCATAAATACTCTGAAGAAAAAATTATACAGGTGAAAAACAAGATGGAATTTTCAAAAGCCAATTCATATCTAGATGAAATCCACTTTGCTGAGAATGGAAGGTGGACTAGGGAACAAATAAACAATTTACCAGATTCATCGTTCGCAATAATCCTTCCGGGTGGAAAGAAAGATGAAGATGGAAAAACAGTTCCGAGATCTTTAAGAAAACTACCTTACAAAAATGCTGAAGGAAACGTGGATTTACCGCATCTCCGTAATGCTTTAGCAAGAGTTAACCAACCAGGAACAGAACTAACTCCCGAACAAAGAGCAAAAGCGAAAGCAACTCTTTTAAAAGTATCAAAGAAGTATCTTAAAACATATAAGGAGAAGAAAGAATCTGAACAAATGGCGGACGATGGAAAGGAAGAATTCGAATTAAGCAAATTCCAGGAGGAAGATATATTCGCGAGATTAAAATCAATAGCTGAAAGGTTAGAAGCAGCTAAAACAATAGATGAAGTGAAACCAATCGTGTTAGAATTAAAAGAATTAACAAAAACAGAGGAGGAAGAAGATGGGGAAGAAAAAGAAGAAACAGAGCAAAAAGAAGAAGGAAAAGAAGTTCAAGAGATAAAAACGGAAGTTCCTGCTGTTGAACCAGCAGAAAGCAAGCCGGTAGAGAATTCACAGGATAATTCGCAATTATCAGAGGCTCTCAAACTAAATGAAAAAATATTAACGGCATTAAAGGAATCAGAAGATGAAACTGAAAAACTAAAGGGAGAAGCGAAAGTACAAGAAACTAAGTTTTCAGAACAAATACAAATGATAAACAAGATAAATGAGAAATACAAATCTGATTTGGATAGTTTATCAACTGATGTTGTTAATTTCATAAATATTCTTAACGAACAAAAGATGACGAAATTTAGTGAAAGAATCAATCTAGTTGCAAAAGATTATTGTAATTTTATGAATTTACCAGAATCCGAAATGGCTAATGTAAGACAAACGATGTCTAAATGGAGCGAGGACATGATAGAGCAAACAGCAAAGGCGATTTCGACGAAAAGAACCAAGATGACAGAGAGGGAACCGATTGTATTAACAACAACCAGTTCACAACTGAGAGAAACCACTGCCTTTTCAGATAGGGAGTGGGAAGTGATGACTGCTGAAGAGAAAATGAGACATTTACATAGTAAAATGCTCGAAATAGAGCAAATAAAAAATAGGTGATTAAAACAATGAAAGACATAACAAAATTCGCTGGAACTACATATGTAACAGGTACGGTTTCAGGTCTAAACTCAACTTTAGATTCTGTGGGTAGTTCTCAGGATATGATTTTTGCTGAGGCGATTATAGCAAACGAGCCAACATCAATCCTTGAAGAAGCGGGAATAATTACTGTACGACAAGCACCCCCAGAAGTTGATGAGGTTTCCTTCCCAATCGTTAGGAACACTCAACTCACGTGGTACGAGATAGATGACAGATCTACATCGGCGTATGTTGGAAGTGATATAAGTGCAACTGGATTGAATGCAGTAGTTTACAAAGTTGTAAGACCAACTGTTAAATCAGCAAGCATCTTCCTGCCAGATACCGTTAGCTTACTTAACAAGACAGACTTTGATTTGTTTGCTAAGTTAGGTGCAATTGATGCCAAGAGAAAGAAAGAAGAGGATGCGTGTGACTTACTAGGTTCAAGTGGTGGATACACGAACGTTTACACTGCTGGTGGTTTCGGAACTGGATCATTAAGTTCTGGTTCAACCCTAGATCCTAGGGATTTAACCCAGGCAAAGAGATTGCTTTCGACAGGAAGCAACATAAACGTGCCAGATTTCGCACTTATGTATCCGAATCAGTATGAACAACTTAACACACACGGAGACTTCGCTCCAGGAGCAAGCACCAATGGTGCAATGCTTAGAAAGGCAAGATTCGATGATGATGGAAATATCGTCAGATTTGACGGTATGGATATCTATGTCACCGAATTACTACCTTTGATTGGAAGCGCAACTCTCTCAGGCATAGAACAGACAGATAACCTATGCACCGCACTTTCACACCCAGTAGTTGTGGGATGCAAAGGAAGAGCTGTTGGTAGAGGAGAGCATTTCGGAATCAAAGTGAGCACCGAAGATACCAGAAGGATGCATGGTCAGTGGAAGATATTCGATACATCTTACGCTAACACAATCCTAATGACAGAATCTCTTGTTTGGATTAGGGCAGCTAACTGAGATAACTAGTATTTTAACTATAATTTAAATTATTTTTTTATTTTTTTTATTTTAAACAAGATAGTAAATAAAGACTTAATGAAGATAATTAAAATGAAATATGAAGTAGCAATAAATACTGAGAACAGCAAAACACCGTATATTAAGGTGAGGGTTGAAGAAGGGCAGAAAGTTATAACCCCAAGAAAAGTAAATGTGAATGAGAGATTATTTTATAAACTATTCTATGATTCTTATGATAATTTCATTTTTTACAAAGATGGAGTGAGAGTTTTTAAGGAAATTAAAATAACTCCCTTAGTTGATGAAGAGAAACAAATTGAAAAAGTTATTGAAACGCCCAAGAAAGAAAAAGGATTCAAGAAATTTTTAGATAAGATATTTTAAAAATAAAAAAGTCAGGCTCGACTTTAACGGAGTGAAACAAAATGGCATTTGAAAAAATAGGTTATGCGGACTCCAACGGGAGTTGGAATGTATTAAAAGTTAATTCTGATGGTTCTATTAATGTTACGGATGTTTTGGGTTCTGTAACTCTGAATGTTGGAGATGTTGAGATAGGTGCTGTGGAAGTTAAAGATGCTACTACAGGAAGCAGATTAAGTGTTTTAACTACTGGAGCAGTTGGAGCTTATCTCGGTGCTCAATTGGCAGCCGGGACAGCAGCGGTTGGTAGCGTGGTTGTAAGTGGCGTTATAGCTGCACTTCCAGCAGGAACAAACTCATTGGGGAGTGTTTTTACACAAAATCCGATTCCAACAGGAACTAACACAATAGGCAGCATTCATGTAACTAACATCGACACATTATCCTTGGATTCTGGAATTGCAGAAATAGGAAGCGTGTATAATTCTGGTGGAACAGTTCAATTAGCTGCTGGTGCAAATACAATAGGTAGCGTAATAACTACAGTTAACGCAACCCTAGGAAGTACATTCTTAATAGATAATACAACTGGTTCGGTTTTAGATATAGTAAGCACTGGTGCAGCAAGTAAATATCATGGAGTTCAACTTAAAACTGGAACGGATCATGTCGGGAGTGTTTATGTTAATAATATATTAAGTCTTACAGCGGGAAGTATTCAACTACAATCCGGAACTAATGTTATCGGAAGTGAGTATGTTACGAATATTGGGGCGGGCACGATTACTACGGTGAGTTCTTTAACAGCGGGATCAGTGCAACTACAACCAAGCGTAAACGCGGTTGGAAGTGTTGTCGTATCCTCTCTAATCGGAGCTTTACCGGCGGGAACGAACATAATTGGAAGTGTCGTAACAACCGTTAATGTTGGAAGCGTCTATGTAAGTAATGGCAATCTAGGTTTAAATACCGGAACTAATGTTGTAGGAAGTGCATATATCACGGATGTGGGTGCCGGAACCATAACGACAGTTAGTTCATTAACAGCCGGTTCAGTACAACTTCAACCAGGATTAAGCACTATAGGTAGTGCGTATGTAAATAACATAGCCGCGGGAACAATAACAACTGTTTCTTCACTAACGGCAGGATCTGTACAATTACAGTTGGGATTAAATACAATCGGAAGTGCATATGTCAATAATATAGCTGCCGGAACTATTACTACAGTATCGAGTTTAACAGCGGGGTCTATACAATTACAAATAGGAACGGCGACTATTGGCAGTGTTTCAAATAATGATGTCGGAGTATATGATGCAACAGGATCTGTATTTTCAACAATAGATGATGCTACGGATATTACTACTTGGATAAATGGTTATCTAGGATCTGGGTTGCAATGGGTAGGTGTTTGTTACACAGGATACACTGGTTCAATTGCAGCATTTGTGATTACGAAATAAGAGTGAAATAAATTAGTAACTCTAAGTATTGAAAAGATTTGAAATAATTGAAATAAACGATTTGGAGGAAATAAAGAATGGCAACAACATTTAGTTGGCAGGAACAAAACGCTGACGGAATAACTGGAAGCATAGCTAATATAAACTTCGGAAGTTCTGATGGCGAAAATTTAGTAGCATTAGATTACCCAATAACTGCGGGGAGTAACAGCTTTGAAAAATATATTAGTGGAAGCTTTGGTGGAACATTTACAAAAATTTTAAATGTTCAGTTCTGGAAATCTGCGGGAACTTATGTAACTGGAGAAACAATATTTTGGACTGGGAGCGCAACAGCATTTGTAGCACCAATCGGTAATGAAGTTGTTTCAACAGTAGCAGTAGGTAGTGTTCCAGTAGCGAATCCGGCAACTGCAAATGTAAGTATAGGTGGTGCTTTAGCAGGAAGCTTAATAGCGATAGGTTCAACAGACTTTATTGTGATGCAAACACGAACTACCACTAGTACGCCAGCCGGATCAGTTAACCAGAAGACTTTTACTTTGCAGTTCGATGAAATCTGATGAGGAACTCAGATTTTAATGTTTTGATTTAAATTATTTTTTTAGTTTTAAAGATAATATTTAAATAGTAAAACAAACAATGGGTTTGTTATAAAGGGGATTCTCCCTTAATACAATAAGATGAGGAGGTTAATACAATGGCATTTTTTGAATGGAGTGCTAAATTACTAGATGGAACTATAATAAATGAGTTTGATGAAGAAAGAAAAGAACATCTTTTTAGAGAAGTTCTCGATGCTCTTGATGATGTAGAAGAATTAATTCTGACTTGGAATGATAAGTTCGCAAGTGTAAACTTTAAGAACGGACATTTCAACATAAATGGAGAAGATATTTCTTTTAAGGATTTAAGTGATAGGAATGAGAAATATAGACCAATCTACTTTAAAAGAGTTAGACAAGCAATAAGCACAGGAAACAGTAATCCGAATGAGAATATTAAATATCATATCGGTTATCAAATTACAATAGGTGATAAAAATTATCAGAGGATTCTTCAAATAGATAATATTACTAAACAAATGGAATTTTTAGAAAAAAATATTATGGAACAAACACTATGAATCATTTAGTAGAACTTAATTTATCCACGCAGGCAAAGAATTTACTCGAAAGGATGCCGGATATAAATAAAGAAGAAGTAATTGAGTGGTTTTGTAAAGTTAGAAAAATAAATGTTGGTGGCGGGGATATTATTGATTACTTAAATTATTTAAAATCAAAAGAGATGATAAATCGTGGCTGAACTTCAAGATGTAAATCCAGGAGATGTAATTACCTCCCAAAGGCAAAATGATATCACAGATTATATTCACGATGGAACACACGAAATAAACACTCAGTTCATTAGGGTGGGGAGTACAATAACGATAGACTCAAATCGCAACATAACAACCACAGGGAGCATAATCACAACCGGAAGCGTTAATGGAGTCGCAGGTTCATTTACTGGCAATATGAAGATAAACAATATAAACACTGGAAGTTTAATCAACTTAACGAGTAGTGGCGTAGCTTTTTTTGCGAGTGATGGAACTACAAAAATAGCTATTTTGGATGATAATGGTAATCTTGGAATTTTAGGAATGGTGTATCAACTATGAGAAAACAATTAATAATTTGGGTTGTTTTAATCGTTCTTATAGCGACGATTGTAATGGGCGCAATAGGAGATCCGACTAGGTTTGGTAATGGAACAACAACAACCGCTTGGATTGGAGGAACTGAAGGAATAGGGAATTTTACCGGATGGGTAAAGGCAGAACAAGTAAATGCAACAACAATATTTCAAAATGGTAACCAAGTATTAACTGCTTTGAATAGTTCGATTAATTATAGCCAATACACCAACATAAGCCACTTGAATGTTAATACAAGCACCCTGAAGACTACAGGGGGATTATTGGATATAGTCTTTAGCTTTTTCAGCAATCTTTTCTACACAAAAACAGAAATTGACTCAAGTCAAACAGCTCAAAACACTAGCCTAAGCAACGAGATAACCAACAGACAAAACGCCGATAACAACATCAACACAACAAGCAACATTCAGAACTTAGGATTCTACAACACGACAATCATTGATGCAAGCCAACTAGCACAGAACAACACTATAGGATTAAAAGCCTTGCCGGGCACCTGCACAGGAAATAATGTTGTACAAAACACTACCATTACCGGGGTACAATGCAAAGCAGACAGTGACACAACATACACGGCAGACAACATATACTTGTACCTTTCAGGAACAACATTCACTTATAACGAAACCAAAAGTAATGCTACTTGCCTAGCCGTAGGAACAGTTTATAACGACACCACAGCCATTGCGAATATTAATGCGA
>Ga0315285_10002620_pt1 | contig 18769 bp, 21 predicted proteins | sample YL17G09_36_MG_FD_203698 | JGI IMG/M metagenome (GOLD analysis project Ga0315285, IMG submission 203698) | Sediment microbial communities from Yellowstone Lake, YNP, Wyoming, USA - YL17G09_36 | ecosystem: Environmental > Aquatic > Freshwater > Lake > Sediment | place: USA: Wyoming | collected...
CACCATGCCGGAATTGGATAGGCTGAATGCCAGCAACACGCCCACGGCGTACAAATGAATTAGACTATCTACGTTCCCGCCAAAGGCAATGACCAGCGCCGAAGCGAGCGCCCCCAACGCGATAATGCCGGTCGAGAATGCAAGGCGATCACCGCGATACAAGAATTGATGGGGCATATAATGATCGCGCGCAAGCACCGACGCCAAGCTCGGAAAACCGGCGAACGCGGTATTTGCCGCGATTACGAGAATACCGGTCGTCGAAATTTGAAAGAGGTAATACATCGCACTTGTCCCAAATACCGCGAGCGCAACCTGGGAAATGATCGTTTGCTCGCTCGGCACCAGCCCCATCTGCGTTGCAAAAAATGACACGCCGAGAAAGAACAAGCCCAGAAAGGTTACCATCACGATCAGCGTCGTCGCCGCGTTTTTCGATTGGGGCGGCTGGAACGCCGGCACACCATTGGAAACGGCTTCGACCCCACTCATCGCAACCGCGCCCGCCGAGAAGGCGCGCAGGATCAACCACAGCGTCAACGGTTCTGTCGCCGTCAGCATTGGCGGTGTTTCGGCTGGGGCCAATGTTCCCGTGAATGTTTTGAACAGACCCACGATCAGCATAACACTAAGACTAACGATGAACATATAAGTCGGAATCGCGAAAATCGTGCCTGATTCGCGAATGCCGCGCAGGTTGCCCAAGGTAACCAAGCCGATAAAGCATAAACTCAAAAGTACGTTCAGATTCAAAAAGGGTGGCAACAGCGATTCGATGGCTTTGCTTTGCGCTTCGTAACCCGAAGCGATAATCGCCGAGGTCACAGCCGCCGATCCGGCGACGATGGATACCGCCACCGTCAAGATGTAATCAATCAAGAGCGCCGCACCCGCGATCAGACCCGGCAACTGTCCCAAGTTTTCGCGGCTCACATTGTACGAGCCGCCGCCGTATGGATACGCGTAGACCGTTTGCCGATACGAGAACGCGACAATCGAAAGCATCAGTGCAACCGCAAGCGACGTGTACAACGTAACACCTAACGCGACGTTGCCCGCGACCATCAAGATCACCAGCGATGCTTCCGTCGCGTACGCGCTCGACGAAATTGCGTCCGACCCAAAGACCGCGAGCGCTTTGACCTTGTTAAGCCGTTGGTGAATTTCTTCGGAGGTCTCTAACGGCTTGCCCACCAAAACTTGTTTCAGCGCGCGATAGCCGCGCTCGAATACACCGGTGGGAAGATCCGATTCCGGGGTCGCGACAAAATGACCCGGACCCACTTTGCGAAAAATGTGCCTGTGCGGCTGGCGCATCCGGACGTAGACATCGCCGGGACGAGCGCCGTGCTTGATCTCGCTGATCGTCAAATCGGGATTGATTTTGCGCGCGGGTGGACCGGCGTCCCTGGAGCCATGCGGTTTTTCTTCACCCTCTGGCACGCCGAGATCATTGTTCTTGATCATGTCTACCTCGTTACGATTCCCTCATAAAAAATACCCTTGACCGAAAAACTAGGGTCAGGGCATCGAAAAGTGCGCTGTCCTACTGCGCCGTCATCTTTGACTGGCTGGATTGTATGACGGTTTTGAGATGGTGTCAACCCATGGCAAATACCTCGCCTTGCCCAGAGATGTTTGACACCTGCCGCGCTTGGGATTATACTCCCCGCGTGAAGGAGTGAGAACGCGATGTCCCGATTGATTTTCGGTTTTCCCATTTTCGCGCTCGCGCTGATTGCCGTTTCCATTGCCGCGTGCGCGACACCACCTATACCCGCCAACGCGACACCCAAAACATCACCGCGCGTCCTCGCCGTCGAAACATTTCTTGCCGACATCGCGCAAAACGTCGCGGGCACGCGCGCGCGCGTCGACGCGCTCATTCCGGCGGGGGTTGATCCGCACGGCTTTGAGCCAACGCCCGCCGATGTGCGCCAGGTTGCCGACAGCCAGGTACTGATCGTGAACGGCGCGGGACTGGAAGAGTTCCTCACCAAGTTGTTGGCGAACGCGGGCGGCAAGCGCATCGTCGTCGAAGCGTCCGCCGGATTGGCAAGCCGCAAGCCCGCGGCAAACGAGGTGCTCGATCCCGATCATCAAGGCGATCCGCATTTCTGGCTCGACCCGACCAACGTGACCCAGTACGCCGAAAACATCCGCGATGGATTGAGCCAAGCCGATCCCGCCGGCGCGCCGACGTACCAAGCGAACGCCGAGGCGTACAGCGCGCAGTTAAAATCGCTCGACGCGTGGATTGCCGAGCAAGTCAACCCGATCCCGCCGGAACGCCGTCTGCTCGTCACGAATCACGAGAGTCTCGGTTACTTTGCCGACCGCTACGGCTTTCGCATCGTCGGCACGATCATTCCCAGCGTCAGTTCGGACGCGTCGTCATCGGCGCAACAACTCGCGGCGTTGGTGAATCAAATCAAATCGGCAAAAGCGCAAGCGATCTTCCTCGAAACGGGGACGAACGCGCAACTCGCCAAACAGATCGCGCCCGAAGCCGGGATCAAAGTCGTGAGTGAGTTGTACACCCACTCGCTCACGAACGCACAGGGTCCCGCGCCGACTTACCTCGGCATGATGGAATACAACACACGGACGATTGCAAACGCGTTAAAGTGAAGAATGAAACGTGATGCATAATTCACGTTTCGATTTTTAGAACTATGCCAACTCAAATTTCGATCCCTGAACCACCCTATCTTCAAGTTGAACATGTTTCGGTGGCGTATGATGGGCAACCCATTCTGCGCGACGTGTCGTTTGTCGTGCCACCCGGAGGGCGCGTCGCGGTTGTGGGTCCGAACGGCGCGGGCAAGTCCACCTTGTTCAAAGCGCTGGTCGGTTTGCTTCCGGTACGCGCCGGACAAATCATCCTGCACGGTCAATCCCTTGGGCATCACAAGGAATGTGTCGCGTATGTGCCGCAGCGCGAGGAAGTAGATTGGAAATTCCCGGTGACCGTGTACGACGTGGTGCTGATGGGACGCTATGGCAACCTGGGTTGGCTCAAGCGTCCCGGCGAGTACGATCACGCTGTCGTCACGCGTTGCCTGGAGCAAATGCAGGTTGCGAATTTAGCGCGCGCCTCCATCGGCGAACTCTCGGGCGGACAGCAGCAGCGCGTCTTTCTGGCGCGCGCGCTCGCGCAGGAGCCGCACATTTTGCTGATGGACGAACCGTTCACCGGCGTGGACGCCGCGACCCAGGCGGCGACCTTGACATTGCTCACCCAGTTGCAAGGGCATGGGGTGACGGTGATGGTTTCGACACACGATTTGAACCTCGCCACCACACGCTTCGATCAAGTGTTGTTGATCAATCGCCGCGTGGTCGCGTATGGGAACGCCGCGCAGGTGTTCACGCCGGAGAACATCACCAAGGCGTTCGGCACGCGCACGTTGACACTGGACGGCAAGGGAAGCATGGTCGTGGACGAATGTTGTCCACCGGAAACGTTTGAATAAAGGATGAAGGCAGAAGGATGAAATTTCTTTCCGCCTTCATCCCTCATCCTTCATCCTTTGGAAAAAGACTTGATGGACTTGATACTCACCCCGCTTGCTTATGAGTTCATGGTGCGCGGTCTGCTCGCGTCGCTGATGGTCGGCATCCTGTGCGCGGTCGTCGGCTGCTACGTCGTCCTGCGCTCGATGGCGTTTATGGGGGACGCGATGGCACACGCGATCTTGCCCGGCATCGCCATCGCCTATTTGCTCAAAGGGGATTTGCTGATCGGCGCGCTCGTCGCGGCAATCGTCGTCGCGCTCGGCATCGGTTTTTTGACGCGACAAGGGACAATCAAAGAAGATACCGCGATTGGGATTTTGTTCGCGGGCGCGTTGTCGCTCGGGGTCGCGCTCATCAGCACGATTAAAACCTACGCGCTCGATTTGACGCACATCTTGTTTGGCAACGTGCTGGGAGTCAGCATCAACGATTTGTGGCTGACCGGCATCCTGGGTGTAATCGTGCTGACGACGATTGTCCTGCTCTACAAGGAATTTCTCGTCGTCTCATTCGACGCCGTGCTCGCGGCGACGCTGCGCCTGCCGGCGGAACTGCTGCGCAACTTGATGCTGATTCTGCTCGCGTTGACGATTGTCGTCTCACTCCAAACCGTCGGCGTCGGCTTGGTCGCGGCGATGCTCGTCACGCCGGGCGCCACCGCGTACTTGTTGACGCGCCGCTTGCCGACGATGATGCTGATCGCGGCAATCATCGGCGCGTTCTCCAGCATCGCGGGGTTATACGTCAGTTTCTACATCAACGTCGCATCCGGCGCGGCGGTTGTGCTGATCGCCACGGCGATATTTCTTCTCGCGTTTTTGTTCGCGCCCGCGCGCGGTGCGTTGTGGCGCGCGCGCTCCTGAAAAAGAAACCCTCTCTAGCCCACTCACCCCTTGAACAAACTCTTCTCCACCTGCGCGAATTTTTCCAGCGTCTCCGGTTGATTGACCGTGATCGTCGCGCGCGTGCAAGTGATGTCACCATTCTTGCGAAACACTTGGAGCGAGCGACTCAGCGCTTCGGGGACAGTGGAGATGCGCGCCGCCAGATCCGCGTTCGGGTATTCTTTGCGTTGAATCGGACGCGTGCCGCGCGCGCTCAAATCAAGCAAAAGTTTCGCGGTGCGCGCGAGGACGGCGCGGAAGGACAGGTCTTCGTACTGCGCCATCAGGTTGCGCGTGCGCGCTGCCAACACGCGCAGCAGTCCCAGTCCGACCATCGGATAGCGCTGCACGAGCGCCTGAAAATTGGTGTGACTGATATTCCACGTCACACACTCTTGCACCGCGATGGCTGTCCTCAAATTCGCTCCCCCATCCAGCACCGTTACTTCGTTGAACATGATGACCGGCTCGATTTCCGCGACGATGGACTGTTGCCCCTGCGGTCCAAGTTTCAGCAAGTGCACGTGTCCGGAGAACAGCACGAACATCCCCGCGCTCGCTTCGCCTTTGCGATAAATGATCGCGCCCGCCGGGAAAGCACGCGTTTGCCCTGCCCGGACAATCGCGGCGCGATCCGCTTCGGACAGGCGCTTGAAATGTTCAACGCGACCCAGAGATTCGACGAGATCAAGAGGCGGCTGCATCGTTGCATCTCCGCAGGTAGATGTTAGGCAGTTTTCTTTTCGGGGACAGAGGGCGCGGACTTGGGGACGAGCAAGCGCGAAAGGAAGAGGGCAAGTTCAAACAGCAAAACCATCGGGATCATCACGACGGTGGGCGCGACAATCGGATCGGCGACCGGGGTGATCAGTTCGGCAAAGACGAAAATGACGAACCACGCGATCTTGCGTTGTTTGCGAAGCAATTCAGGCGAAACAATCCCGAGTTTCATGAGGATGAGCAAAATAATCGGCATTTCGAACGCGATGCCGGTCGAGATGAGAAAATAGACAACGAAGGAAATGTATTGATCGGCGCTTGGCAAGTAGTTCAACTCGCTGCCGAACATCGAGAACAACACGCCCATCATGTTGTGCAGCATCAAGTAGCCGAACGCGTTGCCGAGCAGGAACAGTACGACCATCGCGATCACGCCAGGAATCAAGAACCGTTTCTCGTTCGGCTCGAGCGCGGGCTCGATGTAGCGCATCAATTGATAGATCCACACCGGCGCGGCGAACGTGAGCCCGCCGTAGAGCGCAATGCGAAAGCGAATCATGAAACCGTCGAGCGGGCTGAACGCTTGCAGTTTGATGTCGCCGGCGGGCGCGCGCAAGATGTAGAGAATCGTGTCGGAGAAAATGTACGCGAGTGACGTCGTCACCAGAATCGCGATCAGCGCGATGATCAAGCGGCTGCGTAGCTCGTCGAGGTGTTCCAGCATCCCCATTCGTTTTTCGTCTGCCATAATCGGCAATACCTTAGGGTTCGTCGTCACCGTGTGAACGGTGGGAAAATGCGCTGAAGCGCGCACTACGGACTCAGCGCTGCAGTGAAACAGAAGGGATGCCAATACCCGGCATCCCTTCGATCATCATCATGCGGAATACCAGAGGCGAGCGTTATTGCGCCGCGCCACATTCGGGGCAGAACTTGGCACCGGCTTGGATCGGCTTGCCGCAGGATTTGCAAACCGGTTGGGGTTCGGTTTTAGCAGTATCCGCTTTGGTGGAATCGGGTTTGACTTCTTCGGAAAAACCTTGGCTCGCTTCTTTGATACCGGATTGAAATTCGCGAATCGTCTTGCCGACCGCCTTGCCAATCTCCGGCAACCTAGAGGGACCAAAAATTAAGAGCGCGACCACCAGGATAATAATCAAGTGAGTGGGCTGTAGACCAAATGGCATAACAAACTCCTTTCTTGCGGACATACGCTTTCTACCGCCGTCCGTGGACCAAATTGTAGCACATAATTGAGCAACGTGCAAATTGCTGATGTGCTATGTCTGTTTGCGCGGCCGGTACTGAATCGCCTCTGCGAGATGCGGCGTTTCGATTTTGTCACTGTCCGCGAGATCGGCAATCGTCCGCACGAGTTTCAAGATGCGATGATACGCGCGCGCGCTCATCTGCATCTGTTGCATCGCCGCACGCAGAAGGTTTTTTCCTGCATCATCTATCACACAATACTGGCGCACTTCGGCGGGTCCCATATCCGCGTTCACTTGCATTTTCGTACCGGCAAAGCGCTAGCGCTGGCGTTCGCGTGCACGTTCCACGCGCTCGCGAATTTTCTCCGATGGTTCGCCGAAACGATCACCGGATAATTTCTCGTAATCCTCGCGCGGCACTTGTACGTGAATGTCAGTTCGATCAAGGAGTGGACCGCTAATCCGCTTGTGGTAGCGCAAGACATTCGCAAGCGAGCAGGTACACTCTTTCACCGGATCGCCGTAATAGCCGCAGGGACAGGGGTTCATCGCGGCGACAAGCACAAAGTAGCCACAACCAGCCCATCATCCTGAGATTCGAAATTCCGCTCTGCTTTCGCCCTGAGTCTGATCGAAATAGCGCGAGAGGCAAATTGAGCAAGAGAGAATAATGCTGCAGGTCATGCATCAATGACTCTACACCTACCTTCTCTCGTTTTGGCTCTGAATGAACAAATAGCGGCACCGTTACAACTCACTGCACTCTATCACTGACATTTGCCCCAGAACATAGTGTTCATCAAGTAGTCAATTCCTAAACACAGTGCAGATTGCATTGACTGCTCGACTAGTACTGGAGCGACTGTGCGATTCAAAGAACACGCGGTAGGTAATCTTAACTGCCGCGCGCTGTTTCCAACATGAATTAGACGCCTAACAAGAACTTGCCATCGCTGATCGCCAAGTGTCTATCGCGACCGCATCTTGGCAAGGCATCCAGCGCGCTCCCCGCACGCTCCAACATTTTGACTGAAATATTGTCTCCTGTTATACTTTAGGTAACTTGTTCGGCAGATGCTAACTCGTTCCGGCAATTGGCTTGAGCTTGCGTCACGAATGCGCAGACATGGGACCGGTCACCTGTCGTTTGGCGCGCGAAAAATCGCACGGCGATAGCAGGTGTTTTTTGTTTTCCACGAGGCAATTGTGTTTCAGATTTTTTCGGTAAAACGAAACGCATAGCGATTCTTGCGCTGTTGTTATTTGTAACCGCGTGTGCTGGACTCACCCCGCACCCGCGCCACCGCCAATCATTCCAACGCGCGTCGCGCCTTAGCCGCCAAACGAGGCGCCACCTGTTCGTCGTTTCGATCCTGCCAGCCACTTGCGTTTCGAGCGAATCTCGATTGAGCAGGGACTATCCCAAAGCAGTGTGCGTTGCGTGGCGCAAGACAGCCACGGCTTTCTCTGGTTCGGCACCGAAGATGGCTTGAATCGCTACGATGGTTATGAGTTCAAGGTGTACAAGCACGACCCCGATAATCCGTCCAGTCTCGGCAACAACGCGATTACGGCGTTGTACGAAGATTCGCTAGAGATGCTATGGGTTGGCACAGAAGCCTATGGCTTGGATCGCTTTGATCGAGAAAAAGAACAGTTCATGCATTATCGATCCAGCCCGGTGTATGACGCCGGCTTGAGCCACGACAATATCCTGGTATTGTACGAAGATACGCGCGGCGTGCTGTGGGTTGGCACGGAAGGTGGATTGAGTGGCATCGATCTCAAGCAACAACGGTGGAGCAGTTTCCGCCACGACCTCAATGCACCCGAAGCGATTCAGCGTGGCGTGATCTATTCAATCTACGAGAGCAAGGCGGGTTGGCTTTGGTTCGGCACAAACGATGGCTTGATTCGATATGATCGCGGCGCGAATACGTTCACTGCGTACCGCAACAATCCCGATGACCCGACGAGTCTGAGTTCCAATGGCGTCTTGTCGATCACCGAGGATGTGGCGAGCGCATTGTGGGTTGGCACGTATGGCGGCGGCATCAACATTCTCGATTCAGACGGTAAACGATTCACGCGCCTGCAATCCCAACGTGATGATCCAACGACCGTCAGCAGCAACAATGTTCTCGCAATTCACGTGGATCGATCTGGCACCGTGTGGGTTGCGACATCGGATCGCGGTGTCAATCGATTTGATTCTGAGCGCAAACAGTTTGTCCGCTACGCGCGCGAAGCGGACGACCCGTCAAGTTTGAGCAGTGAAAACTTGCGTTCGATCTACGAAGACAAGACGGGTATCCTGTGGATTGGAACGTTCGGCGGCGGTGTCAACAAACTAGATCGCGCGACGACACGGTTTGCACACTATCGCAGCAAAACAGGCGAGCGAACTGGTTTGAGCAATAGTCTCGTGCTTGCGGTTTACGTCGAATCGAAAGAGATTGTTGGGATTGGGACCGAAGATGGTTTAGAATCGCATTTGATTTCGTTCAGTTGCGCGGTTTTCAAATCGCACCGAAGCCGGCCAAGGTCAGAGAACAGTTCATCGATTTTACTCCAAACAACTGAAGCATCCAGAAAGACACTTTGAATGAAAAAACCAAGCCGCCTTGAAAAATCCAAACGCACGCGGGGCAACGTCCATCGGACGACCCGAGAGAAAGAATCGGATGCCCGATCAGACCGGGCGGAACTTGTACGCGCACAGGAAGAATTACGCCAGCGCACCGCTGAACTTGCGATCATTAACAGTGTCCAGCAAGGTCTCGCGACGCAACTCCACGTTCAAGATATCTATGATCTGATCGGTGACAAGATTCGCGAAATCTTTAACGCCCAGGTCGTCATGATCTCGATATACGATCCGCTGAACAACACGGTTGAGCATCGCTATGCCATCGAGCGGGGCAAGCGTGTGTATGCGGCAGAGCCACAACCGGTTGGGGGATTTAGGCGGCGAATCATAGAATCCGGTGAACCCTTGCTCGTCAACACCAACGTCGCTGAGCAGGCAAGCGCATTGGGACAACCGACTCTTCCGGGAACTGAAACGCCCCGCTCCTGGCTCGGTGTGCCCATGCGGGTTGGCAAGCGCGCTACGGGTGTGATGAGTTTGCAAAATCTTGACCAGGAGAATGCGTTCGACGAGTCGGACGTGCGCCTTTTGCAAACGCTCGCTTCCTCGATGAGTGTCGCGATTGAGAACGCGCGTCTGTTCGACGAAACGAATCGCTTGCTGAAAGAGACCGAGCAACGAAACGCCGAACTTGCCATCATCAACAGTGTGCAAGCCGCCCTCGCCTCTAAACTCAACCTGCAAGAAATCTACGAAGCGGTCGGCGACAGAATCCGCGAGAGCTTTCACAACACGGATCTGAGCATTCGCATCTATGATCCCAAGACCAATTTGCTTCACTTGCCATACAATTACGATAATGGGCAACGTGTCACGATAGATGCTCTTCCACTGGCTGAGCGGGGATTTAGTGCGCATGTCATCCGTACCCGCGAGACGGTGGTCATCAACGAAAACTTGGCGCAAGTGACAGAGCAGTACGGCAGTTACGTCTTGCCAGGGGAACATTATCCGAAATCATCCGTCTTTGTTCCGTTGGTGGTGGGTGGACAAGCGCGCGGGCTGATCCGACTGAAAAACCTCGAACGTGAGCACGCTTTCAGCGACTCGGATGTGCGCCTGCTGCAAACCCTCGCCAACGCGATGAGCGTCGCCATCGAAAACGCGCGTCTCTTCGACGAGACCCAGCGTCTTCTCAAAGAAGCCGAGCAACGAGCCGCCGAACTTGCCACGGTCAACCGTGTGAGCCACGCACTAGCGTCCCAGGTCGAACTTGATGCGCTCATCCAACTCGCTGGGCAACAAATTCGTGAAACTTTTAATGCCGACATTGCTTATATCGCCTTGCTCGATTCCGCGAGCCAGTGGATTCAATTCCCGTACACCTTCGGCGAAACATTCACGGCGATCCAGTACGGCGAAGGTCTGACGAGCAAGATTATCGAAACGCGCCAGCCCTTGTTGATCAATCGCGATATGGAAACTCGCCGCGCGCAAATCGGCGCAACCCAAGTGGGCATCGACGTCAAATCGTATGTCGGCGTGCCGATTCTCGTCGGCGCGCAAGCCATCGGTGTGGTGAGCGTGCAAAGCATTCAACAAGAAGGGCGTTTCAACGAAAACGACCAACACTTGCTCATGACGATTGCCGCAAATGTCGGCGTCGCTATCGAACGTGCGCAACGCTTTCACACTGAAAAGCGCCGCGCTGAGCAATTTCAAGTCATCGCCGAAATTGGTCGCAACGTTGCGTCGCTTCTCGATACGAATCAGATCATCCAGCAGGTCACGCGATTGCTTCGACAAGCATTTGATTACTATCATGTCGGCATCGGTTTGATTGAAGGCGACGAGGTGGTGTATCGCTTTGGGTCGGGTGTGTTGTGGGATGATCCGAATTTCGGATTCAAACCGGCACGGCTCAAGATCGGTGAAGAGGGACTCACGGGCTGGGTTGCGGGACATGCTGAGCCGCTGAGTGTTCCCGATGTGAGTCAAGATCCGCGCTATGTCTTGCTACAGGGCAGTGCAACGCGTTCCGAACTCACCATGCCGATCATCGTCAAAGGCGAAGTGATCGGCGTGCTCGATGTGCAAAGCGATCAACTCAACGCGTTCGATAACACCGATCTCGCGGTCGTGCAATCAATCGCGAACCAAACTGGCGCCGCAATCGAAAATGCGCGATTGTACGAGCACGCACAGGAATTGGCGGTGATGCAGGAACGCAATCGGCTGGCGCGCGATTTGCACGACGCGGTCACGCAAACGCTCTTCTCCGCCAGTCTCATCGCCGATGCTCTGCCGTCCACGTGGGAAAGCGACGCGAACGAAGGTCGGCAACTATTAAAAGAACTGCGGCAACTCAGCCGGGGCGCACTCGCCGAGATGCGCACGTTGCTGTTAGAATTGCGTCCTGCCGCACTCGTCGAAACACAGTTGGGCGGTCTGCTCCGTCAACTGTGCGAAGCGGCGGCTGGGCGCGAAGGATTACTCGTCAACGTGAATGTGGCGAACGACTGCAAATTGCCTGCCGAAGCGCACATCGCGTTCTATCGCATCGCGCAGGAAGCGTTGAACAATATTCTCAAACATTCGCGCGCGACGCACGTGACCATGGGACTGAGTTGTCGTCCAAGCGACAATAGGCAGATCGTCGAATTAGCAGTCAGCGACGACGGACGCGGATTCGAGCCTGCCCAGGTCCCGCCTGATCATTTCGGCTTGCGCAACATGCGCGAACGCGCGCAAGCCATCGGCGCAGAGTTGAGTGTGACGAGCAAGCCGGGACACGGAACGCGGATTCAGGTCGTGTGGGAGCACAAGGGAGGTGCCCGATGAGTTCCAATCCAATTCGTGTGATGGTTGTGGATGAGCACGGGATGGTGCGCAAAGGCATCATTGCCTATTTGAAAAACAATCCCGATTTGCACATCATCGGCGAAGCACAAAACGGACGCGAGGCGGTGGAGTTGTGCGAGCAACTCCAGCCGAATGTAATTCTGATGGATCTGCAAATGCCGGAGATGGATGGCATCACGGCGACGCGCATCATTCGCAAACAATATCCGCACATTCAGGTCGTTGCGTTGACCAGTTTCCCAGACCGCGACAAGGTACAGGATGCGCTTGCGGCCGGTGCGATCAGTTACTTGCTCAAGAACGTTTCGGGTGACGACCTTGCCGAAGCGATCCGCGATGCGTATGCCGGGCGCGCCACACTCGCGCAAGAGGCAGTGCAAGCATTGATTCAACCGCCGCCCACCACACCCGCTGCGCCCGGATTTGATCTAACCATGCGCGAGCGAGAGGTGTTGGCATTGTTGATCAAGGGGCTGAACAATAACGAGATTGCGAACCAGTTAAGCATCAGCAATGCGACGGCCAAAGCGCACGTCAGTAATATCTTGTCCAAACTGGGCGTCTCGAATCGCGCCAAAGCGGTGGCGGTTGCGATTCAGCAGAAATTGGTGAGCCAATAGCGATTCTAATGAGCAGTCTTGTTACGTTTCTGTATCATGTGTTACAAGTCTGACACACTGTACTAGCCAAGTGGCTAATAGCCGGAAACCCGCCAGATGCCTGATGTGTCTGGGGGGTTTTTGTTTTAGAATGACGATGGGAATAAGGGTATGGTAGCACGTCATCGCATAGGGTTGGTTTGCCGGTTATGCAAGGGAGGTGCACAATGTTCTACCAATACGAAGTCGAAAAAGCAAAAGAGTACGAAAGACGTGAACGTATCAGGAGTGCCGAGGTCGATCGCTTGCTCAGTGAGATCGAACCCCGACGAGAGAACTTGATGGTCCGAGCATTCCGCGGACTGCTGCACTCGGTAGGACACATCCTGCTGGGTGTTGGCGGTCGATTAGAAGCACGCGGCTCAGAAACCGTTTTGGTACGGTAGTCTAGAGTAACCCAACGAAAGAGGCGCGGGTGATCGATTAGTGGTTGCACCCGCCACTCAACCACAGAGGAGGCAGAAGATGTTTCAGCCGACCAACGAATCGTACATTCGAAGCGTCGTAGAAGCGACGATTGATAGACATACGGGAGAGACCGAGGTGGAACGAGTTTTGAGACAGGAACAATCCTACCACGAAGGCGGCGTGTCTCGCGGAATGCACAGTCTGTTGGCGTCACTCAGACACTTGCTACTTGGCGTCGGCAGGCGGTTAGAAAGTGCGAATGCGCCCGATGCTGTCTCACCCCGCCCACAGACTCAGACTGCCTTACGTTGAAATCTCTCCCTCCTGAGAGGTTCATACAACTAGCCAACCGGCTAGTACCCGAAAACTCTCCGAACGCCCGATGCGTTTGGAGAGTTTCTGTTGTAGACTAAAATCAGTAGAAGGGAAGAAGGTGCAAGATGTTGTATCCGGTAAACGACTATATGTTATATGTCATCAAGAGAGAGACAACCCGGCAATACCGCCGCGAGGCAGAGATTAATCATCTGCTTGACGAAATCGATCCGCAACAGCCGAGTTGGTTGTCGTATCAAGTACGCAAGGCGCTGTACAATTTGGGGCACTTGCTCGTAACACTTGGGCGGCGATTTGATCGCATTGAGACTCAAACTATCTAGTGCTGTAGATTCCGAATATCAATTTTACGGTGGGAGATGAAATCAATGCGCATCATAACTGCAAACAACCAACCCAAAGTACGTTTTGCCCTGCGCGTCGCGTTGGAACAGCGCCCCGGCTTTAAGACGATTAGCGAAGCAATTGATTCTGAAGATTTGATCGTACAGAGTCGAGTCATTTGCCCGGATCTTGTCATGTTGGATTGGGAATTACCAGGATTGCCAATGAGTGAACTGATTAATACATTGCATCAGAGTTGTGGCAACACGCATGTAATAATCCTGAGTAGTCGATCTGAAATGCGCGAACAAGCGCTTGCCGCCGGTGCGAATGCATTTGTCTGCATGTGTGATGCACCCGACGAGTTATTGTCCGCCATTGATTGCTGTCTCAAAGCGAGAGAGCCATCGAGCGGACAGGAAGGATAAACAATGTTCGAGTATTTGTTCGGTCAGATGAGTACTCAATCAGGTCTAGTCGCGATGGATGTCTTTGATCTGGTCTTTGTGCTTTGCGCAGTCGTTTTTAACTTGCTCATCGTCGGCATCTTTATCGCGACGAAAAAAGAGCGCCCTGAATTGCGAAAGACATTGGGGATGGCTTTTGTATCTCTGGGGATTCCGTTCGCCATCGTTTTCATCCGCTACCTGGTCGAACGTCGCGGTCTTCGGACGATGGTCCCGTTCGGGTTCGTTCTGTTGTACATCGCCGTCGAGGTGGTACTCGACTACATCTTGAAAATCGATTTCAGGAAGAAGCTAATCACGCATGTCCCCTACATCGTACTGGAATACATCGCGTTATTCAGTTTGATTGGGATCTCGTTTTCGATTAATCGGGTGTGGGGCTGGATGGTCTCGATTTCGTTTTGGGCAGTCATCGGCAGTTTGATTTGTCTCTACTGGGGCAAAGGCAAGCAACCAGCGCATACATTGCGCTGAGAATTCTAACAGAGGAGCAAAAAAATGGGCAAGTACATTCGATTGGCGATAGTCTTTGTCTTGAGTCATACGTTCTCGTACTTGATTGTTGGGGCAATCGCCTTTCAATTGTTTTATAAACCGTTTTGGGAAGGTCCCAGCTCGCTCTATGCGCCGTTCATGCGAACAATGTCAGAGCCAGCTTTGTGGGAACAAGCGATGATGTGGCAAATTCCCGGTCAACTCTTGCGGGGTTTGTTAATGGCGCTAGCCATCAGCCCGGTGCTGTCCAAGTTGGCGGAAATCTCTTTCGCACGACGCTATGTGTTCATCGCTGGCTTGTTCTTTGTGTTCGCGCACTTGGCGGCGTCAGCACCTTCGCCGGGAAATATCGAGGGCGCACTCTATATGCGACCTGAGTTTGTCGTTCAGGGTTTTTGGCTCAGCCAGCCTGAGATGATTGCCCACAGTCTCTTGGCAGGTTTCCTGATCGCGAGGTTTATGTTCAAACCTGCCAAGCGTGGACAAAATTGATGACTCGCCGTCGCGTTAGTTGTATTCGCAAACTAGCACAGGTTTGAGATACGAATAGCCACTTGGCTAATAGCCAAAGACTCGCCAAGCGCTCAATGTGTAAAGCGAGTTTTTACCTACACTGACAATAGAAAGGAGATGTCAAAATGAAGCAGTTGAATGAACAGCAATTGCAGACACACGTCCCAATTGTGGGGTGGCTTCTCATCGCGCGTAGCGTACTTGAGATGGTTGGGGGCTTGATCGCGTTTGCGCTTGTCATGGGCACAGGCGTGTTGCTTACAGATCTCGGACCTATGGTCCGTGACCCCGAGGCAGTCCGTGTTTTCCCAATGGTTGCGAGCCTTCTCGCGCTTACGCCGACGTTGATCGGTGCGTTGGTGTTCGGTCTAGCCATTCCGGGATTGATCGCTGGCATCGGTTTGCTTGCGCGCAAATCATGGGCGCGAGTTCTCGGCGTCATCGTTTCTGTGCTTGGATTGGTCAGTTTCCCCTTCGGCACGCTCATCGCCATTTACGCCCTCTTTGTCCTCTTGCAGGACGCTGCCGCGGGATACTTTGCGACACCGAAGCAACGCCTTGAAACTGCACCGCGACCCGTGTAGTCTGCGATTCGATTGCGCGTCAGTGGTTGAATCACAGCCACTGACGCGTACCTGTGTTGAAGGGGACTTTGTGCAACGAGAACGTCTTTGGATCTACTCCATCCTACCGATCATCATCATAAATCTTGGCATTCTGCTCGCCATCGTCACATACTTTGCGTTAGCCGCTACACAGCCAACATTGGTCGCTGGATTCAGCCAAGGGCAACTCTCTTTTGGGTTGTCCATCTTTATCTGTATCGTCGAGTGGATCTTTGGAATTTCGATCCTTCGACGATTGAAACTGACCGGAACTAGAGATTTGGTTTCACCCAGTACCGCGTTCTGGAAATTTCGATGGGTGCCTGCACTGGCTGTGTTTGTGGTGTTAAACATCATCTTCGCTGGGTATGTTGCTCTTATCATTTGGGCAAACGGTAGTTGGTACCGCATTGAGGGACTAGACACCTGGCAGATAATTGTGATGCTGACTTTTGTCCCAATGACTGCCGGTTTCTGCGAAGAGTTGATCTGGCGCGGCTATATCATCACGCGACTGGAGGCGCACGGCCATAAAATCTGGCGAGCGATCGTGCTCTCCGCGATTTCTTTCGCGCTGATTCACGGCATCTGGTTGCCCGACAAGTTGCTGACCACTTTTCTGTTTGGCATCGTCGCCGGGTTGTACTATATCAGAGAACGCAATCTGGTACCATTGATGATTACCCACATCGTGATGGATGTGTGGAGTTTCGGTTTATCCGTATTAAACTAAAGGAGACGAAATGTCTACTCAAATTGCAAGTGCTATGATCGGAAGAAAGGGAACTGTCGAGAAAACAGGACGGGTACAGCGCCTCGTTCTGTTCGTCCTGTTTCTGGTCTGCGGTGTGGCAATCTTTGTGTTCGGATTGAACTACTCTGCGATTTTTCCGACGAACAAGAACTTTGGCTACAGCGCAGTCCTCTCCGCCGTGTTCTTGGTTGCCGCCGTGTGGCTCAAGCACAACGAACGACTGAACAAGTACTGGCAAGTCGCGTTTGCCTTTTTCATCGCCTCATTCGTTTTTCCTGTCACGTTACTCTTCGGCGGCTGGAGCGGCGCGGTGTTGGGCTGGTTTAACCTGACGACCAGCACATCGCAAGGCATCGCTATCGCCAAGTTGTACGAGATGGTGATGATTGTCGTCCCGATCATGGTGCTGACCAAACTATCGGGCACTGACCTCGGATCGATGTATCTCAAGCGCGGTAATTTGAAATGGGGCTTGAGTATTGGCGCACTCGTGCTGTTCAACTTTACGGCATCCGCGCTGTTGTTTTTTGCAACGCGCTACACGAGCATGGACACACTCGGCGCGGCAATTTTGTGGGGCTTGGTCTTTTCGTTCGCGAACGGCTTTATGGAAGAACTGTGGCTGCGTGGCATCTTTTTGAAAAAATTCGAACCAATCCTGGGACTGGGAGGCGCGATTCTGTTGACGTCTATCGTGTTCTCGTTGATGCACGCTGGCGTGGTGTACCTCACGCCCGGTGCAATTCCATTTATGCTGGCAAACACCTTGACAATGGGGCTGGCATGTGGTTATCTGATGATGAAGACGGATAGCATCTGGGGCTCAACGTTGATTCACGCCGCCTCAGACCTATTCCTGTTTATCGCCATGCTGGCGAGTGTTTGATAGAATAGAAAGGGAGGTTAGAATGCAACCGTGGATTCTGTTCGCCATTATCATCGGAGCACTCGTCGTGGTTGGTGTTGGTGTTGTTCTGTTTGTCTTGGTGCGAAACGTGCGCGCAGCGCAAGACCCGGCGACACAAGGCAAGTATCCGCAGGGTCAATGGATGGGCATCGGCATGCTCATCGGTTTGGCGCTTGGATTCATTCCATCGCTTGCGGGGTCCTCTTTGACGAAATGTCGTCATTTGTCGCCATTGGTCCAGCGGTTGGATGCGGGTTGGGCGTTGCTATCGGTTCTGCCTTGGAGCAGAAACACAAGAACGAGATTCGCCCACTGACCGAGGCAGAGCAAAAGATGCGGAATTGGGCAATTGGCACTGGGATGTTGCTCGTGTTCTTGGGTGTACTCGTGCTTGGCGGCATCGTATTGCTCGTATCCCGCTGACTGTGACGATTTAGACTCAAGGGGGCGTTCGCCGTTGGCGCACTAGCGCTCGATTGGGAATCAATTGGACGCCGACATAGCAACGGTAGTCCGCTCGAAAAAGTGATTCTCGATTGCGGTGCAGGCGGCGATCCGCCACCACTCTCGCTATTCCATCAGTACGGGTACAAAACGTACGGCGTCGAAATCGCGGAGGAAGCGCTGGGTAAGGCACAACGGTTTTGCCAAGCGACAGGAATGGCGCTGAACATTTTGCGCGGCGATATGCGCGACATTCCCTTTGCCAGCGAATCGTTCGGCTTTGTCTACTCGTTCAATGCAATTTTCTTTATGACCAAGCCAGACATCGCGCGCGCGATCAGTGAAATCGAACGCGTGCTGAAACGGGAGGGCCTGTGCTTTGTGAATTTCCAATCGGTGGACGATCTCGACAATGATCCATTTTGCGAAACCGCGCCACTGCGGCGTTTGTTGCAGAGTGAACGATTCGCGAAACATGCGGATTACGAAGCCGACGCATACTTTCGCAACTATGAGATTCTCCGCAAAGAAAAGAAATTCACCGAGTGGATTCACGGAGGCAGGCAATTCAAACGCGTGACCATCGAGTACATTGCGCAGAAGAGGTGAAATCGTAATGACTCAAACCATATTTCTGACATCGATCAGATCAGCCCGAGGCAAAGCGTGCGCGCGGATTCTGATTGACAGCATTCGCACGTTCGGCGGCGCGCTACGCGATTGTCCGATCTGGGTCTTTGAAACGAATCCGCAAAAAGCGTCGTGCCAAGATTTTGCAAGCGATAGCGTACAAGTCATTCCACTGAATATGCCGGACACCGTGCACGATTACATTTTCGGCGACAAGGTGTACGCGTGTGCGCAAGCCGAAGCGATGGCAACGCCGGAGGTGCAATCGCTCGTCTGGATCGATCCGACCTGCGTCGTCGTCAATCCGCCCCTCCTGTTCGATCTCGGCGCGGCGTTCGATGCGGCGGTGCGTCCGGTGCACATTCGCAACGTGGGTCTCTTGGCAACCGACCCGCTTGATGAGTTCTGGCAGAAGATTTACGCGACGGTCGGCGTGAACGA
>Ga0315285_10002621_pt1 | contig 18768 bp, 19 predicted proteins | sample YL17G09_36_MG_FD_203698 | JGI IMG/M metagenome (GOLD analysis project Ga0315285, IMG submission 203698) | Sediment microbial communities from Yellowstone Lake, YNP, Wyoming, USA - YL17G09_36 | ecosystem: Environmental > Aquatic > Freshwater > Lake > Sediment | place: USA: Wyoming | collected...
CTGTCGGAGAAGATCAAGTCCGGACAGTTCCGGTTCAACCTTCCCGTCCGGAAGAGGGTGACCTGGCATGATTCCTGTCACATCGGCCGCGTTTCGGGGGTGTACCAAGAACCGCGGGACGTCATCCAAGCCATCCCCGGCCTGGAGTTCGTGGAGATGGCGCACCATGGCGACCAGGCGCACTGCTGCGGCAGCGTCCTGACCCTGATCAAGGAGCCGCCGGTGGCCTACGACATCGGGAAGACCCGGCTCGATGAGGCGGCCGAGGTCCGGGCCGAGAGCGTCTTGGCCCTCTGCCCCTGCTGCGAGTTTCAGCTCCGGGTGACCAAGGAGAAGAAAAGCCTGCCCATCGAAATCCGCGACCTGGCCTCCTTCGCCTGCGAGTCGCTGGGCAAGAAGTTCGTTGACCCCAGCCCTGAGGTGTCAAGGCAATGGAAAGTTTTTGAAGGGATGATCGCCTTGATGACGCCCAAGGGTTTTGCCGGCCTGATGGCCACCATGTGGCCGGAGCTGCTGGGGGCCATGCCGCTGGGCATGGGCGGGATGATGCGTTTTATGGGCAAGCTGGGGTTTGCGGGCGACGCCTTATTCTGGCTGATGAAGCCCCTCTTCCCCGTGCTCTTCCCCATTCTTCTTCCCAAGATGATGCCCAAGGTCATGCCGGCCATGCTGGAGCGGGTGGGGGCCATGATCCCCATGCCCGACACCATGGCCGAGCAAATGCCCGAGTTGATGCCCAAGGTCATGGACAACCTGATGCCCAAGATGCTGCCCGAGGTCGTGCCTTTGATCGTGCCCAAGATGGTCGCTTACCTGAGGGGCAGAGCCTGATAGCCGATCAATTACCTACAAAAAGGCGATATCTTCGGAACAATCCCCTAGAGAACAGCTTGTTGGTCAGTCGGGCAATTTTCACTCTCAGCCATGGCCTGGCGATAATGAATCCGACGGTCTGTCTGCTGTTTTTTCCCTGGATGAGCCGAGGCGCTAAATGGCTTCCTGGAAGCGACATCCGGTATTTTTCCCTGTTGCACCAACGTGATAATTTCCGGTTTGGGCAAAGTGAATATTTCCGCTTTTTAAAGGTAAAGTCCTTCTTCTTAAGGAAGGAGGAGGAACCCTGTGCGGAAGGAACTGATCACGTTGACACGTCAGGAACATGAGCGGTACGCGATAATCAAGAGGGTTTTGAAGGGGGAGATGAGGCAGGCGGAAGCGGCCGATCTTCTCAACCTTACGGAGCGACAGGTGCGCAACCTCAGAGATAAGGTGAAGGAGAAGGGAGTTCGGGGGATGGCCCACGGCAATCGGGGGAGGCCTTCGGTACGGAAGATGTCCGTGGAGCTGGAAGAGCGGATAGCGAAGATCGTGGGGGAGCGGTATGAGGATTTTAAGCCTAAGCTAGCTTCGGAGAAGTTGTGGGCCAACGAGAGGATCCGGGTCAGCGACGAGAAGCTGCGTCAGGTGATGATCGCCCAAGGCCTGTGGCGGGCACGACGTCGTCGCGGGCCTGTCCATGTCTGGCGGGAGCGGAAGGCGCGCTACGGGGAGATGCTGCAGATGGACGGTTCTCATCATGCCTGGCTGGAGGGACGGGGACCGAAGCTGGTGTTGATGGCCTTCATCGACGACGCGACCAATCGGGCCTGGGGCCGTTTTTACGCCTACGAAGGGGTCTGGCCGGCGATGGACGCCCTGGAGGGCTATGTTCGCCGCTGGGGGCTCCCCCAGAGCCTCTATCTTGACCGTCACAGCACCTATAAGACGACCCGGCAGGCGAGCACGGAGGAGCTGTTGCGGGGGCAGGAGGCGCAGACCCAGTTCGAGCGGGCGGCTGGGGAACTGGGGATACGGATCATCCACGCCTACTCGCCCCAGGCTAAAGGACGGATCGAGCGACTGTTCGGCACCCTGCAGGATCGGCTGGTTAAGGAGATGCGTTTGGCCGGCCTGGCGGAAGCGTCGGAGGCCAACCTCTTCTTAGAGGGCTTCTGGCCAAGGTTCAATGAGCAGTTTGCCAAGGAAGCCAGAGAGAGCGGGAACCTCCATCGCCCGCTTCTCAAGACAGTCAACCTGAGGGAAGTTCTATGCCTGAAGGACACGCGGACGATCAACAACGGTTATCTTGTCCGTTGGCATGGCCGGGTGCTGGCTATTCAGAACCCGACGCTGGGGATGCGGAGACGGCCGGCACAGGTTCTGGAACACCCCGACGGACGGATCGTTATCCGCTTCAATGGTCGGGACTTGCTCATTCGGGAGGTCCTCCAGGAGACCGCTCGGCCTGCTCTCCCACGCCAGCCGAAAGCCGAAAAGCCTAAAACGGGCAAGTATATTCCCCCGGCCGACCATCCCTGGCGCCGGAGTAACAAGATCATCCATCGCGAGTGGGCCCAGGGGATCTTCTAGACCATGAGAAAAGCGGAAATATTCACTTTGCCCACAAGCGGAAATAATCACGTTGCCTTGACATCCGGTATTTTTCCCTTGACAAAGGCAGGGCGAAGCATTATATTAATATTGAAAATGGTTATCATTATCATTAAGGGATGACACGATGCCTGGACGACACCAATGGCAGCACCGCTTCCGGGAAAATGTCTGTCGCTGGACCATTCCTCGAGAAGGAATCCTCGATGTCCTGAGCCGAACCTCAAAGCACAAGAGCGCCAAAGAAATCTATGCCTTGCTGTATTCTCAGTATCCCGGAATCGGCCTGACCACCGTCTACCGCACCCTGGAATTGCTCTATCGGCTGGGATTCGTTCAAAAGCTCACTGCCGGCGACGGCCAGAGCCGTTACGAGCTCAGGAGCGAGGATAAAAAAGACCATCACCATCATCTCATCTGCACGAAGTGCGGAAAGATTCTCGATTATCGCGATTTCGTCCAGGAGGAGCTCGAACTGATCAGGAAAACAGAAGAGAGCCTGGCCAGGAAGCACAATTTTCTCATCCAAGACCACAATATCGAGTTCCTGGGATTGTGCGAGAAATGCCGCTGAATCCTTTGCGATGCTCATAGAAAAGGAGGCAAACATCATGCCAACAGGCGATCGAACAGGGCCTTGGGGACTTGGGCCCAGAACGGGACGAGGGCGCGGCTATTGTTCCGGATTTCAGGCTCCCGGCTTCATGTTCCCGGGACCCGATCTGGGTTTTTATCGAGATTTCGGCTTCGGAAGAGGTTTCGGCAGGGGGATGGGCCTTGGCCGCGGCCGGGGCTTTTGGCGTTCCCGGTTTGACGGCTTCTGGGGCTATCCTTATTTTCCGCTGACTCCGTCTCCGCCTCAACCGGGCCGCGAAGACGAGGCCGCTTGGCTTGCTGACCAGGCAAAAATTCTCGAACAGCAGCTCCTTCAGGTCCAAGAAAGGCTGACCGAACTCAAGAAGGAAAAGGAGGCGGACAAATGAGAAATCGCCACAAACGCATGTATGAGCTTACCGGCCTGCCGGGCTGGATGCGCTTCGGGTATTCGCCGGGCTGGGAGGGCAGAAGCCCTTCCGGCCTCGGCCCCTGCGCTCAATACTTGATGCATGGAAGATGGCCCACGCCGCAGATGAATTTCGCCTGGAGCCAAGGGAGAATGCCGTTCTCGCCCGAGCCGGGCTTTCCGATGCCAGGGTTCACCACTCCCTATGATCCCTGGGGAGCGGCCGAGCTGACCCCGCAACAGGAGCTGGATTTTCTGAAGGCAGAAGCCCAGCAGCTTCAGGATGAAATGAGCGCGATTGAGCAGAGGATTCAAGAGTTGGAAAGAGAAAAGAAATGAAAATCGCCGTTTCCGCCTCATCCCCCGAGTTGGACGGTTCTGTCGACCCGCGCTTCGGCCGCTGTTCTTATTTTTTGATTGTCGACCCCGAGACAATGGAATTTGAGGCCGTGGAAAATCCCTATGTCAGCGCCTCCGGCGGCGCCGGAATCCAGGCTGCTCAGCTCGTGGCCGGGAAAAATGTGCAGGCCGTTTTGACGGGGAGTTGTGGCCCGAACGCTTTTCAAACCCTGAAGACCGCGGGCGTGAAGGTTATCGTTGGTGTTACGGGGAACATCAAAGAGGCTGCCCGCAGCTACATGTCCGGCGCTGAATTCAAAGAGGCCAGCGGCCCCGATGTTCCTCCGCATTTTGGAATGGGAAGGTGTGCAGCTTCAGCTCGAGGAAGAGGAACAGGCATGCCTCAGGCAAAACAAGCAGCCCCGTCTCCTGAGCAGCCGCAGAGCTCAGTTCAGGGTCAAGGACCTGATCGACTCTCGACGGAGGAGGAGCTTCGTTCGCTCAGAAAGCAGTCTCAGGACCTGCGCCAGCATCTGGACCGTTTGGCCGAGAAAATGGCCGCTTTGGAAAGAAAGAGAACATAGATCCCGTTTTGTGATGAGGCGAATCCGAACCGCCTCCGAAGGTTAGAACAGAGGAGTCTCAGATGAAGATCGCGATTTCAACAGAAAATGGGTTTGTCTCAGCGCATTTCGGGCGCTGCCCAGCCTACACTCTTGTCGAAATCCAGGATGGGAGAATCATTAAACGTGAGGAAATTCCAAATCCTGGACATCAGCCCGGTTTCCTCCCTGTTTATCTTTCTCAAAAAGGTGTCAACACAATAATCGCCGGGGGGATGGGCCCGCGTGCCCAGGGGCTTTTTGCCGAAAAGAATATCCAGACCATTATCGGGGTACAGGGCCGGATCGACGACGTGATCGGAAAATATCTCCGCCATGAACTTGAGGCCGGCCGGGATTTATGCGACCACGACCGGCACGACGAAGGATCCTGCCGCCATGGAGACCACCCGGAAGAAGTTGGCACGGGAGCGCCTCTCGAAGGAAAAATCTGTGTGAGCGCCAAGGGGCCCGACCTGGAGGCCGAGGTCGACCCCAATTTCGGCCGGGCTTCCTATTTCCTTATCGTCGACCCGAAGACACTGGAGTTTAAAGCCTTTGCCAATCCCCATTCCCAAGCCGGGCACGGCGCGGGAATTCAATCCGCCCAGTTTGCCGCGGGCCAGGAGGTCTCGGCCGTTCTGACCGGGCAGGTCGGGCCGAATGCCCAGCAGGTCTTCGAATCCGCCGGGATCCGGGTCATCAGCGCGGAAAAAGGCACCGTTCGCGAAGCCCTTTCCTGGCTCCAGAAAAGATAAGTCGTGGCTGTCAAAGACGACGAGGCCAAGGTTTCCGAGAGGCTGGCCCGGATTCACAACCGGGTTCTGGTCTTCAGCGGCAAGGGTGGCGTTGGCAAGAGCACGGTGGCGGCCAACCTGGCGATGGCCCTATCCCTGCGGGGCGAAAAAGTCGGGGCGCTCGATGTGGACATTCATGGGCCCAACCTGGCCAAGATGCTCGGGGTCGAAGACAGGAAAATGGACATCTCCTCCGACGTCATCACGCCCGTCCAGGTCAACGAAAACCTGAAGCTCGTCTCAATGTCATTTCTCTTGGAAAACCCCGACCTGCCTGTCATCTGGCGCGGCCCGATGAAAATGAAAGTGATTCAGCAGTTTCTCGGCGATGTCGATTGGGGGGAACTCGACTGGCTGATTATCGATTCTCCGCCGGGCACCGGCGACGAGCCTCTTTCGGTGGCCCAGCTCATCCCGGGGACCGGAGCCATCATCGTGACCACACCCCAGGAAATGTCCGTCCTGGATTCGCGCAAAGCCGTTATCTTTGCCATGAAACTCAATTTGAAAGTCCTGGGAATCATTGAAAACATGAGCGGCCTGGTCTGTCCTCACTGCGGCTGGCGGATCGATCTTTTCAAAACCGGAGGAGGAGAAACAGCGGCGCTTGAGCTGGGCGTCCCGTTCCTGGGCCGGATCCCCATCGATCCCCAGATCGTCGTCTCAGGAGATGCGGGGAATCCGTTCGCCGAAGTCCTTACGGATACGGAAGCCTCTCAGGCCTTTCAGAAAATTGTGGATCAAATCATGAACAATCCCCATCCCTCAAAAAGCGATCAACGGAGCACACCATGAAAAAGATCGGGATCATTATCTGCGGGCGGTACCAGTCCTGCGGCGGGGGGAAGTGCTTTCGGGCCCTCCGCGAGCGCGTAGGGGCGTTCGCCATCTATCCCAAGGATGAAACCGTGGAAGTGGTTGGATTCTCCTACTGCGGGGGATGTCCGGGCGGCAATGTCGAGGATGTCCCGGAAGAAATGATGAAGAACGGGGCGGCGGTCATCCATCTGGCCACGGGGTTGGTCGTCGGATACCCTCCCTGCCCTCACATCCGAGAATTCAAGGAATTTATCGAGAAGCGCTACGGCCTTCCCGTGGTGGTCGGCACTCATCCCATCCCCCTCAAATACCTGGAAGTGCACAGGAAGCTGCCTTTCTGGAAAAACACGAACATGGAAGAGCTGGCCGGCGACCTGATGAAGGAAGACGAAACGGTCATGGAATCTTATAACTGAAGGAGGTCAAGATGCAAAAAAGAGGACAAGGGCGAGGACAGGGAACAGGTCAGGGAAGAGGCGGCGGCCTCGGCCGGATGGGTGGCCAGGGTCTCGGGCTGGGCGGTTCGTGCGTCTGCCCATCGTGTGGGGCGAGGGCTCCGCACAAAAGGGGAGTGCCCTGCGTCCAGGTCTCCTGCCCCAAATGCGGCAGCAAGATGACCCGGGCTGTCTGACCGCGATGCCTATTTATGAATTTCGATGCTGTGACTGCGGACGCGTCACGGAAGTCCTGGTCCGGTCGGCAGGCCTCGTTCCTGAATTGACCTGCGTTCACTGCCGGAGCCAAAACCTAAAAAAAATGATCTCCTCACCCGCGGCCGTACGGATAGGGCAATCCTCTCCCAAGGGAAAAACCTGCTGCGGAAAGGACGAGCGCTGCGACAGGCCGCCCTGTTCGTCGGAGGGAACATGCCGGCGGGAAGATTAGGGCTTGAGTGTTGATGCCATGGAAAGGCTGCAGCTCGATTCTATGAATCATTCAGGCTAAATAGAGTCAATAAATAAAATCGCAGTTTTTTGGCTCAGGAGGAAAACGTGACGGAGAAAAAGAGCACTGATCCTTTTACCGCAGTGATTCACGCCGGACAGCATCCGGACCCCCTGTTCGGCGGAGTGTCCGTGCCTATTTATCAGTCGTCCACGTTTGCTTTTAGGAGCGCCGAGCATGGGGCCGCCCTTTTTCAGGGCCGGGAAGAAGGCTATATCTACACTCGGATCGGCAACCCGACGACCAAAGCGCTGGAAGATTGCGTGGCCATTCTCGAAAATGGCTATGGCGGCCTGGCCACGGCATCGGGCATGGCGGCCATCACCACAGTTTATCTGGCCTTTCTTGATCGCGACTCGCATCTCATCAGCACCGATGCGGTCTACGGCCCCTCCCGGACGGTCGTGGAGAACGAACTGTCCAGGTTCGGCATCCAGTCCGACTTTGTCGATACCTCCGACATCGAGAAGGTCAAAAAAAGCCTCCGGCCGAATACCAAGCTGCTCTTTGTGGAGACTCCGGCCAATCCGACCATGGCCCTGACCGATATCCGGGCTTGCGCCGCCCTGGCCAGAGACCATGGACTTATTCTGGTCGTGGACAATACCTTCTCCAGTCCAATCCTTCAGAATCCCCTGGATTTGGGAGCGGAAATCGTCATCCACAGCTTGACCAAGTTTCTCAACGGCCACAGTGATGTCGTCGGCGGGATGATCGTGGCCAAAGGGGAAAGTCATTATCAACGGCTTCGCAAAGTCCTGACCCTGATGGGCGGAACCCTAGACCCGCATCAGGCCTGGCTCGTCCTGCGCGGTGTGAAAACGCTGGCTCTGCGGGTGGAAAAGAGCCAGGACAACGCCATGAAGCTGGCCCGGCATTTAGAAAAACATCCGCGGCTGGCATGGATCAAGTACCCCGGCCTGGAAATCCATCCTCAGCACGAACTCGCCGGGCGGCAGATGAAGGGCTTCGGCTCGATGCTTTGCTTCGGTCTCAAGGGAGGCTTTGAGGCGGGAAGAAAAATGATCAACGCGGTCAAGCTCTGCACCCTGGCCGTTTCCCTGGGAGGAGTGGAAAGCCTGATTCAGCATCCGGCCAGCATGACCCATGCCGGTGTTACCGAAGAGGAAAGGAAAAAGGCCGGAATTACTGACGACCTGATCCGCCTGTCTGTCGGTTGTGAAGGCTTTGAAGACATCAAGGAAGACCTGGATAGGGCCATAGAGCTTGCAGGATGAGAAAAAGCCGGCCAGCTGAGGATTAGTTTCCGATGATCATCTCGGTGGCCAGCGGTAAAGGCGGGACGGGCAAGACGACCGTCGCCGTCAACCTGGCACTGGCCCTTCAAGCCGATCAGGCCGTGCAATTCCTGGACTGTGATGTGGAAGAGCCGAATGCCCATTTTTTCCTCAAACCTCAAATCAAGGAAAGCCAGGACGTCTTCACGCTCATCCCCGAAATCGACGAAAGCCGCTGCAATTATTGTGGCAAATGCGGCCAGGTTTGCGCCTATCATGCCCTGGCAGTCGTTAAGGGCGCCGTTCTTGTCTTCTCCGAGCTCTGCCACGGCTGCGGCGCCTGCAGCCTTCTCTGTCCCGAGAAGGCGATCCGGGAGGTCGGGAAAAGAATCGGCGTCATCGAGTCCGGCCGGGCCGGGGAGATGGCGTTTCTTCAGGGCCGGCTGGATATCGGCCAGGCCATGTCGCCGCCTTTGATCAGGGCGCTGAAGAAGCGGCTGGACCCTGGCCGGACTGTTATAATTGACGCGCCTCCAGGGACAAGCTGCCCGGTGATCGAATCGGTCAGGCGCAGCGATTTCTGCCTTCTTGTGACCGAGCCCACCCCCTTCGGGCTTCACGACCTGGAGCTCGCCGCCGCCACGGCGAAGGAAATGAAGATCCCCTGCGGAGTGGTGATCAACAGGGCCTCCCTGGGAAACGGAGACGGGAAAATCCGGGATTTCTGCGCTGCGGAAGAAATTCCCGTGCTGATGACCATTCCTTTTGACCGGAAGATCGCCGAGGCCTACTCGCGGGGACAAACCATTCTCGAAGCGTTCCCGGCTTACCGTGAGAAATTTCTGGAGTTGTTCGAGAGGGTCTGGAAAATCGGATCATGAAACAGGTCGTCGTCATCAGCGGGAAGGGAGGCACCGGCAAGACCGTCATATCGGCCTGCTTTGCCGCTCTATCCCGGAACGCCGTCCTGGCCGACGTCGATGTGGACGCCTCCAACCTCCATTTGCTCCTCCACCCGGAAATCCAGGAGCGGCACGTTTTCAAGAGCGGCCAGAAAGCCCGAATTGACGCGGAGAAATGCACCGGCTGTGGGCTTTGCTTCCCGGTGTGCCGGTTTGACGCCCTGGCGGAAAACGATATGGGCAGAGTCAGTGTTGATTCTTTCTCCTGCGAAGGGTGCGGGGTCTGCTTCCATGTCTGTCCCGTCCAGGCCGTCACCTTGGAAATCCCAACTTCCGGCGAATGGTATGTTTCCCGGACACAATATGGCCCCTTCGTGCATGCGCGGCTGGGCATCGCCGAGGAAAACTCGGGCAAGTTGGTCACCGAGGTGAGGAAAAAAGCCAGAGAGATCGCCGAGAAAGAGAGACGCGATCTCCTGATCATGGACGGGTCTCCCGGCATCGGCTGCCCCGTGATCGCCTCGCTGACCGGGACGGACCTAGCCCTCATCGTGACCGAACCGACTCCCTCCGGTTTTCATGACATGGAGAGAATCGTGGATTTGATCCATCACTTCAAAATCCGAGCGGCCTGTTGCATCAATAAATGCGACCTCAACCATGACAACTCCGACGGAATCGAACGGTGGTGCAGGGCGCAATCGATTCCCGTCGTGGGGAAAATCGCCTTCGACCCGGCCGTAACGGAGTCGGTCGTCCAGGGCGTTCCCTTTGTGGAATACGCTTCGAATTCGTCCGCTGCTGAGATTCGGAGGATGTGGTTCTCCCTCTTGAGACTGATCACCTGAGAAAGGAGGTGTTCTCGGATGAAGGAATCGGATTGGCGATACCTTGTAGACGCGCTTCTTTTCATCTGCCTTGGCGGCATGACCTTGATTGGTATCTTGCTGGGGCTTGTGATCCCGGCCGGTCCCGTTTCCTCCGAATCGTCCAAATACTTTTTGGGCCTCCACCGCCACCAGTGGGGGAACATCCATGCGTATTTGTCGATCGCCTTCGTCGTTCTGATCATCCTCCATCTCATCCTCAGCTGGAAATGGGTCACTGCCAAGACTTCGCAAATATTCAAAAAAAGAGCGGTTCCAATCCTGGTCTCAACAGCCTGCGTCCCCTTTCTCGTCCTTCTCGTTTTCTGGCTGTTCATGCCCAAGGATGCCGAGAAATATAAGGAATATGGCATCGAATCGAGCGGCGGACAACATGCGCAACGAATGGTCGCGAAAGAAACAGCCCCTATCGTCGGAGAAACGGCCAGCAGACTGGAAAACCCGCCCGAAGGGGAAACACCGACTGGGCCCGGAGATCGAGACGGCGCACAGAAAGAAGAACATCACTGGGCGGTCGGTTCTCTTGCCATCACGGGCCGTCACACCCTTCTGGACATCGAGCGGGCCACGGGGGTTTCCGGAAGGGCGATCGCCGACAGGCTGGGGCTTCCGCCGAGCGCTCCTTTGAATGAAATGCTGGGGAAATTGAAGCAACGCTACGGATTCAACATCCAGGACGTGAGGGGCATTATCGACCGGATGCTCAAAGAGTAGAATCGGGACAGTCCTCAGGAGTCCGGACCGGGCCATGACCAAGATCAAAGACGGAGATGTCGAAAGGTTCGCCCGGGAGCTCCAGGAGCAGATCATGGAAGAAATCCGACGCACTTACAGCCCCACCGTTATCGACCACTGGCAGAACCCGCGGAATTTCCGGAGGATGGAGACGCCGGACGGCTATGCCAAGAACGCGGGCTCCTGCGGGGACATCATGGAGATGTTCCTCAGAGTGAAGGATGACAGGGTCATCGAATGCACGTTCCAGACGGACGGCTGCGGAACGACCATCGCCTGCGGCAGCGTCGCCACCGAGCTGGCGTCCGGTAAATCCTTTGCCGAGGCGCTGGGTGCGGTGAGCGCCGCCGGGATTCTGAAGGTCCTGGGCGGGCTTCCCGAGGAGAGCGTTCACTGCGCCCAGCTTGCGGCCGAGACACTGCGGCGGGCCATGGCCGACTACCTTTACCAGAAGAGCGCTCCCTGGAAAAAGAATTATCGAAAGACATAAAAAAGGAGGCGCCGATGAAGTCTCTTCTTGGAATCCTGGCCATGCTTTTTGTTGTTCTTGTTTCAGGCGTTGCCCTGGGGACGGAGGGGAGCCGGATTTCGAAGGCCGACGGCGCCCCGCCGGAGCGGACGCTTCGATTCACAATTCTTTATGACAATTACCTTCACAAAGAAGGGACCAGGGCGGATTGGGGATTTTCCTGCCTGATCGAGGGAACGGAAAAAACCATCTTGTTTGACACGGGGACGCAGCCCCAGGTCCTGATGCATAACGTCGGCGTCCTGAACGTCGATCTCCAAAAGGTCGAGCAGGTTGTCATCAGCCACAACCACGGCGACCACACCGGGGGCTTGCCCGCTGTCCTGGAGCGGAATCCCAACGTCATCGTCTACTTCCCGATTTCCTTTCCGGCCGGATTCGGCCGACGCGTGGAAAACCTGAAGGCCAAAGCCCAAACCGTCGACAAACCCGTCGAAATGTGCCGGAATGTCTATCTCACCGGCGAGATGGGGGATGAGATCAAAGAGCAGTCTCTGATCATCGACTCGCCCAGGGGGCTTATTATCGTCACCGGCTGCTCCCATCAGGGTATCGTAAACATCCTTAGGCGCGCTAAGCAGATTTTGGACAAGCCGATTCACCTCGTCTTCGGCGGGTTTCACCTCGGGAACAAGTCGGACGCCGAATTGCAGGAAATTATCGCCCGGTTCAAGGAATTGAAGGTCGAAAAGTGCGGCGCCACGCACTGCACCGGCGATCGGGCCATCGCCATGTTCAAGCAGGCCTTCGGCGAGAACTCTATTCCCATGGGAACTGGAAAAATACTCGACATCTCCGATTTTTAGCTTTTTCATCTCGGATGAATAGAGAAATCATCGGCCATTTCCAGAAGACCTGGAAGGATTTTGATGAATGGTTTGACGCCCATCAAGCCCTGTACCTGACGGAATTGGCCGCCTTGAAAAAGGCTGTGCCACCCGGGACCGGGCTGGAAATAGGCGTAGGAACGGGAAGGTTTGCCGCTCCACTGGCCGTCCGCTTTGGACTGGATCCGGCCATCAACATGCTTAAGCTGGCCAAAAAGAGGGGAGTTCAGTCAGTCCTGGGATTCGGTGAAAACCTGCCCTTCAGAAATGAATCTTTTCATTTCGTCCAGATTGTCTTTGTGATCGAATTTGTCGCGGCCCCCCTTCTTTTTTTAAAAGAAGCCGCCCGGACCATAAGACGAAACGGGGTGTTGATCCTGGGGTTTATCGATAAGAACAGCCAGTGGGGATTGTATTATGCCCGGGACCCCACTCACCGCAAGTTTTTCCACCCGCCCTCGCCGGAAGAAATCCTTGAAATATTTAAAAATATAGGCATGGAGTTTCAAGAAGCCTTCCAGACTCTATTTCAGCCTCCACCGGATATCAGGGAAAAAGAGGATCCCAGAAGAGGATTCGGGCAAGGGGGATTTGTTGTCCTTAAGGCAATAAAAAAATAAGGAGTCATCATGTTTGATAACACCCATTTTCCTGGGGCGAAAAAATTCTGGCACATGGGAAAATTATATGAATGGTCTCAACCCAACATCCATACTATGTCGCACGCCCTCCATTATGGCACCTCGGTGTTCGAGGGCATTCGTGCTTATAACACAGAAAAGGGCCCTGCGGTTTTTCGCCTTCTTGAGCATATAGACAGGTTTATCCATTCTGCCGCAACATTATATATGGAGGTTCCTTACAGCAAAGAAGAAATGATCAAGGCGATTAAACTCGTCATTAGAGAAAACAACCTGGAATCTGCTTACATCCGTCCTGTCCTCTTCTATGCTTATGGAAAACTGGGCCTTGTGCCGAAATACTGTCCTGTGGAGCTCACCATTGGCGCATGGGAATGGGGAGCCCATCTTGGGGATAAGACAGAAAAAGGAGTTCGCGTTTGCATTGTTCCCTGGAGACGCATCCACCCCAGCCAGCTAGAAATGACAGCAAAACTCGGCGGCCTATACGTTCAATCCGCAATCTGCGGTATGCAAGCTCGTTCCAAAGGATTTGACGAGGCCGTCTTTTTGAATCTTGAAGGAAACGTGGCGGAAGGTTCAGGGGAAAATATTTTTATTGTCGAGAAAGGAATTCTTATTACTAACGATAAGAGAGAATCTGTTCTCGAAGGAATAACCCGGTCTTCGCTTCTTGAGGTGGCCAACGACCTTGGTTATAAAACAAAAATCGGGCCCATCGCTAAGGAATATTTCTTCAAGGCGGATGAAGCATTCTTCTCGGGGACCGCGGTGGAGATCGCTCCTATTATTCATGTCTCGGACTGTTCCACCCCGAAAGGAGGGGAAAAAGAATACACCATAGGCTCGGGAAAAGCTGGAGATTTCACCCTTCGTCTGGCAAAAGCTTATAGGCATATTGTTACCGGAAAAAATGCAAAATATCAGAGATGGCTGACCCGCCTCTATGATTGAATACATTTCTTTCCTTCCGATCTCAAGTCAGGGAGTGCGATATTTCTAAAGATGACGTCGATGGTCTCAAAATATCGTGGATAAAATTCGCCTTGGAGAGGGCCGATATTCGTGGAATTTAAGTTTAAAGCCATCGGAGTCATCCATTCTCCTTTTAAAAGAGACGAAGACATCGATGTCAAGAAATTCGCCGATCCCCAAGGTTTTGACCAAATCCAGGGAGAGCTGGAAATATTCAAGGAATACGAAGAGGGACTCAAGGATACAGAAGGTTTTTCGCATCTCGTCGTGATCTTTGCTTTTCACAAGACGGAAGGATATCAACTTTATGCGAAGCCCTTCCTTGATGATAAACCCAGAGGAGTTTTTTCCACTCGGAGCCCCCACCGCCCCAATCCTCTGGGCCTGACCGTGGTTAAAATCCTTGAGCGGGACGGCAATATCCTCAAGGTCTCAGGAATCGATATGCTGGAAGGGACTCCCCTTCTGGACATCAAGCCCTATACCTCCAGAGACCAGAAATCACCCCTTAGGCTTGGATGGCTGGAAGACAAAATGAAAAGAAATAAATCATGGAATCGGCAAAGGAAAGGCCGCGCCCCGTGACGGCTGATTTACCCCGCGTACACAGAATTCCCTCTCACTGAAGAGAGAGCAGATGATAACATCTTAGGGAGGATCTGCACGCGTTGTTATTGTCCTATATTCTCTACGACAAAAATATTGTGTCTGTCCAGTTCGAGCCAGGATTTTATAGCCTGCTCCCTGACATAATCCCAGTACGTCTCAGTCAGGTTGCCATACAATTTAATAGCTTTTAAGATAGCCGCCTCAACAAGTTCAGCCTGTTCTTTCTTCAGGGATATTCTGATTTTATGATTTTTAAAAACAAAGATAGCCTCAGGTTTTGACTGAGGATCGTCACTGACTGTAATCAATCCATGACCCAGGGTCCCACCCGTACCGACCTGAAGGCCATCATTCAGACAGCTTAGAGGAGGCTTTCGGCCTGCAAAACTCAAAACAGCTATATCATCTGTCCCGATGTTGAAATATTCTCTGGCCCTAAGGCCCATTTTGACTCCTATGATGGCATATATCCCGAGGTGTCCGTGCAGTTCATTTGTAAGAATCCCAGCCCGCCATTCAGATCTCCCGTACTTTTCGATAATCTTAGGGATGCGCGGCCTGATATCGGGGGCAAAAAGGGCTGGGTCATCGGGAAAACTGGCAAATACTTGGCATTCTGTATCCCTTTGAACAGATAATATCTTTAGCATCATTTCTAAAGCCATTCTTGCGGCTGGTTCGTCTTTAAGAAAGTTCAAGGAAATATTGCCGTTTCGCTCTGATGTGAAAATTCCAGGATTTAACATAAAAATAGGAATAAGGTCATCCCATAGAATTAAATGATCAAAGGCCTTTTTTCTCTGGACTTCTTTTGCTTTAAATAAATCGGCCAGAATACGAGCGTAAGGGGTCTTGATTTCAGCCAATTCTTCCAAGAAACGAGAATCCAATTCTAAGGGGCTTTGATTCCAGGCTTTAACAACATCAATTTTTATGCCTGACTTGAACATTTGTTCTGCAGTCTCTCTGTTGATCATGTAATTGAAGCCTTTAGAAGCGCCGACGGCATCATTGTACCAGACAACTCGTTCGGTTCTGTGCTTCATTTCCGGGTGCTTGTTGAAAAAATCTGAGGCCGTGGTCAGGCTGCCTAAGCAAACCAGCCAAATATTCCCTTCTTCATTCTCAAAAGCAGAAGAAAGTAGGTCGATAGCGCTCAAAGAATTGGCTGGAGGAGAGGCATTTTTTTCTCCCCATGGGATGTTCTGGCAGAAGCTGCGCCATGGCGGCGGCTGAATATCCAGGTTGCGTCCAGCAGCAGCCGGGACGCCTTCGTGGTGAAGGGTTTTCAGGAGCGAGCAAACCTTTCTTAACCCCTCAGGGGGCGTTAAACTTCCTTCGCTTGTGGTGATGGCGATCACTTCAAATTCATGGTCGGCCAGAAATATCAAAATGGCCCGCAGGTCGTCAAAACCACAATCTGTGTCTATAATGATGTGATACTTCGCCTGGCCTGAATGTAGAAATATGCCGATTCCGAGAACGGCTATCCAAAAAATGAACAAAAATATCTTTTTCATAGACTTTGCCTCGACCTCTCTAGTCTATACATACTCGTTGGGACCAACAAGAAAATAAAAATAAAACTCTTTAATTCCGGTGCCCTTGGAAATCTCAAAAACCCTATTGTTCTCTGTTATTTTTCATAAAAATTATACCCTGGCGCAATCCGATCCTCCATTTGCCTTGTCCTAAGCTTAACGGCCTAAGGAAGGCTATCTTTTTTTGCCGGTTATGATGTTGTGGACATGACTTCTTTCCTGCCCTCTTCAAGCTCCCTTTCCTGCTCTTTGTCTTCTTTCAGAAGAAGCGTCTGGAATTCACCCACATGAGTCTTTTCCTCTTTGGCGATATCAAGCAGGATTTTCCTAATGTTTTCACTTGTGGTCAGGGCGGCCATCTGTTCATAAAGGTTGATGGCATCAAGCTCGGCTATTATTCCCGCCCTCAGAATTTCCTTGTTGATGTCACCTTTCTTAGCCTTGGAAAGGTCCGATGGGATTTGAGAAAGCATTTTATTACCTCCTTTAATCATGAATTTGCTTCCTTGCCCGAAATAACTAGCGCGATTTATTTTTCTCTCCCAGTTTGGCCAGCGTCTCATAAAGGACGGGCACGACGATAAGACGAAGGAGTATGGCAAAAAAGAATCCGCCGATATAAACGACCGCGAGAGGCCGATGCAACTCTGCCCCCGTGGTAACGATTAAGGCCAGGGGGAGGACTCCAACGATCATGGCCATGTCCGTCATGAAGATGGGCCTGAATTTCGTCAAGGCGCCTTTCACCACGGCATCCCTGAGGGACAATCCCCGACGCCTGAAATCATTGATCTTGGCCACGAGAATAATATCATTTTGAACGCAAATCCCGAAGAGGGCAATAAGGCCGATGGTCGAAGAGACGTTAATTGTCTGGCCAGCGATGAGAAGGCCCAGAATTCCTCCGATCAGAGTCGACGGAATATTCAGGATGATGAGAGAAGCCTGCCAAATAGAACCAAAGGAGGAAAAAAGGACAACGAATATTATCAAGAGGACAATAATCATGACCGTCGTCAGATGGTGTAGGGCTCTCTCCTGACTTTCAAACTGACCTCCAAAAGTCACAAAATATCCAGGAGGCAGAGAGACAGCTTGATCGATTCGCTGGCGGGCCTCTTGGACAAAGCTGCCGATATCTCGTTTAACCACATTACAAAGGATGATCTTCCGCCGCATCAAATTCTCACGGAAGATTGTTTGGGGTCCCTCGCCTTTTGTGATATCAGCCAATTCAGAGAGAGGAATCCTTTCTCCGCTGGGGGCATTGACCAAAAGATTTTTGATAGCTTCTTCGTCATTTCGGTATTCCTCCGGGAGTCTGATAAGCACAGATGTAATCCGGTCGGCTTCGTAAACATCGGTGGCCTCAACCCCTTTCAAAGCCGTCTCTATGATATCGGCCACATGGCTCACAGAAATCCCGAAAAGGGCCAGTTTTTCTCTTTTCAATTTGATCAGCAGTTGGGGAACGCCTGAAGTCTGCTCAATCTGCAGATCAGCGATTCCTTTGATCTCAGCCAGGACGGTTCTTATTTCCTCAATTTTTTCGTTCAGAAGGCTTAGATCTGGCCCGAAAAGCTTCACCGAAAGCTGCCCTTCTGTTCCAGTCAGCATTTCAGCTAGCTTATTGGCTATCGGCTGTTCAAAAATGTAGGCGATGCCTGGGAGTTTATCCAGCTCCCTGCGCATGGCCTCTGTGATTTCTTTAAATCCCCTTTTTCGCTTCTCTCGAGGCAAAAGCTCGATGTTGTAGTGGCTATGGTTGACAGGATGAAGATGCTCTGAAGCTTCGGCTGTGCCGGTGGTCCTGGAAACAGAGACGACTTCAGGAAAAGAAAGGAAAATAATTTCAATCTGGGTTCCGATCTTGATAGATTCCTCGAGCGAAGTCTCGGGCAACATGACCGTCGAAGCCATGATGGAGCCTTCGTCCAGGGGAGGCACAAATTCTTTGCCCAGGAAATTATAAGAGACGAGAGCTGCCAAGATTAATGATACAAATATGCCTATAATGATTCTTCTGTGCTGGAGAGCCTTGTTTAATATTAGCTGATATTTGTCCTGCAGGAACTCGCTGATAGGATTTCGCCTGTCCTTCAAATGCTTTTCGGTAATTAAAAATGAGGCCAAGATAGGCTGGAGGGTGATGTTCAGCAGCATGGCGCCAAAAAGGGCAGCCGCCACGGCAAAAGCGGTTGGCCGGAACATGGCGCCTTCCAAGCCTTGAAGAGTTAAGAGCGGCAAAAAAACCAAAATGATGATCAGGCTTGCTGAAAACAGATACTTCCCCACCTCTTTTGAGGCTTCGGATATCAACTCCGCGGAAGGCGCTTTCCCTTTCTTCTCTTTTAACACCCGGAATATATTCTCAAGCATGATGATCGACCCGTTAGCCATTTTGCCGATCCCGATAGCCAATCCCCCGATAGACATAACGGTCAATTTTATCCCGAAGATGTGCATGAGAATCAGGGCAATAAGAATGGAAAAAGGGATGGTGAGCGAAGCGATAAGAGAACACCTCAGGTTCCACATGAAAAAAACCATAACCAGGACAATGAGAAGAGCTCCCCAGAAAATTGACATCTCAACATGATTTATGGACTTGAGGATTAAGATAGACTGGTCATAAAATGGCTTGATGCGAATATTGGATGGAAGGTCTTTGGCCATATGAGAAATAGCGCTTTTGACATTGCCTATCGCCGTTAAGGTATCTCCGCCGTATTGTTTTTCCACCGTGACATAGACGGCCTCCTGGGCATTATGACTTGCCGCATCCCTCCTGAATTTGCCGCCGATTTTAACCTCCGCCACGTCCTTGACATACACCGGGACGTTATTTTGGGAGGTAATGACCGTGTTATTAATATCATCAAGGGTTTCAATTCGGCCCATCCCTTTGATTAGGACTTCCTGGGAGCCTTTGCTGATAATCCCTCCCGA
>Ga0315285_10002624_pt1 | contig 18751 bp, 15 predicted proteins | sample YL17G09_36_MG_FD_203698 | JGI IMG/M metagenome (GOLD analysis project Ga0315285, IMG submission 203698) | Sediment microbial communities from Yellowstone Lake, YNP, Wyoming, USA - YL17G09_36 | ecosystem: Environmental > Aquatic > Freshwater > Lake > Sediment | place: USA: Wyoming | collected...
TCGAGGGCGGCGTTGTTCACCAGTATCATCTCGAGGGCCGTCTCCCATTGCATGTCGGAGCAGTAGCCGTACCAGCCGAAGCCCGCGTTGTTCACCAGCACGTCGATGCCGTCGCCCGTTTCCATCACCGCATCGAAGACGGCCTGCACCCCCTCGGGCCGAACGAGATCGACGGCGAGCACGTCCGCTCGCCCCCCTTCCGCCTGGATCTCGGAGGCGAGAACATCCAGCCGATCGGTCCGGCGCGCGACGAGGAAGATCCGATACCCCAGCGCCGCGAGTCTGCGCGCGACGATCGCGCCGATCCCACCCGAGGCTCCCGTCACAACGGCGATCCTCTGGCGCCGGGGCCGCGCGGCCGCGGCAGGGGCGGCTGCGGGCTGCGAGGCAGCCGCGGCGGACGCCGGGTTCTCCTCAAGCCACTGCACCGTGTCTGCGATGGTGTCGGCCAGCCGCCGGGGATGGAGGCCCAGCTCATCGCGCCCCTTCGCGCCCGAGATAAGGGAATTGCTGCGCAGGGTCTCCAGCGCGTAGGTCGTGAACTGGGATTTCTTGCTCAGAAGCCGGGCGGCCGCGGTGGCGAGGATGGATCCGACAGTCGCGACCCAGCTTGGGATGCGGACGAGCATCCCGCTGGTGCCGCTCACCTCCCGCACCCGGGTGACCAGCTGCCCCACCGAGACGCGCTCGCCCGACAGCAGGTAGGTCTCCCCCCGCCTCCCCTTGCGGCAGGCGAGGATCATGCCCCGGGCCACGTCCCGCACGTCGATGAAATCGAAGTGCCCGTCGATGATGAGGTGCCTGCCCGGCTTCATCCACTGCCGCATCTGCCTTCCCATCGCGCCGCCGCGGAAATCGAACGGGCCCACGATGCCGGTGGGACAGACGATGACGGCATCCAGTCCCCTGCGCACTTCCTCGAGGATGACGAGCGAGGCTTCCGCCTTCGTCCTGTCATACTCCCCCGCGGCATTGTGCGGGTCGAAGGGCACCGTCTCGTCGATCGGCACGCCCCGCGGCGGGCGGGCAAGGGCGTGAATGGAACTGACGTACACCATGCGGCGCACCCCGGCGAGCCGGGCCAGGCGCGCAACGTTTGCTGTTCCCACCACGTTGACCTGGCGCATGAGGGCATCCTTCCCCGGCATGATGGAGATGATCCCGGCCAGGTGGTACACCGCCTCCGCCCCCGCGAGGGCTATTTCGAGGGTGGCGGGGTCCAGGACGTCCCCCTCCACGATCTGCACGTCGAGGCCGCGCAGCCCCGCGATGTCCTCGCCGGGCATCACAAGCGCCCGGACGATCTCGCCGTCGGCCAGCAGCTCCCGCACGAGCGCACTTCCGACATGTCCCGCCGCACCCGTCACGAGCACCATCGTCTATCTCCTTCTCATCCCGTCCATCAGCAGGGCAACCGCATCCCGGGTCACCTTGTCCCACTGCGCCCCCTGCGGGTCCAGCACTCCCTGGACCACGATCCCGACAGCGAGGGCGACGAGGGCCTGGCCCGCCACCTGTGCGTCGAGCTCCCTGAAAGAGCCCTCCGCGATTCCCTTGCGAACGATCTCGGCGAAGTAGCCGGAGTACCGTCGATAGGGCGCGATGAACGCCTTCCAGATCTGCGGATCGTGGCGCGCCTGCTCCCAGAACTCAAGGAAGATCTCCAGCCTCCCGTCCGCGGCTGCGAACACCTCGCGCGTCTGCGCTGCCATGGCGAGAAGGCCGTCGGGCACGCTCGCGGCTTTCCTGGCAGCCTGGGAGAGGCCGGCATCGACCCCCTGCAGCCACGTGTTCAGCAGGCCGACGAACAGCTCCTGTTTCGAGGGAAAGTGGTGGTAGAAGGCGCCCTTGCTCACCTGAGCCTCCGCGCAGATCTCGGCGACGCCTGTCGCCTCGTACCCCTTCTCTCCGAACAGGCGGAGGGCTGTCTGCGAGATGCGTGTGCGCGTTTCTTCGCTCCTGGCTTGCACGTGTGCTCCCCTTGAAAAGACCGACCGGTCGGTCTGAATGTATACCTGCGACGATGGGATGTCAAGATATTTCGGAGTCCCCTCAGGCCGGGAGCGCGGCTGCCGTTCCCGGACTATCTGGCGGGGAAACCCTGCTGCCTGCGGGTCTCGTACATCAGGATGCCGGCTGCGACTGAAACATTGAAGGAGTCCACGTGCCCTGCCGCTGGAATACGGACGAGGAAATCGCATTTTTCACGGACCAGCCTCCGCATGCCCGTGCCCTCACTGCCCATCACGAGGCAGACCCGGCCCTTCAGGTCCATTCGATCGACCGGCTCTCCCGACATGTCAGCGCCATAGATCCAGAATCCGTTCTCCTTCAGCAATTCGAGCGCGGACGGTATGTTCGGCACAACCGAAAGCGGGACGTACGCGCTCGCCCCCGACGAGACCCTGCTCACGGTCGGGCTCTCCTGGGCTGAGCGGCGGGACGGTATGACGACGAGGTCCGCGCGGAACTGATCCGCCGAGCGCAGCACGGCGCCGAAGTTCTGCGGATCGGTGATGCCGTCCAGAACGAGGCAAAGGGCGCTCTCGGCGCGCAGCCCCGTCACGCTGCGGCGGAAGTCCCCGTGCAAGGCGGTGGAGGCCATCTCGAGTACGAGCACCGCACCCTTGTGGGCGTCGGAGCCGCAAGCGGCCGTGAGCTCGCCGTCCTCCGCTTCCGAGACGAGCACCCCGCTCGCCTCGGCCAGCTCGCGCAGCGCGGCGATGCGCGCGTTCGCGCGCGACACGAGGAGAGTCCCCCGCGTCTTGCCCTTCTTCAGGAACTCCTCGATGGCGTGCAATCCGAATATGCTGTCCGGCATCCCGCTACCCCCCGAAGCTCTTCACGATATCGGGCTCGCCGTCGCCGTCGGTGTCCCGCTCGTAGCCCTCGACGAACTCGCCCTTGAGGATGTGCACCCAGATGTCGATCCGCCCGTCGAAATCGGAATCGATCTCTTCGCGGACCGCGGCCCCGGCCCTGTAGTAGCGAACGTCGTCCATCTTCCCGTCGAGGTTGAAATCCAGCTCCTCGCGCTCGAGTGAGCCTGCAGCGTCGTTGTACAGAGCGTAGTCGGCGCGGCCGTCGTCGTTCCTGTCCAACTCCAGAATCCCGTTCTTCACCCCCGCGATCCGGCCGGACTCGGCCCCCGCGGCAAGGGGAGGGATCGCGGGAAGAGCGGACCCGCCGGAAGCCTGCCTGTCGAGGCAGAACAGAGCGGGTGCGGCGATCAGGCCCGCCAGGAGGATCGCGGTTGCTTTCATCAGTACTCCCCATCGACACGGGGGGTGATACAATTAACAGCCCATCGCCCCTCATGCGGAGCCCTCCTTGCGGAAGACGAGGATGTTCTGGTGGATCAGCGAGGGGATGTAGGAGTACTGGTAGCCGTACAGGTGCAGCTTCTTGGACACATCGTACCAGACGATGTTCGCCTTCCATGCCAGCCCGGGGATCTCGCAGAGCCCGGCGGCAAGATCCGAGGAGAGGCAGTGGTAGCAGTTGCCCCGGTACATGTCGCCGATGAACGTCACGAGGTATCCCCCCGGGGCGAGCCGTGCCGCGGCAAGGCCGAGGATCGCAACCATGCGCTCCCGCCACTGCTCCTTCGTTTCTGCTGGGTGGGCGCTGAAGGAGGCGAGCTTGCTCGCCCGGGCGGGCGCGGCCTTCTCTCCGACCCTCTTCCAGCTCCCCTTCGACCGGCGGGCGCTGTCCATCGTCCAGTAGGGCACATCGGTGAGCACGCAATCGAACCTCCTGTCGCCGAGACCGGGCAGCGCCTCGCGCGAGTCGCCCGGCAGCGCCTCCTGCTCGACGATCCCCTCCCGCCTGCAGACCTCCCTGTAGATCTCGATCCACCGGGGATCGCACTCGATGCCCAGGGCCCTGCGGCCCGAGAGCGACGCTCCCAGCAGGACCCCCCCCACGCCCATGAAGGGATCAAGCACCGTCTGGCCGGCCTTCGTGAAAACGCGCAGGAGGTCCGCGCACAGCTCGGGCGGCTTCTGCCCGCCGTGCGCGCTGCGCAGCTTGTGCTGGAGGTTCGGCGGATAGGGCTTCGTGATCACCGACCTGGTCCAGAAGACCCATTCCTTTCCCGTCAGGTCGTTCACGCGGTTCGCCTCGGAATAGAAGCCGCGCGACCGTCCGTTTTCGTCCACGATCTCCCGTTTCCCTCGCGCCACGCCCGCTACCCCCTCTGGAGATGGAACAGCAGCTCGGTCAGGCTGCGCTTGACGGAGACTCCGGCGCCGTTGCCGAACACGGGGTAGGAGAACCCCCATGACTGGACCTTCCCGCGCTTCCCGAGTGCCTCGAGGATCGCCTCCCGGGACAGGATCCCCTCGGAGCTGTACGAGAGGAACAGGTGAGGGGCCGCAGTCCTCTCTACGAGCGCCCGCAGTGCGCCCTGCGCGTCGGCCCTGCGGCAGAACGGACTGCGCAGGCCCGAGCGGTCGAACTTGCGCGTCTTGCCCGAGAGGGTCGGCTTCTGCCAGCGTGCCAGGTTCTCGAGCACGTGGTAGTTGTCGCAGTACTGCCGGCCGTTGTAGGGGGGATCGTAGTAGGCGGCCTCCACGTCGATTGACGAGGCAAGGGCGAGCATGTCGCCGGCGATGACCTCGACCTCTCCGCCCTCGATCGGCGCAAGCGGCCGCAGCTGGAAGCCGCTCGCCACCCTTTCATCGCGCAGGTGCCGGCCTGCCACGACGCTCTCGGAGCGGATGTTCTTGAGGTACGCGTCGTACTGGCCGAGGGTGTTCGCGACCCTGTCCGCCGCGAGGAGGAAGCTCCCGAGCAGGTAGTCGCACTCGGCCGCGCTGATCCCCCCGTCCGCGCGCTGCTCGGCGATCGCCTCCCGGATCCCGTCCATCCGGGCGCAATTCTCCCGCGTGAAGTACGTGCCCGCGAAGCTCTCCGTGATGTACCCCGCGACCGGCGGGAGGCCGTTCAGATCCGAGAGCAGCCGGGCAGAGCGCTCCCTCCCGAGCCGGCGCGCGGCGCAGCACCCCCGCAGGATCACGCAGTTGCACAGAAGGGAGTCGACCGCGACGAGGCGGGCCGAGCCGCGAGCCGCCATCTCGACGGTGAGAGATCCGGTCCCGCAGAAGCCGTCCAGAAAGGACGCGGGGGGGCCGCCGCCCGGGCGCGCTCCCGCCTGCGCGCAGATCCGCTCGGCGATCCACGTCCTCAGGAGCCTCTTTGAGCCGAGGTATTTCCTGTTGAAGGGTTGGGCGGGAGGATCAGCCCTTGCGGGACTCGTCGAGACGCTCAATCAGTTCGTTGACCTTCTCTGCAAGCTCGGGGAATGCGTCGCCCCGGCGCAGGCGCACCCTCGCGTGGCTCTCGCCCGACAACGCCCTCTCGATGTCGCTCTGCATCCGGTAGATCGGGCCCGCAACCCGGTGGGTGACGGAAATGCCCACCACAATCGCGATGATCATGATGATGAGATCGTTCGCCAGCAGCGGCGGCAGAATGATCTGCAGCTGCGAGGCGATGGTCTGCCTCATCAGCTCATCGCCTCGCGCGGAGGAGATCCAGTAGAACAGGGCGAGCCCCGCCGCGAAGGCGAGGAAGCCCGCCGGCACCACCGTGAGCCAGATCGCGATGCTCCTGTACTGGAACCGGCGGTCGATGAGCTTCTTCCGCCGCTTGAAAGTCAGCCTCTCGATGTCCGACATGCCCCCTCCTCAACCCGCATAGACCTTCGCCTCGATCTCGCCCCGCAGCACCTCGCGCACGCCCGAGGCGAGCGCCTCCAGCTCGTTCTCGCCCGGGAAAACCAATACAGGGGCGAGGAAGGAGACGCGCCGCGAGATCTCCCGCACGACACGCCGCGAGAAGGCGAGCCCGCCGGTGAGCACGACAGCGTCCAAACGGCCCGCCGTGAAGGCCGCGAGGCCGGCGATGCCCTTGGCGACCTGGTAGCAGAGCGCATCGACCAGCTCCGCGCACAGCGCGCCGTCAAGGGCCTCGCCGCCCCCGCCCGCCGCGCCGGCTGCCTCCGCCGCTCGTTCGATGGCGGGAAACTCGTTCGTCCCGAGGTACGCCACCAGCCCCCCCTTGCCGGTGAGCTTCATCTGCAGGCCCTGCGGGTCGTGCTGGTGCGACAGAACGTAGCGCATCCAGTCGCCGGCAGGCACGGTCCCCGCCCTCTCGATCGCGAAAGGTCCCTCGCCGTCGAGCGCATTGTTGACGTCGACGACCCTCCCTCCCACGTGAATGCCGATGGAGGTCCCCCCTCCCATGTGCGCGACGGCGAGGGTGCACTGCTCGTAAGGCTTGCCGAGACTCCGGGCCGCCTTCTTCGCCGTCGCCTTCTGGTTGAGGGCGTGGAAGATCGAGCGGCGCGGAATCTCGGGCACGCCGGAGTACCGGGCGAGCGAGTCCAGCTCGTCCACCACGACGGGATCGACGATGTACGCCTTCACCCCGAGCTCCGCCGCCATCGAATCCGCGATGAGCGCCCCGAGGTTGGAGGCATGAGTCCCGTAGCGGCAGGCGAGGAGGTCGGCTTTCATGCGTTCGTTCACCTCGTAGACCCCGCCCGGAAGCGGCTTCAGCAGCCCCCCCCTGCCCACGACGGCGCTCAGCTCCGAGAGCGACACCCCCGGCGCGCCGCGAAGGCTCTCCCGGACTGCCCCCGCCCTGAAGGCGAACTGGTCCTGTATCCTCTGAAACCGTCCGAGGTCCTCGGCGCTGTGGCTCAGCCCCGTCTTCCAGACCTCCTCGGCGTCGCGGTAGACGGCGCATTTCGTCGAGGTCGAACCGGGATTGATCGCGAGTATCGTGACGGCCATCCGCCGGCAATACTACCAGCCGAGACGGAGGGGTTCAAGCGACGATCGGCGAGTCCGGAGCGAGGGGAAAGACGAGGCGGAAGCAGCTTCCCCCGCCGAGGGGGAGGTATGCGAGGGAACCCCCGTTGCGCTCCGCGAGGCTGCTCGAAAGGTAAAGACCGATCCCGGTGCCCCCGTCCGACAGGGAGGAGAGCGAGAAAAGCCTGTGCGCGGCGCCGGGAGCGACCCCTCCCCCGTTGTCGCGCACCTCGATCACCGCATGCCCTTCCATCGACGCTGCCGAGATCTCCACGATGCGCTCTTCCTTCCCTCCCCGCCGGCGCAGGCACTGGACGGAGTTGTCCACGAGGTTCAGGATGATCTGCCCGAGTTCGCTCGGACGGGCCCGGAAGCGCACGCCGGGCGCCAGGATCGCCCGGATGAGAATGCCGTCGGGCCGGACGCTCGCCCGCGCCACCCGCAGCAGCCCTTCGAGGTCCTGCCGGGCGTCCATCACCCGCTCTTCCTCGCGCCCTTCGCGCGAGAGCCTCTCGAGAAAAGCGACGGCGGCGCCGCTGCCGGTGGCGGCCTGCTCGAGGACGAGGCGGAGGCTCCCGTCCTTCGAGCCGGGATCCGCCGCGGCAATCCCCGCCTCCGCGGCGACCCGGATGTTGCAGAGCGAGTTCTTAAACTCATGGGCGGCCCCGAGGGCGAGCAGACCCGAGGCGATCAGCCCGTCCTGCAGGACCAGGGCGTTCTCCGTCTCGAGCAGCCTCGCATAGGCCGCGCTCAGGAGCTTCCCCCTCGCCTCCCCTTCACGGGCGCGCCCGCGCAGTCCCCCCGCCCACGGGTAGCCTTCCAGAAGCACGAGCTCCCCTGTCGAGACGGCGAGCAGGCACAGAGGCAGGGCCGCGAGGTCGGGGATTGAGGCTGCGGCCGCCGAGAGGACATCGCGGCAGACCGACGCGCCCGCCCATGCGAGAGCCGAGGCGAAAGCGGCAGCGAGAGGCAGGCACCGAGTCCTTTTCAACACCCGCGCGAGGGTGGGAATCGAGATGCAGGCCAGAAGGGCGGCCGAGAATGCGTGCAGTGCGCGAAGGGGAGTCGCGTCTCCGTAGCCCAGCGCACGTGCCGCGGGGATGACGAGCAGGGGGACCGCGCAGGCGACATGCCATGCCGCGGCGTGCCGCCGACCGTCGATGCTCGCGAGCAGGCAGCCCGCGGCCCAGATGCCCGCGATCGACAGGAGCATCCGCGCGGCAGGGAAGTCGGGGAGCGCCAGGCGGAGGATCAGAACGGCGAGCAGGACCAGCAGCCAGGCCGGCTCCCTCCTCTCGGCGCACCGCATAAGGCGCGCTGCCACGGCAAAGGACTGTGCGGCGAGAAGGGTCGCGGTGACGATTGTGAGAACGGCTGCTGCCTTCCCCATTCTGAATGGGGAAAAGCATAGCCTACTGTTTCAGCTCGGACAAGGGGATGGGCGCGGGGCTTTTCTCCTCCCCGACGGCCTCGGCGAACTCCCGCAGCAGCTCCTTGCCCCGCGCGTTGACCCTGGTGGGAACGCGCACGACGATTCGGATGTACAGGTCACCGCGGCGCCCCGGGTTGTGCAGCTCGGGCACCCCCTCGCCGCGCAGGCGCAGGACCTTGCCGTTCTGCGTCCCGGCAGGAACGCTCACGCGCACGCTCTTGTCCTCGAGGGTGGGCACGACGATGTCGGCGCCGAGGGCGGCCTGCGTGATCGAGATGGGGATCGCGCAGTACAGGTCGGTGCCGTCGCGCTCGAAGTGCGGGTGGGGCTGGACGTGGATGAAGACGTACAGGTCTCCGTCCGGCGCGCCGTTCGCCCCCGCGTCGCCCTGGCCCGCAAGGCTGAGGCGCTTGCCGTCTTCGATGCCCGGCGGGATGGTGACCTTGATCTTGCGGGTGCGCTTCTGCACGCCGCTGCCCCTGCACTCGGCGCAGGGCTTCTCGATGATCTCCCCGTCACCGCCGCAGGCCGGACAGCTCGACGCGATCGAGAAGAATCCCGAGTTGCGCCGGACCTGGCCCGAGCCGCCGCAGGTGGGGCAGAGCTTTCGCCCGCTGCCCTTGTCGGCGCCCGCTCCGCCGCAGGCTTCGCAGCGCTCCGCGCGGGGGTATGAAACGTCCGTCTTGGCGCCGAAGGCCGCGTCGATGAAGCTGATCTCCAGATCGTAGCGAAGGTCCGATCCCCGCTGCCCGTGGCCGCGCGTGGAGCCCCTGCGGCGCCCGCCGCCGCCCCCGCCGAAGAAGGAATCGAAGAACCCGCTGAAGTCCCCGAAGATGTCCTCGAAGCCCTGGAAGATGGTCGAGAAGTCCTGCTGCGTGGGGCCGCCCATCCCGCTCAAGCCCGCGAACCCGTACTGGTCGTAGGCCTGGCGCTTCCTGTCGTCGGCGAGGATTTCGTAGGCCTCCGTCGCCTCCTTGAACCTCTCCTCCGCCTCCTTGCTGCCGGGGTTGCGGTCGGGATGGTTGGCGATGGCCAGCTTGCGGTAGGCCCTCTTGACCTCGTCCTTGGACGAGCCCTTCGGAACCCCGAGGACCTCGTAGCAATCCCGTTTCGCCATCTTCGTCATTTCTTCGGCTTCCCGCCGTCGACGACCTCGTAGTCGGCGTTCTCAGCGCCGGCCCGCGGCCCCTTCGCCTTGCCCGCGGCGCGCGCGCCGCGGGCGTCCTTGTAGACTTCCTCCGCCAGATGGTATGCGGACTCGCGCAGGGCCTCCGAACGTCCCTTGATGAGCGCCTCGTCCCCCGAATCGAAGGCGGCGCGGAGCTCGGCGAGGGAAGCCTGCACCGCGGCCCGCTCCGGCTCGGACACCTTCTGTCCCAGCTCGTTGAGCGATTTCTCGGTGGAGTACAGGAGGCTCTCAGCCTCGTTTCGCGCCTCGACCTTCTCCCGCTCGACCCTGTCCTCGGAGGCGTGAGTCTCGGCCTCCTTCACCATCCGCCTGATCTCGTCCTCTCCAAGCCCCGAGGAGCTCTCGATGCGGATCTTCTGCTCCTTGCCCGTCCCGAGGTCCTTCGCCGACACGTGGACGATTCCGTTCGCGTCGATGTCGAAGGTCACCTCGATCTGCGGCACGCCGCGCGGCGCGGGAGGGATCCCCACGAGGTCGAACCGGCCGAGGGTCCTGTTCTGCACGGCCATCTCCCGCTCGCCCTGCAGGACGTGGATCGAGACGGCGGTCTGGCCGTCGGAGGCTGTGGAGAATGTCTGGCTCTTCCGCGTCGGGATCGTGGTGTTGCGGTCGATGAGCCGGGTGAACACCGCCCCGAGGGTCTCGATGCCCAGAGACAGCGGCGTGACGTCCAGCAACAGGACATCCTTGACGTCCCCGCCGAGTATCCCGCCCTGGATCGCGGCGCCGACGGCGACGACCTCGTCGGGGTTGACGCCCTTGCTCCCCTCGCTGCCGAAGATCTCCTTCACGATGGCCTGCACGGCGGGCATCCGCGTCGAGCCGCCGACGAGGATCACATGGTCGATGTCCGCGGGGGAAAGGTTGGCGTCGCGCAGAGCCTGCACACAGGGGGCGCGCGTCTTTTCGATGAGGTCCCCGGCCAGCTGCTCGAGCTTCGCGCGGGTGAGGGAGTAGGCGAGGTGACGGGGGCCGCTTGAGTCCGCGGTGATGAAGGGGAGGTTCACGGATGTCGCCTGTGCGCTGGACAGCTCGATCTTCGCCTTCTCGGCGGCCTCCTTCAGCCTCTGCATGGCCATGCGGTCCTTGGAGAGGTCGATGCCGGTCTCGCGTCGGAACTCGCCGACCATCCAGTCGATCAGGCGCTGGTCGATGTCGTCGCCGCCGAGGTGGGTGTCCCCGTTGGTGGACTTGACCTCGAAGACCCCGTCGCCGAGATCGAGGATGGAGATGTCGAAGGTCCCGCCGCCGAGATCGTAGACGGCGATGGTCTCCTCGCGGCCGTTCTTGTCCAGCCCGTAGGCGAGGGCCGCGGCAGTGGGCTCGTTCACGATGCGCTTCACGTCGAGCCCCGCGATGCGCCCGGCGTCCTTGGTGGCCTGGCGCTGCGCGTCATTGAAGTACGCGGGGACGGTGACGACGGCATCCGTGACAGGCTCGCCGAGGAAGTCCTCGGCCGTCTTCTTCATCTTCTGGAGGATCGCGGCGGAGATTTCAGGCGGTGAAAACAGCTCCCCGTGGAGGCGCACGCGCACGTCCTTGCCGCCGTCGGCGACGGTGAAGGAGGCGCGCCGGATCTCTTCCTGGACCTCCTCGACCCGCCGGCCCATGAATCGCTTGATCGAACACACGGTGTTTTCGGGATTCGTGATCATCTGGTTCTTGGCCGGCTGACCGATGAGGCGCTCGTCCGTGTCGGTGTAGGCGACGATCGACGGGGTCGTCCGCTGTCCCTCGGAGTTCGGGATGACGATGGGCTGCCCGCCCTCCATGATCGCGACGCAGGAGTTCGTGGTGCCGAGGTCGATGCCGATGATCCTTCCCATCAGCGCTCCTCCTCGGGCTGGCCGCCGGCCTTCGGCGAGGGGGCGGAATCCTCGGATACCGGCTGCTGTGCAGGCACCATCACCTTCACTCGGGCGGGCCGCAGCACGCGCTCGTGCAGGAAGTAGCCCTTCTGGTAGTCCTCGACGACCGTGGGCCGGGACTCGGCGGGCCCCTCGACGCGAAGCACGGCCTCGTGCCTGTTGGGATCGAAGCCCTCACCCGTGGAGGTGAAGCGCCGCAGGCCCCAGCGGCTCTCGAGGGTCTCCAGGAGCTGCTTCTCGATCATGCTGACTCCCTGGAGGAAGGAGGGAAAATCGCGCGATTCCTCGGCCGATCGGATCGCCCGCTCGAAGTCGTCGATCGTGGCGATCACGTCGGTGAGCAGGGCCGCGTTCGCGTAGCGCGCCGCCTCGTCCCTTTCTCGAATCATCCTCTTTCTGAAGTTTTCGAAATCGGCCTGCTTGCGCAGGAGCTTGTCCCGAAGGTCGAGCGCCTCGGCCTCGAGCGCCCGCAGGCGATCATCGGCGGAGACGACCGGCGCGCTTCCGCCCGCAACGGATGCCGGGGCCTCCGCCGGCGGGGTTTGAGGGGGGGAGTCATGGTTCTGATCGGAGCCGGGAGAACGGAGACCGCCCGCGGAGATGATCGCATCCCCCCCGGCGCCTCCCGCCTGCTCCTCGGCACGGTCCTTCTTCTTCGACATCGAAACCGCCTGGTGAAAATGTGTGTAGGGCTAAGGTACTCAGGCGGTTTGTCTCGGGTCAAGCATTTTCGGGGGGCCCGAAGAGCAGCCGGGGCTCCCCCGCGGCCGTTTTCTCCAGCTCCCTGCGCTTCTCCTCGTAGCCCGGCCTGCCCATGATGCCGTACGCGTACTGCTTCCCCTCCTCCACGCCGGGCTGGTCGAGGGGATCGATGCCAAAAAGGGCTCCCGCGGCGACAGTCATGACCTCCAGGAGGTGGTAGTACTCTCCGACGTTGTGCGCGGTGACCTCGGGGAAGACGATGCGGCTGACAGGCCTGCCGGCGCGAGAGAGGGCGACCTCGGTTGCACGCCGCTCGGCGGCGAACAGCTCGTTCAGCGTGTGCCCGCCGAGATAGCCGATGGCATCCAGCCCCGCGCCGGCCGCAGGTATCGGTATCGTCCGGGAGAACTTCTCCACCGCAAGGAAGGTATAGACCTTGTCGTCGGGGCCTTCCTTGTACAGCTGCACCTGGGAGTGCTGGTCGGTCACGCCCAGGGCCTTCACGGGCGTTGGCCCGACCGCGGCGACCGACCCGTCCAGCGCGAAGCGCTTGCCGAGGCTCTCCGCCCACAGCTGGCGGTACCAGTCCGCCAGGAGGAAGAGCTGGTCGGAGTACGCGAACATGACGGAGATCCGGCGGCCCTCGCGATAGGCGACCCGGTGCAGGACGGCCCCGAAGTAGGCGGGGTTCTCGGCGAGCTCGCCGCTCGCCAGGCGGCCGTCCATGGCCGCGGCGCCTGAAAGGAGGCCGCGGATGTCGATGCCCAGGAGAGCCGCCGGCAGCAGACCCACGGGCGTGAGAACGGAAAACCTCCCGCCGACCCCGTCAGGGACCTCGAAGCTCGCAAGCCCCCCCTCATCGACGATCTTCCGCAGGGCGCCCTTCTTCCTGTCCGTCGTCGCGACCATCCTCTCGGCCGCGGACTTTGCCCCGAGGGCGTCGGTGAACCATTTGCGGAACACGAGGAAGCTCGCCATGGTCTCGGCCGTATCGCCGGACTTGGTGATGACGTTCAGAAGGGTCTCCCTCGGGTCCAGGGCGTCGAGGAAGCTGCCGACGCGCACGGGATCGACGTTGTCCAGGACGACCAGGCGCGGGGACGGCTCCAGGGCTGGAAACGGCGTGCGAAGCGCGGCGTTCAGCGACAGGAGGCCGAGCGAGGAGCCTCCGATGCCGAGCACGACGAGGGTCTTGAAGCCGCCCTTCATGCGTTCGACGTAGCCCTCGATGCCCGACAGGTCCTGGCGGGGCAGGTCGTAGAACGGGAGCTTTCCCGCCCTGCGCCTCGCAGTCAGGTCCTCGTGCACGGCGCGAACGCGCGCGCGATACGAGTGAACGACTTCGGCCCCCAGCGGGGGGATCATCCAGCGGTAGTCGACTGTGATCGCCATCTCTTCCTCCCCTGGGCCCTGGCGGTGCCCTCAGGCGCCGCTGGAGCCCCGTTTTCTCTCGGTCCGGCCGCCGAGGAGCCAGGCGAGCGGCGCCGGGCGCACGCTGATGGCCCCGTGCGGGCATGTTTCCTGGCAGCAGTAGCAGCGGATGCAGCTCGAGTACGCGTAGGATGGCACCTTTCCCCGCTCCTGGGCAAGGGACTTCGGAGAGGTCGGACAGGAGGCGACGCACTCTCCGCAGGCGACGCAGGCCGCGGGATCGATGGTCGGCCTGGCCACGAGGAGGTCCTTTGCCACGCGCCAGAGCAGGGGAGGAATGATCCGCGTGGGGTTTCTCGAGGGAATGGCGAAGCGCCTGCCCGTGAAGCGGGCGAGCTCGGCGCCCCGGACCTCGATTTCCTCCTCCCGGGCGGCGCCCAGACCGGATTCCCACGCCGCGCGGATGAACGGAATGGACAGGGGATCGAGCCCCAGGATCCTGCAGGCGACGGCGTCCACTGCAACGGGGTCGGTGGAGAAGACCAGGAGGCCGAGATCGACGAGCCTTCCGCTCACCGGACCGTTTCCCTCCATGACCGTGATGGCGTCCATGACCACCAGGCGGGAGCGGACAAGGCAGTTGACATCGGCGATCATCCTGCCGAAGCTCTCCCCGTCGGAGTGGGTGATGTGCAGGGCCGCCTTGCTGCTGCCGACGACGGCGCCGAACATGTTCTTCAGCGCTCCGGTCATCGTGGTGAGGCCGTGGGTTTTCAGCCGCGGGAGATTCACGATGGCTCGAGCCTCGAGGATGCCCCGGGCAATGGGAAACCTCCTGAAACGCCCGCCGATCGTCCGGCTCACATCCCGTGCCGTCTCGAAGTCGGCCAGGGGGATCCCCAGTGACTGCGCCTCGGCCAGAAGGCCGGACTGCCGGGCAGCCGCGAGCGGGCTGAAGATCCCGTTCGGCGAATCGCCGAAGCACAGGCGCGCCCCCGCTCCCTGCAGGAAGCGGGCAACCGCGGAGAAGACGGCGGGATGCGTCGTCACGCCCTTCTCGGGAGGCGCGGGGCGCAGCATGTTCGGCTTGAGCAGGATCGCGCCCGAGTTCGAGGGACCGCCTACGAGGCTGGACGGGAGCGCCTGCCCTCCCAGCATGTCGAGCCCCTGTCGGACCGCATGGTCCACGCGCTGCCTGTCGTAGTCCGGGCAGGCGACAAGAGCGACGAGGGAAGATCGGCGCAACGGGCTAGATTTTCGGGGCGAGTTCGAGGATCAGCTCGACCTCTCCTCGCGACAGCTGCGTCACCCGTGAGATTTCCTGCACGGACCATCCCTGGTGCGAGAGCTTGATCACCGTTTCGCGCTTGTCCAGAGGCGGCGCACCCCGATCCGTCTTCTCCTTCTTCGTCTCGGCTTTCACGATGCTCTCGAGCAGGCGCACCTGCTCCTGGGCCTGCTGGGAGACCTCCTGGAACCGGGTCTCCGTCCGCGCGAGCCACTCCCGGGCGCTCTGCGCCTTGTCCATGCGGCCCTCGAGCTCGGAGAGGATGGCCGAGAGCTTTCCGACGGTCTCCATGGCGGAATCCGCGTCCTTCTTGTTGGCGCCGAGCAGGTCGAAGTCACCGCGCATCGACTGGACCTTCAGGGCCAGCGCGTCCAGATCCCTGTCCGTCGTCTCGAGGGTCTTCTCCAGACCCTCCAGACGCTGGAAGTTCCTGTCCACGGCCTCGGAGGTCACCGTGAGGATCTCCTTTTTCTTCTCAAGCCTCTCGAACCCCGTCTCGACCGCCTTGCCCATCTCCTCGAACTGCCTGACCCTGGCCTGGATCTGCTGCAGCGCGTCGTTGCTCGCCGTCAGGGTGTCCAGCTTCAGGTCGACCTCGCGCGAGAGGGAGACGATCTTCTTGAAGTCGCCGTCCATCTCCTCGATGCGCCTCTTTTCGGCGAGGAACCGCGTGAGCTTGCCCGAGACCTCATCGGCGAGTTTGCGCGTGCGGGCGAGCTGGACCTCGATATCCCCGATCTCGGCGCGCTCGGCGGCGAGCTTCGCCATCTCCTTCTTCATTTCGTCGATGGTGCCGTCCAGCGAGGCCTTCAGGGTGTCGGCGCGCTCGAAGATCTTGGTCTGGGACATGAAGTTCTTCACCCGCTTGTCGATCTCCCCGAGGCTGGCGGCGAGCAGCCGGGAGCCCTCCTCGATCCGAGCGGACATCTTCTCCTGCATGGCCTCGGCCTTCTCCCGGTTGTCCGCCAGCAGCTGCCTGTAGTCCCTGATGCGGCCCTCTACTTCGGCGTGCAGGTCGCGCATCCTCTTCTGGCTCTCGAGCTGGAAGGCCTCGGCGTCGGCGCGGAACCTTTCGCGCGCCGCCTCGGTCGCCTTCTTCAGCTCCGCGTCGAAGCCGGCGATCCTCTCGCCCATCCCCTTCAGCTCGGCCCGCAGGCTCATGCGCTCCTCGTTGGATCCGACCACCAGCTCCTCGGTCTGGGCGGCGAAAGCGTCGCGGATGCTCGCCATCGAAGCGGCCGCCTCGGCGGAGAGCGAGGAGATCCGCTCCGCCATCGATGCGTCGGCCTGCGCGAGCTTCTCCTTCCCCCTGGCTTCCCAGCCCGCGATCTCGGCGCGGGAGGCGTCGAACAGCTCGGCCAGGTCCCTGCGCCCGGAATCGAGGCCCGAGGCGAGCTCCTTCAGACCGACCTCTATTTCGCGCTGCATCCGGCGGGTGCCGGTCTCCAGGGAGTCCCGAACGCCGAGGATCTCCTTTTCGAAGGAGGCGGCGGCGTCCCTTCGCGCGCGCACGATTTCGGCGCGCAGCCCCTCGCGCAGCCCCTGCAGGGACTCCTCCGAGGTGGACACCCGCTCCTTCACGTCCGACTCGAACTCGACCGTCCGCTTGTCCATGTCGGCCTGCCAGGCCTGGAACTTCTCCTGAACGCCCGCCGAACGCGCGCGCAGGTCCGCGAAGAACTCGTCCTCGAAGACGGCGAGCTTCGCGGACACGCTCTGGTAGGATTTCTGCTTCAGCTCGGCGAGTCCCGCCGTCACCTCCGAGAGGCCCGCGCTGATCTCCTCCTTGGCCGCGGCCGCTCCCGTGACCTCCGCCTTCCAATTGGCGACCAGCTCGTCCGCCAGTCCCTTCATCTCGGCCTTCGCCGCGGCGGCGGCCTTCTCGACCGACGCGGTGAGCGAGGCCCCGAGGCAGTCCACGTCGCCCGAGGCCTCCTGCAGGGTGCGGAAGCGGTAGTCGATCTCGCCCTCGTAGTCCGCGATGCGCGACTCGAGGGACTCGATCGACTTCGCGACGGCGGCTTCATCGGACTGGATGCGGCCAGCGAGCTTCTCGAAGACCTCCCCCTCGAGGCTCTCGGCGCTCAGGACCGCGCGGGAGAGCTTCGCGCGAAGCTCAGTGTCGAAGCCGTCGAGGGTCCGCGTGAGCGCCGCGACCCTCTCCTTCTCCATCTGTTCCGTGCGCGATTCCAGGCGGGCGATGTACGCGGCGAAATCCCGCACCTTGCTGTCCGATTCTCCGACGCTCTCGCGCATGGCGCCGACGGCCCTGTCGATCCCCCCCAGCAGCTCGGCCCGGGCCTCCCCGAGGGCCTTCTTCCCCGCGGCGGCGAACTCCCCCTCCAGGGCGGGGATCCGCTTCTCCAGCCGCTCCATCTGGCCCGCCGCCTCTCTGATCTTCTTGCCCACCGTCTCGACGAAATCCGACTCCCTTCGAACCTTCTCGAGATTCTGCTCGACCCTGTCGGACATTCCGGCCAGCTCGGCGAGGGCGCGGTCGTATTCGGTGAGGCGCTTCTGGATCGACTCGATGTCGCCGGCCCTTCCCTGCAGGGCTTCCTCCACGTCGCGGGAACGCTTGAGGATCTCCCTCCCCGTCTTCAGGCTGGCCTGCAGTTCGAGGGAGAGGTCGCGGATCGCCGCCGTCTTCTCTTCGACGAAGGCGGAGAGGTTCTCCATGATCTTGCCGCTGAAACGCTTTAGTTTTTCGAGGGAGCGGTTGTTGCGGTCGAGGGCGCGGAAGACCACGAGGATCAGAAGGACAGCGACGAGGGTAATCAGGTCACCGATTGAGAAGAGCATAGTCCCCCTCCCCAGAGGTTTCCGCTATAGTACTCCGATGCTCTCCCGCTGTCAACGAGCGCGAATGATGTAGGCGATCGTACCGCGGACGGTCTGTGCGGTCTGGGCCGCCCGGAACCGCCAGCGGCGAACCGCCTCCAGCACCGCGGCATCCACGTCGCTGTAGCCCGACGAGCGTGCGACCCGGGCCTGCGCGACCACGCCGTCCGGCGCGACGGCGAAGGACACTGTCACGGAAAGCGTGAGGCCCTGGTCGGCCACCCACTGCGGCAGGTTCGGCCGCGGGGCAGACAGGAGGTCCCTGCCCTTTCCCGCGTCCGGCTCATCCCACACCACCGAGAAATCCCGCGCATCGGCGCCCGAGCCCGCGCCCGTCTTTCCCGGTGTCCCCCCCGACTTCGCGCTGCCTGCCAGCGCCTTGTCCAGGGTCCCGAGATCGAGGGTGGAACCGGCCGCCCCCGGCTTCGAGCCGCTGGAGGCCGCCGCCCCCGTCGGCTGGGCGGGGACGGCAACGGCGACGCCCGATCTCTGGACGGGCTCGCTCGCCGCCGCCGCGCCGGTCAGGACTCCCGCACCAGGCAGCGTCGGTTCGGGCCCCGGCACGGCCTGCGCGGCGGCGGCCGATCCGAGCGGTTCGGCCGCCGCAGGGGACTGAACGACGCCGGTCTTCCCGCCAGCCTCCTTGAACGCGGGACCGGACGGTAGAGGGGCGGGGGCCGTTGTGCGGACGGGCTGCGCCTGCTGTACCGGCTTCGGTGCTGGCTTCGGTGCTGGTGCTAGCTTCGGTGCTGGCTTCGGTGCTGGCTGCGCTGCGGGCTGCGCTACTGGCTGCACCACGGGGGCCGGTTCGGGCGCCGGAACAACCGCCTGGGCGGGCGCCGGCTCCTCCAGCTGCACGAGGACCGTCCCACCGTACTCGGGCTTTCTGCTTCTCTCCAGCTGGAGGACGAGGGGGATGAGGAAGAACAGCCCCGCGTGGATCGCCACGGCGATCGCCGTGGCGATCAGGAGCCGTCTGGAGTTCAGCCTGAGCTCACGGTGCGACATCGCGAGTGCGCAGCCCCACGTTCTTGAAGCCGTTCTTTCGCAGCACGTCGAGTGCCTGCACCATCAGGCCGTAGGAGGTGTCCTGGTCAGCTTCGATGATCACCGAATCGATCTGCTTCCTGTCCGCCTCGGGCATCCCGGAGACCCGATCCGCCAGCTCGGGCAGGCCCCCGAAGCGCTCCTTGTTCAGGTACACCTCGCCGGGCGAGACGATCGTGACGAGCATCAGCTGCA
>Ga0315285_10002625_pt1 | contig 18732 bp, 23 predicted proteins | sample YL17G09_36_MG_FD_203698 | JGI IMG/M metagenome (GOLD analysis project Ga0315285, IMG submission 203698) | Sediment microbial communities from Yellowstone Lake, YNP, Wyoming, USA - YL17G09_36 | ecosystem: Environmental > Aquatic > Freshwater > Lake > Sediment | place: USA: Wyoming | collected...
ATGCGGAAAAAGTAACTGTCCCTTGGATTAAAAGTACAAAGACATACCAGACCGTGGCAACCAAGTTAAGGCCGACAAAAGAGTATATTAAAAAAGTTGAAACCTTTGGGGAAACTAACCGAGTACTTCGCCCAATCAATAAATCTAAATATCTTGCCGCTGGTATTGTTGGGGGAATGAACCCATACCCAGGGGCAACTGAGATAGCGGCAGGGGCAGTCACTCCTATAAATGCTGCAGTATACGAGGCAAGCAAAAGAAGACTTATTCAAAGAGCCGCAGGACGAGTAGTATCGGCGTTATCAAGCCCAACCGCACAAGCCTTAAAGAAAGCGCTAATATAATGTTCCAACAATATCGGAAAAGATGGAGGCAGCCAAAATCTTGGGTTACGCATAAGCGTACTCATTACAAGATGCAGTTCTCCATCCCTGCGGTGTTTCCGATGATATATGCAAAGAAATTTTTCTGGGTATTATTAATTATGAGAAGATATCAACAATGATAAAAAAAGCAGATAGTTCATATGCTCCAAAACCACATAGGAAGAAGACGCGTCAAGGTGCCGGATTAGGAACCAAGTTTGGCAAGACAAGAGGATCCGTTAAGAAATACCGTGGGCAGGGTGGAAGGAAAAGTATACAACACTAATGACCAACAAAGCTAAATATATTTTTGAGAAGATAGCTATAGGGCCACCTCGCCTACAGGGAGAACGCGCTAATGCGATTTTATTAGCTCATAAATCGAATGCTGCATATCTATCTCCAACTGATTTTTCAAATTCCTCCGATTCTTCGAAGATAAAATTTTTAAAGGCTACAGACGCTTCATATAAAACTATTTTAGATAAGGGGATATTAATTATGCCAAATATTCCAAAAGAATATAAAGACCAGCCATGGGCGCAAGAATCTAGGCGCTCTCTAAGACATGAATTGACCCATTATCTTAGGCGTAATAAACCCTCTATGATTAATTATGCTCATCCTATAAATATGTTTAAAGAAGAATTTATCGCTAATAATATGGCTCTTAGAAGAGAAATGCCTGCCATAAGGCGCTGGGCAACTTCTTTTAAGAATGCTTTAGGATATCTCAAATAAAATGTCAACAACACTGTCGTTTCAAATGTCGGAGTTTATAGAAGGGTTCTTCTATTTGAATAGTCATCCTTTTTCTCTTAATGATTATCCTCATATGAGAATCATTTATAACATTGATCCTCCTGAGATTGTACTATGTACATCACGCCAGGTTGCGAAATCTACAACACTCGCAAACCTTGCCTTGGGGAAAATGGTTGTAATGCCCCAGACACGTTTCGAGTTCTCCGGGGGTTTCCGAACATTATATATCGCACCCACAGTAGAGCAGGTGAAAGTTTTCTCTCATGACAGAATTACTCCTGTTATTGAGCAAACTCCTATTATTCGAAAGCACTTCCTTAATTCCAGTATTCCATAAACGATTCATTAATGGATCATCCATGTATTTTCGTTACGCAGCTGCTTCCGCAGATAAAGCACGTGGTCTATCTGTTGATATGCTCTTCGCTGATGAGATACAAGATATACCGGACGATAACATCACTGTTATTCAACAAGCAATGGCTCGTTCCCTGTATAAGCGGACTCTGTACGCCGGAACTCCAAAAAGAACTGTGGGTACATTAGCAAAGCGTTGGGATATATCGACGAGAAACGAATGGTTTGTATTCTGTGACCATTGCCAAAAATGGAATTATTTGGATGAAGCGAATATACAACCGTGGGGTCTAGGGTGCAGATACTGTTATAAACAGATCGATGCTCGGAATGGCCAATGGGTAAGAACCAACCCTAAGTCTCAAATATCCGATAAAAATGGGCAGTATATTTTCGAGGGCTTTAGAATTTCTGTTCTCATGTTTGCCCACTCTCCTTGGGTTGATTGGCAGAAGGATGTTTACATTCCTTTTCATACAAAACCACGCGGAATTTTTCTAAATGAGTATCTGGGGCTTTCCTATGACGCGGGTGTCCAGCCCATTACGGAAGAGGATATTCGTGCGTGCTGTACAGGGGGTCCTATGCGTAAAGAGCCGGACTCTTACACAAGATCCTACCCAACATTTATTGGGATGGACTGGGGACCAATTAATTCGGAAATGTCAAAGACAGTATTATCCGTTCTTCAGAGAAAGGGTACTACTACCGAGATTATATACATGAAACGATACGAAGGGAAAGAATCAGATTATGCATTTATTCATAGAGATATTCCCCGTCAGTTTGCTCATTGGGGGGCCATTCTCATTGGTGCCGATGCTGGGTTTGGAGAAGCTGTCAATAGTGAAATCCGAAGAAGGATCGCGAATCCCACCAGACTCATTGCGCTTCTTCACCAGGGAAACCAAAAACAAATGATGGCATGGAACCAGAAGATAAATGCCTATACCCTGAGCCGTAATAGGACAATGACCTGGCTGTTTCAGAAGATAAAGAATAGACAAATTATATTTCCTCAATGGGAAGATTTTGAACCATTTGCTCGGGATATCCTTAATATAATGGTGGACTATGACGAAGAAAAAGGGAAATATAAATTTATCAATACTAATGCGGATGATTCATTTCACTCGATTCTTTATGGGGATCTTATAGGGGAATTATATTCCCGGACCTCCACTCAGGAATAACAATAGTATTGACTATATATTGATTTTTAGCTATAATATATTAAAACGGAGTATAACCATGTTCACATCCTCAGAATTAGAGAATTATGTTAATGAAGCAGCCCATGGGTATCTCAAAGAGGCGAAGCCACTCAATGAGACTATTACAAAACTTGCATCTGAGCACGGCCTGAATAGGGACCAGATAGCACGAGTAGTTGAGGGCGCCAATACAGAAGTTTACGTTCAGTTAATGAACCAGGGAACAGACAAGTATGTTCAATTTGATAACGCTTCTGCGGAGAAAGTTGCTGAAGTAATATTCGGAACGGAAAAGCAGGCTGAGATTAGTACAGATGATTATGACGAGGAACCTTCCGAAGTTATTGTAGATTCAGAATTTGAAAAACTTGCCTCAGTAGAAGTACAGCAAAAAACAGAAGTGGAGGTTCAGAAAGAAGCAATTAAGCTGGCTGCGCTTGATGATCGTCTTTCGGATTCTCTTTATGAAGTAGATGTTCGCTTTCAGAACAACTCCAATATCTTCTATGATTTAGTAAAACAAGCTTATTTAGGGGGAGCCTCCTTTGGAGATATTAAGGATGCCGTTACTATGATATATGATTCCCCAGTGATACGGAAAGTATTAGAAGAAACGCAAGAAAAACTTGCACAAGAAATTCACCCTAAACCATTAGATATGGAACGCAGAACTTCCGGAGCTGTAAATTCTGAGAACTCAATTATTAAACAAGCTAACCTACTAACCCGCGATACCCAGGAGTTTCTTACCTTAAGAGAGAAGCGAGCCGAAGTAATAGAAGAAATGAAAAAATTAGAGGGCACTGTCTCTATTATAGTTAGAGAACATATAAAGGCGGGGGCCATAAGTACCCCAACAAAACTTTTAGCTGGTGTCGCAGTGGGGGCAATAGGAGCCGCAGGTGTTCACGCACAAATGGGTAAAGTAAAAGAACGTGATGCGGCTATGGCGGCAAAGCAGTTATCCCCTAAATACATAGTGAGATGAGGAAATCATGATAAAAGTATCAGAATTTATTGAGCAACATAAGGCAGGAAAAGTTCCAGCATCTACTATGATAAAGATGGCAGCATTCAAGGCTGAGTTAGAGAAAACAGCTACCGGGCAGGAACTATTTCAGGCTATAGCACAAAGCGGTTTTATACGAGGGCTTGGAAGTAATTTAAAAGATATGGCAATATACGGGGGCTCCATGGGAGTAGGAGCTTTGATTTTTGAAGCAGTCCGCGGTGCCGAACGTGCCTGGGAGAACTATAGATTAGACGCATCCAAACAACCTAAGTTTAATGAGATAGTAGCCATGCACCCCGATTTGAAAGATAAAGAAGAACTGGCGGCGCGCTACTTTGATGCACTATGGCACTTCTCGCCGGTATTAGCGCAAGAACCTATGTCTGCAGGGGCTTATATTAAACAAGCATTACAAATGCACCATGTTGCACAGGGGCCTCTTCCAGAGTTTGTATCAAAAGTAACTGAGATTCAAAGGAATGTTAAACAAGGTCTTCCCCAGACAGAATATGCAACTCCGCTTGGGGCTATGTTCCTTTCATTAAGACCAAGTGCCGGAGCAGCACACCAGGGTAATAAGGGAGTTCGTCCGGCCGGCAACCCCAACCAATTAGACTTCAGGTTTAAAAGATGATAAAATTTACCACATTCTCTCCTAAAGATAATCATGGGCAACCTCTCATAAGAATATTGAATGAGGAAGTTCTTGAAAAGACCGCTGAGTATAAGAAAGACGTAGAAGATTTTATAGGCCATTTGGAGAAGAAGGCTGACTGTACCTATGTTCTTGTGAATGCCATGACCTCTGGTGATTTCTATGGTCCTAATTTAAATGGAGACTACTTCCCAGATGACCAGCTTGTCAGATTCCATAAAACATTTGAGAAACATGCTTATGCATATCGCCATCATAGGAATAAAAATCCTTTGGAAAGCGCAGGCAAAGTTGTGTACGCGTCGCATAATCCTGAGATGCATAGAGTTGAATTAGTGGTCGAGCTGGACAATGACAAGGCGGCAGACATTATAGAGAGAATGAAAACAGGGGAGTATCCTGCTGTATCCATGGGTACCAGGACTCCATCTGACAAATGTTCTATATGTAACAATAGAGCAAAGAACACGGGGGAATATTGTGATCATCTTAGATATGAGATGAGAAGAATTCTTCCGGATGGAAGAAGGGTAATGGCTATCAACGACGATCGTCTTACATTCTTTGATATTTCGTTTGTAAGAATACCTGCAGACAGAACGGCGGGGGTAATAGCTAAAGTTGCATCTGTTCAAGAAAAGGCGGCAATTCCTTCTGCTATGATAGGCGAAGAATGGTTAAAAAGAAGTGGGTTAAAAGAATCGGCGCTAACCAAAGAAGTTCCGGGGTCAGTAGAGGGGTTCTCCTCAGATCCGCATAATTTAATTGCTGATTCGCAGAAACGAATACCCACTCAAGTATTAGACAAAATTGCCTCGGAGTACTCTCTTAAGGATATTTTATCAACATTCCTTGGGTTGAGAATAATGCCCCATAAAGAAGAGTTCCATAGGATTGTTATAGTGAATATGAACAGAACCCCTATGGCAGAGCAAAATCTTGAAAAGGGAATTATCCTTATGGATATGGATGAACAGCCCCAGATTCCTATTGATGTAACTCTTGATGGATTTAATCATGATATAGCTTCTAAGTTAATAGACTATATTCCAGACGTATCCTTAACTAAACCTCTTATAATAAAACGTGTTCTTATAAAACGTGCAGATTTAGAATCCATAAAGCAAGGTTTAGTGGCCAATATGATAAAGTCACAATCGGATATTACAGTTCCTCCTCCTAAAGGACCGAGAGCTTCCTTGTATGCTCCTATAAAAAATCCTCTCCTTCCCTTAGCAGGCTTGGGTGGCTTATATCTTGGGTTTGCTAAATTAATGAATGCTACAAAAAGAGATCCATCGCAACTGGCCAGATTTGATCGATTGCTTATGGAGAATAAATGGCTTATACCATTGTTCATTGGGGCAGCATCCTTAGGAGCATCCTCTATACAGAAAACAATGTTTAGTGAAAAGCAGGCCGCTGCAAAGTCATCTATAGCGGCTAAGTTTTTAGTAGGTGTACCGGCTACATATGTATATGCAGGGTCTGTGGAGAATAAATTACAAAAAGGACAGCCTATATCCAAATTGGAAGATGTTGTACGAAAACACCCATTTGCTACAAGTATGGCAGGTATTGGTGCCGGAAGTTGGGTATGGTCGAAGGTTAAACAAGATTTCAAAAAATTGGGCTCTCTAGATCGAGTGGTCTATGGACTGGGCCCGGAAAAGTTCGAAGAACTATATAATGATGTCATAGGCGTAACAAACCCTTGACATTACAGTATATTTTGTGTACAATGTAAATACCCAACTTAATTAAGGAGAATACTTTAACATGGGAAATACACTTTCAGAAATAATTGAACAGTTAGAGAAAGTTGCAACAACACCGGTGGAAACACCCGCAGAACCGACCGTAGTTCCTGTTGAGAACCAAGTCAACGAAAACGACGAACTTCGTAAGTTAGCGGAAGAGTATGATGCAGCAGGGCGAATCATGGCAACTGCCTTTGTTGATGAACTACAAAAACTCGCTGTTGGCGTAACTGGAGTAACACCGAATACCGCGGCAGAAGGGGATAACCCCGCAGTCCAGGTTTCGAACGCAGATGTAAATCTTGGTGAAGTGGCAAAGGTTGTTGGCGTTATTAGAGAACAGACCTTAGGCGCAGAAGCAAAGATGTCACCTGCAGGACAAGTTCAGTCCGATCCAAAAGTTACAGTACCCGGGGCACCGGTGGAAAATCCGCCAGTAGCCGCAGATGTAAAAACAGCATCAACGGAAGTTGTGGAGCGTCTCTGGAATCACTACTTCGGCAAAACTAACTAAGGGAGGATACCTAAATGGCACGCCTACTCGAAGTTTATAAAGATATGCTGAAGGAAGCCGAGTTTTCAAAGATGGCTGAAGAAGTTCAGCTTATGTTTGAGAAATATGCCGAAACAGCCGAATCACTTCTTAAGGAAGAATACGGTACAGACTTTAACGCGGAAGATATTGAAAGTCTTGCACGTGGGTTAATGGAAAGAGACAGCAATATAATTGAAGAGACAGAAAAAGTTGCTGAATATGAAGAAATAGGGCGTCAGCTTGCCAGAGATTTTGCGGAGGAAGTAAAGACAGCTGCAGTAGCTGGAGAATTTTTATCCAAGGCTAAAAACTTGGGGCGCGATATGGTAGCGGGCGTTGCAAAGACACTACGTAAATACCCCAAGACATCCGTGGGGGCAGGGTTGGCGGGTGGAGCAGCAGTAGGAGCAGCATTAGCTGGAGGAGATAAATAATGACAGATGCAGCTAAAGGAGTTATTGAAGAGTATGTAAAGGCAGCAGAAACCATGCTAACGCAGGAATATGGTGCTAATTATACTCCCGAAACTCTGGAGAAACTTTCTATGGTGCTTATTGAACGTGATAAAGAAACAGCCATGGAAAAAGAAGCTGAAGAAGTCATCTTTCGGTCTTTTGCAGATGAACTCATACACTTAGGCATAGATCCTCTACCGGTTCTTAAGGAGATGGCCAAGGTTGATGAGCAACACTAGGTCTCTGTGAAAGGTAAATCATGAAACTTGATGAAATTCTAAATGCGCCTCTAAAGCCGGAACCCGAACCGGAACCGGTTTCTACAAAAGAGACGCTTGATGAGGAAGTCGAGAAATTAGCAGAATATCTTGAAGCGTTTGCTGAAGAAGATACACTGTTGGATGATCTCGCAAGGGCTGCAGTAGTTGCAGATATGTTGGAGAGACATCATGGACACTAAAAAAGAGATGCTGAAGCAAGCTGCTGCAGTACTCAGAACTCAACAAGTCGAGCTTCATGATTTACGAGAGAAACTTGCTCGAGAAGAAGCGGCGGAAAGAGTTGTTCAAAAGCTTGTAGAGAATGATGCTCTTTTAGCAGATGAGGTTTTAAAAAAACTCAGTGAACTGAGGAATACGCCTTTAAAAGATTTAGAGGTTATGGAAAAAGCAGCAGAACTCTATCATGGAAACTTCTTTTCCGGATTCGGAAAAATTAGTGATATTCCAGATGGAACAGGATTAGACAATTTAACATCCTATTTATTAAGTGAAGGAGAATAAATTTAATGTTTACAGTTTTATCAGATCTGAGCCTTATAACTCGTAAGGACCTGACGATTAGTGCAGCGACCATTCTAGCATCCGGCCTCCAGGGGCTTTGGGTGACTACGGATGCAACCGGCGCAATCTTCCCGACCACAGCGACAAAATTGGCTTGGCCAATCTTCAACGAGTCGAAACGTGACCAGACTGCTGGAGCTTTCGCACCAGATGTAGCGAAAACCAATAAGGTTACTATCCTCGCTGGAAAATATTGGGCGCGTACGACAGTATTTACCGGATCACCGACTATCGGGCAAGCTCTCGATGTCAACACTGTAGGCCAGTTGGCCGCAGGAACATCCGCATCTGTCGCATACTGCGTAGTGCCTCCCAGAAGTTTAGATTATCTTGGGACCACTGTTAGTGCGATGGATATCTACGTATTCTAAGGAAGAGCCAAAAATGGAAAATCTGAATCCAAGAACCGTTAACGAGCTCTTCATCCAGAAACTGGATACCGAGCACGAAAAAGTAGCTGCAGAAACAGCAGCGTTTATACGTACAAAGCTTCGTGAAGTTGCATTCTCACGTAAGATTATCAACCCACAATATGTAACAAAGGCAGATCTTCAGCGGTCAGTTTATCATGATCAGCTCGTAAAGATCATCGACATCGAACCAGATTCGTCAGCAATGATGATCAACCTTCGCGGTACGCCTGATGTACGTTACGTTGAGGGAAAGAGAGCAGAAATGCAGTTCTTCAACATCTCCTCAGAAGAATTCCAGAAGGTGGAAGAAGAGCTTCTTGCTTATGAAATGCCGATCACGGAAGTAATCGAACGCAACTCAATCAAAGATATACAAAAGATCGAAGATACAGCCTTTATGACAGGGGTTGCAGCAGCAATTACAACCTCCGGGAAATCGACAACCTATGCGCCAACAACGTCTGGGACAATCGAAATCGGGGCATTCGTAAAGCTGTTTAACCTTCTTGAAGGCGCAAGCACAGGAACAACTCCATTAAAGACCGACCTGGTTCTTATGAATCTTGCCGACTTTAACAAGTTCCTTGCACTTCCTGCAACCACAATCGGTTCAGGGGTAGCTGGCGAACAGTATATCAATGGTTACAAATATGATACTCTTCTTGGAAAGAAACTCATCGTTACGAATAAGGGCGACCTTGTTCCTGAAAAGACAATCTATGCATTCACGTCACAGGAATTCCTTGGGAAGTTCTTCATTCTTAATGACACGAAGTTCTGGGTAGAGAAAAAGCGTAATCTGATCAAATGGTCAGCTTATGAAACAATTTCGCAAGGTATTCTCAATACAAACGCCTGCGCGAAACTTACACTCACGCAATAAATCGATTAGACTCACCTCTATATCGAATAGACAGGCGGTCCGCAATGGCCGCCTTTTCTATTTTAAGTACTTGACTTTATACAGAGAAATTGATATAATATAGTTAACTGGTGAATCCAGAATTTATGCATAAATAAAGGAGATTTAATCTATGGCAGCTACATTTATATGGTATCAAGATTATGGCGCAGGTCCAACATCGTATTCCGGAGTCGCAAATGTTAACTGGAAAAATTCAGATGTTCCGACTGACGTCTACTCTACATACCCCATTACTGCCGGGAACAACTCATATAGCATTTGGCAATATGGCAGGTTCCAGGGCAGCTTCAACCAAATTCTAAACGGGCTATGGGCACATACAGCCGGAGTTCTTGGTACTGGGCTAACGTTAAAAGGTGCGCCGACGGGGGCATCACAATTAACATATTCCACACCATCAACAGCTACGCTTAGCGGATTAACAGTAGACATGACTACAGTATCGGGTATTGCACAGGGAACGGTGGTATACTTTGGAGCTACAGGACCAAACACTGGTGGTAAAACAGCATCAGCAACCGCAAATCCGTGCTTCACGAATTATCTGACGACTCAGTTACAGACAACTGTAGCAGCTTCGGCAGGGGATACGGCAACGGTTACGGTGACCCTTCAATATGACGAAAACTGAGTATACAGATATATGAAAATTAACTCATTTTACACTTGATTTTAATTAAAATTTTTAGTATAATAGTATATAACCAACAAGGAAATATACTATATGTCAAGATGGAAAAAAGAGGAAGTACCCGAAAAAACACAGTATATGAGAGAATGGCTAAAAACCGATAAGGGTGAGAAATACAAAGAACGCCAACGGGAGTATAGTCGTCGCTATCGAGAGAAAAACAAAAAGAAAGTTAATGCCAAACAAAAGGAAAATTACGATAAAGTCAGATTCGAGGTTCTATGCCACTACAGCACAGATCCTCCAAAATGCGCCTGCTGTGGGGAAGATAAACTTTACTTTCTTTCAATCGATCATATAAAAGGTAATGGCTCAGAACATCGTCGAAAAATAGATCCAAAAAAGAAAATGGGCGGAAACGGTTTTGTGTATTGGTTAAAGAAAAATAAATTTCCAAAAGGCTATCAGATTCTTTGCTACAATTGTAACTTTGCCAAACGCCAGAATAAAGTTTGCCCATGCTCTAAATAAACCAAAACAATACAATGTTGAAGTATAAGTTTATAGCGCAGTATGATGATGAAACACTGTTCGAACAAAATGAGGATGATGTATCATCCAAAGATCTATCCCGTTCCGCGTTTTCCGATGTAGACCAGGATAGATTAACCGGGTTCGCCCTTCAAGGAGCAGGCCACTTATATGCAGTAGATCTGTTGGATGGACATTTCGAAATAGACAATGTTCCGTTTAAGATGTACGATATGGAAGTGGCGAATAGAAGATTGATATTCTTTCGTAGACACAGACACAATTATCTTGTTGTAGATGGGCAAGAACTTGATCACGAAATGGAATATCACTTTGGCTGGCAGGGCAATGAAGTGGGAACCGGCAAGAATATACAAAGAGTGATGGTCATAAGCTAATTCCATAGCTGTCATAGAGCAATTCAATGCATATAAAGGCGAGGCATAGAACTCTATGTTTCGCCTTTTTTTATTAAGGAAAAAAACATGATAAATTATATAGATTTACTAAACGAAGTACAAACAGATCCCCAAGGTTTGAATTACGCTCCATTTATTCCCACTGGCAGCGACCAATCTATCGCTGACATCTTAAATTTGCGTAATCGAGCTGCTATTTACCGTAGCAACATTACCCCAAAAGAAATATTAGGTTGTATCATCTGGAGTGAGTATATAGCACTTACCCAGGCACAGAGGGATCTTTTAGCTCTAATGTTTGCGACCAATACCATTATAGATGCTTCTTTATCCAGTGTACGCGAAGCATTTTCAGAAGTCTTTTCCGCCCCAGGTTCCGTATCTCTTACAAATTTAGCGACAATGGCGCAACGTCCAGGATCCCGGGCAGAAGAACTGTTTGGTGTAGGAACAACGATTTCACCAACGGACGTAGCCATTGCATTGAGAGGATAATATGGCAGATATAAAACGAAAAGCAGCTGCAGCAGTTACTATCGCAACATCCGGGCTAAATTCTCTGGCCAATGATGGCCGGGTTTTATCCGATGAGTATGATAACACCTCCGGGTTGTATACTGAGGCTGAATTTGAACTAAGCGCTGGATTTGGATCTGCGCCAACAGCGGGAGCGGCTATCAATCTATTTCTCATTCCAGCGATTGACGGGACCAATTATGCGGCAGGCGACGGAACTGATGCGGCCCAGGGAACAACCTTTATAGGCTCAGTTTCCGTGTATAATTCTACTTCGGCAAAACGATTGGTGGTAGGTGGTATCCGCATTCCTCCGCTTAAGTTTAAAATTTTAGTGGAGAATAAGGCAGGGCAGGCGTTCGCCTCTTCGACCAACACGCTAAAAATGGTTCCATCACAATATCAGGTGGCATAATATGTTTCTTGACAGTACTACAATAAATGCGGCATCTTCCAAAGGATTACTACATTTAGGGGATATGGCTAATTTTCCAAATGTTGCAGCCCCATATTCAGTTTCCTTTTGGGCAAAAGTCCGTCTAACAAATTATCCTTCTGGTAACCAAGGTAGTACTATACAACTTGGAAATTCAACTGATTGGACAGAAGATGCATTTATGCATATACAGGAGTGGTCAGATAATAAATTATTAGCTTCTTTTAACCGCAATATGGTACCATATCCTGCGCGGCTAGATCCAGTTTATTGGGCCGGAAGTTTTAAGAAATTTGTATATGTTAGAACCAGCCCAGGAGGATTCGTTTATGTGGATGGAGAATTAGCATTAGAAGATAATACATACGCACTTCAAGCTGCTCCTACTTATTCTTTTATTCTGAACACCGCCTGGTTTACTGGCACTGTTGGTGGATATATGTCCTATGATGGAATAACTTTTTGGAATCGTGCCCTTACTAGGGCGGAGGCCGCCCAAGAAAGTCGAAGTCGCAGATTGATGCCAGTTACACTACAAGGATGTTTATCTGTATGGGATTTTCAAGTAGGGCGAAGAACTGGCACAGATAATATTCCCCCAATATATTCGGCTAAAGGTGCTTATACGGCAGTAGGGGGTTTTGATAGTGGTGTGATAGAGCTAGAACCCGCCACTGTTATAGATTATTTCCCCTATCATCAAATAACATTGCCAAACTCACTTCCGTTTTTCGGTGCGAAGTTAACTACACGAACAACACGCCCAGTAGCAGACGTAGTATCCGGAATATGGACTCCTAGTTCGGGGCTTAATCTTTATTCCATGATAAATGAATCTTCTTATAGTGATACCACATATATACAGAGTTCAGAGGATCCTTCAAATGATTATGCGGTGGTACTTCTTAGTGGGTTGGAAGATCCTGTCTCTTCAGTTGGGCATGTACTTTCATATAGATATTCGACGGATTCATATCCTTCAGAGCTTAGTCTTACAATAGGATTATACCAAGGAGATTCCTTAATAGCCTCCCAAGTTCATTCGGGTATCATCACTTCTTATACAGCAGGATCATTTACTCTATCGGAAGCCCAGGCCAACTCTATAACGGATTATACTAATCTGAGAGTAAGATTTAATGCAAATATACCGGCTACAGCAGTGGGCTACGATACTATTCAGGGGACGCAAATAATATATGGTACCCCGACAACAAATATTACAGTTGCCTCCAACAATAGCCGAGCCCTCATAGCTTTAGTAGAGTTAGATGGGGCTGTTCTTACGGGCGTATCGGATAATGTTGGTGGAGCATTTACTCAATATGGATCAGTATACACCCAAGTAGGAAGCTCCGTATATGTGTATTACTTTTTAAACCCAACTACTGGGGCGCATACTATTTCGGTGGCTGGAACAGGGGCCAATGCTGGGCGCATATTTGTATACTCGTTATACAATGTAAACCAAACAACTCCAATATTCAATGAAGGCGCTAATTGGGCCGGAGGCGGTGGGGAGACAACTCTTTCTGCATCCATAGCAAATTGTACAGCGGGTATGCTGCTTCTCTCCTGTATCAATACCACAGACACTATAGCAGATGATGTTGGGCAAACATTACGAGATAGTGGTCCTTCGTATCTTGCGTCATCAAGTACAAAAACAGGAAGTGGCGCTGTGACAATGGGGTATAATTCAATGCCGTCCGCAGCAATCAAAATAATGAGAATCGTGGCGGTACAATAAGGAAAAAATATGGCTAGACGCTGGTATATGATGCCCATGGTAGATGACATTCCAATGTTGAAAAATGACATTGGTGAGGTGGTCGGGTATGCAAATGGTGCCAAATACGGGTTGCATGAAGGTATGAAAGGCAAAACAATCTATTTTGGTGACCACGATTATTGTCTGGTAAACTATGATGTTACACCAGAACAACATACTACACTAAATGCGTATGCTGATGTTATTGCATTACCGACTAATCTGGACAATACACCTTCTCTTGCAATAGTAAATGCCGTGCAGACAAAGATTGAGAATGCTGGCTACCCGGCAGATTGGATTACGACATCCTTGACTTACAAACAAATACTAAAACGATTTTTGTCCATAGCTTTAGTACAACAATCATTCTTTGGCTATGCCCGAATAAAGTTGAAAAATTCTGGATACACGCTTAACACCCAGTTTAATGAGTTACCATTAAATATACGACAGAAGTTAATTGATTCTGCGCGGTCACGAAATCTTTATACCGACAATCTAACGGCTTCTAGTACACTCCGGGAGATATGGAATGAACTTTCTTCGCAGTTTGCAGACAAACATACAATACCAGAGGAGTCACTATAATGGCAACTGCGTCCGATGATTTTGAGAGAGCTGATGGAGACTTAGGCGCTAACTGGCAAACACAACTTTCAGTTGATGGTGTTTCATTAGAGATTGTAAGCACGGCTGTGGATGTTACAGAACCTCCTTGGTGGAATGAAGAAGCATCATACTGGATTGGAAGTCCAGTTATTTCAGCAAATCATAAATCACAGGTTCTTATTAGAGAGAATGGTGGTGCTTCTTACAGAACAGTGGGAGCAACAGCAAGAGCTGCGGGAACAACATCAGCCGCCAGAGATTTCTATGTTGCCAAATCGTCCTTTGATGGTGCCCTTGCAGACCTGTGCATAATGGTAGATGGCGCAACTACAATCATAGATGAACCTAATGTAGCGTTTGTAAATGGTGATGTGGTTGGTTGTGGAGCAAATGGTTCTGAGATTAGTATGCTAAAGAATAATGTTGAGATTGGGTCAGTTAGTAATGCCACTCTAACAACAGGAGCACCAGGACTATATTGCTACGGCGACAGCGGTGCTAAAGCAGAAAGTTGGACCGCGGAGGACGCAGGTCCGGGCCCACAAGTATCAGCCCCTATTGCTGATGTTGTTTCTGGGCTTTGGACCCCAAGTTCTGGGTTAAATTTATACTCTATGATAAATGAAACTCCGTTCAGTGACGTTACATATATTCAAAGTTCTCAGTCTCCCATAGATGATACTTGCATGGTTCTTTTAAGTGGTCTGCAGGATCCATTTAGCTCAATCGAACATGTAGTATCTTATAGATATTCGTCAGATATTACTACTTCTGGGATATCCTTTATTATTGGGTTATACCAGGGAGTGACACTTATTGCTGCGCGGGCTTATTCAGGAATTAATAGTTCTTATTTGGATGGATCTTTTACACTAACTTCCGGAGAAGCAGATTCTATAACTAATTATAGCGATTTACGAATAAAGATGATAGCAGATTTGATATAAAAAAAATAAAAAAAGGAAAAAAGCATCATGATTGGCAAATTTTCGGCCCTGGCTTCTGGGGTGTTAGCGACGACAGAATTAAATTCTCTTGCAAATAACGCTGTAGCCTCGGGCATCGTTTACGATAACTCTATATCAACAAGAAGAGATAAGTATGCCTATTTTGAGTTAAACGTTACTTTTGGAACAGGCCCCACGGCAGACTCTCCCATCGAACTATATATACTGAAGGCAGGAAATGGGGTCTTATATGAGAATGGCGACATTCCCCCACAGCCTGCTATGTTTGTGGGATCATTTATTGTTAAGGCAGTCACAACTCTTCAAAGATTAACGATAGTTCCACCTCCAGGATGGACGCTTCCTCCCTGTATTTTTAAGATAGTTCTATATAATAGAACAGGTCAAGCTTTCCCATCCAGCGGCTCTTCCTTGAACATATATAGATGGAATGATGAGATAAGCTAATGGCATTAAAAAAATTAGTAAGTACCCCAGGATCAGTTAGATACTACAGCGGAGATTACCGTGCCGTAGATTGCCGAAATGGCTGGGCGGCCTCTTTCTGGATTAAGTTGGATACATCCGAAGGAGGGGCATGGCCTCTTCTGGAATTTCAGCTTAACACCAGCGAAGAGACGATCGACATAGACAGCGGGCAGCCACGTATTCGGAGCGGGGGAAATACGTCTTATGGTACTTCTTTTAATGTAACTAAATGGAATCACATAATTGTTTTGCGCACAAGTCCGACATTCCTTGGATTCTATGTTAATGGTGTGCTGAATGGTTCTGATACAAATGATTATTCTGCTCGCCCCGACCCTGGAACTTTGGTATCGAACGGATACTTGATGCAGAACTGGGGAGGAAACTCCGATTTTGAGACGGCTAGTTTAAAGATATGGAACCGATATCCACCATCAATGGAACAGATATTTGCCGAAAGATTTTGTATGTTACGCCAGAGAAGGGGATATGGGTTCTCCATGCCATTCCGAGGTTCCCCCGACTTAGCAGAATTTGGCATACAAATGAATGGGGAACTATACCCTGGGGAGGCCTATGGAGGAATGTCCTTCACCTATCCCGACCCAGAATTTCTAATATATCCCAAGCCCCGCATTCCATTAGTCCCCGGGATACAAATAGCCTTTCCTATTTCCGATATTACCCCAGGAGATTGGTTACCGATAACGGGAAGCGGGCTGTACCCCATGATAAATGAAAGCGCGTATGATGACGCCACATATATCTATAGCCCCTATGACCCGGTGAACGAGTATTGCGAGGTGAGGCTTAGTGGTCTTGTCGATCCCATCTCCTCAATAAATCATACGATCTATTATAGATACAGAATATTCCCGGCTGGAAATTCTGGAATAGATCTTACAGTGGGGTTATATGAGAATACATCCTTGATAGCACAGTATGTTCAATCTGGGATAGGAAGTTATTTTACTACCGGCTTTTTCACCTTAACAAGTGGCCAAGCAGACTCAATAACAAACTACACAGATTTACGATTACGATTTACAGCCAATAAACCTTAAGAGACTTAAATGGCATTAAATTATTCCCACGGGGCATTTCAATGGACAACTGGCATTGCGGGCACAACCTACACTGTTAGTGGTCTATCCTTCCAACCAAAGGCCCTCAAATTTTATACCAATGGAATAAATAGTGTCAGCGATGCGGTATCCCAGCTTATTCATTCACGAAGAAGCATGGGGTTTGCTACCAGCACCACGAATCGTGCAGTCGTTACAACAAAGGATGAAGATAATCCGGCGACAATGATATGCGCCACGGCGTATCGCACCGATAGCATAGTGGCAGCCATTTCTGTAGGAACTACTGCTGCAATAGACGGGCTCCTTGATTTAAATTCAATTACTTCCGACGGATTCCAAGTTATTGTAGATGATGCGGTTACTTCAGGACTTACAGTATTTTGGGAAGCCTGGGGTGGAACAAGTTTAACGGATGCTGTCGTTGGATCCATATTAGAACCGGCAGGCGCAGGAGACCAGGTAGTAACAACATCTGGGACGAATCTTTTCCAACCAAACGCTATTATGTTTGCTGGTGTTCAGGCCACTGCGGCAGCGCCTACAGTAGCCCGGCAGGACAGTGGGTTCTCTCATGGTTTCTCAACGGGAATAGAATCTGCCCATAATGTTGTTATCCAAGGAAATAGTGACGACGGCAGTTCCAATTCCGATACCGATGGATATGGAAGAACGGGCGACTGTATTGCAATGGTGGTTGTTGCTGGGGGAACCACTGGATCCCGAGCAACGGTTTCGGCATTAAGTGGCACGGGGTTCACTTTAACCTGGGCGGGAACTCCGGTAACTGACCGCAAACATATTTTCCTGGCAATAAAGGGTGGCTCCTGGGAAGCGGGTGGTTACACAATAGCAGGAAATTCTGCAAATTCTATTGCTACCGTGAGTGGCCTCAACTTCATGCCGGTAGGTATTTCGTTAATTGGCAAAAGTGCCACTGAAAATGCGGCAGGTGCATTTGTTGCAGAAGATAAGATATCTATTGGGTGTGGTACTTCCAGTACTTCCCGAAGAACAATGGGGCATTGGTCGGAGAATAGCACAGCAAATGGTGAGATAGATTTAACTCTTCAGTATGACCAGATATTGGCGTTTCCAGGTGCCACTGGCACCTTAGTCACTGCATATGATATTGATTCAATATTTAGCAATGGTTTTATAATTATAACGGATACAGCAGGGGGAGTAGCTAATGAATGGCAAGGATATCTAGCATTTGGGACTCCACCCACTACTCAAACGCAAACAGGTGTAGCTAATCTTTTAGCCACAGTCACAACACAAAAAACGCAAAATGGTGTTGCAGACATAAATGCACGTGTTATTAAAACGCAGAGCGGTGTTTCCCGTATACAAAAAACAGTAACTGCTCCTACACAACCGGGAAAAAGTTTTATACAGATTCGGGCAACTAAGACTCAAGAGGGCCTTTCCTGTATTCGAGCTACCTCCACCAAAACCCAAGAAGGTATAGCGCATATCCATCCAACTGCCATGCCTGTTCGAGCACGTGTATCCTGGGTACAGTTCGAAGTCCCGGAAAAACAAACGGTTACGACTACAAAAACTCAGAGTGGCATTTCCCGTATTCAGAAAAATGCTAATCAGAAAACTCAGAGTGGTATTTCCCGTATTCAGAAAAATGCCAACCAGCAAACACGCACGGGTGTAACATCAATTATACGCCCTCGTATACGTGTGTCTGGTGTCTCGCTTGGAATTCCCGCAGCCCCTGCGATTGTAACAACTACTAAAACCCAAACGGGCATTTCCCGTATACGAAAAACAGCCCAACAAACACAAGCTGGGGTGTCCCGTATACGAGTAGCTACAACAAAGACATTAACCGGTACGGCAAATATAGCAGTTACCGGCACTGTGTCGAAAACCCAAACGGGCATTTCCCGTATACGAAAAACAGCCCAACAAACACAAGCTGGGGTGTCCCGTATACGAGTAGCTACAACAAAGACATTAACCGGTACGGCAAATATAGC
>Ga0315285_10002626_pt1 | contig 18731 bp, 20 predicted proteins | sample YL17G09_36_MG_FD_203698 | JGI IMG/M metagenome (GOLD analysis project Ga0315285, IMG submission 203698) | Sediment microbial communities from Yellowstone Lake, YNP, Wyoming, USA - YL17G09_36 | ecosystem: Environmental > Aquatic > Freshwater > Lake > Sediment | place: USA: Wyoming | collected...
CCTCAAGATCCACATAGCCGTCGACGTCAGGACCAGGCAGATCGTCGCCATGGAGGTGACGGACGAGGGGACGGGTGACGGCCGGATGCTGGTGCCGCTGGTGGAGCAGGCACAGAGGCGTCGCAACGTGGTTCGGGTTCTGGGTGACGGCGCATACGATTCTCGCCTCAGCTTCGCCTATCTGGAGGAGCTGGGCATCGAACCGGGCATCAAGGTCAGGAGGAACTCCTCGGCCAGGACCCGCGGCTGCCACGCCCGGAAAATGGCTGTCATGGAGCAGCTTGGGGACCCGGAGGCCTGGAGGCGGCGGGTCGGCTACGGAGGGCGGTGGATGGCTGAGACCGCGTTCTCCGTCTATAAACGGTTGTTCGGTGAGTATGTCATGGCGAGAAGCTTTTCCAACATGGTTCGGGAGATGATTCTGAAGGCGTCTCTGTACAACCTATTCATGAGCCTCAACCCAGCAACCCAAGTTTAAACCGGGATAGAAACCCAAGAATGGAACATCAAAACAATAGAGTTATGCAACAGAGCATATTAACCTCTGGTTTTTCTCTGCTCCCCCTCGGTTAACCTTAAAGATCACGCCAGCATAGCCATCACATGGACTCCTTCAAATCATATCTGTTCTACCAAGCCTACAAGGACATAGAACGCCTCGGCAACCGCCTAGCAGAGGTCGAACCCCTCATCGCACGCGCGCGAACCGGCAAGAGGGAGGTCCTCAACAAGTCTGGGACAGGCGAGATCCTCGCGGAGCTAAACAGGTTTTTCGAGAATAGGGTTGAGGTTAAGCGGATCAGGCATGGGGAGCATCAGACGCTCGAGACTCTGATTAACGAGGAGGCCCAGCTCTTCGCCAAGTACCTCCGGGGGGGAGAGTAAGTCGTGGGTCCCGAGGATCCCCGGACGTAGTGAGCACGCTAGGGGGTCTTCGCCGACGATGCCTAGCGGATCAAATAGGCGCGCGCGAAAGTAGAAAAAATTGAGGGTCTTACTTTGTGGTAAGCGTGTACTTAACACCGAGGGGCGCGAGGGCCTCATCGACCTTCTCGATGAGGTTATTCAACTCGTTCATAGTCGGCTTCTTGAACCATTCGAAGAAGAAGTCGTACTCGCCTAGGCTCTCACCAGATTTGCTAATTATCGTGTTGCACCTCTTTTCCGGCACCTCGCCGACATCGGCGAAGTAGTTCGATATGTCCCCATAGTTGCTAAGCGAGGGCGAGTAGGCGAAGAATGTGTGCCATATGCAGACCTCAGGCAATCCGATTGCGACCTTCTCAAGGGCTTTGATGGCCTTCATAAGCGGTGGGCCGTAGACCTTAACGTAGCTCTTCATTTTCAGAACCTCTAACTAGCCTTCTGTTAAAATTACTTTTAAAGGTTATCTAATTCGCGCGCGCGAAGGTGTGTATGTGTGGGGAAATAAATTTAATCTCTTGTACTTTGTCATACAGGTTCGCCCCTGACCGTGCTCCACTGCATGGCGATATTTCTTATCAAATTTCCAGTAGTATACACATTATTTTTAACGCCTTGGGACTGTAGCTTGACCTCGATCCTATTACTGAGCATCTTTTCTATAATTATGATGTTGTTCGTGTAGAAGTTTCCAGCGTCTAACGAATTTGTTGCTTTATAGACGAAGACGATCCTCTTCGTGACTTCATTCGTTTTACCTAAGACGCGAATGGATGTTATTTTTCTAACATAATCATCCTCATGAGCCTTGAGGGCGCGAACCACGAAATCGATAAAGTCGTCAGTCTCCTCGGGTAGGAGCTTTACCGGAATTGGGAGCTCAAAAGGCCTGTCAACGTCCACTCGTTTCCCCTCTATCCTCCAACGCCTCATCAATGAGGGCGTTATGGTTGTTGAATTCATGAGGACTGGGAGGGCACCTGTGATCACCGCAGTCAATGCGATGCAGATGGTGGCGAAGCTCCAGAATGCGGAAACCTTTTGGCGAACTTCAATTGCCAACCCTAAAAATGCTATTGCCCTATAGAGACTTAACCCTACTAGGTATCCTAAACCCCCTGCGATAATGCCGATAATAAACGCCTCGGCAACGAAGATAGCGGATATCTGGCTGGGGTTAAGGCCCACAGATGATAGAACTTGTATCTCTTTCTTCCGCTCATAAATCGAGTTGAGCATCGTCATCATCACGTTTAAAGTGACTATCCCCCAAGGTACTATCAGAGGCAGGGCCTTAACTTCCATGTAGCCGCCAAGGCGGGTTAAATAGACGCCATCGGCTGACGAAAACCAGACATCATATCCTCTTTCCAGGGCCAGCCTCTCTGCAAAGGCTTTAACATCGGCCTCTTCTCTGACAGTGATGTCAACTCTCGTGATTCCGACGAGAGGCATTTTAAGAGCCGTCGAAAGGTTGGCGATGATTATTTCAAATGGCTCACACGAGACGGGTATGAAGGTCGGTGATGCTTCGGGCGTGACATCTAATAGCTTCTCTGGGAGGTAGGTTGAGTCGTCAAGGTCTCTCAACCCGCTGAACGCTCTATCGTCGAAGACCCCCTGTATCTCGATCCAAATTTGCTTACAGGTTAAATCACTCAAAACAAGTTCATCGCCCACCTCAAGCTTGAGCCTCATCCTCAGGGCCTCGCTTATCAGAATGCCGCCTTCCGATGGAAGTTCGCCTTTTACAAGGACATCTTTTAGATTGATTATTGTCGATTCTGCAGCAGGGTCGATTCCTAAAACGCCGAAGATGGGAATATCATTCAAATGGGCAACAGGCTGTGTGACTGGTGAGTTCTCAGCCTTCGGTGAGATGACCTTGTTCTCTGAATGTTTCTCCAGCCAACCTGAATAAATTTCTGACGGTGTCAAAAATATGGGCTCTGCTTTATTGTACCCCGGGGCACGGATCATTACGACATCCGATTGGGCCCCTTTATCATTCAAGCGGCTCACAACTAGACCATAACCCTTCGAGAAAGAGGTGAGTAACACGAAGCTCGTGACGAGGGCCATGATAGATATCAGTGTAAGTGCGTACTTCAATTTCCTTCGGTTGATGTTTCTTTTCGCCATGGAGAGAATGGGAACGATGATGTTACGCACGGGAATTTGAGTTTTTCCGCCTTTTCCACTCATGAAATGAGGGAGCATTTTAACTACCATCAAAGAGGCTACGAGAGTCAGTGCCGCCGACCCAACAAAGAGCGGGAAAGGAATTATGACGCTGCCTGGATAAGTGAGGTACAGAATCGCAAGCAAGAATAAGTAGATCGCCAAGCTACCGAGAAGCTTAGTTGGGTCCGTTCTCAACAGCAGGAAAGCGATGGCGATGGATACAAAATTTATGAATAAGATGAGCATGTAGACGGAAAAAGCGGCGTCATCGTACAAATGTGCTACGTCGATCAACGTCTGCCTGAGCGCAATGAAGCTCCTCTTAGCTGCATCGAAGCTTTCGATGTATCTTTCCTTTTCGTATAGGTATCCTGCCTCTGAGAGCTGTCTCAAAGAGGTTAGGGCCGTCCCTTTTTCAGTCGCTAAGTAGAACCCTAGTGTCTCCATCTCTTCGATCTTCGAATCAACCACGTTTAGGAGCGTTTCCACGAGGTCAAGATTGTATTGAGTTGAGTACCGTCTTATGTCAATGGTCGCCAATTGACCCGTTTCGAGCATGAAATTATTTGATTCGCCAACCTTGAAACAGCGATATTGGCGGCCGGACTCCGTGGCGATTGAGGAGTTGACTTCGATTGTAAAAGGTACGCCAGACGGGACGACGAGATGCGAATGCTCAAGACCAAGGAAGGTGCTCTGGCTCTCAGGCGCATATCCATACATAAGGGGGAAACCTTCGACGCACATAACCTCGTTTGACTTCGGATCTAAGACTGTATATAGCAGCGATAATGGGATTTTCTCTGACTCGACAAATTGGCTATCGCCTATGAAGACTAGGGAACCAGCCCATTTGAGTGCGAACTTAAGGACATCTCCGTCGGAAGGCACTAGCTCGGAACGCAAAGGAAGATAGTCGATTCCGGGTGTAGAAGGGTTATCTGCAAGGATATAAAGGACGTAACTTGCTCCAGCCTCAAGCTCGATTTCGAAATATCCGTCTGCGTTGGCCCTTCGTGAGGCGACGCATTTATTCATAAGCCAGACCGATATGTTAGCATTCTCGATGGGCTTGCCTTCTTCATCTTGCACGACGCCCCTAAAGAAAGTAGAGGCGTGAACTTCAGAGGCCGTGAAAGCTAATATTAATATAACAAACTGTAGATAAGCCATCATAAAAGTTCTCATGTCTATGTCACTGCTAGAGGAGGAGCCCCCTGTAAATACCAATCAGCCTCTCTCTATAAAGGCGATAATGAATATAATTTTAACTACAGATGTTTAAGTTAATCCAGCTGTGCGCGGAAAAGACGCTGATAAATGATTTAAACAACTTGTAGCTAAATCGGGCGCGCGCGCGAATTTGAACTATCGAGCCTTTGTAATGAGCCTATGGATAATTTAAATCTCCAACTTGGGAGTTAAGGTATTTTTTCAAAACCGTATGTACTCTTGAGAACTCGTTGAACAGATGAACAGCGCGCGCGAACCAAAATTTTATTATCTTATGAGCCATTATTAATCGGCGCGCACGGAGAATGTTATTATGCCTGCAGAACTAAAAGTTGGAGATGTAATAGTTAAAAGAGGAGAATTTAAGAAAGGCCGCATCAAAGGCGCAGAGCTCAACAATGGCATGTCTCTTGACTTGCCAGTTCTTGTGATGAATGGATCAAAGGATGGCCCTACGCTTCTTCTAACCTCGACTGAACACGGAACAGAGATTCAGGGTATAGCGGTCATCCTCAAGTTGATGAACGAGAAGCTCGACCCTAAGAAGCTCAGAGGAGCCGTCATCGGCATACCTGTAATGAACATGTCAGGATTCATGGCGAATCGGTACCGCTCATGGATAGATCACGTTGATTTAAGTAGAGGTAGGGCAGACCTTCCAAATGGTAACTCGACTGAGATGATAGCCTACAATCTCTGGACTGAGGCAATAAGCAAGGCAGACATTTGGATAAACGCTCACTGCAATACGAGACCTGATTCTCTACATTATACATCAATTAGCATAGCTGACCCGAGGAACAAAGAGAAATGCATCCAGATGGCTGAGGCCTTCCCTTACACAAAAATGTTCTCAGACACACCGCTACCCCCAGATGCGCCTCCAACCTATGGCACTCTAGCTACAAAGAAGGGAATTCCTAGACTATTGTTAGAATATGCGGATGGTAGATGGTTTACTGATGAGGCAACTAATACCGGCGTCAGGGGGCATCTAAATGTCATGAAGATCTTCGACATGATAGATGGAAAAGTTGAACCTCATCCCGAAAAGTTTCCACGCGTAGATGGTTGGAATAAAGGCATTGGCACTCTACGGCCAAAGCGCGGTGGCCTCCTAAGGATACTGAAGAAACCGGGCGAACTAATAAAGAAGAATGAGGTTGCTGCCGAGGTGTATAATCTATTCGGCGAGGTCGTAGAGCAGGTGAAAATGCCAGAGGATGGCTACGTCTGGTCCTGGCCATGCGGAGACTTTTGCGATACCTCGGGAGAACTACAGACCGTAAACTCAGGATGTGGTATGGCCTTCGCCTTCATACACGTTGGAGAAAAGCTTCCATAAACCAAGAGAATTAAGGTAAAATTTACTCTTTTTTTTACGAATATGCACTAGTAATTTGTAAATATTAATAATTGATCGGTCTATTAAATAACATACGCGAAGACCAGTTAAATTATTGATCAGTCAATATTTTAATGGTATTTAACAGAGTAACATCGCGCGCATGGAGAGGTAGTAGATCCACCTAAACACTTTAGAAAAGAACTTTTCATTTCACACAAAATAAGATATAGGAGATGATTTTTACTCTTTTTTATGTGTGAAAAGAGACTATACGCGCTCGAGTTTAAATACCACAGGCCTCAAGCCGTCGCGTGCGCCTCTGGCTAGCGTGATGACTCCCGCAAACGAAAACGAGAAGAGACACGCATCTTCCCTCGTCGAGAGGATCCGCACGCGCAGAAACAGTTGAAAAAAGAATAACTAGTCTCGCGCGTGACAATATAAAAACAGAATGCCACTCTTATATAATATATATAAAAAAAGGATATTAGAGATTGTTGTTACTCCTTCCTTCTATAAGTGACGTTTTCAGTGCCTTGTTCTGCAAGTCTAGTTCCAATTACTCTTACTAAATCTAATCCTTCGATAATTTTTGCGAATCTATTGGTGGGTGAGGCTATACCCCACATTTGATGAACTTGGTTTCCTGAGCCCATAGAGATTAGAATCTGACAGTATGGTTTATTCTCTGGAGTGTGTGGAATCCATCTTGAAAGAAATCCTATTTCTCCTGCTGGGATGGTTGTATTAGCATATTCTAGTTTATTGAAAGTCCAATCATAAAGATTAACTCCAATAAATCCACCAGACATAACAGAACGTCTAGCGGGTAATGTAAATGGCAGCCTTTCCCACACATAGTTACAAGTTTCAGGTGCTTCTTCGTTAAATAGTTCAGCTACTATTTTTCCACCTTTCTCAAATTCTATTTCCATTTTTCTTGCCATGATCTCATCTAATACAATAAGAGAACCTTATAAAATATATAAGAGGATCTCGATTAACCTCTGGTTTTTCTCTGCTCCCCCCTCGGTTAACCTTAAAGATAACGACAGCGCGCGGGGTGCGTTTAAGTCATCTGTGCACGGTCTGCCTGGTGGTGTAGAACAGCTCCGCGATTCGGGTCACCATAAGCCCTTTCTTGAGGAACTTCCCGAACAATCCCCTGATACTGGGGTCCTGACTCACGTTGCAACTCTGCAAACAATTTTGAGTTTCACTTAAGAAAAGTGTAACGTTAGAAAGTTGACTTTACATGTAACAACCGCTTAAATAGTTCTACTCCTATGTTCTATTTTTGAGGATGAATTATGCATAATGATTTAGGCGCTCTTTTTAGAATATTATTTTTCGTCAGCTCATCAGGTTCAATGGGTATCTATTCTTCGCGAAAGGAAAGGATATTTCTCAAATCACCCAACCTCGAATATCAAATTAAAACATTGAGATGGACGATTGTTGCACTTATTCTCTCGATTGTCTGGCTAGCCTTCAACCCAATATGGTTTCCACAAGCAAAGTTAGAATACGATTTCATGAGGATATTTCTCCTATTTACCGCTCTTTTAGCAACCTTCACTGCTTACCTAACTTATAAAAGAAAATTAAATAGGAGATAACCTATTCTGAATTTTTTAAGATATTATTCATTTATTACACATAATACATCAAAATATTAGATACCTTATATTTGATATATGTTATAAATAAACATTAGTAGTATCATTTAAGATTGCTAAAAGATATGTATAATCTAATGTTGAAAACTTCGTTGTAGGTATTTAGCTCTTTATAAGTAGGCGGTGCGTGTCTCACCGAGTAGGTTTCAGCATACATTCGCTTTTTCACCGCTTAATTCATATATCCGTCTTGTCAAAAGAACAGATGTCAATAGTGTGAGGGAAACTCTAGATTGTTCAGTAATGAGGAGATAACGCCAGAAGACGAAGAGAAAATGATCAAGGTTGCAGCTCACAAGATACATGACTATGGAATGGATTCCGTTGCTGTGTTGTTTTTACAGAGCTTCAAGCCTCTATCATATATCGGTGGCCAGTTTGGACGTTTTATGATATATCCGTTTCTTTGGATAATAGGGGGAGATATCAGCCAAAGCGGAGAAAAATTCTTTACAATCTTTGAGAACAGAGATAATCTAGAGAAGCTGATCACATTATTGGAGAGGAAGAGTGAAGAGAAGGACTCTGAGCAGGAAGATAAGAAGATTGCAGAGGGTAATCAGACAAAGAAAGAGGCTTCTCCAAAGAGAGATTGGAGGCGTTTCCTCCCGTTCTGATGCAGCGCGAGTTAGAAAGTTGACTTTACGCATCCGAAAAGTTTAAGATAGGATATCATAATAACTTTGGAGACTTATCAATGGCTACGCTCAGGAAACCAAAAGAAGAGATGCAGTATATTCTGGCCACGGACACGGGAAGCACCACGACAAAGGCCAGGTTCTTCCATAAAAGAGATGGCGAGTGGAGGTTTCTCGTCGCCGGTGAGGCACCTACCACTGTTGAGGCACCGTATGAGGATGTGACCCTCGGCGTCAGGAACGCAGTGAGGGAGGTTGAGGAGCTAACAGGGCACAAGATCCTCTCCCCAGATGGCAGTGGTATCGTCGTCCCATACGACGGTAAGATCGGCGTGGACCTCTACTGCACCACGAGCAGCGCTGGGGGAGGCCTGCAGATGATGGTCGCCGGTCTCATCAAGTCGATGACGGCTGAGAGCGCAAACAGGGCGGCGCTCGGTGCAGGGGCCATAGTCATGGATGTACTCGCCCGTGATGACGACCGGAGACCGTTTCAGAAGATCAAAAGGATCCGAAGCCTTCGACCAGATATGATCCTATTAGCTGGTGGGGAGGATGGTGGTGCATCGGCCCATGTGATGGAGCTGGCCGAACTCATTAACGCGGCCGAGCCAAAGGCTAGATTGGGAGTTTCTTATGAGCTTCCCATAGTCTTTGCTGGCAACAAAGACCTACGCCCACAGATATCAGATCTTTTTGGTAGGAAATTTGCGTTGACCATTGTTGAAAACCTACGCCCTGTCCTCGCTGTGGAAAACACTGAGCCCGCCAGAAGAGCTATCCACGAGCTCTTCATGGAGCACGTCATGAGCCACGCACCCGGCTACACGAAGCTAATGAAATGGACGGATATACCCATCATGCCCACGCCTGCTGGGGAGGGCATGGCGATGCAGCTCATCGCGGAGACCTATAAGGAAAATGTTCTCGGCGTCGGCCTCGGAGGAGCCACGACAAATGTGTACTCTGTTGTGGACGGCAGGTTCGTCAGGAGCGTAAGTGCGAACCTCGGTATGAGCTACAGCGTCACTAACGTGATGAAGGAGGCTGGTCTCTCGAATATTATGCGGTGGCTTCCCTTCAAGCTCGACGAAGAGGACGTTGCGAGCAGGCTGATGAACAAGATGATCAGGCCCACTACGATCCCGCAGACCCTAGAGGACCTAATCGTTGAGCATAGCGTCGCAAGAGAAGCCCTGAGGTTGGGGCTCGAGCACCACAAGACCATCGCTACGAGGCTTAAAGGTGTTACCGTGGATCGTTCGATCGGTGATGTATTCCAACAGAATATCACAGAGACCTATATTGACATGATGAGCATAGGCATCATAGCCGGAACAGGTGGCCTTCTGAGCCATGCACCATGGAGGGGGCAGTCTCTTCTGATTCTGACAGACGCATTCCAGCCCGAGGGGATTACCAAAATGTTCCAAGACAGCGTCTTCATGATGCCTCACCTCGGCATCCTTTCAACGGTCCATAGGGAGGCAGCTTGGAACATCTTCGACAAAGACTGCCTCGTAAGGCTTGGAACCTGTGTCGCGCCCACTGGGGCTGGTCGCATCGGCGACCCAGTGATGACCGTTGAGCTGGAAATGCCTGAGGGGAATATCGTGAAGGAAGAGATGAAGTTTGGCGAAATCAAGCGAATCGATTTGAGGGAAAGACAGGAAGCCAAGGCTGTTATCACCCCCCACAAGGGGTTTGACGTCGGCGAAGGGCTAGGACATAAAATCGAGGGTACTGTTATGGGAGGAATTGCCGGCATCATGCTCGATGCGAGGGGTAGACCGCTTTACCTGCCCAAGGACGACGCTGAAAGGAAGCAGTTTCTGTTAAAATGGTTCGATGCCATGGACCTATACCCTGTTGATGAGCTGAAGGAACTAGCCTGAGGTGATGACATTGACGAGCAAGAAAGTCTCTGAAGAGGCATACGCCTATGCGCCCGGACTGAAAGTCAAGCGTGCGATGGCTGTTACCAAGGCAAGGCGGTTGCCAATTCCAGGTGAGGTGTGTGTCAAGAAAGGGGACGAGGTAGATTATGGCACTGTCATTGCAAAAACTCTTGTAAGCGGTGACCCAGAGATCGTTAAAGTTGCTGCAATCCTAGGCTTCTCATCAAAACCAGCTGACCTACCGGCGTACATGAAGAAGAAGGTTGGTGATAAAGTTGAAAAAGACGAGATCATCGCTGGCTACTCTGTTCTATTTGGTCTCTTAAAGAAGTGGGTGCAATCTCCGATAGATGGAGTAATAGAGTTGATCTCAACCGTAACTGGCCAAGTAGTCATCAGGGGGCTTCCAATACCTGTGGAGGTAGACTCTTACATCCCAGGTAAGGTCGTGGAGGTTCTCCTTAGAGAGGGGGCAGTACTTGAGACTAACGCCGCATTCATCCAGGGCATATTCGGTATAGGTGGAGAGAGCCATGGCATAATAAAAATGGGCGTTGAATCGCCAAACGACGAACTGACACAAGACCACATCAAAGCAGAGCACAGGGGAATGGTTCTCGTCGGAGGATCCATGGTTGCATACGAGGCTCTCAGGAAAGCCGCCGAGGTCGGCGTCTCGTGCGTCGTCTCAGGCGGTATACGGCATAATGATATAAAGAGGTTCATGGGGGAGGAGATCGGCGTCGCTATAACTGGCCAAGAAGAGGTCGGCCTGACTCTGATAATCACCGAGGGCTTTGGTAGGATGAAAATGTCCCAGAGGACTTTCGATCTCCTTAAGAGCTTTGAAGGGTACAACGCTGCTGTTAATGGTTCTACACAGATCAGGGCGGGTGTTCTCCGGCCTGAGATCATAATACCTCACGGGGCTACGGGTGATTCGGCGGTGGAAGAGCTAGCGTCTGGAATGGTCCCCGGTACACCCATCCGAGTCATCAGGCAGCCCTACTTCGGGGCCATTGGAAAGGTTGCGAATTTGCCAGTCGAGCTACAGCAGATTCAGACAAGATCCCGCGTCAGGGTTCTGGATGTGAAGATCGAGGACGGTAAGATCGTAACTGTACCTAGAGCCAACGTCGAGATAATTGAGGAATGAATGTATGCTTCCAAAGCGATTTAAAAAAGATATTTCGCGCTGAGAGGTATATGTTTAGTTCGAATTAAAAGACTCAATTTGCATCATTTCTATATGTTTTTACTATCTTTTTCATGGAAATGTCAAAATAAATATCGTTTAAAATCGGAACTTAACATAGAAAATTATCAAGCTAAACACATACGCGCTGAGTAATTTAAAAATCCATTCATTTTTTGCGCTCTAATTTTCCAAATAATCTTAAAATTATATATGCAACTATAGCAATGATAAGAACAGCCTCTATAACCCAGTAGCTTGTTTCCATAGCCCAATTTTATAAATGGCCGTATTTAAACTTATAAAATATATACAGGTGAAATAAATATAAAATAGGGTTCTGGTTACTTCTCGGGACTTGGAGGCGATTCCCGTTGAGTGGTAACTCTCGGGACATATAGGACTGATTTTTTATTTATGTAATATTTCACTTACGCTTAATATCTCAAAATTCTTGTCTTTATAATCATTTTCATAATAACCACATATACAATAATACAAATCTTCTCTTTTATTTATAAAATCAGAGTAATCATTAGTGCTTAAAATAAAGTTACTTTTTGTTTCTCTTGCCCAACAGCACGAATCAGATAATATTTGAGAATCACTCATGTTATTTATCCATTTATCAATATGCGTCTCTAAAGCAATATGATTATATAAACCTATAAAAGGTTTTTTCAACATATTTCTTGCATTATTAATACCTGATTGAATTTCTCTTATTTTTCTGTCTAAATATTGTCTAATGTTATACATTGGTACTTTCATTAAAAAAGGCATTATTTTTTTTACATGTTTTATTTCATTATCATTTAATGGTATACTTGGAGTATATTTCTCAATAGAAGAAATAGTTTCTAAAAAACGTTTAATGTCCTCATATAACTTATTTCTTTTTGAACTAATTCTACCCAATTCAATATTAACTCTACTACAAGTTGTTTTTATAATATCTAAAGAAAAATATGTTTGACAATCAACATGGTTTTCTTCAAAATCACTGGCATAAGAAAGTATGATGTTAGTATCTAAAATATGTATAGCGTTATTCATGATCGGCATCCTCATTTTGATAAATATTTAATAATTCATTAAGCATTTCTTTTACGTTTTTATCAAGAGGAGATATGGCATTTAATAATTTATATTCTTTAAAAGAGGGTTCAATATTTTCTTTTTTTAACCTAATAGTCAAATTATCAAAATTTGAACTACCAAAACTAATTGATTTATATTCTTTCTCAGCCATGATTTTTTTCTCTTCTATGGCTCTCGGACCTTTTAATGTATTTTGGGATACTATCGATGCATAAGGATTCCATATATAATCCTTGTAATAATTACTTATATCTTTAAAAAATGATAATACATGATTTTCAATTATTTTTTCCTCTAAAACATATGTTTCAATTTTATCAATAGCAGTATTAACTAGGGTATAAAATTTATTCTTAGTGGATGTTATAATATCTTCATCTAATAACGCCTTACTTTCTTCGTCATATATATAATAGTTATGTTGATAATTATCTTCTAACTCGTATAAATGTTTTTTTTCCTTATAATTATTATTTTCTGAAAAAATTTCAAGTATATCATTTAAGTTTTGTTTACTTATGTATAATAACACATACTCACTAGGAGTTTTCACTTTATAATATACAGGTAATATTTGATTCATACTTGCTGAAGTGAAATATTTTGTTTGTTTTATTATTTCATTTATTATTGTATCTGTATTAAAACCTAAGTCTTTGATTTGTATTCTTAGTTTTTCCACTAATTCTGGTTTGTTTGCGTATCTTTTCATATAAGTATTAAATCCTATTTTTTCAGATAGAGGTGAATGTATGTATCCTCCCCACATGTACCAACTTCTTGTTATTGGTATATCAAAATTTTCAGCTACATTATACATTATTTTTTGGAATCGAGTATTTGTTGCCCATTTCCATTGATTTTGATCTGTTATTTGTTTTCCGTTGTGTTTATTGTATATGATTTCGCCAAAAATCCATTTTATTAATATGTCTTCATTTTTTTGGGGAGAAATCATTACTTTTAATATATTTGACTTAGTACATAAATATTATCGCGCACGCGATGAAGCTATGCCACGTTTATGGTACCACAATATTTATATACTCTCTATGGTACCATAATAACAGAGGTGTGGTACCATAATGATAAGCGCGAAACTGGACAACCGGAGAATCAAGGCGATCCTCCTCCAGAAGAACGTCTACAGAGTCGATGAGAACACTTACGCCGTAAAGAGCGCAAGTGGGAAGGCTACCTACCTAGTTCAGAGAGAGGGCTTTAATTGGTCCTGCCAGTGCCCCGACTTCCGGATCAGGGGGACGGTGTGCAAGCATATTCAGGCTGTGCTTCTCACCCAAACCTTGAAAGCGGAGCAGAACTTCACAGTCTACGAATCGGAGGAATCAGAAGAGGAATGCTCGTCAGAACTAGTTTGCCCGAAATGTGGCTCCCCTGAGCTTGTAAAGAGGGGAATGCGGAAAACAAAGAACGGAGAAGTTCAGCGTCTGGGATGCAAGTCTTGCGGTCACAGGTTCGTGGTGAACGCGGGCTTCGAGAGGATGAAGGCCACACCCCAAGCGGTGACCGTGAGCCTTGATCTGTTCTTCAAGGGAATAAGCACTCGGAAGATCGTTGACCACCTTCTACAGTTCTACGGGATGGAGGTCTCACATGTCGCGGTCCTCAAGTGGATCAGGAAATACAGCAAGATGATCAAGGAGTATGTCAGGGAGTTCCAGCCCAAGACATCGGGGGTATGGCACACTGACGAGATGACCTTGAACATCAAGGGAGAGATGAAGTGGCTCTGGAACTGTATGGATCACAACACGAGATTCTTACTAGCCAGCCAGATAAGCGCAAAGAGGGAGGTCGCTGATGCGCAGCTTGTCTTCGCTATAGCTAAAATGACAAGCGGAGAGGAGAAACCAGACTATATGATAACAGATGGTCTACAATCATACGGGAAGGCTTTCAACAAGGAATTCTTCACTCTCAAGAATCCAAGGGCACAGCATATCAGACTCCCAAGTATAAGGGAGCATCCGAACAACAATATGGTTGAGAGACTAAACGGAACTGTAAGAGAGAGAACGAAAACGATGAGAGGGTTGGACAATGAGAAGACTGCCTTTGTAGATGGCTTCCAGAACTACTACAATTTTATACGCCCCCATATGGGTCTCGAAGGAAAGACCCCCGCCGAGGTATCTGGAATCAAGATGAACCTTCAGGGGAACCGATGGAAAGCGATAATAGACAAAGCCTCCAAGAATAAGGTGGTACCATAAAAATGAAACTCCAAAAACAGGTCGCCTACAAATATAAGAACAAAATCCACCATAAATATGTCTTAGTTATTCCCGAGGACATTGTGAATGAATTGAGGTGGAAGGAAGGGCAAGAATTAAAACTAGAAGTCGATGGTTCTCGATTACAAATTTTCCCCAGTTCTTAATTTTTCAATCAATGTCGACCAAAAATTAATTACATACTACGGTATATACAAATGTGCTGAAAATGGTTCTACAAGTGGATACCAAACTCCAAAAAGTCAAATCGAGACATACAATCTATATAAGAAAGGAATTAGTGGGCGATAGCGCTTTCCCATTCAAAGTTGGAGAACGTCTCGTAATAAGAATTGATGGGAATAGATTGGTTATCGAAAAGAAAAATGCGTAAGTGTACCAACTTTATCTACCACAGTGTACACCGTAGTATAAACTTTCGTGTAAAAAGTTAAATAAGACATATATAATTAAATATAATAGGAGCCCCGGGCGGGAATCGCACCCGCGTATCCTGCTTACCAAAGCAGGTCCAGCGCTCTACTGGTACCGGGGCTCAGTTCGGGGCTGTAGTCGGGGGATGGGCCTCTCGGAAAGTCGTCTACCCTCGGCTACAGCTTTCCCGACAGTGTATTCATGCCTTTTTCTGGGTTTTGCTTATGTTATACCCCTTCTCTGTGAGCACATAGAACTTATAGTTAGATCCCTTTACGTCGAACGTTAAGACAAGATTTCTCTTAACAAGATTCTTTAGTACTGTCGCAGCATAACTAGCTGTAATTTTAACCCGATTAGCAATATCCTTTCTTGTAAGAGGTTTATCTGTATTAGCTAAAACTTCTAACACACGTGCGCTGGATTTCTCACCAGTAGTTGATATTACATCAAATTGATTTTGTAACTCAGATACAGTAATTAGTTTCCCCCCAACCCAAACCCGATTCGACTTCTCTTCCGTTGCCATGCTCTCACTCATCAACTCCATTACCATTAGTTACATACTTAACAATATAAGGGTTATGATCTATTTCACTGGGCAGCGCGCACTAGGCAGTTCTCTTAACTGTACCGTCTAAATGTGTATGTCGATACAAGAATTGCCTCATTAATAGTTGTAAGACTAGTTGTATAACTAGCTATAACCAGTTATAAATGTGATTACCGTTTCAGAATTAAAGACAACTTTTATTATCAATTATGTCCCGCGAGTTACCACTCACCGTTTCTAGGCTCTGAGTCCCGACAAGTTACCAGAACCCACAGACCAAAAATTTATTATTATAAAGGGTTTCTTAAATAATGATCTAAAATGAAAATACGCATTATTGGACCAGTAGTCCGAACAGGTCCTCGGAGAGAGCCCCTTAAAGATTATCTTGAAAGGATGCACAAATTAACTGGTTTATGTGACGGTACTGAACTGGATTCGGTCGGTGTGAAGAAAGGGCCCACTTCCATCGAATCTCGATACGATGCCATCATGGCGAGCCCTGATATTCTCAGGGTGATTAAGGAAGCTGAAGACGAAGGCGTTGATGCGGTAGTGGTTAGCTGCATGGGCGACCCCGGCGTTATGGCGGGCAAGGAGCTTGTAAACATACCCGTGCTCGGCACATGTGAGACTTCGCTATTGGTTGCATGCGCTCTTGGCGACAAGGTGTCCATAGTCACGGTCCTTCAAAATGAGGCCTGTGCAATCGAGGAAAACGCGAGGGCATACGGTCTATCCCACAAACTTGCCTCTGTTCGATCGATCAACATACCAGTACTTGAGTTGAGCAAAGATATGGATAGGACACTAAATGCCTTGGTGGAAGAGTCGAAGAAAGCCGTTGAGCAGGATGGCGCAAAATCAATAATCCTCGGTTGCACTGGAATGACGGGGTTGGGAGCAAAACTGGCAGAACGCATGGATGTACCAGTACTTGATCCATTGTTGGTCACAATCAAATTCGCAGAAATGTTGGTGGTCCAAGGTCTAAAACCATCCAAGTTGACCTTCCCCACCCCACCAAAGAAGAAGATAGTTGGATACGAATAGGAAGATAGTTTCATTTCCTTTATTTTTAATATATCGGAAAAATAATTAAACAAGCTATTCTTGATGAATTCCTTCTTATCTGAGCCGATGTCATCCTCATTACGATGTCGTCATTATTATTTTGCTGCCTACAATCGGTTCCAAGTGCCTAATGTAACTACAAATGAAGGAACAAAAGATGAAACTATCTAGTTCATAAATAAGAAGAAAAAGGGGGAATTGGATTCAAGCAGGATAAACTCTCTTTTTCTTGGGTGGTGTTCTATAAGCCAGTTTACTCTGCGAAATTCCCACATCCACAAACATTTGAGCCAAACTCAGTGCTAGGCCCTCGCCCTCCAAGACGGGGACACCTAGCTCCACTTGTAGTCTTTTTCCGAGTCCATGAAGACCTGTACAACCCAAGATGAGAACCTGGGCTCCCTCGTCCAAAGCTTTCTTCGCATTTTTCAACAGGACTTGATAGGTTTTTTCAGTGTCTTCAACGATTTGTAGCACCGTCAGCCCGGTTGGATACGCCCTCGCCACCTTTTCTCCAAGCATATTAGCAATCTGATGCGCTGCCCCTCCAGGACCTCGCCGACGTATAGGCAGCCCCTCGAGTCCTTCCAGAGGCAGTGGGGGGCGACGAACTGGCCCGGGGCGAAGCTCTTCTCCCCTCCCATCCTCGCGAGGACCTCTCCCTTCAGGTTGAGGATGCTCACCCTCGACATGAGCTCGGCGACGTAGACGAGCCCACTCCCGTCTATGTAGATGTCACAGGGCCTCGCCAGCCCTGGCCACTCCTCGACGTATCCGCCTCCGAGGGTGAAGACCTGTCCATCGGCGGCACATTGAGGCGCCTGTAGAGCCCATGCAGCGCCTCCGAGAGAGACCCCGCCTCCTCCACGTGCTCCGCCAGGTACCGTGCCCCCCGGAGCAGGTGAGCCCAGCACCTCTGTACACGACCCGTAAAGTTCGGGTAGCTCCTCCACCCGTCACAGACGATGACGCCCCTGAAGCCTTCCCCCAGCATCTCCCGAAGGACCCGCTTACCCCTGCTCCTCCTGATGGCTATCAGCGTCTCGCTCCCTGTAGTGAAGGCCCACGTCCAGTGCCGCACGCCATCCACCCGGACCCCCGTCTCATCCACGTAGACTACCTCTGCGGAGCGTATCTGCTGGAGGATCCTCATGTACTCCGACCGTAGCCAGCCGCCCACCCGCCTGGTGACGCCCAGCACGGTGGCCGGGGTCACCTGGAGCCCGTACGTCCTCCCGAGGGCCTCACACACCTTCTGCAGAGGCAGCCGTTCCTGAAACTTCATGAGGGTAGCCTGTACCAGGGCGTTCTTCCCGAGCCTCCCGCCCGGTGGGCAGTCCGGGTGCCTCGAGACAGTGTGGGACCCGCACTCTCTGCGCGTCCACTCAAACTCAAGAAAATCTATGACCTGCCTGGGTGCGAGGTTGGATATCTCCTCCACGATGTGGTGGTCCACGTAGCTGGGTTTGTCCAGGGGCGCCCCGCAGCTCTCGCACCTCTCTTTAGGCTCCGGGGTCTTCACCACGTCGGGCCTCTGTCTGGGCCTGGTTCTGCCCTGTTGGCCTCTGGGTCTGCCGGGGAACCGTGGGCCTCCGCGGCTTCTGCGGGTGGGGTAGGCTCGTCTGGAGGGTGGTGTGTGGGGGTTCTCGTAGAGGGCTAGCTTGCGCCGTAGCTCTGTGTTTTCCTGCTGGAGCCTGGTGTTTTCTGCTGTGAGTTCCTCCAGGCTGGTCTGGAGGCGTTGGCAGTCTTGGCAGGTCATTCCTTGCAGACTACGAGGTAGATGGTTCGGCCCAGGTACTCCTTGGGGCAGGTGACGTGGGCTCCGTTGCCGGTGGGGGTGGCTTTTCTTCGTATTATGTCTTCGATGTCTGCGGTGAGGACTAGTTTTCTGTCTGTTAGTTTGAGTTCCTCCATAATTATCGTATAAACATGTTTATACTTGTGCTTTAAGCTTGTCGGTGAAAAAGCAGAATGCACGCTGAAAACCTGGTTGGTAAAACATGCACAGCCCACTTATAAAGAGCTAAATACGTACAGAGATAAAATATTAAATACCCACTTAACTCTTCTTGGACTTGAAATGTCTGAAAGGAAATTAACAGATACGGATCTCAATGACTTTCTGTTGGGTGCCACCATCCTCGGGACGGGTGGAGGTGGCGGGAAAGATTGGGGCTTGGGCATGCTCAAGTCGCTGAAGGAACTCGACAAGCAGATCACATTAGTCGACCCCGT